>Ga0315274_10001511_pt1 | contig 35721 bp, 34 predicted proteins | sample YL17G02_20_MG_FD_203700 | JGI IMG/M metagenome (GOLD analysis project Ga0315274, IMG submission 203700) | Sediment microbial communities from Yellowstone Lake, YNP, Wyoming, USA - YL17G02_20 | ecosystem: Environmental > Aquatic > Freshwater > Lake > Sediment | place: USA: Wyoming | collected...
ACCGACTGGCGGGTAGACGAGCAACTCGGCGACGACGCCGCCCTCGCCCCAGGCTTCGAATAGCCCGAAGGGGTCGCCGGTGCGCGCCAGCCAGGGCCCAAGACGGAACTGACCGCGTTGGCGGCAGAGGCCGCCGGCTTGCCAGCGCTCTTCGCTCTGCGCGCCCAAGCTGAACGCGACGCTGACGGCGTAGCCAGGCAGCGTCGAGTCATCCCGTATCTCCAGCCAGGGCGCGGGCAGCAGAGAGCCATTGGCCAGCGTGAAATCCTCGGTCAGCCGATCGCCCACTTGCACCAGGTCGCTGCTGTACCGCCTGGCGACGCGGACTTGGCGCGCCAAGGAGCGCGCCCAAAGGTAGGAGAGGCCCATCACCAGTGCGAAGGAGACGAGGAGGTAGTACCACACTCTGTGAGGTGTGATCAGGCTCTGCAGCAAGAGGAAGCCGAGAACGCCGGCCAACAGCCAGGCTCGGCCGGTCGGCCTTGGCCTCGGTCCGAGTGAGATAACCGAGACGTGCTTACGTCCAATCCCTTCGCCTGACGATCCCGCCAACTCAACCCCATACACTAAGGCTTCTGGGAATAGTATAGCGGAATCGTCAGGTGTGGGCACAATCGGCTAACGCAGCTCGCCTATGTTCGCCATCACCTTCTCGATGGCGGCGAGCACCGTGACGGCCGCTTCGCGCCCGCCAAGGAGCACGGGCTGGGGCAGAGTTATCTGCTCCTCGTAGCAGAAGCGCTCAGCCACAGGCAGGCGTAGCGATTCATAGTCCGGCAGGCTGGCGCCCCGCGGGTACAGCGGCCCAACATTCTCGCGCCGGAAGGCGGGCTGGCGATAGAGGGGAACGCCGTAGCCGGCGCCGCAAGGCACGCCCTCGGCGCTGAGCGCCTGCAGGAAACGGTCGCGGTGCACACCAGGGAAGGCTTCGGGCTGGTAGCGCAGCACAAAGAAGTAGTAGCCACGGCGTGTGATCCGTTCGTCGGAAGGTAGCGGCCGGAGGCCCTCGACGCTCGCCAGCCCCTGGCGAAGGTACTCGCCCGCCTCCTGTCGCAACCTAACCTGCTCGGGCAGCCGCTCGAGTTGGCTGAGGAGAAGTGCCCCCTGCAACTCGGGCAGGCGGTAGTTGGAGGCCAGCACGTAGTGCTCGTAGCCGGGGCGGCCGACAACGCGCCCGATGTTGTGCAGCAGCCGGGCCCGCTCGATCACGACGGCGTCATTCGTCAGCACCATTCCGCCCTCGCCGCCGGCCAGCGACTTGCTCTCCTGGAAGGAGAAGGCGCCCGCCGTGCCGAGCGTGCCGAGTCCACGCTCGCGCCACTGCCCGCCCTGGGCGTGGGCGCAGTCCTCGATGAGCGCCAGACGGCGTTCCCCTGCCAGCGCGACGACAGCATCCATATCGGGCGGGTAGCCGCCGTAATGGACCACCATGATGGCGCTAGTGCGCGGCGTAATGGCTGCCGCGAGCGCTTGGGCGGACACCGCGATGCGCTCGGGGTCCGAGTCCACGAAAACCGGAACGGCACCTACGCGCGTCACGGCGCTGGCCGAGGCGATGAAGGTCACGGCCGGCACGAGCACCTCATCACCCGGCCTCACACCGGCCGCCTGCAGTGCCAGCTCGAGGGCGGCCGTGCCGTTGCAGACGGCAACGGCATGCTCGCCACCCTGAAACTCGGCGAAGGCCCGCTCGAACTGCTCTACGCGCGAGCCGGGGTAGATGCGGCACCACCGCGAGCTCGTTAACGCCTCTGTCACCGCCTGGACGTCCCCGGACGTACACTGGGGCCAGCGGGGCAGCGGCAGGTCGGCGGCCGCTTTCGTCCCGCCCAGGAGAGCAAGCTTGGACATAACCATCACCTCACGACTTGATATTGAGCAACGCCTGGCTCATGCCCGCCAGACAGAGGGCAGACCAGCCCGCCGTCTCGAGCGGGGAGAAGGCACGTCCATACTCCGGCCCAAGGCCGCTGTCCCACGGTGGCAGCTTCCCCGAAGGTGATACCGCTTCCGCCACCCCGGAAAGCGCCTCGCGCAGCAGCGGTCGCACAGCCTCACCGGCTCTGCCGAGCGCCCAGCCGGCTATGGCCAGACCCTCTGCCACGCTGGCCAATGCCGGACGGCGCACTAGCGCTACCGGCCAGCGCTCGACCAGGCGCAGGCCCGCGTTGAGCGGGCGGTCCCAGCCGGCGGCCGGCTCGGCCAGATGCATCTCGGCCAGGAGCGCCAGAGTCATCCCCAACTGATGCGTTTCCCCCACGGACTCGTCGAAGGCGAGGTAACGGGCATGCTGTTCGCCCACCTGCCAACGAGCAACGGGGCCGGACGGTGTCGTCTCGTAGCAGAAATAGAGGCGGCCATCCGGGTCAGGCTGAGCGTAGATCACCTCCGCCAGCAGGTGCGCCGCCCGCTTGGCCGCATCGAAACGACCGAAGCGCAGCGCCAGACGGCCGCCCCAGGCCGTGGTGAAGGCCTCGACGATGCCTAGGCCCTGAGCGGGGTCCATGTCGAAAAAGCCGCCGCCCTTGTGCTGGTAGGAGAACAGGCGGCGCAACGCCGGCTCGCCCAGCAGATCGGCGCGGCCCAAGCGCGCGGCGGACAGGAGGACGGCGCCGTTCTTGAGGAAAGAGCGTCTACGCATGTGCTCCGGCTCGTCTAGCGGATGGAACTCACCCGGAGCTGAGAGCCAGCGAGCAACGACGCAGGCTAGCAGATAGCCGGCAACGGCCGGTCTGCCAAGCGTAGCCGAGGCGAGCAGCGCAGCGTAGGCGTCGCCAGTGCTCGCGGCCGGGCCCTTTTCCTCGAACGCCGCGGAGGAGGCGCACTCGGACCATAGGGCCGCCCGGCGCGCCGCCGCCTCACTCCACAGAGCCATCTCTCTCAGCCAGGCTTCAGTCCACATGGCCTCACTCGGGGATGCGCCACTCGCTCCAGATCGGATCGCGCGCGGCTGCCTCCTTGACGGGCAGCCCCAGCCGTGCGAGCGCGCAGTCCACTGACTCGATTATCTCGCGCGCTGTCGCCTTACAGCGCAGCGCGATGAGGGGCTCCTTGATCGAGGCGCGCACCAGAAGCCAGGCATCCTGGACCTCCACCAGCACGCCGTAGCGACCGGCCCTAGCGTGGACAGCGCCCGCCCGATGGCCGCGCGGAGGCGCTCATGCGCGTCCAAGGAGTGGGCGCCTCTAGCGTCGCAAGCCTAAGGGCCCTATGAGCGCTCGCCGCCGCTGTCACCGCGTCGCACTTGCCACGGGGCTCAGTGTCAGACGTGACGTTCGGCCACGCAAGTCGTGCGCCACGACAAGGAGGCGGCCGGCGCAATGCCGGCAGCCTCTTTGGCCAGGGCGTTCTGAAGGCTACTGGCCCGCCGCGTCCGCCGTGTAGCCGGTCACGAAGACGTACCAGGAGTCGGCTCCCTGGTAGTGATCCGGGAAATAGCCGGTGAAGTCCGCCTGCGCCCCGGGAGCCAGCGGCACATCCAGGTTGATCATGTCGAGCGTGGCGTTGATGACGTTGCCGTCAGCATCGTACAGTGTGCTGTAGACAGTGAGCACGGTGTACTCGAGGTCGGTCTGGTTCTCGACGGTGCCGTTGATGTAGTAGCCATCGGACTCCTCGCCGCCGCTAGCGTCGGTGACCTTCAGCTCCACGTCGGGCGAGGGATCACCGGAGATCCAGAACAGCAGCTCGTAGTCGCTGACGGAATCCGCCGCTACGCCGCCCAGCTGGTCGGGGCTAATGTAGATCCAGAAGCTGCTCTTCTCGCCGGGCGGGATGACAGGACGATCGACGTAGGCCGTGAACTCCCCCTCGACCTTGTTGCCGCCGCTGTCGGTTAGAAGCGCCTCGACCATAATGACGGTGTCAAGCGTCTGGTCAGAGACGTTGTAAGCTTCACCGACGATGCTGACGCTGCCGTCGTCGTTGGCCCAGGAGGTGTGGCTCTGCACCTCGAGGATGCCGGCGCCTGAGCGCATGCCACTGTCAGTGCTTGGGCCCTGCGAGTCCCCACCCGGGCTCTCGGCCCAGCCGGTGACGACGACAGTGAAGGACTCCTCCCCGTCAAAGTGGTCAACAAACCAGCCGGTGAAGTCCGCCTGCTCGCCCGGGCCGAGGTTGCTCGGGGACAGGTCGATGATGTCCAGGGTGACGTTCATCACGTTGCCGTCAGCGTCGTAGATCGTGCTGTAGACGCTCAGGCTGGCGAAGGTCTGGTCCGTCTGGTTCTCGACCGTGCCCTTGATGTAGAAGCCGTCGGAGTCCTGCGAAGTCTCGGCACTGAGCACCGTCAACTCGACATCGGGCGAGGGATCCTCGCTTATGTAGAGTGTGAGCTCGTAGTCCGTGATGCTGTTGGCGTCGACGCCTCCCAGTTGATCGGACGTGATCAGCACCCAGAAGCTGCTTTTCTCCCCAGGCGGGATGGCCGGACGGTCGAGGTAGGCGCCGAAATCGCCCTGCACGACCTGGCCGTTCTCGTCCTTCAGCACGCACTCAATGCTGACGAGGGTGTCCACAGTCTGGTCCGAGATGTTGACGACCTCGCCGACGATGCTGAGGTTACCGGCGTCATCCGCCCAGGCTGTGTGGCTTTTGAACTCGAAGACCGAGCTGCCCTGGCTGCCCTGCGCTTGCTCGCCCGGGGTCGGCTTCTTGACGATCCCGCCCTGCTGCTGGGCTGCGCGGGTCGCCGTTGGCTCCTCATCGACAGCCTGAGGTGTGTCTGTAGGAGCAGGCTTCTCGATAGGCTTGGGTGTGTTGGTGGCCGCCGGCTTCTCGATAGGCTTGGGTGTGTTGGTGGCCGCGGCTTCGGTCACCTTCTCAGCCGAAGGGGTGTTCGTAGGAGGCGGCGGCAGCGGCGTCGCTGTGGCCGCCGGGCCGAGATTCGGCCCACAGGCCAGAAGCAGAACACTCAAGAGAGCAAAAAGGGCAACGACAGACCTGGCACGCATCTCTTCCTCCCAATAGATTCTTCACGCAGCATCGGCGACCGCCGCCGTTGTTGCCACCATCAGGGACAAGAAGGTGACTCGCGAGGCTTGCGCCCCAGCACCACCTCTTGACGTACGCGTCTCTGTCGCAGCGGCGCGCACATTTTTGTATCGGCCGATTCCCAGCTAGCCTTTAGTCGAGCCCAGGCACGTCCCGAGTCGCCACCGCCGATATCCCGCTGCCGGCGAGAGACACTACGACGACCTGTCCCCCGGCTACGGGCGCCGCCAAGGATAGCGCCTTCAACTCCCGCAGCGCCTGCCCGATCAGAGCCCTGGGGATCGGTGCGCCGGAGCGTACGGGGACAAGGCGAGTGGCGCCGCCATGCACCGGCACCGTCGTCGTGATCGTGCGCCGCGGATCGCTCAGCTCCGTGCGGGCGTAGCCGATGCCGCGGCGGCAGGCATGCCCCCGTACGCGGATTGAACCGCCCTCCCGCGCAACGTCCAACGCGCAACCACGCGGACAGACTATGCAGACGAGACTGGTCGCGTGGCTGTCCATGCGCTAAGCAGCAGCCACATTTAGGGTGAGGTCGCTGCCCGGGCCTAGTGACGATGCAACTGCCCGCGGCAGTCCGACGCACACCATCTCGCCGGGCCGGACGTAGGCAAGCGGCCGCGTCGCGACGCGCTGGCCGGCGACGACGAACTCCGCCGCGCAAGGCGCCTCGATCGGTCGGCGCACGCGCAACTGCAGCTCGATCCGCCTCGCGGTCACATCGTCCAGACGAAGTAGCTGCGGTGCTATCAGGCGCACGTTCTCGCCCGCCAACACGGCAATGCGAACCGGGCAGGCCCCGCCGTTCTGGCCGCCCAGCGCGTATTGCGCCGCCTCCGCCCCGGCAAGCTCTCCCGCTAGGCTCACGTCGTCCGCCAAGTCGTGCACCTGCACGACGTTGCCGGCGGCGAAGACTCCCGGGGCACTAGTCTGCAGCCGGTTGTCGACCAGTGGCCCGCCTGTCGCCGGGCAGATGGCCACGCCCGCCGCGCGGCTCAGCTCGTTTTCAGGGATCAACCCGACGGAGAGCAACAACGTGTCCGCCTCCACGTCCTTAGACGCGTAATGCACCGGCTTTAGTTCCCTGTCTACCGGGGAGACCGACACACTTGTCAGGCGCCGCCGTCCCCTGATGTCAGTGATAGTGTGGCTCAGATGCAGGGGTATGTCCTGGTCCAGAAGGCACTGAACGTAGTTGCGGCGCAGCCCGGTCAGATAAGGCATTAGCTCGTAGACGCCCAGCACCTCGGCGCCCTCCCAAGTCAACCTTCGGGCCATGATCATGCCGATGTCCCCGGAACCTAGGATGACGAATCGCCGTCCCGGCATGTAGCCATGGACGTTGACCAGCCTCTGCGCCGTACCGGCAGTGAGCACCCCGGCCGGCCGCGTCCCCGGAATGGCTATCGCTCCACGCGAGCGCTCTCGGCAGCCCATGGCCAGCACCACGGCCCGCGCGCGCACCCTAAGCAGCCCTGACTCGCTGCTGCTGGCGACGATGCGCGGACCCGGCTCTAGGGCCAGTACCATAGTACTAGTAAGGTAGCGCAAGCCGCCGAGTCCGTCCAGCCAGCGGCCGGCGTATTCCGGCCCGGTCAAGTCCTCGCCGTAGAGCTTCAGCCCGAAGCCAGGGTGGATGCACTGCAGGAGAACACCACCTAGCTCCGAGCCGCGCTCCAGGAGCAGGGCATCCGCGCCTGCCCGCGCCGCGGCGATGCCCGCCGCCAGGCCGGCCGGTCCCCCGCCGATGATCGCAACGTCCACCGCGATCTGCCTCACGCCTCCGCCTCTTCCCTGAGGCAGGCCACTGAGGGCCCGGCCAGCACCTCGGAACCCGGTCCGTACTTCGTCACCTGCCAGGGCTCGACCCCAAGCTCGCGCGCCATGATCTCGAGGATGAGCGGCATGTCGAAGCCGGCCTGACAGCGCCCGGTCATGGCCCGCGTGCGCTTCTTGACGGCGTCCAGTGTCCGCGCCGGCAGCGGCCCCCGTGTGGCGGCCACGATCTCACCCTCGCTCACGCCCTCACAGCGGCAGACGATTCGCCCGTAGCGCGAGTCGCGCTCGATCAGGGCAGCTCGCTCCTCCCAGCACAGCTCTCGGGGCCGTGGTGGAGGCCGGCGGATGGGGTCAAAGCCAGGTCGGGGACGCGCACTCAGCCCCGCCTCGGCCAGAAGAGAGACCGCGAGACGCGCTATGGCCGGGCTAGCCGTGAGCCCGGGCGACTCGATCCCGGCCAGGTTCAGCAGCCCGCGCGGGCGCCTGGCCATGCCGATAACAAAGTCGCGTGCGCCCGACGGCCGCACTCCGGCGAAGACGGCGATGCAGCGGCTCGTGTCGGCGCCAGGCACCAGGCGCAGCACCTGCTCGCGCACGGCCGCCAGGCCGGCGGCCGATGCCGGTGGCAAGTCGCTCCGACAATCCGGCAGCGAAGTCGGGCCGAGGAGCACGTTACCGTGAGTCGTAGGCACGATGAGGATGCCCTTGCTCACGGGCGTGGGCACCGGGAAGATCGTGTGTCGAACGAGGTCCATCTTGTCGAGCACGAAGTAGTCGCCCCGCCGCGGCCTGATCTGGAGGCTGTCTATGCCGGCGTAACGCATTACCTCGTCCGCATAGAGCCCGGCCGCGTTCACCAGGAAGCGACAGCGGAAGTCACCTCGATCGGTCAGCACGCCGGCGACGCGCTCGCCTTCCACGACCACGCCGGTGGCCCGCGTCTCAAGCCGGACCTCGACGCCGTTGGCGACCGCGTTCTCCGCGGCAGCGATAGTGAGCATGAACGGATCGACGATGCCGGCGCTCGGAGAGAGCAGGGCCGCCCGGACGCTCGGCGCCAGCGCGGGTTCGAATGTCTGTAGCTCGGAACCGCTGAGGATTCGCAGGTCGCGCTCACCATTGCGCTCACCACGCGTCTGGAGGGCGCGCAGAACGCGCAGCTCGCGCTCGTGCAGCGCCACGGTCAGCGCGCCGTTGCGCTCGAAAGCTACGCCCAGGTCAGCGCAGACCTGGGGCATCAGGCGATTACCCTCCAGGCACAGCCTGGCCTTGAATGAGCCGGGGCTAGGCGAGAGGCAGGCGTGCACGATGGCCGAATTGGCCTTGCTCGCGCCGCTGCAGACGTCGCTCTCCTTCTCAAGGAGCAGCACGCGCAGGTCATAGCGGCTGAGCTCGCGGGCGCAGTGGCAACCGACCACACCACCGCCCACGATGACGACGTCGTAGCTGCCTGTCCCGCTGCTCACGCTGTGAAGTGTACCCCGGCAACCGGCCGGCAAGCGACAATCCCGGCCAGAGAAAGACTCACCGGGATCGCTCCCGGTGGTTCGCAGTGGCTGGCGACCGAAAGAACGACTAGGCCATTATGCGAAGCCGGTTCCAGCTCACGGCCAGGCGTGGCTGCTCCCCAGAGAAGAAGCGCGCCATGTCCTCGGCGATTGCTTCCACCAGGCGGAGACGCAACTCGGTGGTGCTGCCGGCCACATGTGGCGTGAGGAGGACGTTGTCGAGATCGCGGAAGGAGCTGTCCGGCGCCAGCGGCTCGCGGTCAAAGACATCAAGCACGGCGCGGATGCGTCCGGTTCGCAGCTCAGCCAGCAAGGCTTCTTCGTCCAGCGTCCAGGCGCGCGCCGTGTTTATGAAGAGCGCCCCGTCCTTCATCAGCCGGAACTGGGCCGCACCGAGCAGCCCTTGCGTTTCGCGCGTAACAGGTGCGTGGTCGGAGACGATATCGCTCGTGCGCATGAGCTCGTCCAGGTCGACCTTGCGGACGCCAAGCTCTGCCGCCGCCTGCTCGCTCAGGTAGGGGTCGTACACCATCACCTCGCAGCGGAACGGCCGCAGGAGCTCGATGACCCGGCGTCCCACCATGCTGGCGGCGACGATACCCACCTTCCCGTAGTAAAGCTCGTGCGCCCAGCCGTCGCCGGACCTCCGCCAGCCGCGTTCCTCCTTCATGCGCTTCTGGTAGCGGTAAAGGTCCCGCTGCATGGACAGCATGGCCCAGAGCGTGTACTCGGCGACCCCATCGGCGATGACAGCGGCTCCGCTCAGCACGGTAATCCCGCGCCTATAGCCCTCCTCGGGCACCAAGTGCTTGACAGTCCCGGCAGCGTGACCGATGATGCGCAGTCTGTCGGCCGCGGCGATTGCCTCTGGCGTGAAGGCAGGGGAGCCCCAAGAGGTGACCACCGCCTCAACGCCCGGCAGCAGTCGCGGCAGCTCCTCGGCGCTGTAGGCACGGTCGCCCGCAGTCCAGATGACCTTTCCCAACGACTCCAACGTTGCTTTGGCGCGCTCGGAGAGGATGTCCAGCGATAGCGAGGCAGTCGGCAGGTAGAGTATCGTGCGGTCAGCCATGGTTGCTCCTCAGATGGTGCTCAGGAGAATGTCGTCGGCTAACTGCATGCTCTCGGCAGCATCGTCGAAGTTGCACTCCGGCTGCTCGCCGCGCTTGAGGCAATCTATGAAGTACCGGCTCTCACCGTAGAACCCGTAGATCTTGTGCCGCTCCTCGCTCCCCGCTGCTTCCTCAGAGGTGATCACCAGCGGCTCGCGACCACCGCGGTAGACGGTAGCGCAGCCTCCGGGGTCGGGGTTGATGAAAGCGACGAAGCCCGGCGCGTGCATCTCGAAGGTGTGCACCCGCGTGCCCGAGTCCCAATTGGTGAGCAGCACCCCGGTGCCACCCCGCTCGAACTCGACAACGGCGAGGAAGCGGTTGGCGAGGCTGTTTGACGAACGGCCGACATGCGATGCGACCGACTCAACGTCATCGCCCATCCAGCGCAGCGCGTCCACGGCGTGAATCGCGTCGCAGTGGAGGACGTCGATCGCTCCATCATAGTACGGGGGCAGCACGTTCGGTTGGGCCTTGTAGAAGGTGGCGATGGCCAAGTTGAGCGGGCCGGCCTCTCGCTGCAAGTCGCGCACCCGCCGCATTAGCGGGATGAAGCGGCGGTTGAAGCCCACCATCGTCAGACAGGCGTGGCGCGACGCGTGATCCGCCAGGGCTCGCGACTGGTAGGTGGTCACAGCCGGTGGCTTCTCGACGAAGACGTGCTTGCCAAGCTTGAGGCAGAACACGGCGACGTCGTAGAGGTGGTGCGGCGGCATGAGGATGTAGACGCCATCGGGATCTTCTTTCTCCACCATCTCGCGGTAGTCGGCATACACCTTGGGGATGCCGAAGTGCCGCGCCGTGTCCTCGCGCTTCTCGGGCACGAGGTCGCAAAGCGCCGCCAAGCGCACGTCCGGCATCTCCGCTAACGAGGGATAGTGCACCGCGTTCGCCATGCCGCCGGCACCGACCAGCGCTAACCTAACCTGCTCCATACCCGCCGCCTCCTGACTTGGGGCGATGCTGACCGCGCCGATGCTAACACAGCGAGGCCAGGGCGACAACGCACTTGACGCGCCCATCTGCCCCTGGCTACACTCCCCGCCGCCAGTGGCTCTCGCTCTGGGCCAAGTCGGGTGTCGGGTGGAGCGCGGCGGGCACTGCTGCTAGGTCAAGGAATGAGAGTGAGCTGAGCAGTTGGTTGCACGACTGTGGCCGAAGCGCCCCATACCGGTTGGCTGGCTTCTCGTAGCATCAGGCGCCTTTGGGATGACCCCCAGAGGCGCCCCTGCCACCGCTAGCTTCCGGTCTAACGCCGCACCCGTCCGCAACGAGGAGGCAAGGAGGTAGCCGCTTGAATCCGCTCGCCGGCAAAGACATCCTTGACATACCCAGCCTCCTCAAGGATGAAATCGATCTCATCCTCGAGACGTCCCGCGAGTTCGAGGAGAGCCTTACTCGGCAGAGCCACATCCCTCTCCTGCACGACAGCATCCTGGTGACCCTCTTCTATGAGCCCAGCACGCGCACCCGCCTCTCCTTCGAAGCGGCGATGTTGCGCCTGGGCGGGGCTGTCGTGAGCGTTGCCGAGGTCGGCAGCTCGTCGGTGGCCAAGGGCGAGTCGCTCCAAGACACGGTGCGTACCATAGAGCAGTATGCCGATGCGATAGCCATGCGCCACCCGCTGGCCGGGGCGGCGCGGCTCGCGGCAGACGTGGTGGGCATTCCGGTGATCAACGGCGGCGACGGCAGCCGCAACCACCCGACGCAGGCGCTGCTGGACCTCTACACGATCAGGAAGGAGCGCGGCGGCATCCATCACCAGACGGTGGCCATGGTCGGCGACCTGAAGTATGGGCGTACGACTCACTCACTCGCCGAAGCGCTAACACATTACGACGTGCACCTGCTGCTTGTTTCACCGCCCGATCTGCCAATGCCCGATGAGATCAAAGATGAGCTGCGCCGCACGGGCGCAAGTTTCGAGGAGACGAGCGACATCGAGCGCGCGGCCAGGGAAGCGGACGTCATCTACGTCACGCGCATCCAGCGCGAGCGCTTCGCCTCATCGGAAGAATACGAGCGGCTGCGCGGTACCTATCGCGTGGATATGGCTCTCGTCGAGCGCTCCAGACCCGACGTAACCATTATGCACCCGTTGCCGCGGGTCGACGAGATCGCCGCGGAGGTGGACGGCTTCAAGGGTGCCGCCTACTTCCGTCAGGCGCGTAACGGCGTCTACGTGCGCATGGCCATCCTGGCGCTCGTGCTCAATGCGGTTTAGGAGGTGCAGGTGGGCTTCTTCGAGACTCTGCGACGGCGAGCTGAGCAGCTGGATAGCTGGGTATGCGTTGGTCTTGATCCCGTTCGGGAGCGCTTGCCCCTAGACCTGGGCTCCAGCCATGAGGCCCTCGCTTCCTTCGTGCGCGCCATCATCGAAGCAACGCACGACGTTGTTACTTGCTTCAAGCCGAACCTGGCCTTCTACATGGCTGAGGGCGCGGACGGTCTACGCTTCCTCGAGCAACTTCGCCGCATCATCCCAGAGGACGTGCCCGTGATCCTGGATGCCAAATCGGGCGACGTCGGCAGTACCGCCGCGACCTATGCCAAAGGTGTGTTCGAGGTGTGGGGCTTCGACGCGATCACGGTAAGCCCATACGTAGGGGATGATGCCGTCCTCCCCTTCGCGCACTACGCCGACAAAGGCGTCTTCGTCCTGACCCGCACGTCAAATCCAGATTCAGCGCGCTTCCAGAGCCACCACGAATTGTGGCGCAAGGTAGTGGAGGCCGCGCTCGAGTGGAACGGCAACGGCAACGTCGGCCTGGTCGTCGGTGCCACGCACCCTCAGGACCTTCAAGCCGTGCGACAGGCCGCCCCGGACCTGCCCTTCCTCATCCCGGGCGTCGGCGCGCAGGGCGGCGACGTCCCGGCGGCGGTGCGGTGGGGGCCATCGCGGGGCGGCGTGCCACCGCTCATCAACTCCTCCCGCGGTATCCTCTATGCCTCCAAACACGAGGATTTCGCCGACGCCGCCCGCGCCGCCGCTATCGCCTTGCGGGACGAGATCCGCTCGCAACGGGAGGCCATTCGGTCATGGCCGAAGCAGTAGATCGGCTCGCCGCTGATCTGCAGGACATAGGCGCGGTTCAGTTCGGGGAGTTCCGGCTGAAGTCCGGGCTGATGTCACCGATCTACATCGACCTGCGTCTGCTACCATCGTATCCGCGGCGACTGCGCGACGTCGCAGCCGGCCTGGCAGGCGTTGCCGCCGGACTGAGCTTCGAGCGCATCGCCGGCATCCCCTACGCCGGGCTGCCGATCGGCGTGGCTCTCAGCCTCGAGATGGACCGGCCTCTCATCTACCCACGAAAAGAAGTCAAGGAGTATGGCACGCGCAGGTCGGTCGAGGGGGTGTTCGCCCCCGGCGAGACGGCCCTGGTGGTCGACGACTTGATCTCCACGGGCGGCGCCAAGCTGGAGGCCATCGAGCCGCTCCTGGCGGCTGGCCTGCGGGTGAGCGACGTCCTGGTCGTCATCGATCGCGAGCAGGGCGGGAAGGAACAACTGGCGGCCAGAGGCTACAAGTTGCACCCGCTCTTCACCCTCTCGCAGATGCTGGGGGCTCTTCGACGCGGCGATCGGATCACTGACGAGCAGGCGCGGCGCGTGCGGGATTACATACAGAGCCAGTAGATGCTCGACCCGGCCGAGATCGACCTCTCAACCGAGATCTGCGGTGTCAGCCTGCCCAACCCCACGGTGCTGGCTTCAGGCGTACTGGGGCTGAGCGGCGAAGTCCTGGCGCGCATTGCCCGCGCCGGCGCGGGAGCGGTGATCACCAAGTCCTGTAGCCTCAAGCCGCGCATCGGCCACCCCAACCCCGTGGTCGTGGACTATGGGGCGGGACTGATAAACGCCGTCGGGTTGGCGAACCCGGGCGTCGAAGCGATCGTCGAGGAGATCCGCCTGGCGCGCGAGCTCACGCGATCGCTGGGAGTGCCCATCATCGCCAGCATCTTCGCCAACTCCGTCTACGATTTCGGCACTACGGCGCGCTACATCTCCGAGGCAGAGCCGGACCTGATCGAGGCCAACATCTCCTGCCCTAACGTGGAAGAGGAGTTCGGCCAGATCTTCTCGTCCACACCCTATGTCGCGGCCCAGGTCACCCGGAGGGTCAAGGCCTCCACCAGCATCCCCGTAATCGTCAAGCTGTCGCCTAACGTCCCCAACATCGGGGAGGTCGCCAAGGCGGTTGTCACCGCCGGCGCCGACGCGATTAGCGCCATCAACACCCTCGGCCCAGGGATGCTGGTGGACGTGGAGACGGGCACTCCGATCATCTCCAACAAGGTGGGGGGGCTCAGCGGGCCGGCCGTGCGCCCCATCGCCGTGCGTTGCGTCTACGACATCTGCCGCGCCGTGAAGGTGCCGGTGATCGGCCTCGGCGGAGTCATGGACGGGCGCGACGCCGCCGAGATGATCACGGTCGGCGCCAGCGCCGTCGGCGTAGGCACGGGCGTTTATCGTCGCGGCATCGAGGTTTTCGCGCTCATCGTGGCAGAGCTTCGTGACGTCATGGCTCGCCTGGGGCTGGCCAGCGTGGCCGACCTGAGGGGCCGGGGCCTCCCCCAGGCCACGGAGCGCTAGGTGCGCGCCGCCCTCGGCCAGATCCCGCGCATGTCGCGAATCCTCAGCATCAACGAAGAGAGCCGTACCGTGCGCACGTTCATCTTCGACGCAGCGCTGGAGGCGGAGCCCGGGCAATTCCTAATGGTCTGGCTGCCGGGAGCCGGCGAGAAGCCGATCAGCATCATGGACCCTGACCCGTTGACACTCACGGTGGCGAGAGTTGGGCCGTTCAGTAGTGCCCTGCACGAGCGCAAAGTCGGCGATCTCGTCGGCTGGCGCGGGCCCTTCGGCCGGCCGTTCTCGCTGCGGGGCAGAAATGTGTTGCTGATCGCCGGCGGCTACGGCGCGGCCCCCCTGCACTTCCTGGCCAAGCGCACACGCGAGCGCGGCTGCGGCACCTGCATGGCGATCGGCGCGCGCACGGCCGAAGGCCTGATCTTGGTAGACCGCTTCCACGGTCTGGGCTGCAGCACCATCCTGGCTACCGACCGCGGCGACATGGGTTTTCAGGGCTACGTGACCGAGGCCGTCGAGGAGCGGCTGCAGCAGTACGATGCCGTCTACGCCTGCGGGCCGGAGCTGATGCTGCACGCCGTGGCGCAGATGTGTTGGCGTGAAGGCGTACCGGCCCAGGTAAGCATCGAGCGCTACATGAAGTGCGGCTTCGGGATCTGTGGCCAATGCGCCATGGACGACAAGCTCGTCTGCAGGGACGGCCCAGTGTTCGACATCGAGGAGTTGCGCGACAGCCACGACTTCGGGCATTTCACGCGCAACGCCACCGGCCGCCGGGTGTCCCTGTGAGCTTGAGGCTCATTCGTGGCGCTCAAGTCGTCGCGCCCGAAGGCATCGCGCAGGCGGACGTGCTCCTGCAGGGCGAGTGGATCATCGCCGTGGCGCCGCGCCTCGCGGCAGGTGGGGCCGAGATCATTGAGGCGGGCGGGCTGTGCGCGCTGCCCGGCGGCATAGATGCTCACGTCCACCTGCGCGACCCCGGCGCCACGCACAAAGAGGACTTCACCAGCGGCACCCGCGCTGCGCTGGCCGGGGGTGTCACTACGGTGCTAGACATGCCTAACACCCCTGAGCCAACGACCACTGCCAGCAGCTTCGCCGCCAAGGTGCAGTTGGGTGAGAGCCGCGCCTGCTGCGACTTCGGGCTCTACATCGGCGCCACCGCCGGCAACACGACGGAGACGGCGTCGGTTGAGGACGCTGTCGGGCTGAAGCTCTACATGGGCTCTACCACCGGCACCCTGTTGGTAGCCGACCTGGAGGGCCAGCGTCGCCACTTCGAGGCCTACCCGGCCACGCAACCTCTGGCAGTGCACGGTGAGGACGAGGAGGCGGTGCGCCTCTTCGGCGACCGGGAGCGTCGGCCATCGGTCTGCGCCGAGCTGGCCGCTGGGCGAGCCATCGCGCTTGCCCGACGCGCCGGGCGCCGCCTGCACCTATGCCACATCTCCACGCGAGCCGAACTCGAGCTCGTAGCGCTGGCCAAGCGGCAAGGGCTCCCAGTCACCTGCGAAGTTACGCCGCACCACCTGTTCCTGACCAAGGATGACGAAGAGGCGCTGGGGCCGCTAGCGTTGATGAACCCGCCTCTACGAGGCGTCGAAGACGCTGAGGCGCTGTGGGCCGGTCTCGACTCGGTCGACTTGGTCGCGAGCGACCACGCCCCGCACACACTCCAGGAGAAGCATTCGGACAGGCCCCCGCCGGGTGTGCCCGGTCTGGAGACGACCCTACCGCTACTGCTCGACGCGGCGATTACGGGCCGGCTAGCCCTGACGGAAGTCGCTCGGCTGACGGCCTGCGCGCCGGCTGCCGTTTTCTCCCTACCACGTAAGGGGCGGATCGCTCCCGGCTACCACGCCGACATCGTGCTCTTCGACCCGACCGGGAGCACGCTGCTGGGCGAGCGACCGTACACCAAATGCGGTTGGAGCCCATTCGCCGGCCGCCGGACGCGGGGGCGCATAGTAAGGGTGATTCTGCGCGGGCGCGACGCCGCGGTCGAGGGCAAAGTAGTCGCGGAGCCCGGTTGGGGCCGTTTCCTCGCTCCGAGCCACGCCTGATGCCCTTCGGCTACCAGGTGACACTAAGCGCGCTGGCCATCCTCATCGCCGCCTTCACCCAGGGAGTCACAGGCTTCGGCTTCGGGCTGGTTGCCATGAGCCTGCTGCCTCTTTTCAGCAACGCCCGCGAGGCGTCGGTGCTCGTCGGCATTTTCAGCCTGGCCAGCAGCCTCAGCGTCTTCGCCAGCGTACGCTCTTGCTTCCGCTGGCGCGACGTCGCCTTCCCGCTCGCCGGCATGTTCGTGGGCGTGCCCTTCGGCGTCTACGCGCTCACCGTGCTCGACGAGCAGTGGGTGCGCCGGCTCGTCGCGGTGGTCGTTCTGTTTGCCTGTGTCCAGGTGGCGAGCCCGCGCTTGCGGGTGCGTTCGGTCAGCCGCTGGTGGGGACTGATTGCCGGAGTGGTCGGGGGTGTGCTCGGCGGCGCTTTCGGCATCGGTGGGCCGCCGGTCATCGCCTACTCCTCGATGCAGGATTGGGATAGCAGCCGCTACAAAGCCGTCCTCTGCTCCTACTTCAGCGTGTCCAACAGCTATCGCCTGCTGCTCCTGATCGCCGCTGGCCTGGTGACGAGGCCGCTGGTCGTCACGGGCCTCATCGCCCTGCCGGGGCTTTTCCTAGGCACCTGGGCCGGCATCCGCACCTTCCGCCGGCTTTCCGGGGATGCCTTCCGCAAGGCAGTCGTCGTGACACTGGCAGTGCTTGCCGTTAGCCTGCTGGTGCTGTAGAGCTACAGATCGTCGGGTTCGAGGCCGGTGTGCTTTGCGATTCTGGCAAGCATACGGGGACCGATCTCCTCCCCTTCGTGGAACGCAAACACGACATCCTGCCATCCGGGACGAGCCAAGACGCAATGTGACCCGCTCTGCCGTTTCACTTCCCACCCCTGTCGCATCAGCGCCGTGAGTACCCGGCTCGCCTTTGCGGAGCGCCACTTGCTCATGCAGCCGCGAACTCGATGGCAGTTGTAGCTACCTCGTCCTCCCCGTGCTCCAGGCGGTCTGCCAGCACACGCAATGCAAGCGCCTTGGCCTTCACTATCGCTTCCCGAGCATCATTGCCGTAGACCAAGACGCCGGGCAGCTCTACCACCTCGGCGATCCACCGGCCGTCCTCTTCGCGCTCGGTCATCACTGTGAGTCTCATAGGGGCTCCCTCGGCCATCGCGACAGCGTTCCAGGCCATTATAGCCCGTGTCGTCTGGCTTGTCCTATCTCCAAGAGGGATCTGAGACTCGGGGCAGGCGGGCTTGTAGGCGGAAGCAATCACCGCTACCATTCCGTGTCTGGTAGCCGAGTCCAACGGGAGCCGGTTCGGGCCTTGACTCTCTACCCTCTAGCAACAACGAGGTGGTCCGGCGCGAGGTAGCACATGGGCAACATCTGGGACCTCTTCAGCTTGCAGGGCAAGGTCGCTTGTGTCACGGGCGCGGGCCAGGGGCTGGGTGAGGGGATGGCGCTCGCCCTCGCCGAAGTCGGCGCGAACATCGTGGTCGCCGACCTGAACACAGACTCCGCCGGCCAGGTAGCCGAGCGCATCGAGAACATCGGTCGCCAAGCCCTTGTCGCGCCCGTGGACGTGAGCGATCCCGAGCAGGTGCGCTCGCTGGCGGAGCGGGCTCTGGGGCACTTCGGTCGCGTCGACATCCTCGTGAACAACGCCGGCATCAGCCGCCGCGCTCCCTCGGTCGAGATGGCACTGACCGACTGGCAGAAGGTGTTGGACGTTAACCTCACGGGCGTGCTGCTCTGCTGCCAGGCGTTCGCCAGAGGGATGATCGAGCGGAGGCACGGGAAGATCGTGAACATCGCCTCGATGTCGGCCCTGATCGTCAACCGCGACGTGCCCCAGGCCCCCTACTACGCCTCGAAGGCCGGTGTGGCCATGCTTACCAAGGCCCTCGCCGCCGAATGGGCACCGGTGGGACTGAATGTCAACGCCATCGCCCCCGGCTACATGCGCACACCGCTCAACGCCGGCTTCCTCGCCGATCCCAAGCGCGCCGCGCAATGGACGGATGCCACACCAATGGGCCGCATCGGCGAGCCGAGGGACCTTGCCGGCGCCGTCGTCTACCTCTCTTCTCCTGCGTCGGACTTCGTCACCGGCCACGTGCTGGTGGTAGACGGAGGCTTCACCCTCTGGTAGGTTGCTGCCCCTCTGCCCATGTGCTAGCATTTTGGCGGCTTGCATCTGTGCCTCCACCCCAGCCACGAACCCAGCGGAGGGTTGGCCTCTTGGCTCTTAGCGAGTATTGGCGCGTCATCCGCCAGCGAGGGTGGATAATCTTCCTGACGGCCGTGATCGGGGCCGCGAGCGCGCTCGTCTTCAGCATGACGCAACGCCCCGTTTATCAATCCACCATTCGCCTCAATGTGATCGGCGCCCGTCCCGACCTTGGCCTCTCGCAGACGCTCAAGAACCTTCTGCGCAACTACGCTGGCCAGGTGCGCTCCTATGACACCGCCACACTTGCCCTGCGCGACATGCCCGAGCCGCTCGACCTCACACCCGAGGGCTTGCTCGGCAAGATCAACGTGCAGGCAGTCGAGTCCGACCTGCAGCTCGTCATCGAGAGCGAGGACTACGACGGCCACACCGCAGAGATGATCGCCAATCAGATGGCCGACACTTTCGTATGGAGCATCAAGCAGTACAACGAGAAGCTCGATCAGCGCGACCGGGTCAACGTCTTCACCTCAGGGCCCGCCACTCCGGCCCACCGCATCCGCCCACAGAAGAAGCTCAACACACTGGCTGGCGGCATGCTTGGTGGTCTCTCCGGCTTTGCCGTCGTGCTACTACTGGAGTGGCTGGACGCGCGCCTGGTACGCAGGCCATCTGACCTGCGCGCCGACACCGGACTGCCCGTGCTCGCGGTAGTACAGGCAAGCGCGACCGGAAGCAGCGGACGGACAGGAAACATGGCGCGTGCTGCCGGCGCCTGGACGATCCCGCTCGTGGGCGGCTTGGCGCTCGGCGCCCTGCTCACCAGCGTCATCTACCTCGTCTTCTAGGGGGCAAACCATGCCCGCAGACGCTATGCCGCACCTGGTGATGCTGGCTGAGCCCGCTTCGGCGCGGGCCGAGGCCTTCCGCGTGCTGCGCGCCCGTCTGCAGCAGGCGCGGGAGCCACGGCCACCGCGCTCGTTCATGGTCACGTCACCCACGGCGGTCGAGCAGCGCCACCTCGTCGCCGCCAACCTGGCACTCGCTTTCGCTGAGAGCGGCACGCCAGTAATCGCCGTCGATGCCGACCTGCACCGGCCACAATTGCACACGCTGCTTTCTCTCCCGGAGACGCCCGGCCTGCTCCAATGCCTGGCGGATGGGCTCGATGGCGGCCGCGCCCTGCGCTCCGGCCCGCTGCCCGGTCTTTCCGTTCTCCCGGCCGGTGGGACGCACGCCGTTCCGGCGCAATTGGTGGGCGCCAAGGGCCTCGAGACGCTGCTCGCTACCCTAGGCGCAAAGGAGATAGTGCTGATCGTTGTTGCGCCGCCCGTGTTGCCTGTGGCCGATGCCAGCCTGATGGCGCCCAAGGTGGATGGAGTGATCCTGCTCAGCGCTGCCTACAAGACGACTCGCGCCTCTCTGCGCGAAGCCAAGGCGCGCCTGGACGGTGTCGGCGCGACCATTCTTGGCACTGTGCTCGACGGGGTGTCCGACAGCTCCGGCGGAAGATACTGACGGGCTCACCGCGGAGAACGCAGAGGACGCAGAAGGACAAGTATGGTCATGCTGAACGAAGTGAAGCATCTTGCCGCGCATAGGCCGCGCTGGCCGCTATAGTTGGGCGAGATTCCTCGCTGCGCTCGGAGTGACTCGTGCTTCTCTGCGCTCTCCGCGTCTCCGGGGTAAGAAGGGAGTAGCACGGTGAAAGCCCTCATTCTGAGCGGCGGGCGCGGCACGCGGCTGCGCCCGATCACCTATACCAGCGCCAAACAGTTGGTGCCTATCGCCAACCGCCCCGTTCTCTTCCGGGTCATCGACGCCGTTGTTGCCGCCGGCATCGAGGAAGTAGGCATCGTTGTCGGCGACACCGCCGCCGACATCAAAGCCGCTGTCGGGGACGGGTCTCGTTGGGATGCCCGCGTCACCTACGTACCCCAGGATGCCCCTCTTGGCGTCGCCCATGCCGTCAAGATCGCCCGGACGTTCATCGGCGACGATCGTTTCGTTCTCTTTCTTGGGGACAACGTCATCCAGGGTGGCATTAGCCGCCTCACCGACCAGTTCGCGGAAAGCGCCTGGAACGCGCAGATCGTGCTCAAACGCGTGCCCGATCCCCGCCAGTTCGGCGTAGCGGAGGTGGATGACGGGCGCGTCGTCCGGCTGGTCGAGAAGCCCAAGGAGCCGCGCAGCGACCTGGCGCTCGTCGGCATCTACATGTTCGACGACAGCATCTTCCGAGCGGTGAACGCCATCAAGCCCTCCTGGCGAAATGAGCTGGAGATCACCGACGCCATCCAATGGCTGGTCGAATCGGGTTACGTTGTTATGCCGCACGTCCACGAGGGCTGGTGGATCGACACCGGCAAGATGGAGGACCTACTTGACGCCAACCGCCTTGTCCTCGATGAGCTCGAGCCTTGCCAGCGCGGCTTCGTGGACGCGGACTCGCGCCTGACCGGCAAGGTGGTCATCGAGCAGGACGCCGAGGTGATCAACAGCGTCGTGCGCGGGCCGGCGATCATCGGCGAGCACACGCGACTGGTGAACTCCTACGTTGGCCCCTTCACCAGCATTCACCACCACTGCGAGATCCGCGACAGCGAGATCGAGCACAGCATCGTCATGGAGAACTCGCGCATCCAAGGCGTGGATCAGCGCATCGAGAACAGCGTCATCGGACGCAACGTGGAGATCACGCGCTCGCCCCTCAAACCCAAGGCCTACAAGCTTACGCTCGGCGACAATAGCCAAGTGGGCCTGATAAGTCAGTAGCAACGATTCGGCGCGGCCGTGCGCCACAGGTGCCCGAATGCAGGTCTACCGCGTACAGGTCGATCTCAAGCCTGAGCATCAGGATTGGCGCGGCCAAGCGCTCATGCGCGACGCCGCGGCTCTCGGTATCGCCAACGTCAGGAGCATTCGCGTCTCCGACCTCTACTTCCTATCCGGTGATGTCCAGGCCGACGAGGTGGAGCGCCTCACGGCCGAGCTTCTCTGTGATCCTGTGATGGCGCGCTATACCGTCGCGCCCGCCGAGGCCGACGAAGCGCGGGGCGAAGCGCGAGCCGAGGGGGGCCAGTGGCAGGTCGAGGTCTGCTTCCTGCCAGGTGTGACCGATGCACAGGGCGTCAGCCTGCTCGACGCAGCCCACCGCATCGGCGTCCCCGGCCTGCGCCGCACCGCCTACGCGAACCGCTACCTGCTCGATTGCGACCTGGGCGAGGGTGACGCTCGCCTACTCGCCGAGCGCCTGCTCTGCAATGGGGTGATCCAGCGCTACGCGCTTGGGCGCATCCTGCCTGACCTCGATGAGGGTCCGCGCGGCGCTGGCGACCAGGTGATCACCGTTCCGTTGCGCGACTTGGACGACGAGTCCCTGCTTCGCCTTAGCCGCGAGCGCGTGCTGTCGCTCAACCTGGATGAGATGCATGCCATCCGCGACTACTTCGCCCGCGAGAGCCGCGACCCTACCGACGTGGAGCTGGAGACGTTGGCTCAGACCTGGTCCGAGCATTGCGTGCACAAGACCTTCAAGGCCAGCATCGACTACACCGAGATCACCGCGGAGGGAAGCCGCGAGGAGCAGATCGAGAGCCTGCTGCACACCTACCTCTCGGCGGCGACACAGAAGGTGCGCAAGCCGTGGGTGGTCTCGGCCTTCGTGGATAACGCCGGCATCATTGACTTCGACGAGCGAACCGAGGTCTCCTTCAAGGTCGAGACCCACAACCACCCCTCGGCGCTCGAGCCCTTCGGCGGCGCCAACACCGGCGTCGGTGGCGTGGTGCGCGACGTGATCGGCGTCTCGGCGCGACCGATCGCCAATACCGACGTGCTCTGTTTCGGCTACCTCGACCGCTCCTTCGTCGACCTGCCGGCCGGCGTGCTCCATCCGCGTCGCATCTTCAACGGCGTCACGGCCGGCATCGAGGACTACGGCAACAAGATGGGCATCCCGACGGTGAACGGGGCCATCCTCTTCGACGATGGCTATCTGGCCAACCCGCTGGTCTACTGCGGCTGTGTCGGCATCGCCCCCAAGGGCTCGCACCCGCGCAACCCGCAGCCAGGCGATGCCGTCGTCATGATCGGAGGACGCATCGGGCGCGACGGGCTACACGGCGCCACCTTTTCCTCCGTCGAGCTGGCGCACGATACCGGGGCCACCGTCGGCTCGGTGGTGCAGATCGGCAACCCGATCACCGAGAAGAAGTTCCTCGAGGCTGTGATGCAGGCGCGCGACCGCCGCCTGTACAGCGCCATCACTGACTGCGGCGCCGGCGGCCTCTCGTCTGCCGTGGGCGAGATGGGCGAGCACACTGGCGTCTCTGTCGAGCTGGCCGACGCGCCGCTCAAGTACCCCGGCCTCGACCCCTGGGAGATCTGGGTCTCAGAGGCCCAGGAGCGCATGGTGCTGGCCGTGCCGCAGGGCAACGTGGCCGAGCTCGCCGATGTCTGCCGCCGCCTGGACGTCGAGATGACGGTGATCGGGCGCCTTACAGACGACGAGCGCCTGCGCATCCATCACCACGGGCGCTTGGTTGCCGACCTGGACATGCTGTTCCTGCACGGCGGCATTCCCTGCCGCCACTTACGCGCCATCTGGCAGCAGCCCGCGGTGCGGCGCGAGCCGCCGGCCAGGCCGGCAGAGGACCTGACGCCGTTCTTGCGCGCCATCTTGAGCTCGCCCAACGTCGCCACCAAGGAACGGGTGGTGCATCGCTACGACCATGAGGTGCAGGGGGCGACGGTCGCCAAGCCGCTCACAGGCGCCGCAAACGACGGCCCGGGGGACGCCACCGTGCTCCGGAGCAGTTATGCGTGGGACCCGTGGAAGGGCATCGCCATCGGCTGCGGCATCAACCCTCGCTACAGCGCCGTCGACCCCTACGACATGGCCGTCTCCGCCATCGATGAGGCCATTCGCAACGTCGTCGCCGTAGGCGGTGACCCGGAGCAGACGGCGATCCTGGACAACTTCTGCTGGGGTAACCCTGACCTGCCTGACCGGCTAGGCTCGCTCGTGCGCGCGGCGAAGGGCTGCTACGATGGCGCCATCGCCTTCGGCACACCCTTCATCTCCGGCAAGGATAGCCTGAACAACGAGTACAGCGACGAGCACGGCCAGCGCATGTCCATCCCGCCGACGCTGCTCATCTCCTCGATTGCCATCGTGCCCGACATCCGCCAAGTCGTGACCATGGACCTCAAACAGCCCGGTGATCGCCTCTACCTGATCGGCCTGACGCTCGACGAGATGGGCGGCTCGCACTACGGCCTGGCGCTCGGCGAGGAGTGGGGTGTCGCGCCGGGGCTCCCGCCTGGTGGCCCGGAGACCGCGAGACGGCTGCACGCGGCAATGCGACAGGGGTTGGTCCGCGCCTGCCACGATTGCAGCGAGGGCGGCCTCGCCGTATCGGCCGCGGAGATGGCCATCGCCGGCCGGATGGGGCTCGACCTCGATCTGCGTCGGGCGTCTCTCAGCGACGACGCCAGGCGCAGCGATATCGCGCTCTTCTCCGAAAGCAACTCGCGTTACCTCGTGGAGGTCGCCTCCGCCGATGCCGCCGCCTTCGAAGCCCTGCTAGGAGACACTCCATACGGTCTCCTGGGCAGCGTGACGGCTCGCCCGCAACTGGTCGTGCGCGGGCTTGGCGGTGAGACTGTCCTGAACCTGTCCGTTAGTGAGGCCGCCGATGCCTGGGCCGATCAGACCTATGCCAGACCTAGACCGCTCTACGCTTGAGAGAGTGGCGCGCTCTGCCATCGAGGAGGATCTCGGGCCGGGCGACTACACCAGCCTCTGGACCCTGCCCGACGACGCGCGGTCACGCGCCACCTTCCTCGCCAAGAAGGGCGGCGTGGTCGCCGGCCTGCAGGTGGCGGCAACTGTCTTCCAGGTCGTGGACGAGCGTTGCCAGGTGCGTTTCCTGCTGCGCGACGGCGACGAGGTGCGAAGCGGGCAGGAGTTCGGCGCGGTCGAGGGGCCGGCACGCGCCCTCCTGAGTGCCGAGCGGACGGCGCTGAACTTCTTGCAGCGCATGTCCGGCATCGCCACTGCCACGCGTCGCTATGTCGAGGCCGTGCGCGGCACGAAGGCCGTGATCCTTGACACGCGCAAGACGGCTCCCGGGCTCCGGTTGCTGGACAAGTGGGCGGTGCGCGCCGGCGGCGGGCAGAACCATCGCATCGGCCTCTACGACATGGTGCTGATCAAGGACAACCACATCCGCGCGGCGGGCGGCATCACAGAGGCGGTGCAAGCCGTGCGGGCGCGGAACACGCTCGGCCTGCCGGTGGAGGTCGAAGTCACCGACCTAGCGCAGTTGCGCGAGGCCCTCGGTTTGATCGTAGACCACGTCTTGCTGGACAATATGGGCCTGGAGGAGATGCGGAAGGCCGTCGCCCTGACCGCGGGGCGGGTGCCCCTTGAGGCATCCGGCGGTGTGAATCTGGACACAGTGGCCGCAATCGCTGCCACGGGAGTAGACTACATCTCGGTCGGCGCCCTCACCCACTCGGTGCAGGCGTTGGACATCAGCCTGGAGATGGAGTAGAACGTCAGCCACAGAGGCACAGAGGACACAGAGGTCTCGAATGGATGAAGCCCGGCGCTTCGCGCTCTGTGTTCTCTGTGCCTGTTGTTCCGAAGACGGCCGGACTTAGGCAGCCTGGTAGCCTAGCCCCTTCTGGGCGTCGTAGCTCCGATGTGCAGCAGCGAACGACGGCCACAAGGGCCTACACCACCGGCGTCGTCGTTTTCACCCGCTCGTGGTGCCAGCGGATGCCGGCATCACAACTCTGTGGTCGCCGCGGCCCCTGGGTGAAGCCACATCGTTAGAGAGAAGGCGTTATGAACGAAAGTGAAGACCAGGTCACTAGCATATCCAAGGCGCGTACCATCGAGGCGATCGGCGAGTTCTGGGACACCCACAGCCTCGCGGACTACTGGGATCAGACACACGAGGTCGAGGTGGAGGTGCGGGCAGAGCGCAGGCGGTGGGTGACGATTGACCCTGACGTCTATGCTCAGGTGTCTTCCCGCGCTCGGCAGCGTGGACTCTCCACCGAAACTGTGGCCAACCTCTGGCTTGCCGAACGACTGAGGGAGACAGCATAGGAGGAATTGCCAGTGAGTTGTGTTAGTCCTCTGGGCTCCCCGCGCGAATACGAGGCGTTGCCGCCGGAGCGGGTGCGCGAGCGGGCTTGGGCTGCGCGGCGCGCGCTCGGCGGGCGCGCTGTCGTGCTGGTGCATCATTACCAGACGGACGAAGTGATGGAGTTCGCCGACTTCCGCGGCGACTCGCTAGAGCTGTCTCGCGTCGCCGCTGCGCAGCGCGACTCGCAGTACATCGTCTTCTGCGGCGTGGACTTCATGGCGGAGAGCGCTGCCATCTTGGCCAGTGGCGAGCAGACCGTGCTTATGCCTGCAGGGGATGCTCCCTGCCCAATGGCCGGGATGGTCGACGTCGAAAGCATGGCGCAGGCCTGGGCACAACTCACGGGCCTGTGGGGCAGCGATGGTCTTGTGCCACTCGTCTACCAGAACTCCTCGGCGGCCGTGAAAGCCTTCTGTGGTGCCCATGGCGGCGCCGTCTGCACCTCGTCCAACGCCGGGCCTGCCGTCCGCTGGGCAATGCGGGGCGGGCGACGCGCGCTCTTCGTGCCCGACCGCTACCTGGCCACCAACTCCGTCATCCAGCTTGGCTATCCAGAGGATCGCGTGGGGCTCTGGAACCGCAAGTCCGGCAGGCTGGAAGCCTCGGTGCCGGTCGATGACCTGGTGCTCGTCGCCTGGGACGGCTTCTGCGCCGTGCACCGGCTGTTCAAGGTCGAGGATGTGCGTGCCATCCGCGAGCAGTATCCCGGCATCCGCGTCATCGTCCACCCGGAGTGTACGCCCGAAGTGGTGCAAGCCTCGGACGATTCCGGCTCCACCGCCTACATCGTGCGAGAAGTGGAGAAGGCTCCGGGCGGCGCGAGATTCGCGATTGGCACCGAGTGGCACCTGGTCAACCGACTGGCCAACGACAACCCGGGCAAGACGGTGGTGCCCTTGCGGCGCTCCGCCTGCGCCACCATGGCGCGCACGGACATCTTCAACGTCTGCTATGTGCTGGAGAACCTGGCAGCGGGCAAGCCGGTCAAGATCGTGACTGTCGCGCCCGAGATCGCGCGGCAGGCGCGCTCCGCGTTGCAGCGAATGCTGGAGATCAAATGAGCGGCCGAGGCGATCAGATGCTAACCGATGTCCTCATCATCGGCAGCGGCATTGCCGGCGGCAGCGCCGCCCTGCGCCTGGTCGAGGAGAAGGGCGTCCGCGTCACCATCGTCTCGGCAGCGAAGGACCCTCGTGAGGCCAACACCTACTACGCCCAAGGAGGCATCATCGGGCGCGGCCCGACCGACTCGGCCGAGCTGCTCGCGGAGGATCTCTACCGCGCCGGAGCGGGCATCAACAACCCTGAAGCCGTCGACCTGCTCGTTCATGAGGGGCCGCGACTTGTCGACCAGTTTCTGCGCCAGAAGCTCGGCGTCCCCTTTGCTACTCTGCCGGGCAGTGGCCTGGAGTACGTGCGCGAGGCGGCGCACTCCACCGAGCGCATCCTGCACGTCGAGGATTCCACCGGCCGCGCCATAGAGGAGAGGCTCGTCGAGTCACTGGCGTCACATCCGAACATCACGCTGCTGCCGGAGCACACCGCCGTCGACCTCCTGACGCTCTCGCACCACTCGCGCAACCCGCTCGATGACTACAAGCCGCTTACCTGCGTGGGAGCTTACGTCTTCAACCAGCGCAACGAAGAAGTCATCACCATCCTGGCCAGTAAGACGATTCTGGCAACGGGCGGAGTCGGGCAGATATTCCTGCACACCACCAACCCGCCCATCTCCCGCGGCGACGGCGTCGCCATGGCCGATCGCGCCGGGGCGCGCATTCTGCACGCCGAGTTCGTACAGTTCCACCCTACGGCCTTCTACCACCTCGGAAAAGCACAGTTCCTCGTGTCCGAGACCGTTCGCGGCGCCGGCGCCGTACTGCTCAATGACAGGGGCGAAGCATTCATGCAGCGCTACGCCCCAGAGTGGAAGGACTTGGCCCCACGCGACGTCGTCGCCCGCAGCATCCACTATGAGATGCTCTCTAGCGGCGCGCCGCACGTCTATCTCGACCTGCGCTCGCACCTGACCCCCGACGCGATCAAGGCCCGCTTCCCCTACATCTACGAGAACGCCCTGGCGCTCGGTGTCGACATCACTCGCGATCTCATACCCGTGGTGCCTGCCGCGCACTACTTCATCGGAGGCGTCTGGGTTGATTCCTGGGGACGCAGCAGCGTGCACGGCCTATATGCCGCGGGCGAGGTTTCCTGCACAGGCGCGCATGGCGCCAACCGCCTCGGTAGTGCCTCGCTACTAGAGGGGCTGGTCTGGGGCCACCGCGCCGCAGTCGACGCGCTCGCCGGCCTCAAGGACGGCCTCTCCGTCAACCCTGACGACATCCCGGCTTGGGAGGATACCAGCCTGGTCGAGCGAGCGGACCCGGCGCTGATCGTGCAGGACCTCACCACCATGAAGTACATAATGTGGAACTACGTCGGCCTGGTGCGCAGCGAGAGCCGGCTGGAGCGCGCTCTTGACGACCTCCAGCAGTTGCAGTCCGAGATCGCCAAGTTCTACCGCCGCACCCGACTCACCGACAGCCTGATTGGGCTACGCAATGCCGCCAGGACGGCACTCCTCGTCGCTTCCGCCGCCTGGGAGAACAAGTCCAGCATCGGCACACACTACCGCGAGTGAGGCAACGGATTTTGGCAACGGATTGCACGGATTAGGCGAAGGATGACAAAGCCTCGCGTGCTCATACTGATCGCCTCTGGCACCAATCGCGACCGCGACGCGGCCGTCGCTATCGAGATGGCGGGCGGGGCCGCGGAAGTGGTACACATCAACCAACTGCGTTCGCGAGAGCGCCGCTTGGACGACTACCAGATGCTGCTACTGCCGGGCGGTTTCTCCTACGGCGACGACCTCGGCGCCGGGCGCATCCTGGCCACCGACCTCCTGTACTCGCTCGGCGGTCGCATCCGGGCCGGCGAAGTCACCCGGCAGTTGGGCGACGATGTGGGCCGCTTCGCCGAGTCGGGCAAGCCCGTGATGGGCATCTGCAACGGCTTTCAAGCGCTCGTCAAAGCCGGCTTCCTGCCCGGGCCGACGGGCCAGCAGCGCGCGACACTCGCTACCAACGCGTCCAATCACTTCGAGTGCCGCTGGGTCTATCTGAAGGTAGACCATGAGAGCTCTTGCCTCTTTACCAAAGGCATCGAGAGCCTTCTCTACTGCCCGGTGGCGCATGGCGAGGGTCGGTTGGTGCCCGAGAGCGATTCCGTGCTACTCTCGCTGCAGCAGGGGCGACAGCTGCCGGTCACCTACGTCGACGAGCGTGGCCAACCGAAGGGCTACCCGGCTAACCCCAACGGCTCAGTGGCGAACATCGCCGGCGTCTGCAACAAGGCCGGGAACATCTTCGGGCTCATGCCCCATCCGGAGGATCACATCTTCCTCCAGCAGCACCCGCGCTGGAGCCGCGGCGAGACCGGCGGCTGCAGCCTGCCAGTCTTCGCTAACGCGGTTCGCTACGCCGCGCGATCGTTCTAGACGTCCGCGGCGGACCGCGCGGGCCTCACCCACTGCTGCACGAGGCGACGCTTGACGAAGCGGAGCCCATAGGGTGATCTCATGACAGCGCAGTTCTCACACGAGCAGTACCTCTCGCCCTTTGCCTGGCGCTATGGAAGCGAGGAGATGCGAGCCATCTGGTCCGAGGCCAACAAGCGGCGTCTCTGGCGACGCTTCTGGGTTGCTTTGGCCACGGCCCAGGCGCGCGTCGGCCTCGTCTCAGGGGAGGAGCTGGCCGACCTGCGTCTGCATCGGGAAGAGATAGACATCGCTCGGGCCGAGGCGATCGAGGCTGAGATCCGGCACGACCTGATGGCGGAAGTGCGCACCTACGCCGAGCAGTGCCCGATTGGCGGCGGCAAGATCCACCTCGGCGCCACCAGCATGGACGTCGAGGACAACTCGGACGCGCTGCGGCTGCGCCAAGCGCTGGGGCTCGTCCGGCAGCGGCTGGCCGGCTGTCTGGGGAGTCTCGCGACGTTGATCGAGCGCCATGCCGCCCTGCCGGCCATGGGCTTCACCCACATCCAGCCGGCGGAGCCGACCACGGTGGGCTACCGGCTGGCGCAGTACGCCCAGGACTTTCTCAGCGACTCGCAGAGGCTCGATGCGACCCTCGACTCGCTTCGGGGCAAAGGGCTGAAGGGCGCCGTGGGCACGGCGGCTTCCTACGAGCTGCTGATGAAAGGCACCGGCGTCTCGCCGGAGACCCTCGAGGCTTGGGTCATGGCCGAGCTCGGGCTGGAGGCCTATCCCGTCGCCACTCAGACCTACCCGCGTAAGCAGGACTACGATGTCCTGAATTCGCTCGCCGGCCTAAGCGCCTCGGCGCACAAGTTCGCCTTCGACCTGCGGATACTGCAGTCGCCCCCCTTCGGCGAGTGGGGCGAGCCATTCGGCAAACGGCAAGTGGGCTCGTCGGCAATGCCCTTCAAGCGCAACCCCATCGTTGCGGAGAAGATCTGCTCGCTCGCCCGCTACGTCGCCGCACTGCCGCCCATTCTCTGGCAAGACGCCGCCAACTCGCTGCTCGAGCGCACTCTGGACGACTCGGCCAACCGCCGGATGACACTGCCCGACGCCTTCCTGGCCACCGACGAGATCCTGATCTCGCTGCAGCGCCTGCTCGCCGGGCTGGACATCCGCGAAGCCGCCATCGCTCGCAACCTGAGCCTCTACGGCCCCTTCGCCGCCATCGAGGTAGTCCTGCTGGAAGCCGTCAAGGCAGGGGCCGATCGCCAGGTGATGCACGAGGTGCTGCGCGAGCAAGCCATGGCCGCCTGGGCCGCCATCCAGGCAGGAGAGGCCAATCCGCTGGCGAGCCTTCTGGCGCAGGAGAAGCGCCTGACGCACTACCTGCCGGCCGAGCGTCTCAGTTCCCTGCTGGACGCCTCGGGCCACACCGGCATCGCCGCCGACCGGTCCCGCCAGTTCGCCGCCACCATACGAGACCACGTCGCGCAGTCGGGAGCCGGACTATGAGACTCACCGCCGAGCAAGTCGCAGTTGCCCTGCCCGTGGCCCTGGACGCCGTGTACCTCCCGCAGTTGGGCGAGGTGCTGCGAGGCAAAGTGCGCGACTGCTACGTCGTAGGCGGCAAGCGCATCCTGATCACGACCGACCGCCTCTCCGCTTTCGACCGCGTACTGGGTCTGGTGCCCTACAAGGGCCAGGTGCTCAACCAGCTCAGCCGCTTCTGGTTCGAGCGCATCTCCGACATCATCCCCAGCCACATGATCTCCACGCCCGATCCCAACGTGATGCTCGCCTACGAAGGGCAGGCCTTCCCCGTCGAGGTCATCGTTCGGGGCTACATCACAGGCGTCACCACGACATCGCTCTGGTACGCCTACGAGCGTGGCGAGCGTAGCATGTACGGCATCTCGCTGCCGGAGGGCCTACGCAAGAACCAGGCACTGCCCCACCCGGTGATCACCCCTACGACGCGCGCCACTGGCCCCGGCGGACACGATGAGCGCATCACTCAGGCCGAGATCGTCGAGCGCGGCCTCCTCACGCGGGCCGAGTGGGGAGAAGTGGCGGCGAACGCCCTGGCCATCTTCCGCAGGGGGCAGGAGATTTGCGCCCGCAGCGGCCTGATCCTCGTCGACACCAAGTACGAGTTCGGGCGCATCGGGGGTGAGATCGCCATCATCGACGAGGTGCACACGCCCGACTCGTCGCGCTTCTGGCGCGCGGACACCTACCCGGCACGGTTCGCCGGCGGGCAGGAGCCGGACAACTTCGACAAGGAGTTCGTGCGCCTGTGGTACGTCGAGCACGGCTATCGGGGCGACGGCGACCCGCCCGCGATGGCGCGCGAACTCGCCGTGCAGGCCGCCCTGCGCTATGCCACCGTCTACGAGGAGATCACCGGCTCCGATCTCGAGCCCGCTCCCTACCCGGCTCAGCCGCGCATACTCGCGGCGCTGCGGCGGGCCGGGCTGATAGGCTAGGAGGCAGGGAGTGGCCGGCAGAGTCATCATCGTGATGGGCTCCGGGTCCGACAGAGAGCACGCCGAGAGAATCAGCTCTCGACTGTCTCAGTGGGGCATTGCTGTCGAGACCAGAGTCGCTTCGGCGCACAAGAGCGCCCGCCATCTATTGGCATTGCTCGAGCAGTATGAAAGCGCCGGTGGACCTCGCGTCTACATAGCAGTCGCCGGGCGCTCAAACGCCCTCGGCGGCCTGGTCGACGCCTCGGTTTGCGCGCCGGTGATCGTTTGCCCGCCCTATTCCGACCGCTTCGGTGGCGCCGACCTGTACTCGTCGCTGCGCATGCCCAGCGGCGTCGCGCCTCTAGTCGTGCTGGAGCCGGAAAACGCCGCCCTCGCGGCGGCCAAGATCCTGGGCCTTACCGATGCCCCTCTGCAGGCACTGGTGCTCGACTTGCAGCGGCAAGCGGAAAAGAGAATCATGGAAGACGATGAAGCAGTCCGCGGTGACGAGTGATGCGTGAACGGGCGCAGCAAGCAGCTCCCCTACACCCGTTCACGGATCACGGATCACTCGTCACGCGTCTACCGCTAGCGAAAGGTTGACATGATGCATCCCGACAAACCGCGCGAAGCCTGCGGCGTCTTTGGCGCCTTCGTTCCCGGCGCCGAAGCCGCTCGCACGGTCTTTTTCGGCCTCTACGCCCTGCAGCATCGCGGGCAGGAGAGCGCCGGCATCGCCGTCTCCGATGGCCGCACGGTACACATGTACAAGGCCATGGGTTTGGTCTCACAAGTCTTCAACGAGGAGAACCTGGGGCCCCTGCAAGGGCACATCGGCATCGGTCACAACCGCTACAGCACGACCGGCGCCTCGCGGCTTGTCAACGCCCAGCCCTTCCTGCTTGAATCGTTCATCGGGCCGGTGGCGGTGGCGCACAACGGCAACCTGGTCAACACCGGCTCGCTGAGAAGCTCGCTGCTAAGAAAGGGCGTCGGTCTGACGACCACCTGTGACAGCGAAGTCATCACCCAACTGATCGCCGGCGGCGACGGCGACAACTGGAGCGATCGCATCCGCTCCTTCATGGCCCGCGCCGAAGGTGCCTACTCGCTCACGGTGCTGACGCGCGATGCCCTCTATGGTGTGCGCGACCCGCGTGGCTTCCGCCCCCTCTGCCTGGGGCAGTTGCAGGATGGCTGGGTGATTGCCTCCGAATCGTGCGCTCTGGGCACCGTCGGCGCCAGGTTCGTGCGCGAGATCGAGCCCGGGGAGATTGTGCGCATTGACGCGAATGGCGTGCTGAGCACCCTAGGGCGCGAGTCGGAGGAGAACTCGCTCTGCATCTTTGAGTTCATCTACTTCGCCCGCCCAGACAGCGTTATGCTCGGGCAGCTGCTCCATACGGTGCGCTACCAACTCGGCGCGCAGTTGGCTCGGGAGCACCCGGTGGAGGCCGACGTGGTCATCGGCGTGCCTGACTCGGCGATAGCCCACGCCATCGGCTACGCCCACGAGAGCGGCATTCCCTACAACGAGGGCTTGATCAAGAACCGCTACATCGGCCGCACCTTTATCCAGCCGGACGATCGGCTGCGTCGCGCCGGCATCGCGCTGAAGATGAACCCTCTGCCCGACAACCTGCGCGGCAAGCGCGTTGTCGCCGTCGACGATAGCATCGTGCGCGGGAACACCACCGGCCGCATCGTGGACCTCCTGCGTGCCGCCGGCGCCGCCGAAGTCCACGTGCGCATCTGTTCGTCTCCCCTACGCCACCCCTGCTTCATGGGTGTGGACATGGCGACGTACGATGAGCTTATCGCTCACCGTCTCTCGGTCGAGGAGATCCGCCGCCACATCCACGCTGACACCCTGGCCTTCCTTTCGGTCGAGGGCATGGTGACGGCCACCGGTAGGCCGAAGTCGCGCTTCTGCGAGGCCTGCTTCACCGGCTGCTACCCGGTGGACACCGAGCCGCAGGCTGAGAAGACGGCTTTGGAGGTGATCCGGTGAAGGTACTCCTGGTCGGTTCCGGTGGCCGCGAGCACGCGCTGGCCTGGAAGCTGAAGCTGTCGCCATTGGTTGAGGAGCTGATCGTCGCGCCCGGCAACGGCGGCACGGCGATGCTCGGAGAGAACGTTCCGATCAAGGCGGAGGACGTTCCCGCCCTTCTCGAGCTTGCCCGCTCGCGCAGGGTGGATCTGACGGTCGTCGGGCCGGAGGCGCCCCTGGCTTACGGCCTGGTTGATGCTCTCACGCGCGTCGGCCTGCTCGCTTTCGGCCCCACGCGCGCCGCCGCGGGATTGGAGACCTCCAAGGCCTTCTCCAAGGAGTTCATGGCCGGCCACGGTATTCCGACGGCCGCCTACCGCACCTTCACCGGCTACGAGCAGGCACGGGGATACATCGATTCGCTCAGAATGCCGCCGGTGATCAAGGCTGACGGGCTGGCAGCAGGCAAAGGGGTGGTGGTCAGCAACCGTTTGGACGAGGCACAGGATGCCCTACGCCAGATGATGCTGGATCGCGAGTTCGGCGACGCCGGAGAGACGATAGTCATCGAGGAGAAACTGAGCGGCCAGGAGGTCTCATTGCTGGCCCTCAGCGACGGCGCGCGCGTCGCACCCATGATCCCGGCGCAAGACCACAAGGCGGCCTACGACGGCGACGAGGGGCCGAACACCGGCGGCATGGGCGCCTATGCACCGGCACCGGCCATGGACGAGGAGATGCGCTCGCGGGTGATGCGCGAGGTAATCGAACCCACCGTCAAAGGCATGGCCGACGAGGGTCGGCGCTACCGTGGCGTGCTCTACGCCGGCATGATTCTGACTGAGCGGGGGCCCAAGACGTTGGAGTTCAACTGTCGCTTCGGCGATCCGGAGGCGCAGGCGCTGCTGCCCCTCCTTGACGCCGACCTCGCCGAGCTGATGATCGCCTGCGCCCTAGGAGAGCTCGAGCCGGGCAGGGTGCGCTGGCGGCCGGGGGCCTGCGTTTGCGTCGTCATGGCCTCGGGCGGCTACCCTGGCCACTATCGCACCGGCTTCAGGATCAACGGTTTGGCGGAGGCTGAGCAGCAGGGTTGCTTCGTCTTCCACGCCGGCACGCGACGCGAGGGCAACGACCACTTTACCACGGGAGGTCGCGTCCTCGGCGTCACGGCCGTCGGTTCTGACTTGCGGGAAGCGGTCGACAAGGCCTACGGTGGAGTGCGCGCCATCAGCTTCGAAGGCGCCCACTATCGCGGCGACATCGGCGCCAAGGGATTGGCGCTGCAACCAGCGTAGGCTCGCCGCGCAAGAGAGGGGCTATGCCAGCGGAAGAGAAGGGCGCCTACGCCCGCGCGGGCGTTGACATTGACGCCAAGATGCAGGCGTTAAAGCTCATGACCGACGCGGTGCGCTCCACCTACGGCCCGGAAGTGCTGGGCGGCATGGGCAACTTCGGCGGCCTGTTCTCGGCCGCGGCGCTGCGTGATATGCGCCACCCCATCCTCGTCGCCTCCACCGACGGTGTCGGTACCAAGACCATGCTCGCCGCCAAGGTCGGCCGCTACGAGGGTGTGGGCGAGGACATCGTCAACCACTCGATAAACGACATCCTCGTTCAGGGCGCGCAACCCCTATTCTTCCTCGACTATGTCGCCACTTCGCACCTTGACCCGGCCCAGATCGCCGCCATCGTCTTGGGCATGGCCAGAGCGTGCCGCGAAGCCGGCTGCGCCATCCTGGGCGGTGAAACTGCCGAGATGCCCGGAGTCTACCGCGAGGGAGAGTTCGACGTCGCCGGCACGATCGTCGGTGTCGTCGAGCGCGACGGGATCATCGACGGGCGGGACATCCGTCCTGGCGACCAGCTAGTCGGCCTGCCCTCGAGCGGCCCGCATACCAACGGCTACTCCCTCATCCGCCAGGTTTTCGCCGGCGCCGACCTGCAGCAGGTACCCGCCGAGCTCGGCATCTCGCTCGGTGATGCTCTGCTGGCACCGCACCGCTCCTACCTGGCGGACGTCCGCAGGATGCAGACGGCAGCGCGTATCAAAGGCCTGGCGCATATCACCGGTGGCGGCTTCTACGACAACATGCCGCGCATCCTTCCCGAGTATGTCAGCGCCAACATCCGGGGTGCCTCCTGGACCGTGCCTCCGTTGTTCCGCATGATCCAGCGCCTCGGAGAGGTGACCGAAGAGGAGATGTTCCGCGTCTTCAACATGGGTGTAGGCATGGTAGTCGTCGTCGCGGCAGCCGAGCTTGACCGCGCGCTCACCCTCGCCGGCCCGGGGGCCGCCTGCATCGGTGAGGTCGTACCGCGCGATGAGGCGGCCGTAACGATCGGGTAGGGCGGCCCCCACCCCCCGCCCCCCTCTCCCATCCCGATGGACGAGGGGCG
>Ga0315274_10001513_pt1 | contig 35703 bp, 36 predicted proteins | sample YL17G02_20_MG_FD_203700 | JGI IMG/M metagenome (GOLD analysis project Ga0315274, IMG submission 203700) | Sediment microbial communities from Yellowstone Lake, YNP, Wyoming, USA - YL17G02_20 | ecosystem: Environmental > Aquatic > Freshwater > Lake > Sediment | place: USA: Wyoming | collected...
TCAGCATGCTCAAACGCCATCCCTCAAAGGACAGCATCAAGGGAAAGAGCGAAATCGCAGGATGGAACAACGACTTCTTGATGGAAGTCCTTGAAATACAAGGGACTTAATGTGCGCTGGCCCTGAAGCAGCACCCCCCACAGTACATTAACCGGATAGTCGTCGCGTCCCTTGCCGCGGGCAAAGCGTAGGGCGTCGAGGAGTCCGGCGTCGGGGATGGCCGCCAGAAAGTCCCGCAGGGTCTGCAGGCTGGGACTATCTTCCAGGGCCTCCCAGGCAAAAAGCGGCGGGGTGATGGTGGTGCGCATCCCCGCGTCTCCGGCGTATGGGGTCCTGCTATTGCGCCGGGCATCCTACACGGCAACACATCCCCGCGTCAAGGGTATGCTGGTCGAAAAATCGAAAAATAAATCTGCTCACCCCGACTGGGCCCTTGGAAACTGCACCCGCCGCGGGTAACGCTTGCTCATCCCCCCCTTCAAACCTCTGCCATCACCGCACTTGCGCACACCGCAACCGGCTCCCCTTCTTCGATTTCCGCTTGCATTGACGCAGGCCGACTGGTATCGTACTCGCGCCGCGAGGGGGCTTGGAGGGCGTTCATGCGTCACGAACAAGCCGAACCCGGTTTCGGTCCACTTCCCATCGATAGTTCGCTACGCCCGGACGTGGCCAACCTTAAACAGCAAACCCGATTCCAGCCGCATTCGGACGATGTCGTGCGCCCATCCTGTGAACGATCGTCGCCGATTTCACACAACGGCCTTGCAAGCCCCGCGAGGCTCGATGAATTCGGAGGAGGAGGTCCCATCGTGAGCGGCTCGCACGGATTGTGCATTTCAAAGAAGGTGGACGATTTGCAAAGAACGCCGACAACGCGGCGTAGGTGCAATTCTCTCGCTCTTGGCCTCACGCGATTCGTGTTTGGATTTGCAATCGTCATGACCGGAGGCGCTCGCGCACACGCGCAATCGGCCACCAAAGAGACTCATTCATGCGACGACGCGATTCCCCTTCCCCGACCGTTGGTCCCGGTTGAAGCGAAAGGCCAGGGCACAACTTCTGCCCAGGACGCCTTCCTTCGGCGTAACCGTTCACTCCCTCTTTGTGTGCGTGGAGGAGGGAGCCGCGGCTGACCGATGAATGAGGGGTGTCGGCGGAGCCGCAATGTTCAGGGTGTCAGGAGCGGGATGAGACTGTCCGGAAGCTCCAGGCCGTCGTGGCCATGTTGGAGGGGCAGATCACCGGGCTTCAGGCCCATGCGGGCGCGTTGGAGCAGCGTGTTCGGGACCTCGAAGCTCAGCTCCGGCAAAACTCGTCGAACTCCTCGCGTCCGCCTTCGAGCGATGCACCGCAGGCGCCCCAGCGTCCCAGCAAACCGCCGACCGGGCGCATGCCGGGCGGACAGCCCGGACATCCGGGTCATTCCCGCAGTCGCCTTCCGCTCGATCGCGTCGAACAAGTGGTGCATTACTGGCCATCCGTCTGCGAGCGATGCCAAGGGCCGTTGCCCCAAGCCCCGCAAGACGATGATCCTGAACCGACCTGGCATCAAGTGGCCGAGGTGCCGCTGGCACCGGCGGTGGTGACGGAACATCGGGCGCATGGCAGTCATTGTCCTGACTGCGGTCATTGCACTTGGTCCGAGATTCCGGCGGACATTCGCGCCCACGTCTTCGGGCCGAATCTGACGGCGTTGGTGGCGTATTTGAGCGTCTTTTGTCGCGGGTCCAAGCGGATCATCGAAGAGTTCGTCGAAACGGTCTTCCAGATTCCGCTATCCTTGGGAACGGTCGCCAATCTGGAACAAGAGACGTGCGCGGCGTTGAGTGAGCCGTACCAGGAAGCGCAACAGGCGGTTCGCGCCGCCGCGGTCAAGAACACCGACGAAACTGGCTGGCGGCAAGCCGGTCAGAGACGCTGGTTGTGGCTGGCGGCTACGCAAACAGCGGCTTGTTTCAAGGTTTGCGTCGGTCGCGGCAAGGCGGCCTTGAGCGAATTGCTGGGCGAAGCGATTCAGGGTGTGGTGTGCAGCGATCGTTGGTCGGCTTACCATTCCTTGGACTTGGCGTTTCGCCAACTATGCTGGGCGCATCTGAAACGTGACTTCCAGAAATGGCTCGATCGAGGCGGCGAAGCGGGCGTCGCCATCGGTCAGAGCGGGGCCCAAGCCGTCCGACGGGTCTTTATGCTCTGGCGTGATTTTCGCGAGCGGCGGATCGATCGGTCGGAATTGCAGACGGCGCTCTTACCCGTGGGTGAAGAACTTCGCGCGGCTCTGGAAACGGGTGCCTCCGGCGACGACGTTCGTGTCCGGCGTTTCTGTCGGAATGTGCTGGCGGTCTACCCGGCCTTGTGGACCTTCGCCCGGGTCGAGGGGGTGGAACCGACCAACAACCACGCGGAGCGGACGTTGCGCCGGGCGGTGATCTGGCGGAAGGTGAGCTTCGGCAACCACAGCGACGCGGGTTGTCGCTTCACCGAACGCATCCTCACGGTCGTCCAAACGTTGCGAATGCAACAACGTCCCGTCCTCGACTACCTCCGCCAAGCCCTGCTCGCCCACCGCACCGCCGGCCCAGCTCCCGTCTTGTCTGCCGTTGGGGGGTGAACGGTTACAAATGTGGCAAAGACGCCGGCTCCTTGCCGTCGCCGGTGGGCGGCGGCAACTCGTGCGTCGAAAACGTCGTTATTTGCGTTGTAACGCATCCCGGCTCCTTGGTTCAGTGCAGTGTGGCGCGAAAAAATCAATCGCGCCACTGGGAATGGGATGCACCCTCTTCGTAACGATCGCGTAGACGACGCCAAAGTCGTTTGTTGTTGGCCGATCGTCCGGGATCAGCTACGACGGGGTACGCGCCCCAGCCGTCGGTTCGAGGCTTGGACCCCTTGGCAATCATCTTGGTCGCGAAACGCTTCAAGCAGTGTCCGTCCACCCGCTTCACCGAGGCTATCGCCACCCGCCGGGGCTTGCCTTCGTCATCCAATTCCAAGGCCACGGCCACCGGCACTTTCTTCTCCGAATCGCGCCCCGGTCGGCCGGGGTGACCCGGCTCTTCGCCGCCCACATGGGTCTCGTCCACCTCCACAAGTCCTTGCGGCACATAACGTTCGTTGCGCCGACGCATCCCCCGACGTAGTTTGGGCAGCATCAACTAGGCCGTGCCGTAGCACGCCCCGATCTGCTTGGCCAGCGTCAGCGCCGCGATGCCTTTCTTGTGTTAAGCCAATTGGTAGATCGCCCAGAACCATTTCCACAACGGAACCCGTGCCGCGTGGAACACCATTCCGGCCGTCACACTGCTCTGACGATGGCACTCGCAGCACTCCACCAGCCGACGGTTGCCAAGCTACCAACCTTTCGCGTACCCGCAGTCGGGACAGGCGAAACGCTCCAGGTTTTCACCCCACCGCGTCTCCTTCAGGTGTTCCCAACAGGCCTGGTCCGTTCCGAATCGCCGTTGGAATGTGGCCACGTCCATCACCGCTGGCGTCAGCCTCTTGCTCCGGTTGTCAGGCATTTCGCGTCTCCATTCGTCGAATCGCGTAAAGCCTAACAAATACCATACTTACGAACCGGAGTCGAGCGGAGAATTAGGACGCTTGCTTTGGGACGAACCATGCTGATACTACCGCAAACGGGCGGCCTGGGCTTGTACTATGTGCAGCCTACCCGCGTCCCAGGGAGGCTCTTGAGAATCGTGGGATCCGACGCGCTTGAACAGCTCAACCCCGCACTTGCGGAGGCGGACGGCGGTGAATCCGAAACGTCCGCGGCGCGTGCGGCGCATCGCCCGTCTGGGCCACCGGGCGTTCCATTGTCCTTGGCCGCCAACTTCCGCTGGGCGTTCGCGGGGAACGTCGTCTACGCCGCCTGCCAATGGGGGATGCTGTCGGTGCTTGCGCGCCTGGGTACGGCGGAGGCCGTCGGGCAGTTCGTGCTTGGTCTTTCGATCGCCGCGCCAATCATGGCGCTGACCATGCTTCAACTGCGTAGCGTCCAGGTCACCGACGTGCACGAGGCGTTTACCTTCGCGGACTACTTCGGGACGCGCATCGTCTGGACGATCGCCGGCCTGATCGCCATCGTAGTCTGCGCGAGCGTGGGGGGTGAGGATCGTGGGACGTTCTGGGTCGTCGTCCTCGTCGGGATGATGAAGGGCGTCGACAGTCTGTCGGACATCGTCCGCGGGTTGTTCCAGCATCGCGAGCGAATGGACCTCAGCGGCATCAGCTTGATGGTCAAAGGTCCAGCCTCGCTGCTCGCGCTGGCCCTGGTTATGGGGTTGACTGGAAGCGTCGTTTTCGCGTCCGCCGCGGCGGCCCTCGTATGGGCGGTGTCGTTTGCGACGTACGATCTGTTCTACGCCAATCGGCTCCTCGCCCCTGAGGTTGCCGTGCCAAAGTCCGGCCAACGGATCCGTCCTCGGTTTCGGCTCGGCGTGATGGGGCGGCTGACATGGACGGCTTTCCCGCTGGGCATCGTGATGGCGGTCATTAGCCTGCAAACCAACATCCCCCGCTACGTGCTGCAAAGTTGCGCCGGTAGCAAGCTGTTGGGGTATTTCGGCGCCATCGTGTATCCAGTAATGGCCGGCATGATGGTTACGACGGCGATGGGGCAGTCGGCCTCCCCCAGATTGGCCAGGTATTTTGCCGAAGACTTGACGGCGTTCGTCCGGCTGCTGAGTCAGTTATCGGGTATATCCGCCGCGCTGGCCATCGCGATGATCGTTGGCACATACACCATCGGCGATCGGGTACTGTGGTTATTATACGGTGCGGAGTACACGGCGTACTATCGGGAGTTCGTGGTCGTCGTGGTCGCCTGGGGGGTTCAACTCGTTAGTAGTTGCTGGGGCTACGGCCTGACGGCGGCGCGGCATTTCCGTACGCAAGTGGGACTGACCGGAGCGTCTTGTGTGGCGACGGTGGGAGCGGCGTTTGTCTTCATCCCGCGATATGGCGTAATGGGGGCGGCTCTGTCCGTCCTGGTGACTTCGGTGGCGATGGCCATTGGTTACGCCGTCGCGATGTTCTGGGCCGTGCGTGCCAAGCGGAGGCAGGGCGTCTCCTGAACCCGCCGACGAAAGTCCGCGTACGACACCGCTGAGATTGAGAAGGACATCGGATTGGGAAGGCACCTGGCCCCGCCGCTCGCCGGCGCCGCGAAATGCACGTGGTACGGCTTATGAAGGACGATGTCGTGCTCTCATCGGTTTCAGCCCGTTCCGATGGCTCAAGGCCTTCCTCTTCGGATAAGCGGCGGCCGGTGCGCGCCTTGCATGTCTTCGCGTCGCTGAATCGCGGCGGAGCGGAGACGTGGCTGATGGACGTCGTCCGGAACTCGTCGCGCGACGAACTTGCCCTCGACGTTTGCGTGACCAGGGGATCGCACGGGGTGCACGAGGACGAGTTTATGTCGTTGGGCGGCCAAGTGCATCGGTGCCCATTGGGCCGAAACCCGTGGCGCTTCGCGGCTCGGTTCCGCAGGCTTCTGTCGCATGGGCCCTATAACGTTGTGCACAGCCATTTATACTACTTTTCCGGCGTGGTGCTCCGCGCCGCCGCCAAGGCTGGCGTGCCGCAGCGCGTAGCCCACAATCACCCCGTGGAGGACCTCAAGTCCGGCAGGCTGATTCGACCGATCTATGTGACGTGGATGCGACGGTGGATGTGCCGATATGGAACGGATTTCGTGGGGCCTACGCGCGCCAGTTTGGAGGCTTTGTGGGGGCCTAACTGGGAGCGCGACCCGCACAAATGGGTCCTCTACAACGGCATCCGTGTGGAACGATTCCTTAAACCCGTTGACCGCGTCGCTGTGCGGGACGAACTGGGCATTCCGCGGGACGCGAGGATCGTCCTCAACGTGGCGCGGTTCGTGCCGCATAAACGGCAATCGTTTCTGGTGGATGTCGCCCGCCGGCTCCTGGGTCGTCATGCCAATGTGTACTTCTTGCTGATCGGAGACGGGCCGCTCCGGGACGAGGTCGAGCAGCGGGTGCGCAACGCCGATCTGCGGCAGAGTTTCCGTTTCATTCGCGGGCTTCCCAGCATCGATCGCTACTGGCTTTCAGCGGATGTTTTCGCGTTTCCGTCGGTCAACGAGGGTTTTGGGATCGTGATTGTCGAGGCCGCCGCGGCCGGACTGCCGGTCGTCGCCCACGATATACCCGGGGTCCGCGAGGCCGCCTCCGCGTGCGCCAGTCCTGTATTGCTTACCCTGGATGCCTCGCCGGAGGCATGGGCTGACGCCATTGACGAGGCACTCCATCGCCCTGTATGGGAGGACGCGCGGCGCGCCGCGATGCTCCGCTCGTTTCCGTTCACCATCGAAGCGTCGATCCGCTCATTGAGGGAACTCTATGGGCTCGGTCGCCGGCGCACCGAAGGAGCCCTGCAATCGTAACGCCGAAGAACGTCGCGGCCTATCGTCTTTCGCCGGGCTCGCTGTTGCCCCGTGTCGGGCACGATGCGGCGATGAACCTTCGATCCCGGCCCTCGGCATGGAGCATTCTCATTCTGCTGGCGTGCTTTCTGCTGCCCGTCTCGTTGGTGCCTTCCACGTGGGGGACGTTTTTTCGCGTACCACCTCTACCGTATGTTTGGTGGACGGACAACCTGTTGCTCGCGTTCGCAGTAGTCGTCATGGGGTTTCGCCTCTTGGGCGGTTCCGGGGCGCGGATCCATGCGTCCACAAGGCGATGGTTCCTGCTGCCTACTCTCGCGCTGGGGATTTGGCAAACGATGTCGTTGGCGTGGAACGACCGCGATGGGTTCATGACCTTGTATTCGTTCCAGCAGAGTCTGCTGATGTGTTCCGCCGTCTTGGCCGGAACGATGCTCACGTCGGGGTTGGGGTTGGGAGAACGTCTGCGGCTTGCCCGGCGGCTTGCGGTTTTAGTGAGCTGGATCGTGGCCGTCTACGCCGGGCTGTCGTTTGTCTTTCCGGCTTGGCGACCGAGTTATGAATGGTCGGATCTTTCCACCAAGGGGCTCAACTTCATCCGTTTGTTCGGACCGCTGGGAACTTCGACGACGCTGAATTTCGCCTTGACCCCTGTGCTGGGAGTCTGTGTGGGGATGCTGTTCCTGCCCCGAACGTGGTGGAAGCTGTTCTGGGGCGGATTGGCGCTATTCGTCGTGGCGTGCATTTTGGCCACGGGGAGTCGGGGCGGGTTGGTGAGTTTCGCCGCGTTTTGCCTTCTCCTGTTGGTGTCGCTGCGATTGCGATCGATTTTGTTTCTGGCGCCGGTGGGCATGATTCTGGCAGGCATCCTGTTGTTCGCCGGCGCGCCCGAGCGGTTCCGCAACCTGGAAGACCGCTCCCGTTTTGACACCTACGACACCGCGCTTCGGGTGTGGACCTCCCGCCCGCGCAATGTCGTGGTGGGCGCGGGACACGGCGCGCTGTACTCGAAGCTACACGATGATTCGCTTCGCAGCATTGAACAGCAGGGGCGCTGGTACCTCGTGGACGAGAAAACGCCGTTCGGCTACACGCTGCGCAACAGCCATTCGGCACTGCTCCGGAGCCTCGTCGAGACCGGCGCCGTCGGCTTCGTGCTTCAGTGCGTGCCGCTCCTCTGGGTCATGGGTCGTCTGCTTCTTCCGCGACCCGGCGGGCGGGAGCCCAGGGCCTTGTTTGGGCGATCGGTACTGGCGGGATGTTCGGCGATGATCGCGTACATGGCTGTGGAGGAGTTTTTTATCAGCGCATATTGGATTGTGCTGCTGTGGACGATGTTCGCGGTGATTGGGGCCGAGACGGTCGAACGACAGCCAGAGGCAGCTCGGTTGCTCGTATGAGGCGGCACCAAGATTCGAGGCCAAGGGGCTTGATCGAAATGCGGGTTCGCGCCGGTTCTGCGGCGCGGGCGCGCGTGTTCGCGACAAGATCGCTTTTGGCGGCGCTGCTTTGTTGCCCGTGCGCGTACTCACAAACGCGTGAATCCATTCCGAGCAACTTCAAGAATGACGAAGCGGTGGAGCGGGCGAAGGCCGGGGCGATCTCCGAGGTCAACGCCGCTTGGTGGGGGTTCGACCCCGTCGACGCGACGCGCGCCATTCAGGCGGCCATTCGCACACGCGCGCCGAAGGTTATCGTTCCCTACGTCGGGAAATCTTGGGTCGTCGGCCCCCTGATCCTGGTAAGCAACCAAGAACTGATCTTCGAGCCGGGCGTGGTGGTCCTGGCTAAAGAGGGAGCGTTTCGCGGCATCCGCGAGTGCCTCATTTCGGGGGACGAAGTGACCAACGTGACGATCCGCGGCTATCACGCAACCTTACGAATGCGGAAAGCGGATTATACTAGAGGCGATTATGCTACTTCGGAGTGGCGGCACGTGATTTCTTTGCGCGGCGCGTCCGACATTCGGATTCTTGGTTTGACGTTGGAAAGTTCCGGCGGTGACGGCCTTTACATCGGCCCTACGGAAGATGACCGTCGGATCGCGTGCCGCAGGGTGACCGTTGGAGATTGCGTGTGCAACGACAACCATCGTCAGGGCATCAGCGTGCTTTCCGCGGAAGATCTGACGATCGCGAATTGCACGTTCAGCGGAACGAAGGGAACCGCGCCGCAAGCGGGCATTGACTTGGAGCCCAGTCATCCACGCGACCTCATGGTGAACATCGAGGTCCGAAATTGCCGAGCGCTCGGGAACAGCGGAAGCGGGTTCATGACCAATCTCGAACGACTGACGGCGCAATCCGCACCGGTGTCGATTCGAATCGAGGATTGTCTGGTGCAGGATTCGCGGCAGCCGGGCCTGCGGGCGTTGTTGGCGACCGCCGACGGGCCGAAGGGCTTCGTTGAATTCAAGAACTGCGTCACCGAGTCGGTTGAGTATTCCGGCGTCCGATGCCTGTGGAATACGGGATCGCCCATTGAGTTGCGTTTCGTTGACTGCAAATGGCGGGATGTCGCCCGCCGCGCGTCCGAAGCGCCGGTGGACCTGGAGCTCAGCGGACGAGCAACGGATGGATTTCCGGGAGGAATCCGCTTCGACAACTGCTATGTGTACGACGACCGGGATCGCCCGCCGGTCAAGGCCGTACTTGCCGCCGAAGGCAACGCCGCCAATCGCGTCCGCGGGACGATCTTCCTGATGAATGCGAAGCGCGAGCCCGCGAGCGCCCATCTGATCGCCGCTATTCCAGATCTGCGTGTCGAGCCGAAAGCACACTGAAACGGGGTACGGCGTCGGGGATATCCGTATGTGTCCGGATCGGGCCGGCGCCCAGCGGTGAGATCAGGCGGCCGCGTGGACGCGGAAACCGAAAGGCATCGTACCCCTGCTTGCGCGGATTTAGACCGCCTGCACGTCCTTTTGTCGGTTCTGCCAGCGGAGTGTGGCTTCCTGTACGGCGACGTAAAAGGCCTTACGTCGCGGTCGCAGAACCTCAGCATGGTATTGCCGGGCTTTCTGTAGGTGCTCACGAGAGAGCCGGGCGAGGCGCTGGGGGTCGCCAAGTACTTCAAGGAGCTTGGCGGCCAGGGCGTCGGCGTCGCCGGCAGGCACGCGTTCCGAGGGAGCCAGGAGCTCCGGGATGCCGCCGGCGCTGGTGCCGATGCAGGGCACACCGCGGGCCATGGCCTCGATTAGGACGCGGGGGAGCCCCTCGGTGCGGGACGGGAGGACAAAGAGGTCGGCGTGGTCGAGTTCGTCTCTGATTGGATCCCCGGGCGGAAGATGCCCGGTGAACCGAACGCGATCGGTAAGACCGCGATCCCTAGCCCGGGCCTCTAGTTCGTGACGATGCTTTCCGTCGCCGATCATGGTCATTTCGAGGTCGGCGCCGTGGCGGACGGCGATGGCGACGGCATCGATGAGCACGTCGGGGCCCTTGTAGAGCTGTTCAAGGGAGCCGACGAAGACGATTCGGTTCGTGCGACCCGTCGGGCCAGGCAGGCGCGGTTCGCGGACAAAGGCCTCATCGGGGAGGTCGATGCTGGAATAGGAAGTCACGTGTGTTGCCGCGGGGGCCGGGTAACGCTGCTGCAACGTGGCGGAGGTCACGTAGGCGACGGCGCAGGCGCCGACGCATTGCCGGCGCAGCGCTCGGGGCATCCACCAGCGGAGCAGCGGGCGAAGGACGGAGCGGACCGCGCCCGGGGCGAACACGTCGAAGGGGTCGCCAACGACCTCGACCCCGAAAGGCCGACCAGACCGGCGTAGAGTGGCAACCAGAATCGTGCTTACAGGACCTGGAGCGCGGACGATGACCGCATCGGCTGGGCGAACGACGCTGCGAGTGACGCGGCGAAGCGGGAGATAATTCCGCAGGTAGGCCCACGGGCCGATGTAATAGGGCAGGGCAGCCAACGAGACGTTTCGGCCGTCGGCGCGCACGCCCGAGGGGGGAGCGCTCGGGGCGTCACGTACACGGGCAACCACGCCTACCTCGTCGAACACGTCGAGGTAGCGTTGCCAGAACGTGTAACCGGCCGAGCCGATCGTCCAGCAAGCACCGTCCGGCGTGCGGTCGAAGCGTGCTTCCGTAGTGACCAGTACCCTCATGCCGTCCGTCAATGGCGCTCGGCCGCGCGCCATTCCATGGCTTGACGCGAGCGGTCCGTCACATCATAGTGCATGCATGCCGAGCGATCAGCCTCCGAGTGCCCCTGGACACGCGACGTCATCGGTGGCGTGCGGTTTCCACGAGCCTCGCCCGATCCGCCTTTGCATCATAGCTACCATCGGCAAGTCGATTCAAATCCTGTACGTGGGGCGACCGGAATACTTGAATGCGAACGGGTTTGATGTCACCGTGGGCTGCGCGCCCTCCGAGCTTGACGACGCGATCCGCGCCCGCGGAGTTCGTCTGAAGACGTTCCCGCTTACGCGTGCGATTACGCCGTGGAGCGACGTGCGAGCCTTAGCGCAACTGTATCGCTTCCTGCGGTCGGAGGCGTTCGACGTGGTGGAAGTGTCGACGCCGAAGGCGGCGTTGGTCGGCTCGTTGGCGGCGTGGCTGGCACGTTCTCCCTGCTTGGTTCATGTGTTGCACGGTTTGGCGTACGAGGGGAAAGGCGGCCCGCTGGGAGCGATACTACGGGCGGCGACCTGGATCCCGTGTCTGCTGGCGGACGTCACGTTCGCCGTTTCACCTTCAGTGCGCGAGCAGATCTGCGCGAACGGACTGGGAAAGCCGGATCGCATTCGAGTGCTCGGGGCCGGCAGTGCGAACGGCGTGGACTTGGTCGGCTTCTCACCCGGGCGGCGCGCGGCGGGACGGGCCGTACGGGACGCGCACCGGATACCTCCGGACGCGGTCGTGATCGGGTTCGTGGGCCGGATGACACGCGACAAGGGCGTGGAGGAGTTGGCGGAGGTATTCCGTGAATTGCATGAGGAGTTCGCCCACACCGTGCTGTTGGTGGTCGGGGACTACGAGGATCGCGACCGGCCATCGGTGGAATCCATCGGTTTTTTCTCTACGCATGAAGGCGTGCGTCACGTCGGTTGGCAGGCGGACGTTGTTCCCTTCATGGCGGCGATGGACATCTCCGTGCTGCCCACCCATCGGGAGGGGTTACCCACTGTCCTGCTCGAGGCAGCGGCCTTGGGGATTCCCACGGTGACGACGAACGCCACCGGCGCGCGTGACGCCATCGTCGATGGCGAGACGGGACTGCGGGTGCCGGTTGGGGACGCGAAGTCGTTGAAAGAAGCGTTGGCGCGGCTGATTCGCGACGCGTCCTTACGGGAGGCGATGGGACGTGCGGGCCGGGAATGGGTGTGCGAATGTTTCGATCAGAAGGAAGTGTGGCGGCGCTACGCTGAGGAGTATCGTGCATTGGTGTCCGGCGGAACACTCCGTACTCGGCGTAGGGATCGAAACTGCGCGGAATGAAACGGGGGTTTCCCACCATACCCTTCGTTGAAGGTCAGCCAGGCGAGCCGCACGCCGTTGCCCACGGCGCGCTGCACCTGCTCCAGGGTGATCTCCAACTTGGCGCGGTGGGCCACGTCGTCGGGAACGCCCGCCTCGCGGCAGCACTCCCGATCTCGGTGCCAAGTCTCTTCCGGCAGATACAACTCGCCGTCGAGCATGGTGTGGAAGTCGGAGGCGACGTAGCCCAGGTGCACGCGGACCACGCAGTTGTTACGCTTGCCCACGCTGCCGCAGTACTGCCGCTGCACGCAGGCGGTCTTGTCGCCCTGATTGTGAAAACTGATTTCGTCGATGATGTCCACGCCGTGGGGATCGCCGTGACGGTCGGCCACGCGACGCTTCGACACCTCGCGCATCGCCGACTCCCCCCACTGCAGGAAACTCAAGAACTCCTGCAACGTACGGGACGACTGCCCGGCCGCATCGGCCATCGGCTCGATGCTCTTGGTTGCAGGTCGCTGAGCTGCCCCGCGACGTAGGTCTGCAGGTGTCGACGTTGGTCACACGGCCCATACAGCCGTCAAACTCGTGAAGGTACGGGGGCATTGCCGGTCTGATCCCGAGAATCGTATTCGCGGCTACGCCGATAGTCTCCTGCGCTCGCGTTCCACCCGAACCTCCCGTCGGCTGGCCGCCTGAAAACTCTGGGCTTTCTTAACGTTGAAGTATTAGGAGGGTTTGGCACAGACGCAGTACAATGTGCCCGCTAACCCTTCGTGGCACAGTGTGTCCGGCGATGTGTGCAGCCTGTCGTCCTTGATTTGACGGCTCGTACCGATAGCGCGCAGGGTGAATCCGACATCTTGCAGTAGTCCAGCAGCTTCCTGAACCCGGTACCAATACACGCGCGGTCCACGGTCAAGCAAGGACGCGAAGTTAAACCGACCTCCGAGACGAAGCCACGGCAAGGTCTGGCGGTTCCGAGACGCGCCGCGCAGCACGCGAAGCACCCTGAGATAAGTGAGGAATAGGGAATAAAGAGGACTTCGGGACCGTACCTCAAAGGAAAGCAAGGAGAACAGTGCGGTCCCGCCGGGACGGAGAATCCGGATGGCCTCCTTCAACGCCCGACGCCGGGCATCCTCGCCTTCCATGAAACAAATCACCTGTTGCAAGTAGATGAGCTGGTCGAACGACGCGTCGGCGTAGGTCAACTGTGTCGCATCCTGCACCTGGAAATCAATCGCGGCGCTCGCGTCCCTTCGACGGGCCTCGGCGATGAGTTCCGGTACAAAGTCGAATCCGGAAAGCGATGAGAACCCCATTCCCATCATAGCCAGAAGAATGCGCCCTCCGCCGGTCCCGGCTTCCAGCGTTCTCCGGGTCGGGTCCAAATAGGTCGAAATCAGGTAGCGCTCGTCCGCGTCGAGATCCGCTCGGTTTGACCAACTGGAAAACTCCACCGTTCGGAACACATCTTGGTTGTCACGGATGGCAGGAGGCTTACCGATCATAGTGCAGTCCCAGCACCAGCATCCACACGACGCCGGACGGTGCCGCGGCGGCTAGGTATATCGGTGATCTGAACCGACCGCAACGGGAACGCGCGGTGGAGGACCACCCGACCATCCGTCCACGGACCGGCTTCTCAATGCTGGCACTGTCCGCCGTCAGCGCCAGCTTGAGCCGCGTCCACACAAAAAGGGAGCTTGAGCAAGGAGCTTCAGAAACTCAAAGGCATCGTCGATGCGGGGCTCTCGGGCACCGCGCGGCTATGGCGCTTGGTACGAGCTGGGTTCGACGTCGTCCATCTGGCGGCGCACATCCTCGACGATCCCCAGCCACACCGAGGTTCGGCCGTTCGGCGGAGCTATCGGAGGTTCCTTCGAGCCGTCCATGGTCAGACTGGGAAACCCGGGGCGCTCCCGTCCGCGATGAGCCATTTTGTCAAAGTTACCAAGAGCCATTGGCCGGGGTTGTTCCACTGTTATGACCTGCCCGATCTGCCGCGGACCAACAACGGTCTGGAACAACTGTTTGGCTCCACACGTCACCATGAACGACGATGTACGGGCCGAAAGGCCGCCTCGCCGAGTTTGGTGCTCCCCGGATCAGTCCGCATCATTGCGGGCTTGGGCACGCGTGCTCATCGCTTTCAACCCCACGAACTGGCTCCCCCGAGTCCTCAGACTTGGCAAGCCCTACCGGGCGACCCTCGAACAACGGCGCCACGCACGCACGCTTCGCCAGCGATTCCGGCGCAATCCGCAGCTCTACCTCCGAAGCCTCGAAGCACTCCTCCTCAAGCGAGCTTTACCGCCGTAGGGAAAAAGCCCTCACTTCCGTGCCCTACGAGTCGATTTGCTCCTTGTCCATGCCGTAAGTCCTCCAATGACAAGCACTTGCAGAGCTCCATGGGCATCCGCCATATGGCTAGGTGAGCCTACGTGCCGCTGTACAGTTAATCAAGTACCGGTTACCGGGTATCCAACAGCTGTCCACAAGCTGGACACACTCCCCAGATTCCATCGATAGGGGCAAGGCCACAGTTCTGACAGCGAGTAGGTGGAGGCAAGGATCTGCGACATAAGAGAAAGGGCAACCCGACGACCAATGCGACAACGAAGGCTTGGGCCAAAGTGACGGCCATTGCGACGAGCACGAAGTCCCCAATTCGCAAATAAACGTAAATATGGAACGCGAACGTGCTAGTACATGCCGCGAGGATCGCTGCTAACCAGTACCGGCCGACGAACGCGTGCAAGCAAACGCCCGCCACGCCTACAGTAAGCCACGACGCGATGACGGTAAGGTCTGGATCCCGTGGGACCGTAAATACTACTATACCGATTGCGAATAAGGTGAGAAGCACAACGATTGCGATGCGGACCATGTCAGATCTCCACGCACATGCTGCGGGATCGGCACCTTCTTCTATGTCGATGGTTGCTTGCTGGCCCCGCAAAACAGGGGCTCACGCTTGTTGACCGCTGTGAGCATACTACTCCATCGGGCAGACTGCAATCCGCGAACATTCGCGTCAAGCTCCAGGACTTCGGCTTGGCCAAGGACGTTCGTTTCCTCTCGACGGTGCAATCGCGCGTCGGCCCATCGCTCGGTTCGCCGGCCTGCATGTCGTGCGAACAGTGCAGCGGCGAGGGCGTCGATCGGCCCTCGGGCACGCACCAGACCGTCAACCCGCTGGGACTCGCCCTGAGCCCCTCGTTGCATCACCGCTTCTGTCGGTACGCGGTTTGGTCGGAGTGGTTCGAGCCGTGTTTCGCGGTCACGCTCATCACTACGGCGCATGCCGCAGCAGTGGTCAGCAGTGCTCATGCGTGTGCACGTACGATCACTCGTACCCGCGGAGCTTCGACATCGGCGAACGCCTTGACCTCCGTCGCGAACACGTTCTGGCACCTGGTCACGGTTAGCGAGACGTCCATAATGACGGCCGCACCGCTCCTCGGCGCATACTCGTGCATCGCCGCCTGCGCGGCCCATCCGCACCGCGCCCATCTTTGACTCGCATTGCCTATCGACGTTCTGGGATTCGCCAACCACAACCTTGCGCTACGCACGAATCTCAGCTCGATCTTCTTCGGCCATAGTTTCCCCAGCGCCGCCTTGAACATGAGGTTCTTGGCCCGAAGGCTCTTGAACCCGATGTTCACCCCGACCCCCTTTATCAGTATTGGGACGAGCGTTTTTGCACGTCTACAGACCCTCTTCCCAGTACTGATAACCCGCATTGAGGTGCACATCCGTTGAACAGCGACGGCTTTGTCGCCCTGAGCTTTCCTGTCTTCTTCCAGCGAACGTATGGGGTCTTGCGACGCGAAGAGTGCTTTGTCGCCGTTAGTCCGCTGGACGCCCCTGGTCGTGCTCGTCATTCATGTCATGTTCGCTATTCGTTAATCGGTTATGGACCAACAGACGTTCTTCTTAATGGCGTACATTCTGGAGACCGTCTTAGGCGGAGTCGATTTCGTGACGGCCATTAACCGTTGGACCCCGACTTGAATGCGTGCGGCCACGACGGCGGTTGTGCTTTTGATTGCGGGTCCGTTTGAGTTATAGGACTCCGACGAACCGGTTATCGCGCAACTCGAGTAGGAAATCGTACATTGTAAACAAGGAAAGATGCGAAGACTTGGAAAATCTGCCGGGTAGGTTCACCGGTATCCGCCGTTGGAGGGGACGAAAATGTTCAATGGTACGCGACTACGCGTCCAGAAACCAGGGGCTCCGTCCGAGTGGTCGCCGATCCATAGCCTACCTGTTATAGCGCTCGTTGGGATGTGCGTGGGCGGATGCGGATCGGTCGACAGCGGAAAGTCGCCGCCGCCGACACTCGCTTCCAACGTGAATCCGAATCAGCCGGACCGCAATGACGCGATTTCGCCGTCAGCGACAAGCCCTCAGACGTCCGTGTCCTTCACCTTCGCTCCGGTGTTCTGCTGCGATCCACGGTCCATGGTGTTCGAGGCGCAAGTTCCGGACTCAGCCGATTCCGAGGGCGTCGTTTTTCGTTGGGAGTTCGGAGACGGTCGGACCGGCGGCGGTTCAAGGATCGAGCACACGTACAGTTGGCCCGGCGACTACGTTGTAGTACTCCAGGCGGATTTTCGCGACGGGACCGTCCTTTCAACCGACGAAAGGGTGTCGCTCCCCGCGACGTCTGTGCCGCCGCCGGATACGCCATCGCCCGCTTCTCAGGTGGATGAGCCGCCACCAGTTGAGGAACCGATCGTTGCCGAGACGGAAGTTCTCGCTGATGCGGGCGTTGACCGCGAAGTGGAGGCCGGTGCGTGGGTCATACTGGACGGGTCCGCAAGCCGCGGAACCGGAACGGGGGCCTTAACTTTTGTGTGGCGGCAGCTCGAGGGCCCGGCAGTCGCCCTTGTCAACCCACTGCGCAGTACAACAACCTTCTTCGCGCCGGCGAATCTGCCGGCGCCGGCGACCCTCGTGTTCGAGTTGTCCGTCGCGCAGGGCACTGTGTTTGGGATCGACCAAGTACACGTGATTGTGCCTTGTCCCCTTTGCCCGGGGGAGACGAACGCTGCCGACCCGCCGAGTAGCTTCAGGAACGACGATGCCATTGCTCAGGTCCTCGCGGGACAGCTTTCCACGGCGAACGCGGCCTGGTGGGGGTTTGATGCCAATGACGCGACGAACGCCATCCAAAGCGCGATAACCTCCGGCGCACAAACCGTTTTGATTCCGTATGTAGGACAAGAATGGACTGTCCGCCCGCTATTCTTGGTCAGCAACCAGGAGATCCTATTCGAGCCCGGCGTAGTGCTCATGGCCAAAGAGGGTGCGTTCCGTGGCGTGCGCGATTGCCTGTTGTCCGGGGACGAAGTGACGAATGTCACGCTTCGCGGGTACGAGGCGGTGCTACGCATGAGAAAGGCCGATTATACCAGTAGCGGCTATAGCACCTCGGAATTGCGCCATGTGCTTTCCCTTCGCGGAGTCGACAACGTCCAAGTCCTCGGTCTATCGCTGCAAAGCTCGGGCGGGGATGGTATTTACTTGGGTCCGACGGAGGATGACCGCCGAATCGCATGCCACAATGTGGTCATCCGCGATTGCGAATGCCACGACAACTACCGGCAAGGGATCAGCGTCATCTCGGCCGAGAAGCTTTCGATCGTCAATAGCACGGTCAGCGGAACGATCGGTACGGCGCCACAGGCGGGGATCGATTTGGAGCCCAGTCATCCGCGTGACCTCATGGTGGACATCGAGGTGAAAGATTGTACGGCAATCGGAAACGCAGGAAGTGGTTTCATGGCGAACTTGGAACGTCTGGAAGTGTCATCGCGACCCGTGTCGATCCACATTGTTGGCTGCCGCGTGGAGAATTCACGCCAGCCGGGGCTGCGCGCTCTGTTGTCCACCGAGGGGGCTCCGGGAGGATTTATCGAATTCCAAAACTGCACTTGCCATAACATTGAGTATTCCGGCGTCGCATGCAAGTGGAATATGGGTTCAGCGATCGAGTTACGCTTTGTGGACTGTGAGTGGCGTGATGTGGCGCGCCTGGCGTCCGAAGCTCCGGTGTACTTGGAGCTCAGCGGTCGGAGCGTCAATGGAGCACCAGGAGGAATTCAGTTCCTTGACTGCTACGTTTACGACGATCAGAAGCGTGAAACCGTTCGAGTGGCGGGGGAGGCCGTCGACGCCGGAGACGCTGACGTGGAGGGCGATATCTATGTGATTAACGAGACGATCGACGAAGCAGTTCCGCAGCTCGGATGGCCGCTGCCAGGCTTAAGTGTACAGATGCAGGAGGCGAAGTAGCACTCCAGTGCCTCCCGAATATTCCATCCACCTCCGTTTCGGCCTGCGTCGAGACGGGGGTTCGCTGACATACAGCGTTGGCATCGAGGGATGTGGCGTTTTGCGATACGCAGTTGCGCCTGGGATTTGGCCAATTCACGCGAAGTGCTCGCATGATGACCGGGGCCCTCAAAGCATTTGCAATGCGGCGGCTTGGTTCAAGCCGCGCGGCGATAGCGATGAGACGACCACGGCATGGCGGTTCGACCTCGCGCTCAGTACCAAGGACATGAGCGTCCGAGAGTGCATGTAGTATTCGAGATACCCACGTACGATGCGCCGCAGATAGTGCTCGTTTAGCACGATGACACGGTCGAGACACTCACGGCGGAGCGAACCCGTGAGTCTTTCGGCGAGCGGGTTTTCGGGTTCGATCCTCGGGCGTCCCGTTCGACCTCGCGACCCCCATCGCTAATACAGCCTGATGTCCTGTGGCCTTGACGACTGAGTATTCGCAATATGTTTGGGTGCGGAAAGTGGGTCAAAAGTGGGTCAGTCGCCACATGGTGGCCACTAGTTTTGGAGTCGCCATCAACTTGCGCGCCCCTTGTCACCCTCGTTTTGACCCACAAAAACGCCTATAAGTCGTTGTGCCACAGTGCTTTACAGCCACACCAGCGTTTTCCCAAGCTGGACGTGTTGTCCGCTTCCCGGGCCTTCTGAAGCCGAAATCAAGGCCAATCCAGACACGTTTCAGGGGAAGTGGGGCAGGAGTGGGTCACTTTAACGGCGGCGCGGTGCTCTTGGTTCGATCAACGTGGCTTCGACCGCCGATCGGATGCTACGATCCATCGAGGACGGACGCCGACACGCTCGCTTGTCCGTCGCAAAACAAGAGACTGCCGGGACCCTCGTCGTTCGCGTCACACTCGTTGGATCGCTGCGATGGAATCTCGGATCCCGACGACGACGCTGACGCCGGACCCGGGACATGGTACGACGATGCCGTCTTGACCTCGCCATCCTTGGACGCGCTAATTGCGGCGGCCGACGCGAGGTATACTCGTTGCGGTGCAGCCGGACACAGGCAGGCGATAAGTCTCTGGGAGGAACGCCATGGCGGCAAAACGATCCCGCTCCAAAAACACGCGCGAAGCTGACACAGTCTATCAGCTGAAGATCACGCTCCTTGAGGTCGATCCCCCGGTCTGGCGACGGTTGCTCATCCCGGCCGACGCCACCCTGGGCGATCTGAACTTCATTCTGCAGGCCGCGATGGGATGGACAAACAGCCACCTCCATCAGTTCACCGTCGACGGCATGGATTATTCCGATCCACGACTTGAGGTGGACGGCGCGGAGGACGAATTTGCGGTTACGCTCGCGGATGCCGTCCCCGCGGAACGCCTGCGTTTCAATCTGCTTTACGACTTCGGTGACGCGTGGGATCACGAAATCACCGTCGAGAAGATTCTTCCCCGCGAATCTGGCAAGCGCTATCCGCTCTGCGTCGCCGGCGAACGCGCCCGTCCGCCAGAAGACTGCGGTGGCGTAGCGGGCTACGAAGAATTCTTGGAAGCGATTCGCGACCCCAAGCATGTGGAGCACAATTCCATGCTCGAATGGGTCGGTGACTCCTTTGATCCGGAGGCGTTCGACGTCGCGGCGTTGAACAAGCGCCTGTCCAAGGACATGAAGCTGTTGGCCAGCTGGCGATGACAGATGGGTATGACGAACAGGAATTGTGAACTGGCCTGCCGGAAGCATCTGGCGCGGTTCTTCGACGACCATACCGACGCGGCCATGAAGAAACGCGCCCTGAAGGCGCTGCGTTTTCTGACTGTCAGCGACGTGCCGCTGGCTGGCAAGTCGGAAGGCGGGGCGGCCGGGATCATCTACGCTGTGGCTAACCGAGACCGGCAAGCTTGCGGTGTGCCCGGACTGCTCAACAGCGAATTCGAAGCACTCGCCGGCGTTTCAATGGGGACGATTCGGAACCGAGCGGCGCAAATCGGGAGGTTGCTGGCGCTGTGAATTGACGGCCGGAATCCAAGCCCGAATCGTCTGGAGCTAGTCGCCTGGCGCGGCGGCCTTTTGGGGATGGCGCATCCCGGTTTGGGCGGGGGGATGCAAACCCCACGCCCGCGATGTGGGAGGCGTAATTTCAGCTGGCTATCCGCGTCGGTTAGGGTAACACGAGCGTCGCCAAAGAACTCGTTCAAGGACTCTATAGCGAGCTCAGGGAACTGGCGCCGAGGACTCGTGAGCGCCCAGCAGCACCATGGGGCGGTCGGCATCGGCTGGGGTGACTGAGCGGCTCGTCGCTCTGACTTCAGCGGTTCGTTCGGTTGCGCCGGCGGGCGGCGCGGCGGTATTGTTTGCGGTCGGCACGGTCGCGGCGCTCGATGACGCGGTATTGACGGATGGCTTCGGGGTGCGTGTGCCGCCAACTGTCAGGACGCAGTGCGACGTAATCGGTCTCGCCGGCCAGCAGACGATCCAAGACGTCCTTGAGGTAGGCCCAGACGTCCAAGTCGTTCCGAACTGCGCTACTGACCAGGGTGAAGAAGTCCGCGGCGCGTTCACCCGCCGCCACACTGCCGACGAATAGCCAGTTCTTCCTTCCCAGGGCCACCTGCTTCATCAATTGCTCTACTTCGTTGTTATCTATGGGAATTCGTGCGTCGCTGAGGTATGTCTGAAGCTGCGCCCAGTGGTTGCGAAGGTAACCCTGCGCCTGCCCGAAACTGCTCTTGGGCAGCACCCGGCTGGCCGCTTCGCTCTTGAGCCACTCATCCAATGAGCCCCAGACCTTGGCCGACTCGTTCTGACGCAAGCGCAATCGGTCCTCCGGCGACATGACCTTGGCCCGGTCCTCGATGTCGTAGAGCTGCTGGAACTTCGCCAGCACCAAGCTGGCCTCCAGGGGGTAGACATCCTTGGCGTCGAACACCTTGCGGCGGGCGTGGGTCACACAGGCCGCACGCTGTATCCGGCCGTCGCTGCGCAGGGTGATCCCCTCGTAAGCCGAATAGCAGTCCGCCATCAAGGTGCCGCAAAAGTTGGCCAGCATCAGGTCCGGGCCGTCACGATGCCGACTCACCGTGAAGTCGAACACCGTCAGCGGCTGCGTCACGCTGCGATACGCCCACATCCGCGCCGTCACGCTACGCCGCCCCTCGGCCGCGGCGTCGCTGAAGACCTCGTGGATCCGCTGGGACTTCGGGTCGGCGGGATCCACCTTGGGAATCGTCGCCGGCAACAGCAGCGTGACCTTCGTGTCGTCGGTCCCCACAATGTCGCTGGCCAGCACCACCTGCTTGATGTGCTCGACCAGAGGGCGAATGACGAAAGCCGCGTTGACCAGGATGTTCAGCAGCGTGGAACGCCGCGGCGTCCAGCCGCTGCCCGCGAACAGGTCCTGCTGGCGGTAGACCGGCATGTGAAACCCATACTTCGCGGTGATGATCTCCGCGGCCACGGAGGTGTCGTAGCGATCACCCTCCACCAGTCCCGTGGGCCGCTCCGGCGAGGCCACCCCGCACTCCGCATGGTTGGGGCAAGCGTACTTAGCATACTTGGTCACCCGCACGCGGAGCACGGGACGCTGAAATTCCAGCGTCTCCACCGTGTCATAACCGATCAGCGTCTTCTCCCCGTGCTGTGGGCAGCGCTTCTGCTCCTCCGGTACCGTGGCCTCGACTTGGTACCGCGGCAGGTGGGTGGGCAGTTCCTCTTTCCGCTCCGCACGCGGCTGCCGACGGCGCTGGTGAGCCGGGACCTCGATCGTCTGCCCGGCCTCTTCCATCGCCTGGGCCAGTCCCTCGGCGGCATCGGCCGCATCCTCGGTGTTCCCCAGGTCCAGGCGCAGTTGGTTGGGATCCTGCAGGTAGCGTTCGCTCCGCTTGCGGAACAGACGCTCGATGTATTCGGCGAATGCCGCTTCGGCTTCCTGCTTCTCACGGCGGAGTTGCTCGATGGTCTGGGCTTGCGAATCGACCGTGCAGGTCAGTTGTTCGATCAGGGCGTGGCAGCTCGCCAGTTCGACGGGCATCGTAATCTTCAGCGCCGCCTCCTTGCCTGCTGCATCACTCACGCCCGACACCGTAGCACGTTCCGTGCCATGCGATGACACTTCCTCAGAAAATCTCGCCCGGCTTCGACACGATGATTTACGAGGCGCGGCTGTATCGCTTGCGCCGCTTCACCCCCGCCAGCGACACCCCGGCCAGCAGCATGGCCAGTTGCATCGAGTCGATCTGAGCAGTCTTGCCCTTCGCCGGGATTACCTCGAACGTTCCAGCTTCGAGGAGTCGGTAATACAGCCAATACCCCGTTCCGTCGAAGTGCAGGAGCTTGAGTCTGTCGCGCCGGCGGTTGATGAAGAGAAACAGACTCCCGTCGGTGGGATCAGCCCCCAACTCGCTGCGCACGATGCCCGACAGCCCATCGAAGCTCTTGCGCATGTCGGTGGGGGCGGTGTACAGGAAGATCGACATGGCCGGCGGGATGCTCAGCATCATGCCGCACCCGTTCCCCGGCTACGGTCGGCTCGCACCACTTCGGCCACCACGGTCCGAAGGGCATCGAGATCTTCGGCAGCCACCTCAATGTGCGTGCCGCAGGGCAACTGAATCGAGACCGCTCGGGCCGTGGAAGTCATCCCCGACGCCGTCGGAACCACCGCCACCTGCTGGAAGCGACCGCGCTCCTCCGCGGGGTCGGTTCGAAGTCCCGCGTGCCGCTGCGTCGCAGACCGGCTTCGCCCGTTGAGACGGAGCTTCTTTCGCCAGTTGTAGAAGGAGGCGGTGGAAACACCTTCGCGGCCGCAGAACGGCGCCACCGCCAGCCCGGCCTGAGAGAACCGCTCGAACCGCGCCCGCCACTCGGCCGGCTTGGTGGAATCCGATGAACGAGACATGCCCGGCCTCCTGATCGCGCGTGATCATGCTCTCAACACGCACAGCAGGATAAGGCCCCCGTCAACAATGGTTCTCGTGGGCGCTCACGAGGACTCGATGTCGGGAGCGGCCTGATCACACGCTGCAGCTGACGGTACAGGTTCATGAGGCTTATCTAAAACGCGTCAAATCGGACGGTATGGAATGGCGGGGCCGCGCACAGTTTATGGCCCTCGCAGCACAGATGATTCTTCAGGTTCTCGTGGATCACGCGCGTCAAAGGCATACAAAACCACATCGTCCGGCCGATTTTCTCAATTCGATCGAGTACGGTATCCTGCGCGGCGCCTGGGTTGGGCATGAGGTCATCCGCCCGTGAAGGCATTCTCGAAGAACGCGAAGTCTTGCAGATCAAGGTCGTGGTCGCTGTCCAGATCGAACAGATACCAGGCCCTGACGGTCGGAAGCACAGACGGGCCGCTGCCGCTCTGTGAGTCAATGATGCTCCATAACGCTGCGTAGTCCGCTGCGTCGATCTTGCCGTCGCCGTCATAATCAGCCGGTGACCCCCGGATGCCCAGACTGCTGGCGCCCGCGGCGACGGCGATGAAGCCCGTGTTGGGTGAGGGAACGCGCGCCTGATGACCGCCGGTGCTTCCCCAAGCGATGACGGAACCGTCGGCCTTCAGACCCAGGCTGTAATCCCTGCCCGCGGCGATGGCGATGAAGTCCGTGTTGGGCGAGGGGACGTTGCATTGACCGTAGTTGTACGGATATTCGCAGCCCCACGTCACGATGGATCCGTCGGCCTTGAGACCTAGGCTGTGGGGGTAGCCCGCGGCGACGGCGGTGAAGCCGGTGTTGGGTGAGGGGACGTTCGTCTGACCGCTGTAGTTGGCTCCCCAGGCGACAATGGAGCCGTCGGCCTTGAGACCCAAGCTGTGGTAGTAGCCCGCGGCGACGGCGGTGAAGCCGGTATTGGGTGAGGGGACGTTCGTCTCACCGTAAGCGTTGGATCCCCACACCACAGTGGAGCCGTCGGTCCTGAGGCCCAGACTGTGCTCCCAGCCTGCGGCGACGGCGATAAAGCCCGTGTTGGGTAAGGGGACGTTCGTCTGACCGGAGGTGTTGTCTCCCCAGGCGACAATGGAGCCGTCAGCTTTGAGACCCAGACTGTGGAACCCGCCAGCGGCGGCGGCGATGAAGCCAGTGTTGGGGGCGGGGATGATACTCTGGCCGTAGTCTGGATAGTCGGATTGCCCAAGCCCGCCGGCACCCCAAGCCACGATGGAGCCCTCGGCCTTGAGACCTAGGCTGTGGAACCCGCCCCCGGCGACGGCGATGAAGCCCGTGTTGAGTGAGGGGAAGTTCGTCTGACCGAATCTGTTGTCTCCCCACGCGACAATGGAGTCATCGCCCTTCAGACCCAGGCTGTGGTACCCGCCCGCGGCGACGGCGATGAAGGCCGTGTTGGGTAAGGGGACGTTCGTCTGACCGTAGTAGTTGTATCCCCACGCGACGATGGAGCCGTCGGCCTTCAGACCCAGGCTGTGGTACCCGCCTGCGGCGATGGCGACGAAGCCCGCGTTGGGCACGGGAAGGCTGCATTGACCGTAGTCGAACCCGACGCATCCCCAAGCGACAATGGAGCCGTCAGCCTTCAGACCTAGGCTGTGGTACCTGCCCGCGGCGACGGCGATGAAGTCCGTGTTGGGTGAGGGGATGTCGCACTGACCGTAATTGTAGTAAGGATAACGGCCGCACCCCCAACTTGCAATGGAGCCGTCAGCCTTTAGACCCAGACTGTGTCCCCCTCCCGCAGCGACGGCGATGAAGCCCGTGTTGGGTGAGGGAATGTTCGTCTGACCGTAGCTGTTGTTTCCCCATGCGACAACTGCCCCGTCGGCCTTTAGACCCAAGCTGTGGTACGCGCCCGCGGCGACGTCGATGAAGCCAGCGTTGGGTAACGGGACGTTCGTCTGATCGGCCCCGTGGTCTCCCCACGCGACAATGGACCCGTCGGCCTTCAGACCCAGGCTGTGGAACCCACCGGCGGCGACGGCGATGAAACCCCTGTTGGGTGAGGGGACGTTCGTCTGACCGCCGCTGTTGTTTCCCCAGGCGACGACGGCCCCGTCGGCCTTTAGACCCAGACTGTGGTACCCACCAGCGGCGACGCCCACGAATCCTTGCGACAGGTCCACGCCCACAACCTGTTCATCCCAGCCGACGATCGAGCCTTGCGGCTGGGCCGCCGAGGCGATGCCCACAAACAAGAGCACGAGCATGATCAGCAACGGACTGCGTCTTGACATTGTCGTATCTCCGAGTTGAGTGAATGCTAGTTTACGGCTTGATGGGAGCCAGCGTATCGGAATTGGAGCATGGATCAAGCGACATTTCCCCAATGACTCTTGGTTGCACAACGCACGCGAGCCGACCAGGAATGACGGCTGAACGAACCTCGGGTTCTGGTCACAGCAGCATCGTCCTTTCGTCAGCAGAGACGGGCAATGGCTCAATCGTGTGGGGAAGTAACGATGAGAACATTCTGTAAGAGCCTTTACCTGAAGGTTTTTCGCAGAAGGGATCGTTTCGCCAACAGAGAGGAGACGTTCCGCTCCCCTCTTCGACTGTCGAGACACTGCACAGTTGCGTCGAGGCTGGTGAGCGGCTAGCACAGGAAGTTCGGGCCAGTCTGCTTTGTTCGCTGGATTAGCGGGCAAGGCCGTTCTTGGACGCGAGCGCTGAACGGAGTGAACCATGTCATCTCCCGTCCATTAGCGACCGTAGCACGCTATAGTCCGACAGATCGACGCGGTCGTCAGCGTTGAAATCCATCCAGAAGCACTCGCCGGCGCGGATGGAATCCTGTCCATCCGAAAAACACCGCTGGAAAGCCGCAAAATCCCAGAGGTCTACGTTCCCGTCCGCGTCGGGATCGCCCATACGAAGTTGGACAAGCTCGCCGCAACCCTGGCGCACGATCACCGCACCGTCATCGACCTTCGATAGATAGTAAAGGCGGCAGCGATCGAGCGTCAGTTCGGAACCAGCATGTAGAATGAGGTGCCGTGTGTACAAGGCCTCGGTGCAGTCGCTCGTGGAGGCGCCAGAGTTGGGAAATTGGTCCGTCAAGGTTGCATGCGCACCCGCAGAGAGCTCGAACCTCCCGAAGGCATAATTCGTATTCGTTCCGTCGCCGAAGCCGGCGCTCGTCAGACCACGATCTTGACCCGCAACCTCGAACAGTTGCGGAGCCGTTGCGGCAAGCGATAAGCCTCCCTGAAGCCAATCAAAGCTGACCGGGCATGTGCACCGATTATCCCAGTTGCCGTGAAGGACCACGTTGGCGGAGGAGCCGTTAAAAAAGCTGACGGACCCAGTTAGAGCACAGTTTGCGAAAACTTGGAGCGTTGCGGAGTCACGAATTCTGGTCGTGGGAGGGGTGCGGCCACCGAGAATGGCAGCCGCGCCATCCGCCGCGCCGCGGCACACACTTCCGGTTCCGTCAATGATGAAGTCTGCGGCAGTGGTGACGGCCATGTTGTCGCTAAGCAGCATCTCTGGCGCGTGGAGATCCGAAGGCACCAGTGTGCTGTACTTGAGGGTAATGTCTCTCGCCGAGAGCTGGGAAGCGTTAGGGACAGAATCGTCCGGGACCGGGCCATATGATCCGCCGGTGTCAACTACGAGATTGTCGGTGAGAATGATTTGTGCGTTGGAGTCAACTTCCACTCGGCCGATGTCGTAGGGGGAGCCGCTGACCCTCACCGACATGGCGCGCACGACGATAGCATTCTCATCAGCGCTGCGAAGTTGGATGGTACCGCCCTGGGCGAGAAGTTCTCCGGCTCCAATCACGCTATCGGAAATCCGCAGGATGCCGCCGTTGGATGCGCGGAACTGGCCGTTGTTTTGCTTGCGGCCCGGCGGAAGCAGGATCAAAGGCTGGTCAGGAATCTGTGCCTCCATAATGCCCTGATTGATAAGTCCGCCGAAGACGATTCCGGCGCCTTCGATGCGATGCTGCGACCCGTTGGTGAACGTCTCTTTGAAATCGCCCAGCCGGGCGAACGAAGCATTCGTTACTTGGACTCGGCCGGTTCCCTCCAGGACTGCTTGCGGGCCAGCGGGTTCCAGGCGTGTATTAATCGAAGTGCCGCGGACGGTTAGCACGTCATCGTTGGTAACGATACCGCTGAACCTCCCTGCCTGGCCGTCCGGCACGACCACCCCGCTGACGCACGTATCCACCAGCTCGGCCCCGCCGATAAGGTGGATTTCGCTTTGATCCCCTACGGTCACCACGGATCCGCCGCGAACAACCGCTCCGTTGATCTCCACGACACTCTTGTCGTTTTCCTCTCCAGGCGCTGCTCTGCCGTCGATAGCTTGGATGGTCCCTCCCTCGCCGCATGGATCCACTTGGTCTATGAACGGCGCATCGAGGACCAACCGCTCCCGGTCGGTGGCGAGCAAGACGCCTGTGTTCGTAATGGTTCCGTCGACTGCCAGCGTACGCGTATTGGCGCCGGAGGCGTCATTGACTTCCGCGGTGGCGCCGTCCAATAGGAAGAGGGCTTCGATCGTTGGAGACGTGTTAAGCGTCACAGCAGACTCGGGACCCGCAATGGTCACGGTGAAGGTTGCGTCGGGGTTGTTGTTCGGTGCCTCCGGCAGGCACCAGTCGATATTTGTTTGCCCATCGTCCCACACGCCCGCGTGACCGCCCCAGGTGCTGGTGACCGGGCAGTACACTGGCAGCGCGCAGCTTTGTGGAACCTCGCATTCATCAGGCACTCCGTTGTCGTTGCAGTCTGGATCACAGTTCATCATACAGAAAAACGGCCCGCCGGGAGCTGTGCTGTTGGCATCAATCTCGCATTCGTCGGGCCGTCTATTCCCATTGCAATCGGGGCTGGTTACAGCGGCGAGGTCCATATAATCGGGTACTCCGTTCTGGTTGCAATCCGGTTGGAATTCGAACGCCCCAATGTCCACGATCGGTGCTGTCCCGTTGCCGGTGTCCGCTTTCTCAGGATCGTCGACGAAGCGGGCGCTTCCATCTAGATCTGTCGTATGAGTCGGCGGAACGACCCTGTTGTCTCCGGCGTCGATCGCAGGCGATCCGGGAAGCAGCCGCAAGTTGTCGTCCTCGGTACCGATGACATCATCTGCACCATCGGCATCGACAAAGCGCGGGTCGGTGTCGAGGATTTGGACACCACCCGCACCAGCCCAACCGCCTTCCACGACGCTGTAATTGACTACGGGCCTGTTCAGTTCCGGGGTTTCCTCACCATAAATCTGGGAACTCGCTCCGTGGGCACCACGATTGCCCCAAAAAATACAATTGGTCAAGCTAGAACCATTCGCAAGGTCGTCGTAGTAGAACCCCCCTCCTCGTTCTTGCGCCGTGTTCTGCAAGAACGTGCAGTTCACGAGGGTAGGCCGTCCCAAACTCACGACGCCGATTGCGCCGCCGACGCCAGCCCAATTTCCGCTAAACCCGCAATTCACAAAGACAAGATTGCTATCGTCGAAATCAAGTACGGCGCCTCCCCTGCCATACCAATTAGTACTGTTCCCAAGAAACATGGAATTCACCACATTTCCAACGCTAGTGTCACTATAAAACGCACCACCATCGCCTGAAAAATCATCACCTCCGGCAATGTTATGAAGAAACCCACACTCTGCAAAATTGATAGTCGCGTCTGAACTGAAGATTGCGCCTCCACCGAAGGGAGCTCGATTGGCTTGGAAGGTACACTTCGTCGCAACCACTGTCGAATGCTCAAATTCAAGCGCGCCGCCAAAGTACGCGCCGCCGTTCTCGGCAAAGACAGAATCAATGGCGACTAGGTGCGATTGAACAGCGCTAATTGCCCCTCCCTTGTATGCTGCCATGTTATTATTTATCGTGCACCCATTTAATGTAACACTGCCCCCCGAGATGAAGAGCGCACCGCCGTCGCCATAGATGGCTTGGTTATCTACAAAGGAGCAGTCGACAAACACAGGCTCGCCGTGTGAGACAGGTGGGGGTATCGCGACGGCACCACCAGAACGGATCGCTGTATTCATTGTGAAGCGACATTTCGTGACGAGCGGGCGGGCCTGGATTATTAGAAGTCCACCTCCAGTATCGTGAATCGACGATGGGAAACCGAGTCCATTGGCGTTTCCGCCTCGAATCGTAAAACCTTCCAAATAACCAGCGCTCCAGCCGTCTCCGGCTGGCGAGGCCCTCAGGACATGATAGGAGTTCTCGCTATTACCCTCCCATAGCGGCCCATCGTCGTCGTTGAGATCCCCGCTAAGGGTCGTTTCGTAGGCGTCAAAACTTCGTGCGTTGGGGTCCATTGTGCCGCACCCGGCGTACCCTCCCTCAAGCGTAACGCGGTCAAGAAGGGGGAACGACGCCAAGCGGTCACCGGGAATTTGGCCGGTCCCCCGGTCGGGGTGGTACACTCCCTTGGCTACACGCACCGTGTCGCGCGTTTGCGCAACGGCTAACGCGTCTTGAAGGTAGACAAAGGCCGTGCACCACGCGGTACCATCGTGTGCCGGGCCGCTGGCGTTAGCATCGACATACCAGTCTGCGCCTCTCGTTGACGCATTGATGGCTAGGAAGCAATAAACCGCAAGCAAGCGCACGCGCACTTGTGCTTTGACACATGGCTTGCTGCGTTGGGGCGCTCTTCGACGCATTGCGCAATAGGCAAACATTTATTTCCCCTCCACTTTTTGTGAGGAGCATATCCTCTCCGCCTGCTTCTTTAGCTTAAACAAATGCTCGGCGGATTCGAACCATAAGATGCCGACGTCGGCAGTAACCTCGTAGTCGTCGGGGTTTAGCAGCTTGGCCGGCCAGGATTCCTGGGCCTGAGCGAGAGCCTCGCAGGCGGTGTCGGCTCGGCCGGCGGGGCCCTCGGCGACGGCTACGATCAGGTAGTCCGCTGCGGCCAGCCGGTCGCCGAGCTCGATAGCCGCCCGAGCGAACCGACCGGCGTTCTCCAAGTCGCCGTGGGCAAGGCATGCGAGGGCTCGCAGCCTCTTCACGATCGGGTCCTTTTCGTCGGCCAAGGAGTCTGCATAGATGGCGGCCTCAAGAATTCTTTCGGAGGCTGTGTTGCTGCCATCGAGCTCCAAGAGGAGCTTCACATGCAGACGCTCCGTGGCGAGTTGATGAGGACTTAGGTCGGCAGCCTTTCGCACGGAGTCGGAGGCCGCCTTCGTGCCGAGTTGCAACTGAACAGCCGCGAGATTACGCCATGGGTACTCGCATTGTCGCTCCTTCTTGGGGTCGCAGAGATCCACCGCCTTTCGCAGGTTCTCGATCGCCGCGTCAAGGTTCTTGTCCAACGCGTACACCACTCCAAGGTTCTCCCAGGCGGCGCTGAAGTCGGGATGGAGGTCGATTACCTGTTTGTATGCGTTGATGGCCTCACCGTATCGTCCCAGGATCTTGAGGATTACACCTTTGTTGTTCAGAACCGTTTCTTCAGTCGGTTGAACGTCCAGCGCCTCGTCACAGAGCGCAAGCGCGTCAACCAACAACTGCTTATCCGACTGCCCTGCCGCGTGCTGTTCGTTGAACATCTCCTTCTTCATTCGAGCGAGGTTGCCCAGAGCCTCGATGTTGCGAGAATCGCGCAACAGCACCTGCTGATAAACCTCCGCCGCTGCTGCCCAATCGTTACGGGTGTAGAATGTCGTTGCATCTCCGAGGAGCCGCTGAATGCGCTCCCGCTTCACGAAATGAGAGGCTAAGAGGATCGTCGTCACGAAGCCGATGATCGACAGGCCGGCTATCACGCCGCCTTTGTGTCGACGAATAAATTTTCGGACTCGGTGGACGGGGCCGGGCCGCTTCTTGATGATCGGCATGTCGCTGATATACCGGCGAATATCTTCGCCGAGCGCTCGGGCCGTCGCATAACGAGCGTCAGGGGATTTTTCGAGCAAGCTCAGGCAGATCGTCTCCAACTCGTGGGGAACAGTAGCAACGATCTTCCGAGGCGCAACGGGGTCCCGCGTGATGATGGCTCCTAGAATCTCCTTTTCGTCCGAGCCGGGGAAGGCGGGCTGGAAGCAAAGAAGCTCATACATTGTCGCCCCGAAGGAATACAGGTCGGTCCGATGATCCAGCTTCATCCGCTTGGCCATCGCTTGTTCGGGGCTCATGTAGCGCAGCGTGCCCACGAGCGAACCGGTCATCGTGACGGACCCATCGCCTGCAACCTTAGCCAGGCCGAAATCGGTGATCATGATGCGCCCGTCGGTGGACAGCAAAACATTCGAGGGCTTGATATCGCGGTGAATGACGCCCTGCCCGTGGGCGTACTCCAGCGCGTCGGCGGCGTCCGCCATCCAACGAGCGACTTGAAGGTAATAGGCACGGCCACGGCCCAGAGTAGAGGTTCCCGTACTGCCTCCGGAGCTTGAGCCAGCGGAGTCGTCGGATGAATCCTTGGTTGTCATTTGCTGGCCCGTGGTCGCCGATCGCAGAATCTCAGCCAGACGCACGGGCGAGGCACTCACGACGTTCTCCTGCGCCAGACGCCGGACCAAGACACTGAGCGGCTGACCGGAGACCAATTCCATGGCGTAGTAATAACCGTCGTGACACTCCCCGAAGTCGTAGATTGGAACGATGTGCGTGTGATGGAACCGGGCCGCGGCGGTGGCTTCTCGCCGGAAGCGTGCCACAGTTGATGGGTTGGCGTTGGCTACGACAGCCGGCAGGACCTTAAGGGCGACCACGCGATCGAGCTTGAGCTGAACGGCTCTGTAGACGATGCTCATGCCGCCTTCGCCGAGAACCCCAAGAAGGCGGTACCCGTCGATTTGGGGCAGCGCGCGGGTCGCCTTGCCCTGCGGCGACGTATCCGTGGGTGGGGTACGGACGATCGCCTCTGTTGTGTCCTTGCCCGCCCCTTTTGGTCCGTGTGTTGAAACTGCACGTTGCAAATCGGGTGGGACGATCGTAGCGCCCTGGGCAAGTGGATTATCGCTCCCGGAATCGCGTTGCTCCTGTGCAAAGGCTGCACGGATCAACGCGTCCTCACGACTCCCGTCATGGTTCGATTCCGTCATGGCGCTCGTTCCGCACGAGGGGCTCGATGGAGGGCGGCGTTAGGCGCCAAACATCACGGCCAAGCCCGCTGCACAGCCTCGACTGCCCAGGCCCGCCCCTATGCCTAACGGCCGACGAATCTCAAGCCGACTCACGCGCGTGCAGCGGAGAAATCGCCTGCCGAAAGCAGTTCGCGCAGACGGACGTAAGCCCTCGCCCGCAGCATATGCACCGCCCCTGAACTCCGACCCAGCACTTTGGCCGCGTGGGAGACCTCCTGCCCGTCCAAGTCGCACAACTCTATCACGCAGCGATAGGCTTGCGGGAGTCGTTTGATCGCCCTTCGCAAGGCTCTTTGGTCCTCTTTTTTGGAGACGCACCGGCTCGGCGTACTTCCGCTGGTGAGCCCTGCAAGAGGTTCGCCGAAGGAGGATCCGTTGCGCAGGCTGCGAACGCGCCCCCGTCGACCGCCCCGTTTCTCGGCCGTAAAGGCCTTGACGGCGTCCAGAATGTTGCAGCGCGCGAGACTCGTCAGCCAGGAAACAAACGCCGTGATGGTCTTTGATTTGAACTGCTGAATGCCTCTGAATGCATCCGCGTAGGTTTGTTGCAAAACATCGTCCACGGAAATGAGGGATCTCCAACGTGGGGGGATTCGGCCGGAGATCTTCAGCCGCACGATTGGCCCGCACGTTCTCAGCAGTTCGCCGAGCGCGTTGGTGTCTCCGGACACTGCGTGAACGACCAGGCTGTCATTGAGGCGACCCATTCTGCCGTGGCCCAACTAACCCACCCTGCGCGGAGCGACCGTCACGAGCCATTCTCCGACCACACCCACACTGTGTCGCCGGTTTGCAGGTGACGCAGCGGGGTCGGTTTGCGCGGTAGCATCATATTACACGAAGGACACTTGACGAAAAAGCGTCGAGCGCCTGAGCATTGCACGCCGTTCGATGGTGCCGAGGAGGGAAAGGACCGATAAGCCAGTTCGGCCGCTTCGAAAACGTGCCCGACGGTCTTGAGGCGGTGAACGTTGCACTTGGTTCAGTCTTGTCGTTCGCACCCGAACGCGGCATTAAGGGTGGCTGCCGAACGTGGTGTCAAATCATTCCGATGCAATTTCGGTCGCTTTCGACCAAGGGATCGGGTGCCGATCGTCCACCGCTCGCCAAGACGGTGCGAGGCGACGCAGCGGGAGACGAACAGGTGACGGGCAGGTCTGACCTGCGGACGGGCTTTCCGAGGCCTGAGCTTCGACACCTCTGTTGTGTGCACGCCAGGGCGTCGCGTCTCTGCGCATGCTGTGCGCCGGAAGTCCATGTGTTTGCGCGTGGTTCGGAAGGTACCCGATTGGTACCCGATGACGACGCGGGGGACCCGGCGGGAATCGTCGGGGAAGCGGTTTTCGATGGCGCGGGCGGGTTTCAGAATCACCCCCGCCCGGTCGCGATCATCGATGACGTTAGCAACAGCAACTCAAGAGACCTGCCCGTAGACGCGCGAATGCGGTGGCTGTGCGTACGAGGGGCACCGTGGTCCGATAACTCGACAGAATCCGCTAGATCCAAAACATTGTGGTTTGTACTTTATCGGGCAAGTCCGGTAAACTATCGTTGGCTGGAAAGCGGAAAGGGGACGAGATGCGGTCCACTCTCTTCAGTTCTGCGCTTAGATTCATCGCAAACGGCGTATGGCCAACCAACCCGCTGACGCGAAGTACATCACACCGTGGGAAAGTCTTAAGGGCTGATATCACCAGACTTCAAGTCGCCTGTTGTTTTACAAACGCTCGTTTCACCTTGAGGGAATCGCCCATTGCGCGGAACGGACGCCCCAGCAACCGCCGCACGTCAATGAAGCAATGCTGCCCAACGGGTGAACGAATTCTTACCGCTTTGCGTGGTGGGCGTGGCAGCCCGCGCGCCGACTTTTGCGCGTCGTTCGTTCCTTGGATGGAAGAGCCGGATCCACGTGACCAGCGATTGGTTGAGTTTGGAGCGTGCCGCATGGCACCTCCGTACGAAGAGAATGCGTCGAGAGCGGGCGTGGGCACGGCAAGTGGCTGCGACCGGACGGCCCCGAAACGATGAGGTGTCGGATGAACCATTTTCACCGAACGATGGCCTGCACGATGACTGCAACGATCCTGCCGCAACGTGCCGTAAGTATCTCCACGGCAACGCCCCGATTGATGCGATCGAGCGGTGGAACGGACTGAACGAGTGGGGAGAAGCCGTGTTTTGGATGCACTTTCAAGACCAGACCGACGGAGTGTGAACGCCCTGATTCCCGCGAGAAGGAGTTATCACATGGTCAGACGAACCGTTTCCTGCAGTGTCTGTATGGCGGTCATGTTGGTCGTGGCGGCAACCGGAAACAGCGCACATGCGGCGCCATGCACTACGCCCGACCCGCGGAACATCACGGTTCCCTTGTACGACCCCGGCACTGCTCTTCACTTGGAGTAAACGCCATGTTGGACTATCTCAACAACAACCGATCACCGTCGTCGCGTTCTGCCGCCGTTCTCGATGGAGCCGGGCGATCGTGTCTGCGCCCGGCAGGGCGACATACGTGCTATATAAGGAGCTTATTTATGGTTACGTGTCTTCGCAGGAATGCGCCTCTGGTCATGGCGGCTGTGATCCTGGCATGTCTCATCCAAGCGAGCAGTGCGCAGGAATCCGTCGGAAACCGGTTTGCGCTCATGTCGCCCCAAGAACTAATCGCGACCTTTGGCCAAGCCGGCAGGCTTGAGAGGAAGGCAATTGTCGAGGCTCTCGTCGACAACCGCAACGAAGCCTTGCCTGCTCTGAGAGCCGCTCTACATTCCGGCACACCCGCACAAGCAATCCTAGCAGCAAGACTCCTGGGCGAGATGCGAGACACCTCCGCCGTCGACGCGCTCATTGATCTGGCACAAAGCAGGCACGTCACGGTCGCCCTCCATGCCATCACCGCGCTAAGAGATATTGGCGCTACTCGAGCGGCTCCTGCCCTCCGGCAGATACTCCTCGAAGATTCGGTTAAGAAGAACGTGTCAATCTGCGTGTTGCTTGCGTTGGGCACGCTTGGTGACGACAGCGACCTCCCAACAATCCGTACATTCCTGACCGCCCCGTGTCCCGTTGTCGTCACTGCTGCCGCTCGGGCCCTTGCCATGCTCGGTGATCGAGGGGCGCAAGACGTCTTGATCCCGATGACCGACTCTCCAAACCCGGCCGTCCAAGCGCTCGCAATCGAGGGCCTTGGACATCTCAACACCCCCGAAGCAACGCGCCGTCTCCAGGACATTCTTGAAGATCCACGCGCGACTTGGAAAGCGGATGCTAGGATAGCGCTCCTGGATCAACAACTGAGAACCTCGTTATCGATTCCCGAACAAATCCGTGATCTCGCACAGTTCGCCCGAGATGAGAACAGATGGATAGCAGCGTGGGCTATCCGGCGCTTTGCAGATATGGACACTTCTGAAGCGCGGACAGAGCTCTTTAACCTCGCTAGGGGCAATTCGCGAAACGCAAGGACAGCGGCAATCCTGTGTAAGTTAAGAGGGGAGATCCCACGATGATGCCTTCAGAT
>Ga0315274_10001514_pt1 | contig 35702 bp, 32 predicted proteins | sample YL17G02_20_MG_FD_203700 | JGI IMG/M metagenome (GOLD analysis project Ga0315274, IMG submission 203700) | Sediment microbial communities from Yellowstone Lake, YNP, Wyoming, USA - YL17G02_20 | ecosystem: Environmental > Aquatic > Freshwater > Lake > Sediment | place: USA: Wyoming | collected...
GGTTTAAACTATGACAAAAACAGGATTTCACTTTAATTATTCATTTAGAGGTTGTTCTATTGGATAGCTTTCTTCTCAAAAAATGGATAAAGTCGAGTAAGATACACATCACTTAATTCTTTCGTGTTTAATAAGATTAATTAAAAATCCCTCTAAATCTCCCTTTAGAAAAGGGAGACTTTAAGGATTATCCCACATCAAAAGTATCATTGTCATGTAGTTTCGTCAAGACTTGCTTTTCGAGTTCATAAAGCTGGAACCGTAATCTTTTAAACTTCATTGCTACGCTGGCATCGTATAACTTCGATAATTCCTCAAGAACTCTCATAGATTCTTGAGAGCGCCGTATGTTTGCAAACGCTATCTGTGAGAGATTCGAGCGTAGATTCTCTGATGCAGAATTAAGCTCAACACCTACGTCGCCTTTGCTGTCACGAGCATTAAGAAAATCAAGATCATCTAATGGTAATTGTTTGGCTATATTAGTTACTTCATGTCTTGTGGATTTTATCTGTGAAGCTAAATCTGCGTCATCAAGCACAAATCTAACAAGGTCTTCTACTACCCGTAAACCCTCACGACCCCGATTGATATTTGCGTCAATTATTCGTATTATCTTATTCATAAAAAGATTACAAAAAACTAAAAAATTAGAAAACGACTTTATCTAACGTAAGAATTATACAATTATTACTTGTGAATTGTCAACCAATTTCAGTCTAAAAATCCTAAAAATAGGCTGTTTCAATCTGGTGGGTAATACTATTGGTGAATTGAGTATTTTTTATCGGGGGTTATTTCAACTGTGCCATATATCTTGACTTGCTCATTGATTATATTTAGAATGTCATAAGCATGTCTTTTTATGTTTTTTATATCTTTTGTCAGTTTTTCCTCACTTGCGGTGTCTTAATATCAGACGTTAAATGTTGGGAACTATGATTATTTATAATCGGAGCGATCCAATGCGAACAGAAGACGGACATATCATTTATAAATGCCTCAACGGGGATCGGGTAGCATACGGCTTGCTTGTAGACAAATACAAGGAAAGTATTTACGCTCTGGCATACTCCAAGCTTGGCAACTTCCACGATGCTGAAGACGTAACACAAGAGGTATTCATCAAAGCCTATCAGAAGTTGCGTACGCTGAAGCGATGGGATAATTTCCTTGCGTGGCTTTATGCCATTACCTCCAACCTGTGTAAGAATTGGATTCGATCTCAATCCAGACGACCAGACAACCGTTACGTTGAAGATCAGGAGTCTGCAACATTAGACTATCCGTCAATAGATTCCTACCACAATGATATTGCACACGAATCGTTATATGATACTCTCCATAAAGCATTGGACTCATTGCCAGAAATCTATCATCAGGCAATATCGCTTTATTATCTTGGGGATATGAACACCAGAGAGATCGCTAAGTTTCTTGGTACATCAGCTAACGTTATTGAGCAAAGACTAAAAAGGGCTAGAACCAAAATGAAAGAGGAGATGATCGCTATGATGACCGCAAGCTTTAAGCAAGGTAAATTACAGGCTGGCTTCACATTCAGGCTTTTGGAGATGATAAAGCACATCAAGATTCAGCAGGTGCCACGAATACCTTGGTTACCGTGGGGAATTCCTGTTGCATCAAGCATCCTGATAGCAGTTATAAGCATAACTTTGAATCTGTTTTCATTCAGTCCAATCAGCATAGGTTCTATGCTACCGGATTATGGGTTACTGAATGAGCAGTCAAGCCAAAGTGATATTGGCGGATACGTTGTTCCCTACACACACAAAGGTGAGATGGTGAATTATGCAAGCATACCAGTAACTTTAGAGACAGTTTCTTCTAGTTCGGAGAAGAAAGCTGATAAACCTGCTAATATTCAGGGAGAAATCCAAAAGTCCGAAGAAAAACAGGCATCTACGGGAATAGCAAAAGAAGGTCCTGTAAAACTTCAAATGAAACCATGGATAGGTGAAGAACAGACGTCTCAGATGGAATCCGAGTCAAAAGTGACAATGCCAACAGGATGGATATTAGCGATAAAAATCAAAGGTGAATCTACCCGTATTTGTCTTGGAGTAGACGATGCCGGTGTCATGAAAATTATCACAGCCACTCGACTTAGTGATCCTGAACAGACAATGGAAAATGTTCCACCTGATCAGGCAAAGATTCTTGAAGAAGCAATGAAACAATCAAGAGAGTTATCCCCTACAAAGACTGTGAGTATATTCCGTATGCGCCCCGATGGTGCATTAATTGACAACCCACTTTCTCTTACAATATTTGCAGGCGCTTTATCAACCGGACAGGCTTCCAGTCTATTTAGCGGTAACAATGTGCCAATGTTCCCTGATAAACCTATCAACGTTGGTGAAAGTTGGACACAGCAAACAGGAACGAATAATAATATCAATACTAAAAGCACATTGCTAGGTTTTGATGAGATACAGGGTCAAAAGTGTGCTAAAATTCAATTCGAGATGACAATGAATATGCCACAAGTTGGTGACATAAAGGGCAATTCAACATACTACCTTTCCATAGAAGATGGATTGAGCGTCAAAAGTGTGGGTGGGGGAGAATACCAAATTCCAAATCAAGGAACAACGAAGATTTCACAAACAACAGAATTGACTAATCGGAAGAAACTTACACCTGATGAATTTAAAGTGATACAGGAAGAAGCCGATGAACTAGAGATTGCCTTTGGGTATATACAAAAGGATAGTGATTCTGCCCAAAAAGCTCTCCAGAAATTTGTTGACACTCATCCGCAAAGTCGCTTTAAGGAAGGAGTGGAAGGGATTATCACGCAGATAAACACAGTAAAAAAGATGAGTGAAAAAATGCAGATGAAACATGAACAGCAAATGAAAGAAATGCAGAACAAGTAAAATATGGAGTGCGAAAGCCATGCTTTCGCAATTCTGAAACATGGCTTTAGCACTCCAAAAATCAAGTTTTATCCATTCGTCTCAATCTTCATTTTACCCCAGGTAGACGGCTTTTTGCCCATTGGGTCTACATCCTGCACGTTCAATTGGATTACATTCATCTCATTGGGGTTCATTGTGCCTAAGCCAAGATTTGCCGCTGTTTGAATGTGAACAGCGTTGGGAACTGGCTGTACCCCATGCTTTTGACGTTCCGAATTAATGATTTGCAGGCATTGATAGTCCAGAGCAACCGGGTCCTGCCCCAATATAAGGCTGTTGTATTGAAATTGCGGATTGCCATCAGGTCCACCAACGTAGATACCTAAAGACGCATCCATCACTATCAATCTCGTTTTGTTCTTAATCGGGTCTGTGTTGTTCAGGTCGGCTATGTATGGATCGCAGTTATTGCCATGTAAGGCACCGGGGTCATCTACCGTACCGTAATGGTTCTTCATACTACAAGTGATACCAGACATGCTGTGGTCTTTCAATACAGGGACGTTGATCAGGTGTGTGCAAGTCTGCGTCAGTATCTTGCTAAGGCGTCTGGATTGACCGCCTATCTTATAAATTGTGTTATCATAATCGCCATTGGTGCCGAAGCATCTAACGCCGCTGTCACTTCTGTTAATCTGATAACCAGCCCTTGTCAAGTCAGAATCTGATTTATCCCAGATTATAATGTTGTTTTCAGGAACACCAATAGCCACAAGATTATTCACAATGGCGTCAACAACCTCTTGGTGTGTTGATAATCGGAAAAGCGTATTGATCTTGATGCCGACGATATCGTTTTTTGCTAACGTTGGGAATATGCTCTTCCATGCTTCTATTTCGGTGTCTTTACCAGTGAATGATTTAATGGCGACGTTTAAGAGTGAGTTGGCTGTATTCGCATCAACAGCTATAACATTTGTGAGGCTTTCACTTGTAGCGATTACAACTTTACCGACATTTTCTATCGCTTGTGCGCTCTCTATATGGAAATTCAACAAGGCTGGGGTAAGCGCAAGACCTGTACCCATCAGTGAAAAGTTGCGAAGGAACTCTCTGCGTGTCAAGGCGCCTTTCTTTTTTGATTTTTTCATTGCAACCTCCTTGAATTTACTTTTGTGATGAAACATTTTTCAGCTTGCACAGCGACAATAGAAATCATAGGATTGTGATGATTATAACTGATCCATAACTAATTGTCTATAGGATAAAGAGATCGCTCTTGACAGTGTGACGGATATGTTGTATGAATAATAGAGTAAACTATCTGCGACTATCTATTTGATGGGCTTTGCTAAACAAGTCAAGACTGGAGGTTGCTTATGAAAGCCATAATTGGAAGACATTACTCGGGCTTTTTATTATGCTTTGTTGTGTTACTATTGTTTGTATATTACAACGATATTGAAGCACAAACCGTAAAGAATATTATACCAATAACGTCGGAGGACTTTGTAAAGCCGATATGGCATCCAGATGACGTTATCATTAATGCGGGTACACTTGGCAGGTATCGGTTTTCCGTAGATACAACCGATCTTGAACTTCCCGGCAACGTGAAAATTCGCCCGGAATTGATAAAATTCCTAAACGATCTTCAGAGAGAGTTTAACACTTCCATGATCATCATGACGGGTTATCGTCCTCAAGAACAGAATCTGTATCTATGGGCTAAATGTTTGGCAGATAACACTAAATGCGTCAAGGCACTGAATGAAAAAGAACTGAAAAGCTGGGATGAATGGATCAGCGCAAGCCAGCAATGCACAAAAAATTTCCCTCTCTGCACCAAACATCAAACGGGTGATGCTGTGGATTTTTACTGGAAAGGGTTAGTTTTTCAAAATGAAAAGAAACGTGACTTAATAGTTGCCTTGCTCAATGAGATTGGGGGGTCACGCAAATATACGGATGAAGAGCGCGAAAGGTATAGTATAGCACGAGATGACGATAACCTGCTGAAAATTGTGGCATATATGCCCGGCGAGAATGTGAATATCTTCAATCCACAGGGTCTTTGCTATTTCCACGTTGAATATCAATCGAGTGAAATTCCACCAAAACCAAACGTAGATATGATCGGTGTAAAGCTTTCACCACAAGAGGAACTTGCACTCACGTATAAAAGCGGAGAATACGTCCTTATAGAATACGAGGACTTCCTGTATCCTGCAAGAGTTGTTGAAAATTCAGACGTCAATGCTCTTGAAGTCAATATTTATATCTTTTGCGACGAGATTCGTAATAAACTTGGGGATAAAATCTCAAAAAATTTGGTTCATACGAGACGGACAGAACCAAAAGATGGTTGGGGAAAACAAAAAGTTATGCTTGAATACATTTCTGATGGAGAATGGAAGCCGGCTATGGACGTGCTTGAGTTTGAGGATTATTACGTTGTTCCAAATCAGGATGGAGATCCGCTGACTGTATCAATTAAAAACGTGCGATTTCCAATCGCCAAGATTCATTAATAGTAAGAAACTTATGCGATACGTATGATCTCATTTTTCAGGAGGTTTCCAATCATGAAAGTTGCTAAATGGATGTTCGTCTCGCTGATATTAATCTTGTTTGTAAGTATAACGAATCTGGCTTTTTCGGCGCCAGCAAAATCACCGACAATTTATGCGCTGTTAATGATCGCTGATGCTGATCCAAGTATCGGCAGGGCAGTAGACGTTGATAAACAAAGAATTGAAGGCATGTTGAAAGTGGCTGGTGGCATCTGTAACGTAAAGACTGATGAGCTTTTAAGCTCTCAAAATGAACTCAAGAGTGAGCCAGTATTACAGTGGCTAAAAAATCTTAACCCTGACGCTAATGATACCGTGTTTATATATTACAGCGGACACGGGGGCATGAATAAGAACAGGGAAACATTCTTTTATTTGCAGGATGGGTATTTTTGGCGGTCAAAACTCGTAAGTACAATGGAAAGCATAAAGAAATGCCGTCTGAAAATACTCCTTTCAGATTGTTGTAGTGATGGACCAGAATCTGAAGTTGGAGGGGCAAGACCACCGATCAGCAAGAAAGCTTTACAAGATCTATTTTTGGGGCACGAGGGTTTTCTGCATATAACTGCCGCAAGTGAAGGTGAGTATAGCTGGTGCAGTCCTAAATACGGTGGCTGGTTCACCAGAGCCATAGTTGATTCCTTTGATGATTCATCTGATCTTAACATGGATGGTTTTGTGTCGTGGGACGAAGTATTTAAGCTAACAGTTGAGGCGGTGCAGAAAAAATATCGCCAATCTCTCGTTTACTTTTCGGCGGATCAGAAAAAAGACATGAATAATAAAGGGATCGAAAGCCAGACACCAAAGTGGTATTCAATGGCAAAACGAGCGGACTTCTCTAAATACCAACAGATGGCACAGGATACGTCAAAGAAACCAGACTCAGTTCAGGATACAACGAAAAAACCGAACATATCACAATCTTCGGAGACTCTCTGGAGCATCAATAACCCAAATGCGTATTTCTCTGTCTCCATTGAACCCGATAAGTCCAGTTATGACGTTGGTAGTAGTATGACTCTCAGTATCCAGGCAACTGAAAGTTGCTATATAATAATATTGAACTGGAACTCTAAAGGTGAGCCTATTCAGCTTTATCCAAACAAGTATGAATCCAGCAACTTTGCAGTGAAAGGAAAACCATATATTCTGCCATCAGACGAATCCAAATTCGACTTCCATGTATCAGGCTTAAAAGGAGAAGAGAGAATAAAAATCATTGCTTTACGTAACCGCCCCGATAACCTAAAACTGCGCAGTCTCATCCCATTGGAGGACAGCTCTAGTGGCTCATCAGCCCGTATATCTGTTGTGCCGAAAAAAACAGCTACGGGAGAGGATACAGAAGCCAGGATTCTTAGTGCTATTAAGGAACTTGACCCTTCTAATTGGACAGCAGCAAGTTGCACAGTTCAGATACAATGATGGATTAAAGATTAAAGATTGGAACTGTTCTTTCGTGTTGGTATATGAAGGCTTTAGAGTTAAACGAGTCAAAACAAGATCATTAAAGTTAGGGGGTTGAGAGTGATGTCGAGGATGACATATTTCGCATTTGTGATTGTTTTGGTTATTGTTGTTCCGTTTTCTGGCAAGGTTTGGGCGCAGCAGTTTGTGACAGATGGGCTTATAAGTTTATGGACTTTTGATGACAAAACTGTCACAGGAAAAACATTGAAGGATATGTGGGGAAAGAACGATGGCACAATGATGGGTAATGCAAAGGTTAGCGAAGGGAAAATCGGTCAAGCATTGGACCTTGATGGTGCAGGCTCTTATGTGAGCATCGCCCAACCACAGGATATTCCCAAAGGTAATGACACTTATGCTATAGAAGCATGGTTTTATGCAAATATTATGAAAGTAGAGGGTATTATCGGCTGGGGAGCGTGGGGTACCAGTAATCAAGTTAATGCTCTTCGACTCGGTACGGATGTAAACGGATTCCGACATTACTGGTGGGGAAATGATCTGGATAAAGCAACCGGGGACATTAGTGGAGCATGGCATCACGTAGTCGCTCAATATGATGGCAAAACACGAAGTCTTTGGTTGGATGGAGAACTGATAATTTCTGACACACCAGCAGGACACAACGCTCAGATAGCTGATGTAAATATCGGCGTGACAAACAATCGTTCAGAATTCTGGAATGGTAAGCTTGATGAAATGCGCCTTTATAATCGTGCTCTCAAAGAGGATGAAATACTAAAGAATTTTAAGGTAATATCAAATGCAGTTGCAGTTGCACCTGCTGGAAAACTTAGCGTATGCTGGGGAATGATAAAAGAGTAATGCCAACATTCACGGTGAAATATACTCTAAGTGGTTTTCTCGCTAAGTTTGTTATGTTTATTTTAGGACACGCATCAGCGTGTCCCTACATCAAAAATAGCGTAGCGGCACGCTGATGCGTGCCATTTAAACCATAAGGTATTTAGCGATAGAACCACTAAATGATGGTTATTGAAGATTTATAATCTTCTAATCCAGGGAGACTCTTTTGATGAGGTTCGCTAAAAAACAGGGAATTCTGTCTCTGTTGTTCCTTTTGATGATAAGCGTAACTGTTTTACCTTCTGATGCTCAGACTACTTACGCTTTACTTGTATTGATGGACAATGACGTTAATATCGCACCGAGTGTGACGAAGGACGCAGAGATTGTGCAAAGCTCTCTTGGGTTACTGCAAAAAGAAAATATTTGCCAGTTAAATATGACGGTTATGCGAAGCTTAGAAAATAAAGTGATAACTTCCGACATGATTGACTGGATAATGAATCTTGACCCATCTAAAAACGACGTTGTGATGATCTATTACAGCGGGCATGGTTACATTGATGAGCAAAAAAGGCATTACTTCAGCTTTGATGAGGGAGATACAATCCCACGATCAGAAGTAATAGCGAGGATGAAGATGGTTGACTGCCGATTGCAGATGCTTATTACTGACTGCTGTAGTAACCTCGTAAGCCTGCCAACGTCAATTACGGCGACTTCAAGGTCTCTCGGTGATAAAAGCGATAAAAAGTATTACAGGGATCTATTTATTAGTCATAAAGGTTTTCTGGATATTACAGCGGCATCGGAAAGCGAATATGCCTGGGGAAACAGCACAAAAGGCGGATATTTTACAAATTCTCTTTTTTCAGCTTTTAAGGGAGATGGAAGTTCCTTTCGTACGTGGCGTGATGTGATTAAAGATGCGCAGGATGGGACTCAACGCCTATTCAAAGAAACTCAATTTTCCGTTACTGACATCAGAAGATTACAGGTGAAAAAGATCGAAGGTCAAACTCCAAAAGCTTATTCTATGCCAAAACCGATAAATGACATAAACACATCTCTGCCGCCATCTAAACCTGATCCTAAAATAATCCCTCCGCCATCTGAGATCGCTCCAATGATATTGATCCCTGCTGGCGATTTTGAGATGGGAATTGACCGTTCTGAAATACCAGAACTCACTAATTGGGCGAAAGGCTATGACCAATCTGCTCAAGCAAGCTGGTTCGAGGATGAAACACCCTGTCATAAAGTATATCTCAGCGCATACTATATTGATGTCTACGAAGTCACAAATGAAATGTATAAAAAATTCATGGATGCAACGGGACACAAAACGCCAAAGTTCTGGAATGATCCGAGGTACAATGATCCAAAGCAACCGGTAGTCGGGGTGACATGGGATGACGCAAAAGCCTATTGCGAATGGGCAGGTAAACGCCTTCCAACTGAGGCTGAATGGGAAAAAGCGGCTCGTGGCGGATTAATCGGTAAAATGTTTCCATGGGGAGACACACCTTCACACAATTACGCTAACTATGCAGGTACAGTGGGGAATGATCTGTGGGAAGGCTCTGCGCCTGTCGGAAAATTCGCTCCTAATGGTTACGGTATTTATGATATGGCAGGTAACGTATTTGAATGGTGCGCTGATTTATATAACAAAGATTATTACTCAAATTCTCCAAAAGAGAATCCAAAAGGTTCTGATTCGGGATCAACTCACGTAGTTCGAGGCGGTGGATTTGGGTATACTGCAAATTTCCTGCGGGTCTCGGACAGATTCGGCAGTTATTTTCCATCAAACGCATATCCCTTTGTTGGTTTTCGTTGTGCAAAGTAAACAGAGGTTATAAAAATGCCAGAAAAAGACATGCAGGAAACTTACGTCCGATGGTTACGTCAGGCGGCTTCTCGTCCTAATAACAATGATGAAATATATAAACACATGGGAAGTAGCTCGGAAAGCCGCTCAGTTGCTAAAAGAGCGTTTTGGAGTTAAACGTGTTCGAGTTTTTGGTTCGTTGACACATAAAAGCAGATTCTACCCCGGATCAGATATTGACCTAGCAGTTGAAGGTTTAAAACCAGATGATTTCTGGGAAGCACTAACATCTGTTCTATTCCTTGATGATAAAGTGTTAGTGGAAATGGTTGACAAATCTACGTGTCGTCCAGAAATATGGGCAATTGTGGAACAAGAAGGGATTGACCTGTGATTTATGGGTGACGTAAGAAAACATCCTCCTGTAAAACTAATTATCGGTATGATGACGCCTGATCCAGAACTTTTTTCATCTGTCGTAGAAATACTTACGCAGAGATTTGGTATTATGGATTTTTGTGGTGATATTATGCCATTTAACTTTACCGATTACTATGTGAAGGAAATGGGTGAGAATCTGTTAAGGAAGTTCATCAGCTTTGAGAAATTCATCCAGCCCGAAGAGATTGTAGAGATAAAGCACTTCACAAACGAGGTTGAAAAGGAGTTCCTTACTGACGGAACAAATAAAAGACGGATAAACCTTGATCCTGGGTACATCACTGCTGCAAAACTCATCTTAGCAACGACAAAGGATAACATTCACAGAATTTATCTGCAGGATGGAATCTTTGCTGAAATTACTTTGCGAGTGGAAGGCAAAACATTCCGCCCGTGGCAATGGACGTACCCCGATTATCAGAGTGAGGAATATATAAATCTGTTTAACCAGATAAGGCAGATTTACCTGCAACAGTTGCGTTGCAGTGGCATAAGCCCTACGTGATAGGATGTGCTTTCTCTGGCATTATCCTGACCGTATATATCTCATAAGGCAGGATGTGAAGGCCTACCTTAGCATCTTCACAAGCAAGCTCATATAAGTCGTTCTCCAGCAGATCAGTCTTCCACGCACCAATCAATTCAAAGCCAAAATTCAGCATCACCGAACTCGCTTTGCCAGCTACCTCCACCAATCGGACTACGTACCCATCACCATCATTGTCCGCTCTTTTGATGGTTGTCAGAACCACATTATCGGGTGATACGTTGCAAAGGCTGTAATTCTGCGTCAGGAAAGTCCTTCCCCTGAATGGTGCTATTGGTATACATATATTCATCCTGCCGACAGGCATCGGTGTGCTATGTTCCCATCCCCTGCGAAAAGCAAGGCTTGAATTCCATCCGCCGATATGCGGGAGTAGTGAGAACTTGAAACTATGTTTACCAACGTTATCGTACCAGTGATGCGGTGTCCCGCAACTATAAGCTGTCCTGATTAGCATAGGCATAACATCGGTATCATTCAGAACGTGTGAAATGCAATCTGTGCCTATACATACACCCATCTCATCGTTTGATACGTCAACCCATTTCTGGACGTAACGACCGCCCTTACCTCTATACGTCCCGGGCATCTCGTCTTTACCCATAGTAACATGACCGTAGGGCGTCTCGTAAGCTATCTGTCCGTCAGGAACGTTCAAAGGCATCGAAAGCAGTACCTCACGATCCCTTTCGCCAACCCAGTCTATGGTGACAGAAAGCTCAATATATGGTGAGGAATCATAAAGCGATAATTCTTTCACGACTTCGCATCCAAGAATCTCGCTTTTGATCCTTAGTTTTCCTCGCAAGGAGCCGCTTTCTACAATCTCAATCTGCCTGTCTTCTTTGGATTCTGACCAGACGTTACCTGTGAGATTATCCCAGATGTCCGATTCAGTGTTTTCACGGACTATAAGCTCTCCGAATTCAGACCCTTTGGCTAGTTCCACGTTCCCGGGTTTCCAGAAAAGGCTTTTTATAGTGCCTTCTTCTAATGAGATTCGGAATTGCTGGTTTTCAAATACATCTTTGGAGGAACTTATCGTATTTGGGTGTAATGGTTTTTCTTTCGGAAACTTTACGTAGAAAGTGTTATATCCAACAGAAGGCATATCCGCCATGAACAGGAAATGTAACCTTTTGTGATCGTGTTTACCTTCAGCACGAAGCAACTGAGTCGGTAGTGGATTACCAGACGTATCAAAAACAGTGATGTTCTCAAAGTCCTTTTCACCTGTCTCAATGTAAGTCTCTACTACCTCAGATCGCTTCCACGACATGGGATTAAAGACAACTATCGGAATACCAGAATTCTCTGGATAATTTATCTCCGTCATAACAAAGAGCATCGCTTCTTCTGAGACGTTATTCGCAGATACCATTGCAGTTTCGACACAGTTATATCTGACGACGTCATTTATCTCGCCGTGCCTTCCACCGACGTTATGATCATGTGGGATTGTAAGCCCTTCCCATGCCCTGTCAAGTGACGCCTTATTTCCATAACCTAGACCAAGAATTTCTTCCAGCGAAAGCATTTTCTCCGCAGTTGTAAGCATATTATGAGCATACCTTGCTTTGGTATATATATGAGGAAAACATGCACCAAGAGTATAGAATTCATAAGGTAGTTCTCCCATGAATTCTGGCAGTTCTTTTGGTTCTACGTTTTCAAAGAAATTTGTTATGGTGGAAAACTCTAGTTGGATGTCAGGGTACTTTTCGTTCCACTGCTTCACTTTTGGAACCATGTCCAGATAAGCTGGTATGAGATCGGATTCAGCACCCATCAGAACAGGTTGCTCTTGCGGCCAGAGATTCTCAATATCTTTCAGATGAGATGGCAGCATACGCTCAACGTCCTCAAGATTTCGCATGAATATCAAACCCCAACCGTATCCAGAGCCTGCCCACGAAGCATCCACAAGCGATTTATAGAGTCCAACGCTGTGATTTGCGGCGATAATGCTTGATCCATCAGGTGAAAGCCATTTATGAAGCGGTATAGGAGCAGAATAACGGGAATAAGCAAGGTATTTTATCCCGCATCTGGCAAGGATCTGAGCTAGTTGAATTGTGTGACCCGGGCAGTCAGAGGACTGTGCTGTAATGAGATCAATCCCAAACTGCTCTTTTACCCATCTTTTTGCGAGTATCACGTTCCGTATTTCAGCTTCGCCATCCATTATCTGATCCATCATGCCAGTCCACAGCGCTGATACCTCAAGTTTTCCATCGTTTATAAGCTGTTTTACGATGTCTTTGTAGTGTGGGTAGGTGTCGAGGAAGTGTTTTAGAAACATTGCATATTCAACGGTGAATCTATATTCTGGAAACTTGCTGATTATGGCGTCAATAGCCTCTTTGATAATGATATCACCATAAGCGAAAGTTTCGGCTGGTGATGCACACCATCCAAGGTCAAAATGTGATCCGGGGACGACAAATAAATTCCATTTTCGCAGGTTCGGGTTCTCCATTTGGCTCTCCTTATCTGGGTTAGAGAATTAAAGTTTTTTATATTAAGGAATGAGAATTGAGATAGGATGTTAAACTTAATCTTTTAATATGCAATTATACAATACTCTTTTATGAATAGCATAGATCAAAAATTCATCATGATTAAGTCATTTCAGATTGGTGATTGGTATATAAAAATTAGTTGCGCTAGAAGGTAGGTTAAATATAGAAAACTTATTGTTCGGTGCAGGAGATTATTCACTCACATCTGTTAATAATCTATGTAATATTTCACTTAGTTCCTTAATCCTGTATGGTTTGGCAATAACGTCGCTGAAACCGTATTCTTTGAAGTTTGACATTACAGGATCATTGGAATAACCACTGGAAACAATTACTTTAACGCCAGGATTAGTTTCGATGAGCTTCTGAGTAGCTTCCTTGCCCCCCATACCACCTGGTATGGTTAAGTCCATTATGACCGCATCAAAAGGTGATCCTGATTCATTTGCTTCTTTATACAACTTAATCGCTTCGGTGCCGTTTTTAGCTGTTGTTACTTCATACCCGATGCTGTTTAGAATTTCACAAGCAACTCTTCTAATTAATTCTTCATCGTCCATTACTAGAATCTTTCCATTTCCGATTATGCATTTTTCTTCTTCTTTCTTCTTTGTCAGGATTTGTTTTGGAGAAGCGGGAAGATAAATTTGGAAGGTTGTCCCAATGCTCACCTGAGATTCTGCCGTTATATAACCATCGTGATTTTTGATGATAGAATAAGATGTAGCAAGCCCCAAACCACTTCCCTTCTGTTTGGTTGTAAAGTAGGGATCAAATATTCTCGGAAGGTGTTCTTGTGGTATCCCAATACCCTGATCCTCGATGGATATTTTTATGTATTCTTCTTCTTTAAGAGGAAGGATGTGCATTGAGCCTACAGGCACATTTTCCGCTCGCACTTTGATTAATCCACCGTCTGGCATAGACTGGTCGGCATTGATAATCAAATTATTTATTACTTGACTAATCTGCCCCTCATCAATTTCAACCGACCAAAGATTATCTGGTATATAGAATTCGCTCCTGACATTTGAACCACTCAATGCAAAATTGGCAGAATCTTCTAATATTTCTGTAATAGAGGCTGTTTTCTTGATTGGTGTCCCACCTTTGGAAAAGGTGAGTAATTGTTGGGTTAAATCTCTTGCACGGAGTAATGCTTTTTCAGCATCTATCAATCTTTCAGACACTTTATCCTGGTCTGTATACATCCTTGCAAGAGATACATTGCCCATGATTCCAGTTAAAAGGTTGTTAAAATCATGAGCAATGCCACCAGCGAGAGTACCTACAGATTCAAGTTTATGAACTTTCAGGAGTTCCTCTTCTATTTTCCGTTTTTCAGTGATGTCACGTAATACCAAAACAACTCCAATAACTTTGCTGTCTTTATCACGGATGGGTGACCCACTGCTAGTGATAACTCGTTCTATACCATCTCTGGCAATAAGAACCGAGTGGTTAGCAAGACTATTTAACTCACCTATACCCAGAACTTTCTCTGCAAGATTTTCGCAGCACTTCCGTGTCTTTTCATTGACGATATGAAAGACTTCACCCAGAGGTTTACCAATAGCCTTTTCTTCAGTCCATCCGGTGAATATCTCAGCAATCTTGTTAACTAAAGTAATCTTCCTTTCCGCATCGGTAGTAATAACACCATCACCAATTGAGCGTAGAGTTACGGCAAGGCGTTCTTTTTCTGCCGCTAGTGCTTTCTCTGCTTGCCCTCGTTCTATGGCATAGCGTATTGCTCGCACCAGCAAATCGCCATCAACCCGTCCTTTGATCAGGTAATCCTGTGCACCCTCTCGTACTGCTCTAACTGCTAGTTCTTCATCGTCAAAGCCAGTCAGCATAATAATCGGCACTTGCGGCACTTGAGAGTGAATTTTGATGAACGTGTCAATTCCCTGACTGTCTGGCAGTGAAAGGTCTGATAAGATTACATCAAAATCTTCTATAACCAATTGCTCCAGTCCTATCGAAAGACGATCGGTATGCTTTAGATTAAATGGGAAGTTTCTTGCTTCTGACAGCATCTCCCGGATCAGTCGAAAATCTCCGGGATTGTCTTCAACTAACAGGATTTTGATAGGCATATTACTCATTTTATATGCTCCGATGGCAGTTTCACCATGGTCAACCAGAACTCCTCAATGGTCTTCACAATCTTGATGAACTGATCAAGGTCAACCGGCTTGGTGATATAACAGTTTGCATTGAGACCATAAGCTTTAAGGATGTCCTCTTCAGCCTGCGAGGTGGTCAGGACAACCACAGGGATAAGTCTAAGGTTTTCATCTGCTTTGATCTCTGCAAGCACCTCACGACCATCTTTCTTCGGCAGGTTTAGATCCAGCAGAATAAGGTCCGGGCGAGGTGCATTGGCATATTTCCCTTTTTTATGTAGGTACGCCAGAGCTTCTATGCCATCTTCGACTACATTCAATCCGTTGCGCATCTTACTATCCTTAAGGGCTTCCATTGTAAGGCGTACATCACCAGGATTGTCTTCCACTAACAAAATTTCAACAGGGCACCCGATTGTTTTACTACTCATGCTTACTCATCTCCTCTCATTGGGATTGTGAAGTAGAATGTCGCTCCCTTCCCAAACTGTGACTCTACCCAGATGCCCCCACCATGACGCTCTACGATCTTCTTGCAGATTGACAGGCCTATGCCGGTTCCGGAATACTCCCTTTTGCTGTGTAGACGCTGAAATATGATGAAGATACGGTCAAAATACTCTGGTTCAATGCCAATGCCATTGTCACTGACAGAGAAAACATATTCGTTTTCCTTTTGTTCGGCTGAAACATGAACACGAGGTGGTTGTTCACCATGGAACTTAATAGCATTGCCAATCAGGTTCTGGAATAACTGGATCAGTTGCATGTCATCAGCTATCACGGTCGGTAACGGGTCATGGGTCACTATGGCGTCACTTTCTTCAATAGCTACCTGAAGGTTGTCGAGGACTTGAGCTAATATCGTCTCACAGTTGGTCGGTTTGAAATCTCTGCCACGAGTGCTAACACGAGAATATTCCAACAGGTCGTTTATCAGCCTTTGCATACGGTTGGCACCATCCACAGCATACGCAATGAAATCATCAGCATCAGCATCGAGTTTGCCTTTGTATCGTCGAGCCAGTAGTTGCACGTAGCTTGCCACCATGCGCAGGGGTTCCTGCAGGTCATGTGAAGCAACGTAGGCAAACTGTTCCAGTTCGGTATTTGAACGGGTCAGTTTTTCGGCAATTTTCTTCAGTTCATCTTCTGCCCGCTTGAGATCGGTGATGTCAACAAAGCTTTCGATAAGGTGTTTTCGACCCTTAAGGTTCTCGGTTACTACGGTCTTAATGATCGAACGACGTTCACCGCTTGCTGTAAGCAATACACGCTCTGAGTTATCAATAGTTTGTCCAAAGTCGGTAATTGGACACTTTCCCTTTTCTGCAGGACATATATATTTGTGACATATTAAGCCGATAATCTGTTCTTTCGGTGCGTCAATCAATGTAACAGCAACTGAATTTGCATCAACGATTATATGCGTTTCAGCATCTACTATCAAAATTCCTGCTTGCATTGAGTCCAAGATGAGCTTTAGTCTGCTTTCGCTCTCACGTAATGCTATCTCTGCTTGCTTGCGTTCGGTAATGTCGCGATTTATGCCTACCAACCCTATGATCTTTCCGTCACTATCCTGTAAAGGCACTTTTGTGGTCAAAACCCATCCCATCCCATCTCCTGAATCTATATCAGATTCCTCCTTGTTTATCACAGGTTGGCCTGACCGTATGATTTCCTGTTCGTAGGCATAATATGCTGGTGCGTTTTGAGGGAAAAAGTCAAAGTCCGTCTTCCCAATGACTTCCTCCGGCGTCTTTGCGCCCACGAGACGTATAAATGAAGTGTTGGCGATAACAAACCGACTCTCAGTATCCTTGACATAAATTTGATCTGGCACATTGTCTATCAGGGTGCGCAAGAGATTCCGTTCTCTTGCAAGCGACTCCTCCGCCTGCTTGCGCTCGGTGATGTCGTGGTCAATCCCAATGGTAAATCTCCTATCATCTATATCAAGGGAGACAGCGGTGTATTCGATGTAATTCTCTTTTCCATCCGGGCGATGCCATGAAAAGACGCCGCTATAGGGTTGTCCAGCCCAAGCCTTATCTACGCCCGTAGCTTCTTGGTTAGGAGTCCTATGGTCCTGTTGAATCTTTAGTGTATCACTAATCTGCATGAGTTCCTCACGGGAGTAGCCAGACATTTCAACATATCGAGAATTGCAGTCGACAAGCTTCCTGTTACCATCTGGAAAGTCCTCATAGATACAAATGCCCTCTTTGGCATTCTCGAAAACCAACCGATATTTCTCTTCTGATTCCTTTAATGCCTCCAGTGCTTGCTTCTGCTTGGTGATGTCTTGAGCTACACATACAATTCCCTGAGCCTTGCCATCGTTATCAAACATGACCGAACCAGAAAAGAGCACAGGTATTTTTCTGCCGTCTTTCGACACGTAAGTTCTCTCTACATTCAGACTAGAACTGTTTATGATTAATTCATCAACCCTTGGACTGTTGAATGGAGAGGATTCCTCTGCAATAACAGTACCGATTGGCTGTCCAATCAATTCTTTTTCATTGTATCCTAAAAGCTCCTTTGCTGCTTTATTTATTGTCCTTATTTTCCCATCCAGATCAACCACAATTAAAGAATCTACCATGTTTCTAATAATATTATCCACATAATCCTTTGAAACAGTTGTCTTCTGGAGTTCCTCAGCCATCCTATTGAAAGAATAAGCGAGTTGACCTAGTTCATCTCTGGATTCTATCTTTACTCTATGAGTCAAGTCTCCTTTCCCTATTATTTCAGTACCTATGATAAGGTCATTAATTGGCTTTGTAAAATGCTTAATTGTGAAGTAAAATATGAATCCAAGCACTATCAGTGCCGACATAGAACCTGTTAGAATCATGAAAATAATTTCTTTTCTTATCTCTGAAGCTTCTTTGAGGGAAAAACCAAACCAGAACGACCACTTCTTTCCTCCCGTTTCAAGTGGCTTAATAAAGATGCCATAATTCTGACTGCGATTTAGTACTACATTCTCATCCTCTATCATATTTGCCACTTGAGGGAAATAGTCATAAGCGTATGTTCCCATAAAAGATGTGTTATCGGACAGATATATTGTGCCATCGTCTTTAATTACCCACCAAAAAAGGAAACTCTTATATTCAGATAGTCTTCTCAGGCTTTCAAAGGGCCAGTTCAATTTCAAGTATCCCACTTCTATCTCATTCGATAGAAAGTTACCGAGAGCTTTGTTTTCTTCTACAATCCACTTTTCTGCATCAGAAATTCGTTTGACCACTATTATGTAAGATGTGAGGAAAGCTATGACAACAAAAAAAATAAAAAATGTGATATAAATTTTCCAGGATAGCTTCATTTTACCTTTGCCCTTTATCTCCTATTACAAGAAAGGATGTTAGAAGATTACCATGTTTGTTACCAATACCTGGGAAATAACCTTGCTCACCCCAAGTAAAACCTGCAATAAATGGGGCATTATTATTTGCATAGTTTATCAGCAATGGTAATCTTTCCCTCTCAGTTTCAGGTATTACACCCATTACTCCTCCACAGATGTAGCCTATTCCAAAAATTGGCGCTGCGTCAACACCTATTCCACCATAGAGCTTTGCGTTTCTGGGAAGATTACCAATCCTGTTGACAAGTGTTTCCCATGTCCCCTGACTTAAATATATCCTATCACCAACCTTAATCTTTGTGGATGTCATAATGGACCTGTCCTTCATGGTGTTGTCCTTTGGCCAGGGATGCGAAAACAAAAAGTAATTTTGACCATCTGGAGACGTGTATTTCCTGTAGATGGGATGTAAAATAAGAAGGTCTCTTATTACATCAGGTTTTCTAACTTCCTTGTATAGTCTCCCAATTTCACCGTCAAGCCATTCATTATATACATCCAGTGCTGGCCGGTTATCAATTTCAACAATAGCCTGTCCTTTAACCTCTGTCACAATTCCTGTGTGTGGATTTGTTACATCAAACCCTCCTTCGAAAGTCCAACCCACTGGCAGGTCTGTGTAAATGGTGGCCAGCGAGATACCCTTATTATACACCTTATTTTCACCGAGCACAGCAAATGTTGGACCACCCGCAGTTCCGCCAAGTATGGGCGTGTTTTTTCCAACGACTTTTTCGATCCCCTCAAGAGCTTCCTCTTCCGCTCCGATAGTACACATAGCTAAAATCATCTTTGGCAGCTCATTTCGAGATTTCACTGCACTTTTTATAGCATTTAGTATCGCAGTCTTTGATGCTTCCTGTATAGAAGGATAAGCAGAAAAGTTGGCAGAACCTACACCAAAAACAATATCTTTTGAAGTAATAGTCATAATTGCCAAACCTCTTTCCCCTTCCATAGATGCGTATGTATATCCTCTCTCTGTTGCTTTTACGAACCCTTTGTCAGTCATTACTGCCCTCGAATCAGAGGTTCCGCCATATATTTTAGTTCTGTTCCCAAACAGCGCCCTTGCTTTGGAGAGTATAGCTCCCATATCACTGCCCGAACTAGCAAAAATGACAGCAAAATCAGGTGTTCTAGCTTTATTGTCCTCTAAGGCCATGTCAATTGCTTCTTTAACTGCATCCCCTGGATTCTCTTTAGTACTCCATCCTGTGCCAACCTCAATACTCACAACTCCAATCTTTTTTTCCTTTTTTATCCTTTCTTGGGGAATAAGTTGGAATTGTTCTTCTCCTTTCCGGGTGAGGAAAAATAAGGAAATCACCACAATAAAAAATACTACTATTATTATAGCTAGGATAGTTTTCTTGGTCATTATTAACCCTCCTAATACAATGCAATAGAGCTTTAATATACTATTATCCGTTTGGCGGATATCGATCGCTAGAAATACTGTTTAAACTATGTTTCTTGTAGAGTAACATTTGAAATTAATCATTAAATCACTATATCGGCAAAAATGGTTTTTTACTTTAATTGAGGGGATGAGTTATAGGGATGTGCTATCGGAAACAGTCTAGTATTTATTTTGTGTTATGTGGCTGTATTGAATAACTGGTGAGATAATATGAATCAGAAAAGTATCACAGTATGAGGAATTTTATTTATTAATCTTTATACTACGTGATTAACCTAAGAAACCTCATATTCCTTTATCTTTCGCCAGAGAGTATTTCTAGCTATTCCAAGCTTTTCTCTAGCTTCTGAAAGGTTTCCGGAGCATTCGTTAAGAACGCTGGATATGTATTCTTTTTCCAGCTTTTTAAGGCTCCATTTGCCAGAGATCGCCTGTCTGAGAATGTCTGGTTGAGGGGAATGAAGGCTGGATGGTAGATCATCAGGGAAGATTGCGTCGTATTGAGCTAAAACTATTGCTCTTTCTATAACGTTTTCTAACTCCCTTACATTCCCGGGCCAATCATATTTCAAAAGAAGTTGACGTGCTTCAGGTGCAATCCTTAATACATCTCTCCTCATTTTAAAGCTATAAACCTTTAAGAAGTGCTGTGCGATTGGAAGAATATCTGTTTTTCGTTTTCTCAGTGGAGGAATCGTTATAGAGATAACATTCAAGCGATAGTAAAGGTCTTCTCTGAAGCCACTTGACTCGACCAGAGACTCCATGTTTTTATTTGTAGCGGTTACTACTCTTGCATCAACGTAGACTGGAGTATTACTTCCAAGCCGCCTGATCTCTCCAAAATCCAGAGCACGAAGTAGTTTCACCTGAGTTGCGTGCGACATATCTCCGATCTCATCCATGAACATAGTACCGCCATGAGCTTCCTCAAATAATCCTTTTTTATTAATTTTAGCCCCGGTAAATGCTCCCTTCATGTAGCCGAAGAGCTCGCTTTCAAGTAATGTTTCAGGCATTGCTCCACAGTTGATCGGTACAAATGATTTGCCCGGACGTCCACTACTGTGTATTGCTCTAGCTATTAACTCTTTCCCTGTGCCACTTTCTCCCTGAAGTAATATCGGACTATCGTTACCGGCTACTCTGGAAACGCTGTGTAATACGTTGCGCATCTCTTCGCTTTCTGCTATGATTGTGTCTAGCCCATACTCCTTCCGAAACTGCTCCTGTAAGCGTTCTATCTCTTCCGTCATTCGTTTACGTTCAAGAGCCCTTTCTACCTTGATGAGGAGTTCTTCTGAATCTACAGGTTTCAGCATGTAGTCAAATGCCCCGAGCTTCATGACTTCCACAGCCGATTCAATTGAGCCATATTCTGCAAAGACAATGACTTCCACATTGGGATTAAGCTGTTTTACAGCTTTTAGTATCTCTATTGCATTCACATCATCGATCTTTAAATCTGTCAGTATAAGGTCACAATCATTACTTTTGATTTGTTCAAGCGATTCTGACACATTTGAAAAACTCCTGGATCTGTAACCGTGTTGCTCCAGAAGATCTGTGAGTGCAATTCGAGATGCGTATTCATTGTCAATTATAAAAACAGAAAGCATATTCCAACATATTTCCAATAAAGTGAATAAACACTTAGGTTTAACACTAATTCACTCAGGCAGGCCTTATAATAAAAACAGGTATATTTATATAAAATAGATTCCCGATCACCATACAGTCAGACATTTTATGAGAGATTTCTTAAAGGTTGATAAATAAAGATTATGAGTTATGATCCTCTATCTTTCATATCCTGAAATCCTGTAGGAATTTAAGTTTAAAATTTATATATGAGATTGTTTAGAAACCGCTTATACTTCTACCCTTTCTTTGAGACTTGATATATTTCTTTCTGCGCCTCTCACTGGGTTTTTCATAACGCTCTCGCTTCTTTATTTCCTTGATCAGCTCTTCTTTATCGCACTGTTTTTTGAAACGTCGGAGCGCCTTATCTATAGATTCATCTTTTTTAACTTTTACCTCGAGCATTCACTTATTCACTCCTTAATTTGAAAATATAAAACCTTAGTTTCCAAAGTCATGATTTTTGCCAAAATATTTTAAAGCAAGTTCCATTTAATGTCAAGATTAAAAGTAAACAGAAAAAAAGGGCAATGTGCATAATTAGCACATTGCCCGTTCTGTTGCCTGAAGAACAAAGGCAAGCACAAACCTCATTCAAGAAAAGAGGTTTATTCTTCCTTCTTCATTGTTGCAAATGAATATGCAGTTGTCGTCAGAGCGTTGCCAGCTTTGTCTGAACCGCTGAGTGTGACTTTGACTTCCATCTCGTTACCGAGCTTGTATCCACCAAGGAAGGAGATAGTCAAGGTTTTGTCATCCGTCAATTTTGAATCAACCTTGGCATCTGTCGGTTCAAAGCTAGCCACCTTTGCTGAACCCATTGCTTCGGTGAAGACAATCACAATGTTGCTAACCGTAGCGGGATCTACACCAGCTGCGCCATTCTTTGGATTGCAGGAATCGCCGACAATATCAGGTGCTTCTGTGTCAGCAACTACAGCAGTTAAAGCAACCGTTGCTGTTGCTAATACACCACCATCTGTACTTGTACCATCAATCGTCAGTGTAACAGGTCCTGGAGTTAAAGCCGCTGCAGATTTCCATACTGCAGTTTTACCGCTGACGGTAGCGGCGGTACCATTAACAGTCACGCTCTTCATAGATTTGTCAAAAGTTATGGTAATAGAACCATTAGCTGCAATCTCTCCGCCGGCTGCAGGACTTGTCGAAACCAGTGTCGGGGCAACCACTGTTGTTTCTTCTTCCCCACCGCAACCGATCATTATAAAAACCATCAAAGCAGCAGTCAACAGAGCAGAAATTCTCAATACATTCTTCATTAGTGTCACTCCTTATCCTCGAGCTTTTGTCTCTTCTCACAGTAAACCATTAAAAACAACTCGACCAAACTGTGAGACGCACCAGCAATACAGATTTATTAGTATCGCTTAAGCCAACCAAGAGTTACGTGCTTTCATCACCCCTTTCATTTTCGACCCGGGATTCAATTTGTAAAACTAAATAGGGCCGAGTGTATATTCTCTCTGACAAAGAGAAGAAAACAGATACATACTATCACGTTATTACAATTTTGGCAATATAAAGTAAATCGCTTATTTGTGTAACAATTATAATATATAACACAACTGTTACACGAAATCAAGAACATTTTAACATGAAGGTAAAGCAAAATCAAGTTTTTTTTGCTTTATTTGCTTTCAAATTTAAGAACCAGGGATTCAGGCTACACAAACTAACAATTATGCTCTAGTATAACACCTCCTTTTATTCATGTCCAGAAATTTTTTTCGATGATAATAAAACCATGATTTGTAATGGAAAATAGCATTCTATCTACATTTGTGGCTTCAATCTAACAAATGTGCTATTAGTTTAACAAACTTGAAGAGTTTTGTAAAGAGAAAATTTCATGAAAATTTAATAAAAATGCCATAAAAATCAAGAATTCAGTATTTAAATAGGAATGCTTGCTTACTGGAATCTATTTCTGATGAGTTGTTTTCAAAAGCTTTCATCTTATCTAATACTATGTCAATCTCATCAATATCACCTATTGTCAGATAATTTTCAGGCATCGTCAAAGCCTTACCTTTATTTTCCTGATCATATATAAAGACGCTTCTATTCTGCTTTGATGCCCAATGGGCTGTATTTAACGCACCTCTCTCAGGCTCCACCAGTATAACACCAAGCGAAATTCCACTGATTATACGATTTCGTTGTATTAACTTCCCTTTTGATACTGTCTCGTTCGGATGACATTCTGAAAGGACTGCACCATTTATGTAAATTTTATCAGCTAATTGGCGGTTTTCTTTGGGATATATCATCTTTAACCCAGAACCGATTACTGCAATCGTTTTTCCCTTAGCTCTCAACGCACCAGTGTGGGCAGAAGTATCAATTCCCTTTGCTAACCCGCTTACTACTACGATATTTCTTTTTGCAAGTTCTTCTGCTATTCTCTCTGCGATCTTGATATTGTTTTCACTGGGAAAACGGGTTCCAACAATCGCAATGGTTATCTCATTGTTAACGGGCATCACCCCCTTTTTGTATAGAATAGCTGGAGGATCTTTAATAAATTTTTTTTTCTTGAGTAAGTGCGGATATTCAAGACTGTCTGGACAGATAACGTCAATTCCTGATTTTGAAATTTGTTTGATTAGCTTCTCAAATCTTGCTAGATTACTTCCAACTTGAGCGATCTCATAAGCTAATGCAAAATTTAATCTTAGCAGGCTTGCTATTTCAGTCACTGGAGCTAAAAATACTGCTTCCGGGGAACCAAACCTTTCCACCAGCAGTTGAATTGTTTTTGCTCCCACGCTTTTAATAGAACTAAGCGCCAGCCAATATTTCGTAGCTTCAATGGGCTCATAAGGCATATCTATTTTAACCGTATAACAAAAGCCACCAGGCAAAAAAGGTTCTAGCATATTACCGATTATACAATATGCAGTTTGAAAAGTCAAACATATAATACAAAAACCAAGCATAAAATTTTCGTCCGCGGCATTTTTCTATAAACACAAAGACAAAAAAGATGTTAAAAAGTTGAAGGTTAAAAGTGCAGGCTTAAACACTGCGTCCAATATTAAACATTTAACCCTTTAACTTATAATGTTTTTTGTGTCCTTCGTGTCTTTGTAACTTAGTGTTTGGATTTCCGCAGACGACAAATTTATGCTTGACTTGGATATACTTATCTTGAAAAGCTACGTTGATACTGTTATAATAGTTTTACATGGTTAGATATAAGTATGCTAGGTTGGACTCTATATCACAGACGATTCAGTCTATAATTTTTTATGAGGACATAGATATGGATATATATGATGAGATTGGTGTCAGAAAAGTCATCAACGGGATTGCCACTGTAACTATACTTGGAGGTTCCATAATGCCTCTGGAAGTAATACAAGCTATGGTCGAAGCCTCACGCCACTTTGTCAACATTGATGAGTTGCAGAAAAAAGCAGGAGAAAAGATAGCTGAATGGACGAAAAACGAATCTGCTTTTATCTGTTGTGGAGCCGCTGCGGGATTGGTTCTAAGCACAGCCGCTTGTATTACTGGTACAGACCCCGAAAAGTGTTCAAAGTTACCTTTCATTGAAGACATGAAGAACGAAGTCATCATACATAAGATGAACAGATCTGGATATGACTTCGCCATTAGACAGGTTGGCGTTAAGGTGGTAGAAATCGGAACAGAATCGGGAACATCGCCTGAAGATATGGAAAATGCTATTAATGATAAAACAGCCGCCATATTCTATTTTTATAATGTAACTCGTATGGATGGTTTAGTTCCTCTTGAGAGAGGGATCGAGATAGCTAAAAGAAAGGGAATTCCTCTTGTTGTTGATGCAGCCGCGCAAATTCCGCCAGTAGAAAATCTTTGGCGATTCACTCACATGGGCGTAGATTTGGTTATATTTAGCGGTGGAAAGGGGTTATGTGGACCACAAAGTAGTGGACTCATTTTAGGACGAAAAGATTTAATTGAGGCTTGCGCACTAAATGCCAATCCTAGATGCTTTATAGGACGTCCAATGAAAGTTGGCAAAGAGGAGATAGTAGGACTTCTAATTGCGGTAAAATGGTATTTGAACCTTGATCATAAAAAACTGATGCAGACTTACGAAGATCAAGTTCAATATGTAATAGATGAGTTCTCAAATGTCTCTAATATATCGGCAAGACGGGATTTTCCAAGTGAAGCGGGGCAACCAATGCCACGAGCGGAGCTTATCTTTGATGAAAAGGCATTGGGAATAACACGAGATATTATTTTTGCTCAATTAAAAAACGGAAAACCGAGTATAGAATTAGCAGGTGCTGGTGCATCAGGTTTATTTATCAATCCACAAACATTAGAGCTAGGACAGGAAAAAATAATAGTCTGTAGAATTAAAGAGATATTGCTTAATATTTAAAAACTTCTTTAAAGTTCCATTTATGTTTCATATCGTAAATTCTATTTCTCTTTATTATTCCAGTTAAATGGACAGTAGAGTTTACGGTCAATGAATATGAGTGCATCTTTAGCATCAGGATTTATGTCGCTTTCTGAGACAATAATTCCTAATAATACAGGGACCTCTTCCTCTGATCCCAGAGAACCAAGTGCATGTGCCGCTCCTTTTTTGACGATTGGGTCTTCATCTTTAATCATTTTAACTAGATCTGGGATGATTTCCCGATCACCCAATCTGGCTAGTGCATCCAATGCCATTTGTCCGTTCTTACCTTTATCCTTAAGCATTTCGCACAGTTTTGCAATTCCTTCGTGATAGCCTAATCTTATTAAGGCTTCTGCTGATGCTACTTTCACATCCGAAATATCCGATGTGAGCATTGAATTTAATAATGATATATCTTTCCACGTACATATCCTTGCCAGAGCTTTCCAGGTGCATATTCTCACATCCTTGCTCCTGTCTTGAATCGCAGTAATCGGGTCATTAAATAGTAGCATTTGATATAATTCATGGCTTTCCTTCGTACGACCTTTGAAAAGATGATAATCATCTTCACAAAATGAATCCATGCCTAAAAATGAGCGATTACTTAACCGGACTGTTTGAGCCGCATACAGAAATTTGCTTTCATCAATCTCAGTAACACTGATCTCATAAGGATAACCAGCATTACGAAGTATCGGAGCTATTTTCTCTATATCCTGCCGCATCATACCGACAGCCCTATGTATATGCTCCAAATCAGGTATTTCATCAGGATCAGCCCAAAACCTGATCCTGCCTTCTGCATCATATTTCCACCCACGTATGCAATATCTTGCTCGATCCTTGGGATTGATTGCTTTAGCACTGTCAATACGTCGGTAATCAGCATGAAGTATATCAGCAAGTCTGAATAAAGCCGCAAGTGGTTTGATATTTAACTCTAATGCTCCAATAACAATCGGATCTTCTGGTAAGTCGAAGCTAAAATCACCGTGATCATGAACTTTAATTATCCAGCCGATTATGTCAGCTTCACCTGCATCAAGCCCATATTTACTAAAATGAATTCGAATTTCCCCTGCAGAAACTTCTCCATGCGATCTCTTAAATGTACCCAATCCTTTATCTATATCATGCAGACATGATGATGCTGAAAGGGCAAAGAGTTCCAAAGGATAAAATTTTTCAAGCTTCCATTGATCGGAATCAGCAATGATACATTCTGTTCAACAGCAATTGAATGAGACAAAGCCAATTCTGGTTCTTCCAACTCGACGTATGATTTGCTCCATATCTTTTCCAGCTTTTCCCAGAGACTATTATCCCTATCTCTTAAGACGTTACGAATCCCTAGTTTACCTTTCTCACGGAGCATACGTAATTCCTCGCAAGATATTAGTGAGAACCCATACAATTACATGATAAAGATTCTAATCCTGATTCTTTTTCGTCATGTCTCGTGATTAACTTTAGGAACCTCTATTATTGTGAGGATAAGTCCAAGTCTGTTTATAGTTTCAATAAATCTTTCGTAGTCAACAGGTTTAGTTATGTAGATGCTACATCCCAATTCATAGCATCTTTCTGCTTTACTAGGGTCATCCGTATTCATAATAATGATCGTAGGTATTATACGAAGTCTCTCATCCTGCTTGATTTGACGAAGAACCTCAACACCATCAGTCTCAGGAATATCTAGTATTAAAACGTAAGGAGTATTTTTTATCCTGTGAAGGCCATCACCCCTTTAAAACAAGAAGTCAAGCGATTCATGACCATTTCTGAACTGCAGTATCTCATTATCAACACCAGCTTGTTTTAAATTCCTGATAAAAAGCGATGTGTGAGTAATATCACTCTCAACGAGGATTATGGCTAGATCCTTTTCCATGTTTCGCTAATCCTTAAAATTCTTTATCAACTAATATATCAATCACCACAGAACATTACGCATTATAGTTAAAGCATATCTTCCCAATGCGTGCATAATTATTATTTCTGGATTCCAGTTTCACGTATATTTCTAGAATATCATTAGGTGACCACGTTCCCAAAGATGATCCACTTATACCGATATTTGACCAGTTTATATTTACGTTGTTCTCACTACTGGCAATAACACTTCCATTACCTGATTTATAAACATAAACGTCCACGTGACAATCACTGGATAGAGCACTTCCTGTTCTATATTCGATCTGAATGGCATTCGTTGATGTCCACGCTCCAAAGTCAATCGGTAATGTAAATCTCAGTGCAACGTAGTAATCCTGTAGCGATGTTTGACTTGAAACACCTTCATAATAATGTCGTCCTATGTATGAAACGACATTAACGTCTGTATTGATCGTAATATTATTATTTCCACTGGCAGTCGCTCCACGCAGACTATTAGTCAACAAAGACCCAGGATATTGTGGGTGCAGTTCAATCTTACGGTTATTAGAAGTTCCCAATGAATTCCATGGGATCAATCCACCTTGTCCAACTGAATGATTGTGTATTTTAAGTGAACCTGTTGGATTGTTATACCAATTTGTTTCTCCACTTATATCTGAGAGTATATGCCTAATCGCTTGTAACATATCACTAACGTCTGAACACTGACCAGCATTGTGTGGTGTTCCTGGGAACACTTGTTCATCTCCTCTGGCATCTACGAGATCAGCACCAATAGTGTTTATGTTATCTACTAACGTGTTCCAGTTTGCTGGATTCACTGCTGTTAAGTTTGTACCTTGCTGTAGATTTGGATTATTTGGATATGTTGCCATAATGTAAGGACCAATGCTTAAAGGTTGAAAAAAGTTATTAAGCTCTTGATCCTCTTTTCATCCCACCTTTCTTAATGTATCTATTGTCGTATATGCCTCAGATGTCAAAACGTGACTTCGTCTTTCTATGACGTATCTTCCAGCTATCCTCATCTTTTTTATATTAACCTTTACCATATCTGTAAGCTGAAGATAAGGAACTGCGGGGGCGATTATTTTAATCCTTTCATGTGGTTTTCTATAGAATCTTACAATATCTCCTGCTACTCTGTAAGCCTGTCTACTACCCATTATAATGTGTAATAGATACTTATCATTCTCTAAATGCCACGAAGATGAATCATAATATGTGTGTTTCCCATTCACTGTAGCATTATTAATCTGTATAGACACTGAACCATTATCAATTGAACCTGTATCTATTATGCACCAATAATCTGTTAAAGGAGAGACCTTGATTGGGGTATCAAAACAAAAAACTTCCCATGTAAATTCATTTGTAAAATTATCAGAAGCCTTCAAATTACTTGTTCCTATCAAATCCCGGGGGGTTCCATCATTATCAGTATATATCCTGACACACACATACCCATGTGCATCGGACTTTTTCATCCTGATTTGAATAGAATCTATAATCGAAGAACCATCAGTTGAAGTTAGCTTGAATCCTTCAAGGTTATGGTCTAATATTTCTTGCATTGTTCCCTGAGTTTGACTTGACACAAGATCGGAATTTAATGAAAGTATACGAAGTTGTCTGGCTTTTGATCTATACTCATCTATGCTTGCTTGATCAATACATCGCGCGAAGAAGCCATTTCGATACTCAATAGTAGTATCATTTATTATCTCTGAGTCTGCCAGAAGAGTGCAGTTAATTATGTTGCTATCATCAAATCTCCAATCTTTAGGATCTGTTCTTCCGTTAGTCGGCGGAACGAGATTTGAATATTCACGTTCAACTAATTGGAGTATTCCATTTTCATCGAAATATGCGACACAGAAAATGCTGTCGCATATATTCTCTATGGCACTCATTATCTTCTGATCTCTGAATTTTGGCTCATCATAGGCCATTGCAAATTCTTCAGTGTCTGCGATGTTTGCCATTACTCCTACTTTGGAGCACAGATACTCTAAAATTGACTTAGGTGTATTATTCAATCCCAAATCATCCTTTATCACAAAGTCAAAGAATAGTCCCATATAATCGCGACAGTTAATTGTTACTGTATTCTGCGTACCGGTTGGCTTCACATTATCCACTGTTCCTGTGAATATAGGAATGTTAAAATGGTCAAATCCAGCCCATATTTTTATTCTTGCACAGTTCTTCACTTTACTCATGCCATCAGAATAAAAATAGCCATTTTTATTATTGAGTTCGAGGATCGCTCTGCCAATGTTTAAGTTTCCTCTTCCTCTAAGTGATTCCAGACCAGTTTCGGTGTCAATCCTCATTACATACTCTGTGGTATCACCAAATCCTTCTACCCATACCACAAAGGTCGGCTTCCGGATAAAACTTTTCTGTTTCAAAATGAAGATTGCTTGTTGTAATGAAGTTAAAGCTCCATACTGCATATCTTTAGACCCTCGTGACTTCTGTTCTTCCGTCAGTCGGCAGAACGACATTGGACTCCAGCTAACTGAATCCTGACTATTAACCGTTACTTACTCTCTGAAAGTGTATGTAAAACGATCTCAACTTTTCTTATTCTATTACTTTCTGGATCACCAGATAACCATTCCTCTGGAATACTTGAGAATGTTACCTCGAAATATCTGTTATATTTAACCTCAATCACATCACCCGGATCTTGCTCTAAAACTGTTACGGATCGCCTGTCAATTGCTACTGTGTAATCGGTATTTAGGTTTAATGTAGTTCCCTTTGTGAGGTTTTTTACGTGGATTACATCTCCGTTTTCATCCAGTATTGCCTTGTGAGATAGTTTGATAATACTATCCAGATCCTCGTTGATCTCTACCTCTACATAATAAGTTTTAAGATTCAGTGCATACGACCCATCCCTAGCAATCATAGATCGCAAAAGTAATCTTACGTAATCGTCATCAGAACTAACAAAGTTTTTAGCAATCAATGGCTCTGCTGTGCTATACGTCAAAGTGTTATTTGCGCTGTTACTGCTTCTTGTCAGTTCCATCCAGTTACTACCATCCCAGGCATACAGAATACAACCATCAAGGTTGCTGGGAGAACTGTCATCGCTTGATGCTACTATCTTAATCCTGAATCTTTGAACATTTTCCCCGTCACTCGGCGGAACGAGAGATGATTTGAAGAGAAATTTATGGTATAAATAGTGTCCAGTCGAGGGATTAGATGTTTCTTTATAATCGTTATCATCATCATCTATTGCTTGATAATCAACAGTTGAATACTCGTTTGTTTCAAAATCGTTTACACCCAAGGGTAAAGCACTCGAACTAGCTGTATAAGCTTTATTTGTTGATGACGGATTTGAGACCCCTATAAAATTATAAGTATCATTATCATATATAGTTTCACTTTCCGTGAGGGAAGGAACGTCGCCATCATCAAAATAAAGCAATTCATTTGAGTAGAATACTTCTCTGAAGTTCTCATATTGCACTTTATCAAAATAATTCCAGTGTAACTGGAAGTCATAATGTATTGCACGAAGGTCGTATATTCTGCGCCCACTCAAAGTTTGATGGAAAGCTCCAATCCGTTTTGGTATACGGCTGTATGAATCAGGATCAGATAGAATCACATTACCATTGAAAGCCACGTTATCAATATAGAAAGGTCCGGAATGTGAGTCATTGTTCTGAAGAAACATAATTCTGATTGTGTTACATCCATCAGGAATTGTTATACTTGTTTCATAGCTTTTCCATTTTCCTCCGTTAGTCGGCGGAACGACACCTGTAAGACTGACACTTTTTATTACAGAACCGTATGTCTGATCGTAAAATACAGCATTTAATTCTCCTAATTCAACCTTATAAAGACAGGCAAAAGCATATCTAACGCCCGGTGTTACATCAAAATCCTGATACGCTCCCTCATCTTTTCCCAATGGAGAATCATCAAGATATAATCCATCCCCAAGAGTATATCCATCCTCTAGTGTCCATGTGATACCCTTTATCATCATTACAGATTCCCGAATCGGATCAGATGTAAATCTAATTGCTTCTGACTTGGAAGCATCTGTTTCAGTCCAGATAGCATAATCATTATCAAAAATCTGAACGTTATGCTCTGTTGGTGCTGTAAGTGTTAATCTGAATCTAGCCATTTTTCAGCCTCAATGAGTGAGTTGGTGTATCTTTAAGAAATTCAAATCTTAACTCACCAGTTTTATTGTCAATTGCACTGCAAAACTCTCCTGTAACGCTATTGCTTCTCAATATAGACTGCCAACACATTTCTAAATCATCCATGTTTGCATCCAATTGCGATTTCAAACTACGGATCTGTGTTTGTAGTTGCTTTACGGCAAACAGATGCCGCTTTAAAGATCGTTCCTCAATTTCTGAAATCGCCAAGGTATCCATAGTAACTCCAAAATCTATATCTTATCTATTGTAGTAAACCGTAGTTTTTCAGTTTAGTTTCTAGTTCTGCCAATCTAGTCTGCAGGTTTACGATTACACTCATAACGGTCTTAAATTCATCTGCCGTTGAGAAACCATAAGCATTAGTGTTGATTGGATCAGTAATTACATAATTTGGTGTATTTGGATTAGAACATGTTATTGCCGTAAGTTGTGACGACAAAGCCGATTGCCTTACGACTGAAATAACTCCAAAGAAACCAATACTAGAATCATCATGTTTGATAACCTCGGTTTTATCTGCTTTGTTGTCTATTAGAATTTGCGTTTCCGTAGAAATTCCAAGCTCAGATCCCAATCGTGCATAATTACGTAGACCTTCAATTTGAGCGAGTTCCTCAATCCCAAGCATCAATTCCCGTTTCTCACTCTCAGTTAGAAGATCGGCTTTGGCATTCGATTCAAACATCGTAATACTCCAGATATAAAATTAACGATCATCTATTATTTGTGCTTAATTCTCTATAGACACTTTAACAATATTATCATTGTTATCACTTAACAGTATCCACTCGCAATCAAATACACTAAAGTCCCTCTTTGAGAATGGGATGGTTAGGTTGTGGCACACTGCTTTAGATGCTTCGATTTCAAGCTTCTTTCCATCATCTGTTTTGATCATCTGAAACAAAACCTGAAGGTAAGCTGGATATGAACCCTGGTTTAACTGATATGTCGTTGCTGGTGTTACAAAGTCATTTAATTTACCATTGGTATTTGTCTCTATGTTCCAGAGAAGATCCAGAACAGAAGATTTGAACATTACTTCACCAATTGTCAACTTGGCTGCGCCACTTTTATAATAAACAGCACTTCCAAAACGCTCTTGTGATAATCGGATATCATGGTCAAAAGATATATTTAGACTAATAGTGCCTCTGAATTGTGCTACCTCTTTCCCCGGGTTAGTATAGACTGCATTTCTATCCGCATATATCGCTCCAATTGCACCAGTAGTGATAGACAAACCAGATGTACCATAGAGAATATTGTATCTTGCAGTAAGTTGCCATACATCATGTATTTTATCGTATTTATTCTCGTCTACAAAAACCTCTTGTATAACATGGATAACTCTTGATTCATCTATAATGCCCCGCTCATTATTATGAATCAGCGTTTTTATCCTGCTATAGATGCTCCACAATTCCTGTTTACTGACATCCGAGTATATATTAATTGCCAAAACAGCTTTTGCAACACCGTGGATCTGAATTCCAGATCCATCAGAACTAATCCCTAGCAATACGCATGGATAATTTGCACTCTCGGTATTATAGCTGGTTGTAATATCATGCGCAGAAACTATTGCTGTTAATACAGAATCTTCAGCCAATTTATTTCTAACTGCCTTGAGTATCAGATCCATCTTCAAGTCTCCCTTATATAAAATATGTGATCATGCAGATCTGAACCCTAATACCAGTTTCCATATTTTACAGTGCATAAAAAACCCACAAAACTGTGCCACTGGCAGCTTGCTGCCAGTGTAATATGCACTATGATTTTTGGAAATTGGTATAACACATACTATTGCAAAAGAATCACTATCAGTTTATCTTCCTAAGAAAGGCTTCTTTATGGGTTTGCCAATCCACAGAGAGTAAAACGTCATAATTTACACCATCATAGTCTGTAACAACGTCACCAGCGTTTATTATCTGATCCGCAGTCACTATTATGTGATGAGTTGTTTCTTCGACAATCCCTTGCTCCGTCAATTCATAGCTACTAGTCAAAGACGCATATTTCGTAGTTCTAACCATTGAGTTAATTGCGCATTTAACATTTGTAGCACGCTGTACCAGAACCCGTGTCGGTTCTCCAAGCTCATTTCTTGTCCCTTCCTCATAATAGCTTATAATACAATACTCATAATCATTTTGTAAAATATCCAGCGCACTGACACGTTTTCGTCCCATTAAAGACATTTTTAGCCCCTTATAAATAAAATTCTATTTTATGAAGCAATCCAAATAATCGAAACCTATAATACCAATTCTCGTTCTTATTGTGCATTTATACTAAAAAACCTGTGCCACTGGCAGTTTGCCTGCCAGTGCTAAGGCATAATGCTTGTTGGAAAATGTTATAAGCTATATCAACAATTATCAAATGCTTCATCCTTTGACGTATGTCCTCACAACGCTTGTGCTTTTCGATCCTGCTAGATTCCTATGATACCGTGCCATCTCCATCAAATCATAATGAGTGTATGTTACCGAACCACGGCTCCATGACTTCGCTCTGTTCTGATCCATTGCTAGTTGTTCTAGGCATTCAGCAATAATACCATGAATATTATACGATTTCGCATCTAGGTAATATCTATCAATTTTGCTATTGGCAAACTTGAATGTTCCATCTACCAAATTGGATGTATAATCCGAAGATAGTATCTCACTGGCGCATGATAAATTACTATCCCACAAACTAGCATCAGCCTCTAGCATACCAAAAGCACTATAATATATTTGCCCATTTGGATCATAAGTAAGTGGTTCTCTCACTATATGAATTCGATGCATGTCAAGGTAGTTCTGCAATTCGTCATCTGTCCAGATGGACGAATCAGTATCATTTATTTTTACCCTGAGAAACGAAATTAGCCAAACCATAGAGTCTCTTGACATATCATAACCTCTACTAGAAAAATACTCTTACATATCTCTTGTTTTTATATATTCGCCGCAGTAGCTTCAACAGAAAGCAGTGTACTATCTCCAGAATCAACTGCCTGAACACTTGCTCTCAGGTATGATGCTGATACAGGTATAGAAATAGCATAATTTCCGGTATCGCTTATCTTTCTTGCGACCAGTGTATGTTCTACATCATTCGCTGATGGGAATTCACTAGTCATGCTCTCCTGATACCATGTTGACTGATCTTCTGAAAATTCCACCTTTAAACGACAGCCAGTGGAATTTCCTTTTGTAAAACAAACTAGCAGTTGAACCTGATTTGCTCCCTGAATATTCATAATCTCCGAATCTACAAATGATGTGGTTAAAACAGCAGATTCACGAAGCGTTTTTAAGACTAGGTTGTTTTGGGTAATTAATGATGTTGCCAAATTAGTATACCTCCCATAAAAATTAATGTAAGTAATCACTGTGTGACTATGTTAGTTTATCGCTTGTTTATCACTTTCTCTATGGCTTCTATAACCCTTTCTGGTGCAATTTTTCCCATACATAGCGACCAGGGATTATCAC
>Ga0315274_10001515_pt1 | contig 35681 bp, 28 predicted proteins | sample YL17G02_20_MG_FD_203700 | JGI IMG/M metagenome (GOLD analysis project Ga0315274, IMG submission 203700) | Sediment microbial communities from Yellowstone Lake, YNP, Wyoming, USA - YL17G02_20 | ecosystem: Environmental > Aquatic > Freshwater > Lake > Sediment | place: USA: Wyoming | collected...
GCAACCCGCTGAAGGTAACCGCCGGCACGCCCGTCACGGCGCAGACCCTGGCCTTTACGGGCTGCACGGAAGGCTTCTAGCCTGCGGACCCGGGAGCGCTACGAAACGGCCTGAACTCTTTACAATCCGGCCACCCGCCTGAGGAAACGGGTCGCTGGCACGCAAGCTAGCGACCCGTTTCTTGCTTTCATCCCTCCTCACCTGCGTTACAATGCCTCGACTCCATCCTCCGATGTGCACTCCTCGTCCGGGCAGAGGCGGCCATCGGGGATTCCGCGCGGAGTCACGAACTGGGGCCTACTATGGGACATCAGATTTCACGGCGCAGGTTTCTCGAGTGTGGTGCGGCGGCGAGCGCGCTGGCCGTTGTCCCCCTGCGGACTTGGGGACATCCCAGCTATGCGATGGCCGGCGACGAACTCGATTTTCCCTTGGTCGATTTTCACGCTCACATGGAATCCGATTTCCCCCTGGAAAGGGCAGCCCAGGTAGCGAAGGAGCGTGGCGTCAGGTTCGGCGTGGTCGAACACGGAGGATTCCACCAAACGCTGGCCAGCGACGATGACCTGAAGCGTTATATCGAAAGGCTCTCCGGGCAGCCTTTCTACAAGGGTATGCAAGCAGAGGGGCTCGATTGGATGGAGTGCTTTTCGAAGGAGGCTGTGGCGCAACTCGATTTCGTCTTGTCCGACGCCCTGACCTTCCCCGAGAAAGACGGGCGGTTGGTGCGGCTGTGGACCTCGGAAGCCAAGGTCGTCGACAAGCAGGATTTCATGGACCGCTATGTGGATTTCATCGTGCGGGTCATTTCTCAGGAGCCGATCGATATCTTTGCCAACCCCACGTTCCTTCCGGAACCCATCGTGGCGGAGTACGACGCGCTCTGGACAAAGGAGCGGATGGCGAAAGTGATTGCCGCCGCCGTAAAGCATGAAGTCGCCATTGAAATCAACTCCCGGTACAACATTCCGAGCCTGGCGTTCATAAGAACGGCGAAGGAGGCAGGCGTTGAGTTCTCCTTCGGCTCCAACGCCCACGGCGAGGAAGCCGGAAGGCTGGATTACTGCCTGAAAGTGGCTAAAGAAATCGGCTTGAAGCGTCAGAACATGTTTGTGCCCGCGCCAGCCGATAAGAAGCCCATTTTGAGACGAACCTTGGCCCGCCTGGGTGTCGGCGAAAGCCACCCCAGCTAAACGCTGGAGGAATTCCGCCATGATGCGAAGAGCATTCGTTTTGGTTTTGGTTGCAGTCGCCACTGTCGCAACCGGAGTTGCACAGGATGAGACGGTTATCGTTCGCCCCAAGGAAATTGACGAGGTGTTGGTAAACCCCGGCATGGGCATCCAGACGTTCCAGCGGTTCAACGGCGACCCCGTTAACACGGGCGGCCGGTGGTCAGAGGAGGGCCCTACCTCGAAACTGGCCGCTGCAACAACCAAGCCGGACTTTCCTGACACTTCCATTTCCTACTGTCGCTGGTTCTGGATGGCGCTCGAGCCGGAACGCGGGAAGTACAGCTGGGAGATTATCGACAACGCTCTGGAGGAAGCGCGCGCGCACGGCCAGACATTGGCAATTCGCCTGATGCCCTACGATCAGAAACACCCGTTGCCGGAGTGGTATCAGAACTCGGGCGCGCGCCGGGCCAACAAGCCCACCGACAAGGACGGCGCCATTTGGCAGCCCGACTTCAGCGACCCGCTCTATCTGAAATACTGGGGCGAGCTCGTGGCAGCCGCCGGCGCGCGCTACGACGGCCACCCTTACCTCGACACGGTGGATGTTTCCTCCGTCGGCTACTGGGGCGAAGGCTGGAGCGATTACCTGCCTGCCTTTCCATCCCACAAAGTCCTGATAGATATCTGGGTGGAGGCGTTCCGGCACACGCCGCTGCTTATGAACTTCGACGAGGAGAAGGCACTCGCTTACGGCACGCAGCAAGGGGCGGGCTGGCGCCTGGATTGCCTCGGCGACATGCGCAGCCAATACTGGGAAAGCTGGCATCGGAAGTGGTCGCACATGCTGGACTTCTATCCGCTTCAGGTGGTCCGTGCCGGCACTCAGGACGTTTGGCAGCGCAGTCCGGTCTCGCTCGAATCATGCTGGGTGCCAGGGTATTGGTTCAAGCAGGGCTGGGATGTGGATTACATCCTGAGCCAGGCGCTCCGCTGGCACGTCACCTCATTGAATATCAAATCCACGTCCATTCCTGCCGAATGGAACAAGCACTTCGAAGGATTTCAGAAGAAGATGGGGTACCGGTTCATCCTCCGGCGGCTGGAATACCCACGGACAGTGAAGGCCGGCCGGATGATGCCCGTCCACATGTGGTGGCTGAATGCCGGCGTGGCCCCGGTGTACCGCCCGTATGGGCTTGCCCTCCAGCTCCGGTCTGCAAACGCGAGCGCCGTCATCCGCACCGAGGCGGACGTGCGGAAGTGGCTGCCTGGCGACGCTGTCTTCGATGGCTCGGTGTACGTCCCGGAGACTCTCAAGGCCGGAACCTATCGCGTGCGCGTCGGTCTGCTCGACCCGCGTACCGAGCAACCCGCCATTCGCTTGGCCATCGAGGGACGCCAGGCTGATGGATGGTATGACTTGGGCGAGATCAGTGTCGAGTAAACTACAAGTACAGCGTCGAATTGTGCCTCGTTTTTGTGAGGATTCTGATCCGGGGAATCAACCGGCGAGCGACGCTTCCTTGTTCTCCGGCGGCCACGCGCATTCTTATATGTCGCCACTCGGACAACTGGATTATCCTCTACGCCATACTGAGTCGAGAGGGTCAGAGCTTCCAGGGGGGGCAAAGCAAGGGGACGATGACAATCAATGTGCTCGGCGTGCTGGGCTTGATGGCTGTGGGGCTTCAAGCAGTGGCCTCCGCGCCGCCGCGGCTCACACTGCAGTCGGCGCTGCAGTTGGCGGACAAGCAGAATCTCGATCTGGCGGCTGCGCGTCGCCGACGCGCCGTGGCGCTGGCAGGCATTCAGATTGCGAAACAGCGCCCCAATCCCACCCTGAATTTCTCCGCCCTTCGTGACGCGCCGCATGAAGGCCTTTTCTTCACCCAACCTTTGGAACTGGGGCCCAAGCGCAAGCGCAGGATCGAGGTTGCCCGCCAGGAGGGCGTCCTGACCGACACGGAAATTGCCGCCCTGGCCCGGCAGGTGCGGCGCAGCACGCGGGAGGCTTTCTATCGCGCTGTGCTCGCGCGTGCGGAGACGGAACGCTTGGGGGGCCTGCTGCAACTGGCAGAGCGCTTGAAGCAGATCGCCCAGGAGCGGTTCGAAGCTGGCGATGTGGCGCAACTGGAGGTCATCCAAGCGGCATTGGGAGTCGCGCGGGCCCGGGCGGACTACCAGGTCGCCCAGCAGCGCGAGAGAGTGTCTCTTAGCCAGCTTAATGCGCTCCTGAATGAGCCCGCTTCCACCGCCTGGGAATTGGCAGGCAGCCTCGCTGACGCGGCGCCGGAGACTCCGCTGGCGGAACTCCTCCGCCGCGCCACGCAGTCGAATCCGGAGCTCCAGCGCCTGTCCCAGGAACAGAAGGTTGAGCAGACCCGCCGCGAGCTGCTGAAAGCTGAGCGCATCCCCGACCTCGCCCTCGAGTTGGGGACGGATTTCAATTCGCCCGGGGACTTCCGCGTCGGTCCGCGCAGCCAGCTCTCCTTGACCCTGCCTCTGTATGCTCGCAACCAGGGCCAGATTGCTCAGTCGCTCGCCAGCCAACAGGTTCTCGAGAATGAGGCGGCGGCCGCCGCGCGCGCCGTGGAAGGCCGCGTCGAAGCTGGCTATTTTGACTTGAAGGCCCAGCAGACGCAGGTGGAGCTCTACCGCGATCAACTTCTCCCCGTGGCCCGTCAGGTAGAGGGCTTGGCCGAGGAAAGCTATCGCGCCGGAAAGGTGGGTATCCTCGCCGTCGTCGAGGCGCAACGCAGCGTGCAGGATACAGATCGCAGCTACCTGGAAAGTCTGTTCACACTCCAGAGCCTGTTTGCGGCTCTGGAAGAAACGGTTGGGGAGCCACTCGATTGATGAAATCCCATGGGAAGTGGGGGTGGTCGTCTGTTGCCTGTGCCGGGTGGGCATTGGCCTGCCTGCTGGCCCCGGCGTGCTCGCGGAATCCCAACCCTGCCAGCGGGGAAAGCCCCGAGAGCCAGCAAGAGGCCATTTCCGAAGTTACGCTGACACGGGTGGCACGCGCCGACGTCACCGCCATGCTGGCAGTCAGCGGCACGCTGGCGGCGCTTCCGAACCAAGACGTGCGCGTGAGTTCGCTGGTGCCCGGACGCGTCGCCCGCATGATGGTTGCGGAAGGTGACCACATCCGAGCCGGGCAGCTTCTGGCGAAAATCGAGGACCGCCCGTTCCTGGATCAGATCCAGCAGGCGGACGCCACCGTCGCCCAAGCGAAAGCCAACCTCGAAAACGCGCGCCTGAACCGGGAGCGCAACGAAAACCTCTTCCAGCGCGGCATCGCCGCCCGCAAAGACCTGGAGAGCGCCCGGACCGAGGAGAGTGTGAACGCAGCGGCACTGCGCCAGGTAGAGGCGACTCTGGCTTTGGCACGATTGCAGGTGGCGCGCACGGAGGTGCGCTCCCCTCTGGACGGGATCGTTGTGAAGCGTATCGTGAGCGTGGGCGAGCAGGTGGACGGCACCGCCGCGCAGCCGATCTTCGAGGTGGCGAACGTCCGGGAGGTCGAACTGTTCGGCAACGTGCCGGCACTGTACCTGGACAAGATCCGCGTGGGCCAGAGACTCCAGATCTCGACGGACGCTTTCCCGGGCAAGGAGTTTGCAGGCCGCGTCGTGGCCATTTCTCCTGCCGTCGATCCTTCCAGCGACATCGGACTAGTCAGAATTCGCATCTCGAATGGAGCCGGCTTGCTGCGGCTGGGGATGTTTTTGACCGCCCAGGTTCCTTTAGAGACGCATGCGCAAGCACTGGTGGTTCCATCCCAGGCTATCTACCGCGACCAGGAAGGCATGCCCCAGGTGTACCGCGTGGTGGGAGAAAGCGCGGAGGCGGTCCCCGTGAAACTCGGTCTGGAAACCCAGGATCGCGTGGAATTGCTCGCGGGGGTACAGGCCGGGGACACCCTTATTTTGACCGGCGGCTATGGCCTCGGCGCGCGTTCCAGAATTAAGGTCAAACCATGAACGTTTTACGCCTCTCCCGGCGGAATAGCCGCGCGGTGTTTCTTCTGACGGCTTTCCTGGTGGTGGCGGGCGTCATCGCCGTCTTTCACCTGCCCAGCAACATCTATCCCGAACTCACTTTCCCGCGCATCGTGATCCTGGCGCATTCGGGCGACCTCTCGCCGCAGATCATGCTGCTGCAGGTGACACGTCCTATCGAAGAGTCCGTGGGCACGGTGCTGGGCGTGCGGCGCGTGCGCTCGAAGACTATCCGGGGAGGCGCTGAGATCTCGGTGCTGTTCAACCCCGACATGGACATGCAATACGCCCTGCAACTTGTGGAGGGGCGGGTGAGCGAGGTGAAAGCCTCTCTTCCGCGGGATACGGAAATCCAGGTTGAACGCCTCACGCCCGCTATCTTCCCCATCATCAGCCTGATCTTGAACGGCGAGGTCCCCGCCTCCGACCTGCGGGATTACGCCTACTACGTTTTGCGCCCGCTCTTCAGCCGGGTGCCGGGGGTTTCAAGGATCGAAGTCCAGGCCAGCGACACCCGCGAGATTTCCGTCATCGTGGACCCACAGAAGGTCCTGGCCCACCGGCTTTCCCTGCTGGAGATTGCCGACCGCTTGCGCTCGACCAACAAAGTAACTTCCGTAGGCCGATTGAACAAGGATTACTCCCAGTACCTTGTGCTCGCGACGGGTCAATTCACCAATCTGGAAGACATTCGCCAAACCGTCGTCGCCGTGGAGAATGGCAGCCCGATTCGCTTGCGCGACATCGCCGAAGTGCGCGACGGCACGGAGGACCGCCGCACGCTCATCGCGGGCAACGGGCAACCCGCCGCGCTCATCAATATTGCCCGCCAGATCGGCGGCAATATCATCCAGGTCTCAAGCCAGATTCAGGAACTCGCCAACCATTTGGGTTCCACCATTCCTTCCACCTTGCACCTCTCCTTGGTTTACGACCTGGCGGGATTCGTGCGGGATTCCATCGGCAACGTGCGCGACGCTATCCTGCTGGGCGGCCTGCTGGTGATCGCCATCCTTTTCTTCTTTCTGCATGAGACCCGCACGACGCTCGTGGCGGCCGTCTCACTGCCCACCACGGTGATCAGCACCTTCTTCTTCATGAGTTTGATGGGCGGCACGCTCAATCTAATGTCACTGGGCGGGTTGGCCATCGCCATCGGGTTGATTATTGATGACGCCGTCGTGATAGTCGAGAACATCTACCGCCACCTGGGGCTGGGGGAATCATCTTCCCACGCTGCCGAACTCGGCACGCAAGAGTTGCTGAGCGCGGTCGTGGGGTCCACGGCAACTACCGTGGTGGTTTTCTTGCCTCTCAGTTTGCTGAAGGGCGTGGTGGGAGAGTTTTTCAAGGCGCTCTGCCTGACCCTCGCCGTTTCTGTTCTGCTGTCGCTGCTATTCGCCCTCACGCTCATTCCCTTGCTCGCCGAGCGCTACATCTCCGGGCAGAGGTTCCGGCACACTTCGCACCGCTTTATCGAACCCATCAATCGCGGATACGAGGCAGCCGTTCGCTGGGCGCTCCGTCGCCGGTGGGTGGTGGTAGGAGGCACGGCATTCTCCGTGGCGCTCAGCGTCTTCCTCTACTCTCGGGTGGAGACAGGCTTCCTGCCGGAGATGGATGAAGGCGGCTACGTGCTCGATTACCTGACGCCGCCGGGGACATCGCTCGCGGAAACCGACCGCTTGGTGCGCTTGATCGAAGAGCGCATCAAGCGCATGCCTGAGACCGCGACCTTCTCCCGCCGCACCGGCGCAGAAATGGGATTCTTTGCCACCGTACAAAACGAGGGTGACATCCTGGTAAAGCTCAAGTCGCGGTCACAGCGGCGCCGAGACGTTTATGAGATCATGAGTGACCTCCGCGGGCAGATCAATAAGAACATCCCGGGCATCCAGATCGAGTTCGTGCAACTTCTCCAGGACATGATCGGGGACTTGGAAGGCGAGCCGCAGCCCGTGGAGGTAAAGCTGTTCGGCAGCGACATGAAGGTGCTGGAGAATCTGGCCGGAGAACTCGGGCCGAAGATCCAGAAGATTCCCGGCATCGTGGACTACAAAGCCATCCAGAAAGGCAACCCGGAGATTGTCATTCACGTGGACCCGGTGCAGGCCGGCCGGTTGGGCCTTACCGTCGAGCAGGTTTCGCAACAGGCGAGCGCCGGCCTACTGGGCCTGACCGAGACGGAGTTGCGCCAGGTGGATCGCACCATCGGCATCCGCGTGCGTTATCCCGACGGCTTTCGCTTTGACTACGCGAACGTCCGCCAGTTTCCCATCGTGACGCCGCTGAAACAGATCGTGCCGTTGTCGGCCCTCGCCGAGGTCGAGCAAGTGCGGGGTGAGAACCAGTTGATGCGCGAGAATCAACGCCTGATGGTGCTCCTGACCGCGCGCCTGGAGAACCGGGACCTGGGGAGTGTCATTCGCGATGTCAAGCAAGTCCTGGGCACCACCCCGTTCCCCGTGGGAACAACCTACGAAATCGGCGGGCAATACGAAGCCCAGCAGAGCTCGTTCCGCGATCTGCTCTACGTGCTGGGCCTGGCTTTGGCGGCGGTCTTCATCGTGCTGGTGATCCAGTTCCGCGCCTTCCGGCCGTCGCTGATCATCATGTCGGCAGCGCCGCTCTCCCTGCTCGGGGTTTTCGGAATCCTCATGCTCACCGGCACGGCGCTGAACGTCTCGTCCTTCATGGGAATCATCCTGATGGTGGGCCTGGTGGTGAAGAATGGCATCATCCTGTTTGAGTACGTCCACAAGCTGCGGGACGAGAAAGGACTGCCGCTCAGCGAAGCCCTGGTGGCTGCGGGCAAGATCCGCGTGCGCCCCATCCTCATGACGACCCTCTGCACGCTGTTTGGACTATTGCCGCTCGCCCTGGGTCTCGGCTCGGGCGCCGAACTGCAAAAGCCCTTGGCCCTGGCGGTGATTGGCGGGCTTTCCGTTTCGATGTTCATCACCCTGCTGGTGATGCCCGTCCTCTACTCGCTGCTGGAAACTCCTCGAGCTTAGAGCACCTGCCTACCCGCGGTTCGCCTGGACCATTGAAGGTCGGCAGCCCGACGGTTGGTGTGACTTGGGGGAATTTGCCATGGAGTAGTCGCGTCGCCCGTCCGGAGAGCGCGCTATTTCCCGCATGCGGTGCCGACTCGCTCTGCTACGGCGCGACGCGTTGAGCCCATCGTCATTTGCAGAGACTCTTTGGGAATGTCAGTGACGAAGGGTTTCACAATCGGGGTCGCAATCCATGGGATGTCACGTGTGAGAGAGATAGACTCGCACTCCACGTACACGCCGCCGTCCCGCTCCACAAACCTCCAATAGGAATCAATCCGCCAGAGGAAGCCGCTGTCGCGCCCGACAGGCTTCTGATATTCGTCCGGCTTATCGGCGTTGGCAACCTGCTGCACGCGTGTCGCGTAAGAACGGCTGGAGCAGCGGGTGGCGTCAACCGGGTTATAGTGCACGTCGTGGTCGGTGTTTAGGGTTACGGTGATCACTTTCTTTTTCCGGAGCCGGTAGTAGATCTTGAAGTCGTTTCCGTTGCGCGCGACCAGCTTGGAGCGGACAACCTCCGGCTGGTAGATATCTTGGTGGCGGTCATAGTCCTGCGCGACTTCCAGCGTTTGCCGGAGCGTGGCGCAGGGAATGAACACAGCCCCCATCCAGTGGTGGATGAGCGCGTCGGGTGCTTTCATTTCCCGGCCCGAGGCATCTTGCGTCTTCAGCCGCTCCATGAAGACTTCCCCGCGCCGGAGCATTGCCAGCACTTGTGCCCGCCGCGGCTCGGGAAGGCCATCCACGTACAGAAACGTTTCCGGGCGAGTCAGTTCTTTAGCGATCCGCGCTTCCGTGGCCTTGACGTAGCGTTCGAAGGCTTCGACCGTGGGCGGTTTCAAGTCGACGCTCAGGACTTCGGGCGTCTGGGGAATCAGCAACCCCACCGTCAGGAGAAGCCCGAATGTCTGGAAGGAAACCATGTGTTGAAGCATGTCCAACTCCAGCCGTTCGACGCAATGATAACCTCGCCGCTGGGCGAAAGCGAGTCCACGGCTGACTATTCCCCTCAGGCCGCATCGGCGCCTCAGGGTCCGGTTGGCGGGCAGGAAGCTCTGCTATAATCAGCCCATTCGTAGTCACAGGAGGATGTGCCCATGGCGCGAATCTATCGGATGGTGTTCGAGGTTTGCTGGGGCTTGGGAGTGCTCAGCCTGCTGGCGGCGATCGTGTTGAAGCTGGCGCCCACTTTGGCCCCGCGCTTGGCGACCTCGCCGAGGGGCGGCTTGTTACTGGCTGGTGTGCTCTTTTTGTGCGCGTTGACCACGCGGGAAATGAGCAAGGCAAGTTCATCTACCAGCTAGCCACTCCCTGGGCCGAGTCACGGCCGACTAGTACGCTTCTGTCCCAGCTTGCCCCCCTGCGCTCCGAGAGGTGGCGGGGGACTGATGGACCCCGGGTGAGACGACGGCCAGCCCCTGCTAAACTCTGGAGGCAGGAGAGCGCGGAGGCGGAAATGACAACGAACAAGCAAATCACACTGGCAGTGCGACCGGTGGGCTTTCCCAAGGAGTCCGACTTCAGGCTGGTCGAGGCTCCTGTGACGACGCCCGGGCCCGGGCAGTTCCTGGTGCAGTCTCTCTATCTTTCCGTTGATCCCTACATGCGGGGCCGGATGAACGCGGCGAAATCCTATGCGCCGCCAGTCGAGTTGGGCGGGGTCATGGTGGGAGGAGTTGTCGGCCAGGTGGTCGAATCTCATCACCCTCGATTCGCCGCCGGCGAGATCGTCGAGGGCTACTTCGGCTGGCAACAATACGCGCTGTCGGACGGCGTGGGTGCGAGGAAAGTCGATCCGAGCCTTGCCCCGATTTCAACCGCGCTCGGAGTTCTGGGCATGCCCGGCCTGACAGCCTATTTCGGGCTGTTGGAAATCGGCAAACCGCAACCTGGAGAAACCGTAGTGGTCTCCGGGGCAGCGGGCGCTGTGGGTTCGCTGGTCGGACAGATCGCTAAAATCCAAGGCTGCCATGTGGTCGGCATCGCTGGCACGGATGCAAAGGCGCGGTATGTGGTCGAAGAGCTGGGGTTTGACAGCGCGTTCAACTACAAGTCAGCAAGAAACTATCGGGCGAAGCTGAAAACGCTTTGCCCGCAGGGGGTCGACGTCTACTTCGACAACGTGGGTGGCGCCATCACGGACGCCGTTATCCCCCTCCTCAACGTGCGCGCGCGGCTGGTCATCTGCGGCCAGATTTCCCAGTACAACCTGGAGCGCCCGGAAATGGGCCCGCGCTGGCTGTGGGCCCTTATCGTAAAGCAGGCCAGAGCGGAGGGCTTCCTGGTGTTTCAGTTCGCCGACCGGTTCGAGGAGGGCATCCGGCAGATGGCGCAATGGCTTAAGGAAGGCAAGCTCAAATATCGCGAGAACATCATCGAAGGCCTTGAGAACGCGCCGCGCGCGTTTATCGGCATGCTCAAGGGCGAGAACATCGGCAAGCAGTTGGTGAAGGTAGCGGACGCCTGAGGGCGCGCGATCCGAGCGGTCGCCTGACTCGCAGAGCCCAGCGAAATCTTCGCTATCCTCAAGGAAACCCACTTTTCGCTCCACTCGGCGCTTGCCCGTTGGCGCCAAATCTGCGAACATTTGCGCTTCGGCACTCGTTGAAGCCGGTATCTTTTGCCGACATCTGGAGGCTTTCATGCCGCTCGACCCCAAGCATCTCAGTCGCATCATCACCGACGGGCGCGACCGCGCCGGCGCGCGCTCGATGCTCAAGGCTATCGGATTCACCGACGCGGACCTGGCCCGGCCCATCGTGGGCATCGCCAACACCTGGATTGAGACCATGCCCTGCAATTTCCACCTGCGGCGCTTGGCCGCGAAGGTGAAGGAAGGCGTGCGCGCCGCCGGCGGCACTCCCATGGAGTTCAACACCATCGCCATCTCCGACGGCGTGACGATGGGGACAGAAGGCATGAAAGCTTCGCTCGTCAGTCGTGAGGTCATCGCCGACTCGATCGAGCTGGTGGGCCGCGGCCACATGTTCGACGCCATCGTGGCACTGGTGGGCTGCGATAAGACCATCCCGGGAGCAGCCATGGCCCTGATCCGGCTGAACGTCCCGGGCATTGTGCTTTACGGGGGATCCATTGCCGCAGGGCGTTTCCAGGGCCGCGACGTCACCATCGGGGACGTTTATGAAGCCATAGGCGCAAACGCTGTAGGCCTCATGTCCGACACAGAATTGAAACAACTCGAAAATGCCGCCTGCCCCGGAGCGGGCGCCTGTGGAGGCCAGTTCACTGCCAACACCATGTCCACAGTGATGGAATTCATCGGGCTTTCTCCCATGGGCTTCAACAGTGTCCCGGCCATGGACCCGCAAAAGGACGACGTCTCCTATCGCACGGGCGAGATGGTTATGGCCCTTCTCCGGCGCGGCGTGCGGCCGAAAGACATCCTCACCCGCAAGGCTTTTGAGAACGCCATCGCCAGCGTTGCGGCTACGGGCGGTTCCACGAACTCCGTTCTGCATCTGCTCGCCCTGGCGCGCGAGGCCGAGGTGCCCCTGGTGATCGATGATTTCGACCCCATCAGCGCGCGCACCCCGCTCATCGCAGACCTGAAACCCGGCGGACGCTACGTGGCCGTGGACGTCCATCGCGCCGGAGGCATCCCCCTGATCGCGAAGAACCTCCTGGCAGGCGGGTACTTGGATGGCAGCCAGGTAACGGTCAGCGGTCTAACGGTCGGCGAAGAGGCTCGCAAGGCCCAGGAAACTCCTGCCCAGGAAGTTGTCCGGCCAATCTCCAACCCGCTCAAGAAATCCGGGGGACTGGTGATCCTGAAAGGAAACCTGGCGCCGGAAGGTTCCGTGGTGAAAATCGCCGGCCACGAGCGCCTCTATCATCGCGGCCCCGCGCGCGTTTTCGACCGCGAAGAGGACGCCATGCAGGCCATTCAGGGTAAGAGCATCCGGGCGGGGGATGTGGTCGTGATCCGCTACGAAGGCCCGCGCGGCGGGCCCGGCATGCGCGAGATGCTCGGTGTCACGGCGGCACTGGTGGGCCAGGGGCTGGGCGAGTCCGTGGCGCTGCTTACCGATGGCCGGTTCAGCGGCGCCACGCGGGGACTGATGGTGGGCCACGTGGCCCCCGAGGCTGCGCGCGGCGGGCCTATCGCTGCGCTCAAAGACGGCGACATCGTGGTCTTCGATATCAACGCGCGTCGCCTGGACGTCGAACTCCCCGAGGCGGAGCTTAAGAAACGCCTGGCCAACTGGAAGGAGCCCGAGCGGCGTTACAAGACCGGCGTCTTCGCCAAGTACGCCGCGCTGGTGTCGTCGGCCTCCGAGGGGGCCGTCATGACCGTCCACTCCTGAGCTTCACCTGTTCTGCCACGTCGCAGAGGCTCCAGCCAGACGTTTGCCTTTCCTTGCCGCCTCTGCGTGTTTGTGTCAGAATGCAGTAACGATGAGGGCAGAGGCCGGGCGCGTTTACAGGAAGCGCGCGTTGCGTTCGCTGGGTATGCGTATGATGGAAGTGAAGCGAAGGCAGGAGATTGAGTGCATTCCGATCTCAAGACGGTGATCGAGCTCCATCAGTTGGACCTGAGAATTGCGGAGTTGACCGCGCAGATCGACGCCTTGCCTGCCGAGATTCAAACGCTCGAATCCCAGCTCCACGAATTCATCCGCGCCCACGAGGAGCGCAAGACGCGCCTCAGCGTAAACCTCAAAGAGCGGAAAGACATCGAGATGGACGTCAAGGTCATCCAGGAAAAAATCGCCAAGCATAAGGACCAGCTCTACCAGGTGAAGACCAACGAGCAGTACCGGGCGATGCTGAAGGAGATCGAGGGCGAGGAAGCGAATATCCGCAAGATCGAAGACCGGCTCCTGGAAAAGATGCTGGAGGCGGAGGAACTGGAGAAGCTCATCAAGGAGGCAGTTTCCCGGCTGGATAGCGAGAAGGCACGCGTAGCGGCGGAGGTGGCGCGGCTCCAGTCGCTCCGCCAGACTGACGTGGAGGAACGCGAACGCTTGCTGGCGCAGCGCCAGCAGGACGAAGGCGCCTTAAGTGCGGAGGTCCTGGACCTTTACGAACGCGTGCGCAAGGCGCGGCGCGGGGTGGCGCTGGCCGAGGTGCGCGACGGCTGCTGCACGGCCTGCAATGTCCGCCTGCGGCCCCAGGCCTATAACGAGGTGCGCACCAGCCAGGCGGTGGTCACCTGCGAGAGCTGCAACCGAATTCTTTACTACGTGGAGCCCCCGCCCACGGAAGGCGAGGAGGCCGGGGGGCCTCCTAAGCCCACGGATCGCGCGGTCGTCTAAGCTTGAAGATACTCGCCAGCCTCCCGCCGGAGTAAGCGGCCGGGCATGGCCGGCGCGGATTTTTCCCGTCACGAGGCCATCTCCACATGTCGGCGCAAAACCGTTTCACGGGCGTCGTGATGCACATCGACGGCGCCTCGCGCGGCAATCCGGGCCCGGCCGCCTACGCCGTGGTGGCCAAAGCCGCTGATGGCGCGCCTCTGGCCGCCCTCTCCAAGTGCCTGGGAGAAACCACCAACAATGTCGCCGAATACGAAGGCTTACTCGCCGCCCTTGACTACGCTCTCCGCCATCACCATCTGCGCCTGAAAGTGCTCTCGGATTCAGAACTGCTGGTGCGGCAGATCCAGGGAAGCTACAAGGTCAAGAGCGTGGGCCTGAAGCCCCTGCACGCGCGGGCGCGCCAGATGATCGGGCGGCTGGAGACGTTCTTGATTGAGCACGTCCGCCGCGAGGAGAACCGGGAAGCCGACCGCTTGGTCAACCAAGCTCTCGACGCCAAAGAAGACGGAAAGACGCCCGCCGAGTCTCCTCGCGCTGCGGTTATGGTTCTTCGCGGTCGCGCCACGTATCATCGCGGCGTGCTCAAGCTTCAGCATCCGCTGCCACTCGCCGAAGGGGAAGAAGTGGACCTGGAAATCCACCGGAAGAACTGATCCCGCCCGCGGGCGCGTTGAAAAGCCGCGGCTGCCGCTGTAGGATTCGTCGGTCCCGAATTATCCCAGAATGGGAGAGCAACCATGGCCGAAGATTCTGCCGGCCGTTTGAGTTCGCATCCGCCCCTCACGCTGCTCAGCGAAGAAGAGAGCATGTTCCAGGCCGCGGCGCGCGAGTTCGCCGAGAAAGAAATCCGTCCGCACGTCGAGGAGATGGACCGCGAAGGCGCCTTCAGGCGCGAGCTGATGGAGGAGTTTTTTGCGCAAGGCTTCATGGCCATCGCGGTTCCCGAGGATTATGGCGGGAGCGGCGGCAGCTTCTTCATGTCGATCCTGGCGATTGAGGAATTCGCACGCGTGGACGCCTCAGCGGCCACGGTCATGGACGTCCAAAACACCCTGGTGAACAACACGCTCCTGCGCTGGGGCAACGAACAACAACGGCAAGCGTTCCTGCCTTGCCTGGCGCGGGATACGGTGGGGGCGTTCGCCCTCTCCGAGCCGAACGCGGGCAGCGACGCGTTTGCCCTGGAAACCCGGGCCAAAGAGGACGGCGACGATTACCTTCTCAACGGCCGCAAGCTTTGGATCACCAATGCCGCAGAAGCCGGCCTTTTCATTGTCTTCGCCACCATCAATCGAGAGCTTGGCTATAAAGGGATTACGGCGTTCGTTGTCGAGCGCGCGACGCCGGGCTTCGCCGTAGGCAGAAAGGAAGACAAGCTGGGCATTCGCGCCTCGTCCACCTGCGAGTTGATTCTGGAAGATTGCCGGGTGCCCAAGGCCAACGTGCTGGGGGAAGCCGGGAAGGGCTACAGAGTGGCGATGGAGACACTCAACGAGGGCCGCGTCGGCATCGCGGCACAGATGGTGGGACTCTCCCGCGGGGCGCTCGAACACTCCTTGCGTTACGCCCAAGAACGCCGCCAGTTCGGCAAGCCCATTGCAGATTTCCAGGCCATCCAATTTCAGCTAGCCCGCTTGGCCACCGAGACCGAGGCAGCGCGCCTGATGACGTACAACGCGGCGCGCTTGAAGGATGCCGGCAAGCCGTTTGTCAAAGAAGGCGCCATGGCCAAGTACTTCTGCTCGCAGGTGGCGGAGCGCGTGGCCTCGGAAGCTGTGGACATCTATGGCGGCTACGGATTCACCAAAGACTATCCCGTCGAGAAGTATCTGCGCGACGCGAAGATTGGAGCGATTTACGAAGGCACGTCCTTCATGCAACTGCAAACCATCGCCAAGGTGATCCTGGGTCGGTAACCGCTCTCTTGCGCCTTGGCGGCGCGCCGTCTGCCGCGCTCGGGCGAATCCGGGGATGAAGAACTCCGCAAGAGGGACGACCCCTTACGCCCAAACGGAAATCAGGAGGGACTCATATGACGAGCAAGGTTTCAAGAAGGAGTTTCATGGCGGGAGCAGTGACGGCCGCCGCGGCCCTGCGGGTAGCGGGGGCGAATGACCGTATTCGTCTGGGGATTGTGGGTTCAGGACAGCGAGGTCAGTACTTGATGAAGAGCGCCAACGAGGTTGGGAACATAGACTGGGTAGCCGCCGCCGACATATGGGATTTGCGCCGCGACCAGGCCGAGCAGGTGACGGGCACGAAGATCGCCAAGCACGGCGATTATCGTCGCCTGCTGGAGCGAAAGGACATTGACGGCGTGATTGTCGGCACCTTCGATCACATGCACGCCCAGGTGACTGTGGACGCCTGCCGCGCGGGCAAAGACGTTTTCGTGGAGAAGCCCATGACTTCGCTCCCCCTGCAAGGGCAGGAGGTGGTGCGGGCGGTGCGAGAGACGAAGCGGATTGTGCAAGTCGGCGTGCAGCAGCGCAGCACTCCGCACTTCATCGAGGCGAAGAAACGCTTTTTCGATAGCGGGCTCATGGGGCGCGTGAACATGGTCCGCACCATCTGGAATGCGAACGGCGGTTACCTGACGCCGGTCCCGGCCGGAATCGAGCGCAAGCCCGAGGGCCTGGATTGGGAAGCCTGCCTGGGCTGGCTGCCCAAGATCCCCTGGGATGCGAAACGGTACTTCAATCGTTTTGCCTACTGGGATTTTTCCACGGGAGGGCAAACCGGCGGCCTCTTCGTGCATATGGTGGATGTGGTGTACTGGTTCTTGGGCATCAACCGGCCAGCGGCGGCGGTGGCCACGGGCGGCATCTATCGCTACGACGACGGCCGCGACACGCCGGACAACATTAACCTTGCCCTCGAGTACCCGGAAAAGCTCAATGTGACCTTCGAAGCGACTCTCACCGACATGATTCCGGCAGGAGCGGCGGACATCGTCTTCATGGGCTCGGGCGGCAGACTCTCGATTTTCCGCTACGGATACAAGTTCCTGCCCTCTCAGGAGAATGCCCAGGTCGGTGAGATCAGCTCCGGGAGCACGGAGGATTTCCACATGGCCAACTGGCTGGAGTGCATGCGCAGCCGCAAAGAACCGAACGCCAACGTGGTGGATGGCCACTACGGAGCCATGGCCTGCCACATCGGCAATATTGCCTATAAGGAAAAACGCCGGGTGACCTGGCAAAAGGAGTGGGATGCATGAGCATCGAGATCGGCGTCAATATGGAGTTTATCCGGTGCGAAGACAAATCCTTTGCCGTAGGAGTGGAACGCGCCGCGCAGATGGGCTTTCGCTACGTCGAGCCCATGGTGCATAACGGCCGCGAACTGCTTAGCGAAGCCGGCTACTTCCACTCCTTTTCCCTGGACGACGATCCCTTCGAAATGAAGGACGTGCTTGACCGGCATGGAGTCAAGCCATCGGGCCTCAGCTCTCACTGCCCTCTGATGCGGCCGGAAATCAGCGTCCCCTACCTGCAAAAGGCCATCCGCTTTGCGGCTGCGATTGGCGCGCCCGTGGTGAATACCGATGAAGGCATTCGGCCGCCCTGGGTGAGTCTGGAAGATGCTTTCCATGTAATGAAGTACACGCTCACCACCATCCTGCAAACGGCGGAGCGTTACGGAGTGTACGTCGGCATCGAACCCCACCAGAGCATTTCCCGCACCACGGAAGGCTTGCTCCGCATCGCCACGTTGGTGAAGTCGCCGCGCCTGCGGGTGAACTACGACACGGGCAACGCCTATCTGGCCGGAGAGGATCCGTACGCGGGGCTCAAGGCTGTTCAGCATTTGCTGGTGCACGTGCACGCGAAAGACATCGCCATCAAGCAGGCGGAGGCTGAGAAGGGAAAGGTAACCGGCACGGCGGTGGGTTGCGCCTGCGGCGACGGCGTTATCGATTGGGCCAAGGTGATCGCGATTCTGCGCCAGGGCGGATACGACGGTGTGCTGTCGGTGGAGTGCGGCACTCCGGCCCAAGCGGCCCGCAGCCTGGCCCATCTGAACGCGCTCTTGGCCTCGTGAGGAGAAGAAAGCAATGGTCAAACATCAGCGAATTACCTGCCGGGTTGTTGGTCTCCTGGCCGTCGCGTTTCTTGGTGGGTCGCTGGCCCGCGCGCAGGAGATGACTCCTTTTTTCCAGCCCGGGAAGATTCGCGTGCTGATTTTTTCCGGCCGCAACAATCATGACTGGCGCTCGACCACGCCATTTCTCAAGCAGCTTCTCCTGCGCAGTGGCCGGTTTGACGTGCGCGTCGAGGAAGAGCCTGCGGGTACGACAGCCAGAACGCTGGCTGCTTACGACGTGCTGGTGCTCGACTACACCGGGCCGCGCTGGGGCGAAGCGACGGAGAAAGCCGTCGAGGATTTCGTACGCTCCGGTAAGGGGCTCGTGGCCGTCCATGGAGCTAGCTACGCTTTTACCGGGCTGGAAGTGTTAGGCGATGGCCACAAGGGAACCGGAATCAAGCAACCCCCCTGGCCTGAGTATCTGAAGATGCTTGGCGGTTATTGGACCGAGGGGCCGCCGAAGACGGGGCATGCGCCGTACCACTCGTTCCAGGTCAAGATCATCGATCCTCAACATCCGATCGCTCAGGGAATGGAAGAAAGCTTCCCGGCCACAGATGAGCTTTATCACAGTCACCGGATGCAGCCGGAGGCGCACGTCTTGGCCACCGGCTTTGACGATCCGAAGCTCGGAGGAACAGGAAAGGATGAGCCCATCCTCTGGACCGTTAGCTACGGGAACGGGCGCGTGTTCTACACCGCCCTGGGGCATGATCTCGCCGCCATGCAGGAAAGTGGGTTCAAGAATACTTTCGTGCGCGGCGTGGAGTGGGCCGCAACCGGCAAGGTCACGCTGCCGCCCGCCGTCGCATCCCAGCCCGCTACGGAGGCGCCCTTACGCCTGCTGGTCGTGACGGGCGGGCATGACTACTCCACGTCTTTTTACACGCTCTTCCAAGGCGTCGAGGATTTCCAGTGGCAGCATGCGGCAACCAACCACGAGGCTTTCCGCGCAGATATCCGAAAGGATTACGACGTGTTGGTCCTTTATGACATGTCGCGGGAAATCAGCGAAGCCGAAAGAAAGAACCTGGTGGATTTCCTGGAGAGCGGCAAAGGCGTGGTCGTGCTGCATCACGCCATCGCCGACTATCCCTCCTGGGATTGGTGGTCGCGAGAAGTGGTGGGAGGCAAATACCTTGAAAAGCCCGAAGGCGACAGGCCGGCGTCAACCTATCTTCACGACCAGGAGCTGTTCGTCGAACCCGCAGCGAACCACCCGATACTCTCCGGCGTGGGGCAGATGCACCTCTGGGACGAAACCTACAAGGGCATGTGGATCTCGCCCCGCGTGACCGTGCTCTTGAAGACCGACAATCCCACGAGCGATGGCCCGGTGGCCTGGATCAGCCCTTATGCGAAATCGCGCGTCGTCTACATTCAGCTTGGCCACGACCAGATGGCCCATCTGCACCCGGCCTATCAAGCCCTGGTGCGAAGCGCCATCCGCTGGACCGGGGGAAGGCTTGGCGAAACCCCCAGATAGAGACGGCTTCTCTGAGGTGATCGCTGGCCGCGATTTCATTGAGTGGACCCGCCGATTTCTTTCAGGTGTTTCCGCACCTCGGCGGCATCAGGGGCGTCGGGCGAGAGCTGAAGATAGGTCTGATACTCCTGGCGCGCCCGCTGGGTCTGTCCTGCCTCTTCCAGCGTGACCGCCAGATTGTAATGCGCGCTCGCCAGGTTGGGGCGCAGGCGAATCGCTTCTTCGTATTCCCGAATGGCAGCCTGCAAATCATTCTTGCCTTTGAGCGCATTCCCCAGGCTGAGGTGTACGCTCGCCTCCTGCGGCCGCAGCCGCAGGTACTCCCGGTAGTTGACAATGGCTTCGTCGAGTTCCCCTTTTTGCCGCAGCGCGTTGGCCAGGCTCAGGCGCGCTTCGACGAAGTCGGTCTTGGCGCGCAACGCTTCGCGTAACTCGTTCACGGCCTCATCCGCCTTGCCCTGCCGCAGCCGCGCCACCCCCAGATGGAAATGCGCCTCGGCCAGGTTGGGAGCCAGGCGCAGGGCGGCTTGCGCCTCCGCCGCCGCGCCCTCGAAATCGCCCAGTTGGTTCAACGCGTTAGCCAAATTGGTGTGGGCTTCGGGCAAGTCCGGCCGCCTCTGCAGGACCTCCCGATACGCCGCGACCGCGCCCTGCCAGTCGCCGGCCTGCATCAAGGTGAGCCCCAGGTTGGCTTGCGTCTGCCAATCGTCGGTGCCGCGCGCCAGGCTGGCCTGATAGGCTTCCGCCGCCCCCTTCAAATCCCCGCGCCGATGCAGCGTGTTTCCGAGCTCGCGTTGGTATTCAGGGTTATCCGGGGCCAGCCGCACCGCCTCGCGGCATTCTGCCAGAGCGCCATCCAAGTCACCGTTTTCGCGCAAGGCCGCTGCCAGACGAATGTGCAGAGCAGCGTCATCGGGCCGCAAGCGCAGCGCGTCACGGTACGTGGGTACGGCCAGCGCGTAATTCTTCCGTTCAGCCAAGACTTCTCCGAGCGCCACGAGCGCCTCCGGGTAGTCAGGCCGTAACTCGACCGCGCGCTCCAATTCGGCTTGGGCCTCACGAACCTCGCCCGAAGCTCTTAACGCTCGCGCCAGGTGATAATGCAGTTCGGGACTCCGGGGCCTCAGGCGCACCGCCACGCGATACTCCCCCACGGCTTTTTCCAGATCTCCGCTGGCCTGGTAGGCGTTGGCCAGATGCAGGTGCGCGTCGGCGTCGTCCGGACGCAGCCGCACTTCCTCCCGATACTCCTGAACAAAGCCCGCCACGTCACCCGCCGCCTGATACGCCTCCGCCAGGTTGCGGTGGTAGTCCGCGTTGTTGGGGGAGAGCTCGGCCGCCTTTCTCAGTTCCGGCAGCGCTCCCAGCAGGTCTCCGGTTTTCCTCAGCACCAGCCCCAGCGCCTCGTGGAGCGCGGGATCTTCGGGTTTCAACCGCAGGGCCTCGCGGTACGCGGCGCTCGCCGCAGGATGGTTGCCCGTAGAAAGGTAAGCTGCGGCCAGCTCCGCCTGCGCCCCGGCATAGTCCGGGCGCTGACGGATCACGCGCCGCAACTCCTGGATGGCCCCGCCATAATCCCCTGCCTGCCGCAGCACCAGGGCCAACTGGAATCGGTAGTCGATCTGGTCGGGTCGCAGCTCCACGGCGCGGCGGTATTCCTGGATGGCATGAATCAGATCTTCCGTGGCCCGCAAAGTGTTGGCCAAGTTGAAGTGGAGTTCGGGATCGTTGGGACGCAGACGCACTGCCGCGCGAAACTCCTCGACGCCCTCGCCGGCCTTGCCCGCCTGCGTCAGAGCCGTGGCCAGACCTGCATGAGCATATGGATTTTCGGGCCCGATTGACACGGCTTTGCCGTACTCCACAATAGCCTCAGATACGTTCCCCGCCTGCAACAGCGAAGCGGCAAGCTCCACCTGGATTTCCACGTCGCGCGGTCTGAGCGCGAGCGCCTGGCGGTACTCCCCGGCCGCGGCGGCAAATTCGCGCAGGGCGGTCAACGCATTGCCCAGGTCGGCGTGCGCATCGACGCTCGCGGGATGGAGGCGAAGCTCGGCGCGATACTCCTCTATCGCCTGGTCCAGCTTGCCCTGTGACTCATAGATGGCGCCGATATTCAGATGCACACCGGGGAAATCCGCCTTCTGACGCAAGACTTCTCGATATTCTCGAATGGCCTCGTCCCGCCTCTCGAGCGCCGCGTAAGCATTGGCGAGGTTGTAATGGGCCTCGGGAAAGACGGGCCGGAGCCCCAGGGCTCTGCGGTAGGCGGTAGTGGCTTCCTGCCACAGGGCGCGGCGCGAAAATTCATTGCCCTGCTGGAAAGAATCATCGGCGCTCTGCGGTTCGTTCTGCGCCCAGAGAAGTGAACCTGCCAGCAGAAAAACAATCAGAGCCAGGAAACATGGCCGCGCACGTTTCATACGTCTTATCCAATCTGCTGCCGCACTTATTAGAATACACCCGCCTGTTAAATGGTGTCCCCCGAACGTTTGACATTCTCGGATGCCTTCCGCTATTCTCGGCGCGAAAAAGCGGCACAGCTCTTTTCGCCGTGAAGGCTCGCGTGCCGCATCTCGCACGGGACCAAGCACCTGGATGGAGCAAGTCCTTCACTTCTTCCGTCACCGGCCGAGGCTGCGCACCGCATCGCTCCTGGCCGGCAGCTTGATCTGGCTCATCGGGTTCTTCCTGGTCCCCATCTTTTACCTGCTGGCCGTCAGCTTTGCCGAGCGTTCGCCTTACGGCACGATCGCGTGGATCCTAGGGCTGCGCAACTATGCGCGCGCCTTCCAGCCCCTCTACCTCGAGATCTACTGGCGCTCCGTGTGGATGGCGCTGCTCAGCACGCTCCTCTGCGCCGTGCTCGGGTACCCGGTGGCTTACACGATTGCATTGCGGGTCTCGGCGCGCTGGAAGTCCGCGCTCTTGTTGCTGGTGGTGATTCCCTTCTGGACGAGTTTCCTGATCCGCACCTATGCGTGGATGGTGATTCTCCGCACCGAGGGCGTCATCAACAACGTGCTGCTGGGTCTTCACCTGACTCAGGAGCCGCTGCGCCTTCTCTACACGCCCCTGGCCGTATTCATCGGGCTGATTTACGGTGAACTGCCTTTCATGATCCTGCCGCTTTACGCGGTGCTGCAAAAAATCGACCCGGCGCTGCTCGAGGCCGCTCAGGACCTGGGCGCGAGCCGGCTGGCCACTTTTCTTAGGGTGACCCTGCCGCTTTCAACGCCGGGATTGGTGGCGGGAGCCGTTCTGGTCTTTATCCCCTCCATCGGCGCGTTCGTGACGCCTGACCTGCTGGGAGGAGCGCGCACGATGATGGTGGGCAACCTCATCCAGAATCAGTTCGCCCTGGTGCGCGATCAGCCCTTCGGCTCGGCGGTGGCCTTCCTGCTTACTTTTGCGGTTCTGGCGCTACTGCTCGGGACTCTGCGTAGCGCCCAGCGCGTCACGCGGGAGATACTCTGATGAGGAGAGCGAAGCGGCGCGGTTCGGGCCTGGGGGTAGCAACCTCGCTCGTTTATCTGTTTCTCTACGCCCCCATCGTTGTCCTGGTGGCTTTTTCGTTCAACCGTTCTCGCCTCTCCGCTCGCTGGCTGGGTTTTACGGTTGAGTGGTACGCAGCCCTGTGGCGCAACGACCTGATCTTCGGGAGTCTGCTTAACAGCCTCGCCGTCGCGGTGGCAGTCACCCTCGTCTGCGTGGGCGTGGGGACGATGGCCGCGCTGGTCTCGGCCCGTGCCCATGGGCGCGGCCGCGCCTGGCTCGATGGGCTGGTTTACTTGCCCCTGGTGATCCCGGAGATCGTGATTGCGGTGGCCATGGTGGTCTTCTTCAGCATGCTTCACCTGGAATTGAGTCTCACCACCATCATCATGGCGCACATCACCTTCTGTATTTCCTACGTGATCATCGTGGTCGGAGTGCGCCTGGCCGGCATGGACCGCTCGCTGGAAGAGGCCGCCCTGGACCTGGGGGCAAACGAGTGGACCACGTTCCGGCGGGTCACGCTGCCCCTGGCCGCCCCGGGCATCCTTTCCGCCGCCCTGCTGGTCTTCACCACCTCGTTCGACGATTACCTCATTACATCGTTCGTGTCGGGCGTGGGCTCCACCACCCTGCCGCTGCAGATCTACTCCATGCTCAAGCGCGGCATCACGCCGGAGATCAATGCCGTCTCCACCGCGATCTTGTTGGCCACTGTGCCGCTGGTCTACATCGCCCAGCGTCTGGAACGCGGCGCCCTGCAAGTGCGGACGGCGTTGGCGGGCGTGGTGGGAGTGTTCCTCCTCATGGCGGTGCCGCTGGTGGCGCGGACCTGGCCAACGGAACGAAACGTCCCACAATTGAACATTTATACCTGGACCACCTACATCTCTCCGCGCGTTGTGCGCGGCTTCGAACGCGAGTTCCATTGCCGGGTCAATTATGACCTCTACGATTCAAACGAAGCCTTGCTGGCCAAGCTCCAGGGGGGGAACGTTGATTACGACCTGGTCATGCCCACCGACTACATGGTGGAAATTCTCATCCAGCAGGGGCTGCTCGCCAAACTCGACAAGTCGCGTCTGCCCGCGGCCTGGGCCAATGTGGACCCCCGCTTCCTGGGGCTTTCCTGCGACCCGCGCAATGAATATTCCGTGCCCTACGCCTGGGGTACAACGGGGCTGGCCTACCGAAGCGACCTCGTGAAAGGGAACGTCGACAGTTGGGCCGTGATGTTCGACCCGCGCTTTGCCGGACACATCCTGTTGCTTGATGATATGCGCGAGGTTTTTGGCATGGCGTTGAAGAAGCTGGGCTATTCGTTGAATTCGACCAACCCGGAAGAAATCCGCCAGGCGCGCGACCTGCTGCTGGCTCAGAAGCCGCTGGTGAAGGGTTACAACAGCTCGAACTTCGAGCAGGATCTGGTGGCAACCGACGCCTGGATCGCCCAGGCCTACAACGGCAACCTGACCTTCGCCATGCGCGACGAGCCCCGCATCCGCTACGTCATCCCCAAGGAGGGCTGCACGATTTCCGTGGATTCGGCCTGCCTCCCGCGCCACGCGCCGCACAAGGCTCTGGCCCACGAATTCATCAACTATGCGCAGCGGCCGGAAGTGGCGGGCGCCTTCATCAACGACTCCGGCTTCAATTCTCCGAACCGCTACGCCGCGGCGCACGTGGAGCCCTGGATTCTTGCCGAGCCGGCAATCTTCCCGCCTCCGGTTTCCCTCACTCGTTGCGAGTTCATGCGCGACATCGGCCCCATCGTCGCGCTCTACGACCGGTACTGGACTGAAATCAAGGCGCGCTAGCCGCGCCCACATCTTTGCAGGGAGGTTCTACAATCATGGACACTGACGAATCCGGGAAAGACCTCTCACGAAGAACATTCTTGCAGACGGTCGGCGCAGGCGTCCCCACGCTGACGCTGGTGATGAAGGGAGACGCTGCCGGGAGTGGTGGCGCGCCCCAGGCGCGCACCGCCGGTACGCCGAAGTCCACGCCGATTGATTTGACTCGGTTTTTCAACTGCTCGGCCACCGACTTCGGCCCGCGCGAGCGCGCCAGGGGACTGAGCGGCGACGCCGCACGCGATGGCCTGATCCGCACTCGGGCCGGCAAACAGAGCTTCCACGGAATGCCCTTCCTGCTGGGACCGGCAGGAGTTGAGAAGAAATCCTGGGTGGCGCTCAGTGGCCGCCCAAGTCCGTGGGCGACGCCGACCTTAACCATTCCCCTCTCCGAACGCGCGAGCTTCGTGTGCCTGGTGGCCTTCTGCGACTGGGACGCTAACGAGACTCCGCCGCCCGCCGAGGATGTCATCGAGAGAGTCGGCCAGCTTCTCGGGAACGTTGTGCTGCTGTACGAGGACGGCGGGGAGCAGAAATTGCCCATGCGGCGAAGATTCGAGGTCAACTCGCCTGCGATCTTCTGGGGTCATTCCTGTTACGCCGCTGAACCCCACCTCAAGGACGCCCCGCGAAAGCTCACCGACCCGTTGCGCGACGGCACGCAGTGGGGGGATCTGCAAACGATGGCCGTCGACAACGCGGAGCCGACGGAGCCCGACGGCCGGCCACCCGCCCTGCTTTGGGTTTCGGCGCTGCGCAACCCTGAGCCCGCACGAGCGCTCAAAGCATTGCGCCTGGAAGCCGCGAGTGACGACCCGCTGATAGTCTGCGGCCTGACGCTTTTCCACGGCCAGGAGAATCCTTTGCGCTACGAACGCCTGAGCCTCTATCGCTTCACTTTGCCAGAGGCCACGGCCGAGGAAAGCAACCGGTGGAAAGTGGACGTGGACTTGGGTGTGGTGGCGCGGACCTACGTGCTCAGCCCGTTTCAAGCGGACGCCTGGCTCTCGGCACCCGGCAAAGGTTTGGGCGAACGCAGCGAGCCGCCGCGGGGCGCACAGCACCTGTATGCGGAGATCACGGCAAGCCCGGACGCCACGCTTACAATCCATGATGCCAAAACGGGAAAACGATACGAATTCGAGTTGGGCCAAGTTGTGCCGGACAAGGAGTTGGAGGCGCGGCCCAGCGGCGCACGCGTCGCGATTCTGGAGCGCGAGAAGGTCTGGCTGCACGGCGAGGTTGTGGACGCCGCCACTGGTCGTCCCACACCCGTGCGTCTGGCATTCCGCTCGAAAGAAGGCCGCTACATACCTCCCTACGGTCACCGCACGGAGATCAACGACGCCTGGTTCCAGGACTACGGCGCCGACGTCAAGCTAATGGACACTTCCTTCGCCTACGTCGACGGCACCTTTCAGGTGGAGCTTCCTGTCGGCGAGGTGTTCGTGGAAATCACCAAGGGCTTCGAATACGAGGCCGTTCGCCAGCGGCTTAAAATCGAGCCCGGCCAGCGCGCACTGAAACTGGAAATCCGCCGCCACGCCGATCTCCGCTCCAAGGGCTGGATCACCGCCGACACTCACGTGCACTTCATCTCGCCTTCCACGGCGATCCTCGAAGGTCAGGCGGAAGGCTTGAACCTGGTGAATCTGTTGGCGGCGCAGTGGGCCGACCTCTTTACCAACGTGGGGGATCTGGCCCACGGCCCACTCACCTCGCGTGACGGCGAGACCCTCGTGTGGGTAAGCACGGAAAACCGCCAGCACATTCTCGGGCACCTGGGGTTGTTGGGAGTTCAGGGCCGACCGGTCTATCCGATGTCCGCGAGCGGACCCAGCGAGAGTTACCTGGGCGATCCGGTCTGGACTAGTCTCGCCGATTGGGCCGACACCTGCCGCGAGCGCCAGGGTCTGGTCGTGGCCGTGCATTTTCCCTATCCCACAGCGGAACTGGCCGCGGACATCGTGCGGGGCAAGATCGATGCCGTTGAGCTCCACCCTCGCCACGAAGGCTTCAACACGCTGCGCTTCTACGATTGGTACCGCTACTTGAACTGCGGCTATCGGGTTCCCGCCGTGGGCGGCACCGACAAGATGGGAGCCTATATGCCGGTGGGTGCCAACCGCACCTACGCCTACCTGGGACAACAGGAATTCAACTTCGCCAACTGGGCCCAGGCTGTGCGGCAGGGCAATACTTTCATGTCCTCCGGCCCCTTGCTGCTCTTCCAGGTCGACGGTCACGCGCCGGGCGGTGAGATCGTGTTAGGCGCCGGCGGAGGCACGGTCGAGGTGCAGGTGGAAGCCCGGAGCGGCCTTCCGTTCCATCGCCTAGAAGTCGTTCTGAACGGGCGCGTGGTGGCGGCAAAGGAAGAATCAGCGGGTACGCGCGAACTGACCTTGAGAGACAAAGTGCAGGTTGCGGGGCCGGCGTGGCTTGCCGCGCGTTGCGCGTCGCGGTTGGGACCTACCACGTCGTGGGAGCTCGGAATCCAGGCGCACACCTCGCCGGTTTATGTGCGTGTTCCGGGACAGGAACTGTTCTCGGCACCCGGCGTGGCCTACATGCTCACCCTCATCGAAGGCGCTGAAACCTGGGTCGAGAACCTGGCTACGCCTCCCGATGCGGAACGGCTGGCGCGCGTGCGCAAGGTGCTTGCGGAAGCGCGCGAGCATCTGCACCGCCGCCTGCACGAGCACGGCGCACAACATTGAGTTCTGTCATGACCTGATCGCCAGAGTGGTGGACAATGCCGGCAGGCTACCAGGCCGGGGGAATCCGTGTGTATCTGGTGGGGCCACGGACCGCTGATTGTCCAAAAGAGAGGGTAACGTGCTGGACGCATTCAAACTGGACGGTTGCACGGCGCTGGTCACGGGAGGCGCCACGGGAATCGGGCGGGCCGCAGCGCTGGCGCTCGCGGAGGCGGGCGCCGACGTCGCGGTGACCGGACATGCGCACGACCCGGCGGAGACCCGCCAAGCCATCGCAGCGCTGGGACGGCGAGCCCTGAGCTTCCAAGGGGATCTAAGCAAGGCGGAATTCCGCCAGCACGTGGTGGATGAAGTCCTGCGGCAGTGGGGGCACATAGACATCTTGGTGAACAACGCCGGCAATATCGCACGTGCGCCCGCGGTGGATTTCTCCGAGGCGGATTGGGACCGGGTGATCGAATTGAACCTGACAACGCTGTTTCGCCTATGCCAACAGGTGGGCCGATTGATGATTCAGCAGAAACGCGGCAAGATCATCAACCTGGCGTCGCTCCTGTGCTTCTCGGGTGGGATCACGGTACCGGCTTACGCGGCCAGCAAGGGCGGCGTGGCGCAAGTCACCAAAGCGCTCGCCAACGAGTGGGCGCGGTTCAACGTCAACGTTAACGCCATTGCGCCGGGCTATACCCTGACGGACCTGACCCGGGCGCTGTACGAGGACCCCGTCCGGTCGCGGCAAATCAGTGACCGGATTCCCGCCGGGCGCTGGGGCGGCCCGGACGACTTGAAGGGGGCGTTCATTTTTCTGGCCTCGCGCGCCTCGGACTATGTGCACGGGCACGTGCTAGTGGTAGACGGCGGTTGGATGGCCGGATAGATTGCCGATAGGCGATTGATGATTGCCGATTGAACAATGAAAGAACCCGCCGCCTGGGGGCCGGGCGGAAAGGTTGGGCAGCATGCAGGCTGGGGTCTACTTGGCGAAGCCCCGACCGCCGGCCGAAGAGAACGTGGGTGCGAGGGCGCAGGCCGTCGGCCCCGGGGCGGGCACCGATCCGTCTCTCCGCAACTCTTGTTCTACTCGGCCAATTTGGCAGTCGGCATGTTGCCAGCGTTGAAATCGCCGCGCGCTTGGCATATATTGAGCGCCGCAACGCAGGCTGGCTCCGCTGCTGTTGTCTGACCCGTCCGCAATCGGGGAAGCGGCGGGCCGATCACGCCGCAGCGAGCGCGAGCAAGCCTGGCTGCCCGGCGGAGGAAGGTAGTCAGTCCATTCGCCACGACGAAACCCCGCGGGAGGAATTATGATGACCTTACCTTCTTACTCATCTCTTCGACGCTGCCGCGCACTCTTTCCTGTACTCCTCGGGCTGGTGCTGGCGCTCGCCTGTTCCGCTCCCGTCTCCCGGCCCACGGGTGTGGCTTACGAATACGACAGCGCCAAGGATATGTTCAAGCGTGGTCGCTTTGATCGCACCCTGGAATTCACGGACGGCCCTGCCAACGCTTCGCCGCCCAACGCGTTCACGGAGCGGGCGCGCGTCTTGCGTGTCGCTGTTTACAGCGGCCAGGTTAAGGCCTACAAAGAGCTGGTGGACGCTTACCGAAAAGGTGCGGACAATACCAAGAACACCCGCTTCAAAGCGGAGTACGAACGGCTCCGCCACGACTACCTGCAGTATGGGTCCGGGGCGGCGCTGGGGCTGGGCCAGGTGGCTCACCAGCTCACGGAGGGCGGGCGCATCTCCAACGAGCTCACCCTGGAGGCTCCTTATCCCGCCACCGAGGGACCGCAGGCACTGGCTCCGCTCGCCCGCATGATGGACGGCGGCTGGATCGAACCGGAACAGCAAGAAGTGACTGCCACCGAGGCGCAATTCAAGGGCATCGATGACGCGCTGGCAGAAATAGTGGGCGGAGACCGATCGAAAGCGCGCACGGCCATGGGTGCCGGGCCCGTCAAGATCAACGGGGTCGATTTCGCCCTCTTCCTGGGCAAGCAACTGCTGGAAGGGGCAAGCCTTTTCGACCGCAAGCACCTGCGCGACTCTCTGAAGCTCCGAACGCTCTGCGGGGTGGCGGACGATTCCGCCAAGGCTGCCCTGAGCCTGCTTAAGGACAATCCCAACGCGGATAAAGAGAAAGCCGCCAAGAAGCTCCAAGACGACATCAAGAAGGCGCTCAAGTTCATGTAGCGGGATGCAGTCCTGTCCGTCAGCTGACGGATTTGTGAGCCGGCCTTTTCTTTTGTGGCGCGCAACGAAAACCGGCGGGATGCAGCCGCGGACAGTAATCAGTGGCTTGGTTTCAACCCCGGTTCGGCAGGAGGGGCGGGAGACGCCGGGGCGCCCGCGTGGGGACTCGCACCCATGCCGCTCGAGGGCGAACTTGATTCCACCTGCCAGCGGTCGCCCGCCCGCCGCAACAGGTAGCGCACTCCCACGCTCAGGTTCGGCGACTGCTTGCTGCGGAACTTGACCTCCGCTTCCGCCTTGTCCCCTGCGAATTTGACGTCTTGAACCTCGAGCGTCATGTTCGCCAGCACCAGGTTTTGCCGTTGCTGAAGGTGGGTCTCAATCGCCGCCTGGATTGCGGCCTTGGATTGCGTTTCCGCCGTCCGGCTGCAACCAACGACGAGCAGCAGCAAGCCGAGAAGGCAGACCGATAAGAAACGCATGCGAACCTCCCCACAAGACTCCACGGTACTGCAAGGAACGAGCGGTTGTCAAAACGCGGCCCGGACGGGCGCGCCGCGAATTCAGCCCAGCCGCTCTGGGGGCCGCGAAACCCCTATCTTGAGTTGCTTAACGCTGGACCTTGCTGCTATTCCCGGTGCGCTTCCCGTTTTGCGCGCACCTGTGCTACGATGCAAAAGTTGGGAAGCAAAGCTAGCCGGGAGGCTTCGCTGACTGTTTTCTTCAAGCAGGATTTTCAGGCGGATTCCCAAGACCAACCCAATGACTGAGCTAACCTCACGTCCCCGAATCCTGAGCGGCATGCGCCCTACGGGGAAGCTCCACTTGGGCAACCTGGTCGGCGCGCTCCAGAACTGGGTCAAGCTTCAGGACGATTATGAGAGTTTCCATTTCGTGGCCGACTGGCACATGCTGACCACGGACTACGCCGATACGGCGGACCTGCGTGCCAACACCTGGGAGATGGTGGCCGATTGGCTCGCGGGCGGACTCGATCCCGAGAAGGCCACATTCTTCATCCAGTCTCTTCTGCCCGAGCACGCGGAACTCCACTTGCTCTTTTCCATGGTGACGCCGCTCGGCTGGCTGGAGCGCGTCCCGACTTACAAAGAACAGTTGGACAACATCAAAGATCGCGACCTGCACACCTACGGCTTTCTGGGCTACCCGGTGCTGCAGGCGGCCGACATCTTGATGTACAAGGCGCAATACGTCCCCGTCGGCGAAGACCAGGTGGCTCACGTGGAGTTGACGCGGGAGATTGCCCGGCGCTTCAACAGTTTCTACGGGCGGGTGTTCCCCGAGCCTCGGGTGCTGCTTACGCCCACGCCGAAATTGCCCGGCACCGACGGGCGCAAGATGTCCAAGAGCTACGACAACGCCATTTTCCTGGGCGACGCGCCCGATGTGGTCTCCAGCAAATTGGCCACCATGATCACCGATCCGGCGCGCAAGCGGCGCACCGATCCCGGAAATCCGGATGTTTGCCCGGTATTCGACCTGCACAAGGTTTTTTCGTCCTCGGAGACTATTGATCGGGTGAACCGCGAGTGCCGCACCGCGGAGATTGGCTGCCTGGACTGCAAGAAGCTGCTGGCCCAGCACCTGAACGAGTCTCTGGCGCCCATCCAGGAGCGCCGCAAGCCTTACGAGCAGAACCCGCAGCGGGTCTGGGATATCCTCGAAGCAGGCACGGCCAAAGCGCGTCAGGTCGCCCAGGCCACGATGGCCGAGGTGCGCGCGGCGGTAAAGTTGAAATGAAAAAGAGCTGTCAGCCATCAGCAGTCAGCCAGAAAAGCCGCTGGTCTTGCTGAAGGCTGATCGCTGACCGCTGAAAGCTTGGAGAATGGACGAACCCCGCGAGCCGAACAGCGAATCGCCGCCCGATCAGGCCGAGGGCTTCGGCACCGCTCCCGCCCCCAAGCGCGCCAGCCACACAGCCGCGGCGCCCCCGCCCGTGAAGCTGGAAATCTACGAGGGCCCACTCGACTTGTTGCTCGACCTCATCCGCAAACAGGAAATCAACATCTACGACATCCCCATCGCCAAGATCACCCAGCAGTATCTGGACTATCTCCGGTTGCTGGAAGACATGAACATTGACGTGGCGGGCGAGTTTGTTCTGATGGCGGCCACGCTGATTTACATCAAGTCGCGGATGCTTCTACCACCTGACCCCACCGCCCCACCCGAGGAGCAGGAAGACCCGCGCCTGGAACTCGTGCATCGGCTGCTGGAACATGAGCAATTCAAGAACGCCGCGCAAATGCTCCAGTCGAAGCGGCTGGTCGAAGACGCCACGTGGTCCCAGCCGGGCATTGACGAATTTGTGGAGGCCGAGGATGAGCCCGGCCTCACCGTCACGGCGTTCGACCTGATCTCGGTGTTTCGCGAAGTCCTGGAGCGCGCCAAGAAGCGCCCGCAACTCGAGATTCAGCGCGAGGAAGTGACCGTGGCGCAGATGATCGAGCATGTGAAACAAGTGCTCTTAGCGGAGTCCCGGCCGGTCCGCCTGGAAGACCTGTTGGCAGGATATGGTTCGCGGCAGGCGCTCATCGCGCTCTTCCTGGCGCTGCTGGAGATGGTGAGGCTGCGCGCCATCCTGCTTCGCCAAAAAGTGTTGTTCGCACCCATCACGGTCCACAAGAACAAGCGCTTTGAGGAAATCATGTCCAGTACGAATGCCGCCCTGCTGGAGGCAGGCCTCGAGGAAAGCTTTTCTTAGCTGTCAGTTATCAGTGGCCAGTTGCCAGTGGTCAAGCGGAAATGACCCTGGTGAAGAAATGGGTGATGCACCGCTGCAACCGACAACTGACGACTCATAACTGGGAACTGGGAACTGGCAACTGGCAACTACGCCATGCTGAACGATGAAACGTTGAAGGCACTGATCGAAGCCGTCATTTACGTGGCCCCCGAACCGGTCTCGCTGGACGCGCTCGTCAAGTCGCTGGAAGGGGAAGACCGCGAGCGGGTGAAGGCGAAGCTCGAGGAGCTGGTTGCCGAGTTCCAGCGGCCGGAGCACGGAATGCAGATCCGCCCGGTGGCCGGAGGCTATCAGTTTGCCTCGAAGCCCGAGCACCACGAGGTGCTGCGCAAGTTCGTGAAGAGCCTGAAGCCGCCTCTCCGGCTCTCCAAGGCGGCGTTGGAAACTCTGGCGGTGATTGCTTACCGCCAACCCGTGACCCTGCCGGAGATGGACGCGGTTCGCGGCGTGGATTGCGCCGGGGTCGTTCACACGTTACTGGAAAAGAAGCTGCTGGTCACGGCGGGGCGCAAGAACGTGGTGGGGCGGCCCATCCTCTACCGCACCTCGCGAGATTTCCTGGTGCACTTCGGTTTGAAGGATGTGGGCGACCTGCCCAGCCTGAAGGAATTTGAGGAGCTCGCGCGGCAGGCGTTGGGGCCGGAGTTGGAGTGGGAAGCCCAGGCGCCGTCCAGCGTCGAAGGGCACCCCGGCGCAGCGCGTGCTGAAAGTCCTCAGCCGATGGAATCTTCGGAAAGCAGTTCTGAGACTGAGGCGCCCGGCGGCTCTGCCCCGCCAGCCGGCAAGCCCGAACACTAGGTAGCGGAGCGCTGGGCGCTCCCGACAGAGGATCTCGCAGGCGTGGGAGCGCAAACTCGCCTCCACCTCTCCATGGAACAACGGCTCCAGAAAATCATTGCGGATGCTGGCATCACCTCACGCCGCAAGGCCGAAGAATTGATGCTCCAGCGCCGGGTGAGCGTGAATGGCCAGGTCGTCACGCAGCTTGGCTCGAAGGCCGACGTGGCGCGTGACCACGTCCGCGTGGACGGAAAACTCCTGCGCGGCCCCGGCCGCCACGTCTATCTGCTGCTTAACAAACCCGTGGGCTACGTCTCCACCGTCAGCGATCCCGAGCGCCGGCCCACGGTGATTTCCCTCTTGCGCGGCGTTAAGGAACGGGTTTACCCGGTGGGCCGGTTGGACTACCACTCCTCCGGCCTCCTGCTGCTCACCAACGACGGCGCGTTGGCCAACCTGCTGATGTCCCGAGCTTCCGCGATCCCTCGCACCTACCACGTCAAACTGGAAGGCCGGCCGGAGCCGAGCGCTCTGGCGAAGCTCGAGCAAGGCATCGTGCTCGACGGACGACGGACGGCCCCCGCCCGGATTCGGCTGCTGGCCGAGCGGGAGAAACCTTGGTACGAAATCACGCTCACGGAGGGGCGTTACCATCAGGTCCGCCGCATGTTTGAGCGCCTCGGCCAAGCGGTGGTAAAGTTGAAGCGCGTGCGCATTGCCTTCCTGTCAGAGGAAGGCCTGGCGCCGGGTCACTTCCGCCATCTGACGGCCGCGGAAGTGAACCGGCTGAGAAACTGGAAGGGCGTCGGTTAGGGGGCGCCGGCCTCTTGCGGGAAAGCCGGCCCCTGCTGAGGAAGCGTATGTCACGATTCTCTATCGAGGATATTCTCCCTCCCTGGTCGAAGCGGATTCGGCCCTACCCACCGGGCAAGCCCATCGAAGAAGTGGAACGCGAGTTGGGGCACACGGCCATCAAGCTGGCGTCGAATGAGAATCCCCTGGGGCCGTCGCCTAAAGCCCAGGAGGCCATCCGCAAGTATGCGGGCAACATCCACTTCTATCCCGACGGCGGCGGGTATTACCTGCGCAAGAAGCTGGCCGAAATCCACGACCTGGACATGAACCAGATCATCCTGGGCGCCGGCTCCACAGACCTGATTGAGTTGGTCGCCAAGACTTTTCTGACGGCGAGCGACGAGGCGATCACCTCGGAGTCGGCCTTCTACATGTACCGGCTGGCCGTCGAAGATATGGGCGCAGCGCTCGTTCTGACGCCCATGCGCGACCTGACCTTTGACCTGCGGGCCATCGTCCACGCCGTGACCCAGCGCACGAAGATCGTCTATCTGGGCAACCCCAACAATCCCACCGGCACCATGTTCACCGCCGCGGAACTCGACCGCTTTCTCGATGCCCTGCCGCCCCGGGTGCTGGTGGTGCTGGATGAGGCCTATTTCGAGTACGTGCAACGCCCGGACTACTCTCACTCGGTCGATTATGTTCGCGCGGGACGCAATATCTTGGTGCTGCGAACCTTCTCCAAGGTTCACGGCCTGGCAGGGATACGGCTCGGCTACGGGATGGGGCATCGCGAGCTCATCGAGAGCCTCAACCGCATTCGCTCCCCCTTCAACGCCTCGAGCGTGGCTCAAATGGCGGGGATGGCCGCCCTCGACGACCGTGAACACGTGGCGCGCTCCGTAGCATCTAATACGCGGGAGATGAAATTCGTTACCGAGGAGCTGACCCTGCTGGGTATCCGCTATATGCCTTCGGTGGGCAATTTCCTGCTTATCGACACGGGCCGGGATTGCGAGGAGGACTTCGTGCGCCTGCTCCACGAGGGCGTGATTGTGCGCCCGATGAAGATCTACGGTTTCCCCACGTCACAGCGCGTCACCATCGGAACGCACGAGGAAAATGAGCTGTTTCTGGAAGCCCTGCGGCGCGTCATGACCTCGCCGGTGCGGGCCTCGTAGCGCAGGGTTCGTGTTTTAACCCTGCGGCTTTTCCAGGTGCGGGGGCAGACTTCTGAGACCTGCGCGCGGGGGTGGAGAAATCAGATGCCAGATTCTGTAACCGCTCTGTTTGAGATGTATAAGACGCTCGCGGTGGTCGGCCTGTCGTCCAAACCCGCGCGGCCCAGCTACGGAGTTTCCGCCTACATGCTGGCCCACGGCTTTCGCATCATCCCCGTCAATCCGCACGAAGCAACCGTGCTCGGCCAGAAGGCCTACGGCTCGCTCGACGAGGTTCCCGGGCCCCTGGAGATTGTGGTGGTCTTTCGCCGGTCGGAGTGTGTGCCGGAGGTCATCGAGAGCGCCATCCGCAAAGGCGCCAAAGTCGTCTGGATGCAGGAAGGCGTGTTCAACGATGAAGCCGCGGCACACGCCCGAGCTGCCGGCCTCACCGTCATCCAGGACCGCTGCATTTTGAAAGAACACGCCAAGCGGTTTGTGACGGAAGGGATTTGAGGGCGTCTGCGCGCGCTGAGACTCCGGCAGGGCCGTCACAGGCCGGGCGCGCCTTCACTTCCGCGCGTACTTCTTCTTCCACTCTTCGATGGCCTTCATCTTTTCCTTCAACCGCTTCTCAAATCCTTCCTCCGTGGGGCGGTAGTAGTGGCGGTCTTGAAGATTATCAGGCAGGCATTGCATGTCGGTGACTTTTTCGGGGGCGTGGTGGGCGTACTGATAGCCCTTGCCGTAGCCCAAGTTGGCCATCAGGCCGGTGACGGGATTGCGGAGGTGAAACGGGACGGGTTCGGCGAGCGTCTTTT
>Ga0315274_10001516_pt1 | contig 35663 bp, 32 predicted proteins | sample YL17G02_20_MG_FD_203700 | JGI IMG/M metagenome (GOLD analysis project Ga0315274, IMG submission 203700) | Sediment microbial communities from Yellowstone Lake, YNP, Wyoming, USA - YL17G02_20 | ecosystem: Environmental > Aquatic > Freshwater > Lake > Sediment | place: USA: Wyoming | collected...
GATCCTGCGGCACTGCCTCGAAAAGGACCGCGGGAACCGGACGGCTTCGGCCGTCGACCTCCGCGACGAGATGGAACTCATGAGCCGGGGCCAAAGCGCGGGCGGGGTCGCGGAGATCCCGTCCATCCTCGACCCGGAGCTCTTTCCCGACGACGCCCGCGCGCTCTACATGGGCGCCAACGGTCTCGTCGCCCTCGGGGAGCGCGAAAAAGGCCTCGAATGGGCACGGAGGGCGAAGGCCATCGCACCCGAACAACCCATGCTCCTCTACAACCTGGGCTGCATCTATTCGCTCGCCGGCGAGATCGACGAAGCGCTCGATTGCCTGGAAAAGGCCGTGACCCATGGCTTCTCCCATAAAGCATGGCTCGAACACGACAGCAACCTCGATCCGCTCCGCCGCCACCCCAGGTTCCTCGCCTTGATGGAAAAGCTGGGCTGAACGGGGGCACGCGCCCATTCCAAAGTCCGTAGCTTTTCCCTCGCAAACATGATAAAATATCTACGAAAAGGACCCAAAAATGCCCAAGAGAAAGAATAGATCGCTGAAGAACATTTTTTTCTGGATCTCGGCGGGGATCCTCATCATCCTCCTCTGGAGCCTGCTCCAATCCCCAAACGTCATCAAGAAGGAGATCAACTTCACCCAGTTCATGGATCAGGTGGAGCAGGGGAACATCGATGAGGTGACCATTGCCGACAACGAGCTGCGGGGGAAATACAAGGACGGCGGGGCCTTCAAGACCGTCCTGCCGGCCCAGTATGACGAACTGATCAAGGTCCTCCGGCAGAACAAGGTCAACATCATCGTCAAAAATACGAACAAGAACAGCTGGGTCTCCCTTCTCTTCAGCTGGTTCCCGATCATCCTGCTCATCCTTTTCTGGGTTTTCTTCATGAGACAAATGCAGGCCGGCGGGAATAAGGCCATGTCTTTCGGAAAGAGCCGGGCCAAGCTGTTCTCGGGCATGGCCAAGAAGGCGACGTTCAAGGACGTTGCCGGTGTCGACGAGGCCGAAGAGGAGCTCCACGAGATCATCGAATTCCTGAAGGACCCTCAGAAGTTCCAGAAGCTGGGCGGCCGCATCCCCAAGGGAGTCCTCCTCGTGGGCGCCCCCGGGACGGGCAAGACCCTCCTCGCCCGGGCCGTGGCCGGAGAGGCCGATGTCCCTTTCTTCTCGATCAGCGGCTCGGATTTCGTCGAGATGTTCGTCGGTGTGGGCGCCTCCCGCGTCCGCGACCTCTTCGACCAGGGCAAGAAGCACGCCCCCTGCCTGATCTTCATCGATGAGATCGACGCGGTCGGCCGCCAGCGCGGCGCCGGCCTAGGCGGCGGCCACGACGAACGGGAGCAGACCCTCAACCAGCTCCTGGTCGAGATGGACGGCTTCGACTCGAATGAGGGCGTCATCCTCATCGCGGCCACGAACCGTCCCGACATCCTGGACAGCGCCCTCCTCCGGCCCGGCCGCTTTGACCGCCGGATCGTCGTCCCCATGCCTGACGTCAAAGGCAGGGAGGAGATCCTTAACGTTCACATCAAGCGCGTCCCCCTGTCCACGGAGGTCAACCTCAAGGTCATCGCCCGCTCGACGCCGGGATTTTCAGGGGCCGACCTGGCCAACCTGGTCAACGAAGCGGCCCTGGTCGGCGCCCGATACGGTCAGGACAAGGTGACCATGAAGAACCTCGAGTACGCCAAGGACAAGATCCTGATGGGCGTCGAGAGGAAGAGCATGATCATCAGCGACGAGGAAAAAAAGAACACCGCCTTCCATGAGGCGGGCCACGCCCTGATGGCGGCCATCATTCCAGAGGCCGATCCCATTCACAAGGTCACCATCATCCCCAGGGGGATGGCCCTCGGCCTCACCCAGCAGCTGCCTCTCGACGACCGGTACACCTACACAAAGGACTATCTGGAAGCCCAGCTGTCCGTGCTTATGGCCGGACGCGTGGCCGAGATGATCTTCCTCGGGAAGACGACCACGGGAGCGGCCAACGATTTCGAGAAGAGTACCGAGATCGCCCGCAAGATGGTCTGCGAGTGGGGCATGTCCGACCTCGGCCCGCTGACCTTCGGCGACCGCGACGACCTGATCTTCCTCGGCCGCGACCTGGCCGTGAACAAAAACTTCAGCGAACGGACCTCCGAGCGTATCGACGATGAGGTCAAGAAGATCATCATGCGCAGCTACAACCGGACCCAGGACCTCATCGAGAAGCACAAGGACACGCTGGTCAAGATCGCCGAAGCCCTGCTCGAGAAGGAAGTCCTGAGCTCCGAAGAGATCAACCAAATCGTCGACGGCAAGATGAAAGCCGCCGGCGAAACCGGTGTCGCCAAAACGCCCGATCCATCGTTAGAACCAAAGTGAGGAGAACGTACGTCCTGGAAGTCAAAGGCCGCAGCCTCACCGTCGGCCTCAGGACCTGGATCATGGGCATCCTCAACGTGACCCCGGATTCGTTTTCAGACGGGGGAGCATATCCCGATAAGGAGAAAGCTGTCGAACGGGGTCTGGAGATGATTGAAGAGGGCGCCGACGTCGTTGATATCGGCGGAGAAAGCACGCGGCCGGGCGCCAGGCCCGTCTCCGAAGACGAGGAGATGGAGCGCATCCTGCCTGTCGTCCGCGGCTTGAGAAAAAGCGCCCCAGTTCTCATCTCCGTGGACACGATGAAGGCAGCGGTTGCCGAGGCGGCCCTCGAAGCCGGGGCGGACATCATCAACGATGTCAGCGCGTTCCGCTTCGATCCCCGGATGGCCGGAGTGGTCTCCGGACGCGGAGCGGCCGTCGTCCTGATGCACATGAAGGGAACTCCGGAAACCATGCAGTCCGATCCCCGGTATGCCGACCTCTTCGACGAGATTCGCTGGTTCCTGAAGGACAGGATCGAAGAAGCGCGTTCCGCCGGGATCGGCCGGGGGAGGATCATCGTCGACCCAGGGATCGGCTTCGGCAAGAGCCCCGATGATAATCTGGCTCTTATCGACAACCTCGACTTCCTCGAGGAACTGGGCTGCCCGGTTTTAGCGGGAGCTTCCCGGAAATCATTCATCGGGAAAGCTCTGGGCTTGCCGGTCACGGAAAGGCTCGAGGGCTCCATCGCCGCCGGGGTCCTGTCCATCGCCCGGGGGGCCCACATCCTTAGGGTCCATGACGTCCGGGCCATGAGGCGGGCCGCCGACATGGCTGACGCCATCCTTGGCGGAAATCCCGGAAACGCGGCCGACGGGCAGAAAAGGGAAGAACATGCCGGCTAACGTCTTGACCGCGCTGCGCCACGCCACCCTGGGGGATATTCTCGATATCTTCCTCATCGCCTTCATCCTCTATTCCATCTTCCTGATCATCAAGGAAACCAAGGCCTACCCGATGGCCATCGGCCTCGGCCTCGTCGGCATCCTCTTCCTGTTGACACAATGGGGTCACCTCGTCGTCTCCAACAGGATCATCAAGTCCTTCATCAACTACATGATCATCGCCGTCATCGTCCTCTTTCAGGGCGAGATCCGGCGGTTCCTGACGGGCATCGGATCGCGGTCCTTCCGCAAACCCCTGGCCCTCCGCTCGTTCCAGGAGAAGCTCGAGGACCTCTTCCTGGCCCTGGATTATCTTTCGCAAAAGAGGATCGGGGCCCTGATCGCCATCGAAAAGGAGATCTCCCTCTCCCCCTACGCCGACCGGGGGACAAAGATCGACGCCCTCCTGTCCAAAGACCTTCTGGTCAGCGTCTTCTATCCGCACTCGCCCCTTCACGACGGGGCCGTCATCATCCAGGGGAACAAGATCGTCTCGGCGGGCTGCCTTCTGCCTCTCCCCGCCTCCCACAGCCTGAGCCCGGATTTCGCGACCAGGACCCGGCACCTGGCCGCCCTGGGGCTCTCTCAGGAGACGGACGCGGCCGTCATCGTCGTCTCCGAGGAGACGGGCAGCGTCTCGTTCGCGTGCAGGGGGATCCTGCAAAGGGTCGAGGATAAAGATCTGCTCAAGGAGCGACTCGTTGAATATCTGAGGAAAAGGTGATGAGATTTTTCAGGGACCTCTTCACGCGGAACAGGGGGCCGAAGCTCCTCTCCTTCCTCCTGGCCCTGCTGATCTGGCTCATCCTGATCCCGGAGGAAAAGACCTATTCCGATAAGACCATGACGGTGCCGCTCGAGACGAGGAATGTGCCCCCGAACATGGAGCTCGTCGAAAAGCCCGCGGCCACGATCGAGGTCACGGTCCGCGCCCGGAACCGCCTGCTCAACGAGCTTTCTTCCTCAGGCGTCTCCGCCCGGCTCGACCTGGAACGGGCGTCGGTCTATCAGGACATCTATCCCCTGAACGGGTCGATGATCACGGTTCCGCCGGGCGCGGAGGTCATCGGCATTTCCCCGAATATGGTCCGGTTGAAGCTCGAAAAGACCGTGCAGATGGACCTCGAGATCGCCCCCATGATCGTGGGCAAGGTCAACGAGGGCCTGCGGATCGCCCGAATCGAGGTTACGCCGGCCCGCGTGCCGGTCAAGGGGCCGGAGAGCAAGATCCGAATCAGGGACAAGGTTTCGACGAGTCCTGTGGACGTCTCCAAGCTCACCCAGTCCACGACCGTGGAGGCTGATATCATCCTGCCCAGGACCGATCTCAGGCTGGCGACGACCCTGACCAAGGTCCGGATCGAGATCCTCCTGGAAAAGAACGCCAAGGCCCCGGGCGGCGGAAAGTCCGGGAAGGGCTGAGGCCCCCGGTCGCCCTTTCCATGGACAACATGAAAAAACTTTTCGGAACGGATGGGATCAGGGCCGCCGCCGGCAAGTTCCCCCTGGACCCGCTGACGATCCGCGTCTTGGGCGGATCCCTCTCCGCCCTCCTCCGCGAAGAAGGACTTGAACCCATGATCATCGTTGGTCGAGACACCCGGGAGTCCGGGGCCTGGATGGAGGAAGCGCTCGTCCAAGGATTCAAGGACGCCGGCGGAGAAGCGGTTTCGGCCGGAGTGATCCCCACGTCGGCGATCTCGTTCCTGACCAGGAAACACGCGTTCTCGGCCGGGCTCGTCCTGTCGGCCTCGCACAACCCCTACCACGATAACGGCATCAAGATCTTCTCTTCGGACGGGACCAAAATCAGGGACGACTGGGAGGTCCGCCTCGAAAAGGCCATCCTCCGGAGCCGGACGGACGCCGGCCCGAAAAAAGCGGTCATCCGCCCCGAGCCCGGATATCTCGAGGAATACGCGGATTTCCTGAAGGGCCGGATGCCGGCCTCCCTCGTGCCGGGAAAGTTCCGCGTCGTCCTGGACTGCTCGAACGGCGCGAGCTCCGTCGTCGCGCCCCGGGTGTTCAGGGAACTGGGCTTCGAGGTCATTCCCATTCATGACGCGCCGGACGGGAGGAACATCAACCGGGGCTGCGGTTCCCTCCATCCTGCGGGATTGGCAAAAAAAGTCATTGCGGAGCGGGCCGTCCTGGGCATCGCTTATGACGGGGATGCGGACCGGGCGGTCTGGGTGGACGAAAAAGGACGGGTCCTTAACGGCGACCACACGCTTTACATCCAAGCCCTGTTCATGAAGGAAAAACGGCGGCTGCGCTCGGCGAAAGTCGTGGCGACATCGATGAGCAACATGGGGCTGGAAAGAGCGCTCCGGGAAGAAGGCCTGGAACTCGTCCGGACCCGGGTCGGCGACAAGTACGTCCTCGAGGAGATGTCCCGCCTGGGGGCCAATCTCGGCGGAGAGCAGTCGGGGCACACGATCTTCCTGGACGACTGCCCGACGGGAGACGGCATCCTGACATCGCTTAAGATGGCGGAGGTCCTGCTGGAGCGCGGGAGGCCCCTTTCCGAGCTGGCCGCCGGCTGCGGAGAATATCCTCAGGTCCTGGTCAGCGTCAAGGTCGTCCGGAAGGCCGATTTCGGAGAGTTCCCGGAGATCGCCCGGACCGCGGAAGACATCAGGGCCGCACTCGGGGAGGACGGCCGTCTCGATCTCCGCTACTCGGGGACCGAACCCCTGGCCAGGATCATGATCGAGGGGCGTGAAAAGGAGGAGATCGAAACGCACGCCGGACGCCTCGCGGATGTGATCGGGAAATTTCTGGGGAAATGAGGAGGAGGCCGCAATGAGACTCGCCGTCAACATCGACCACTTCGCGACGCTGAGGGAAGCCAGGAAGAGCGCGGAGCCCGAACCTGTCCTGGCGGCGCTCATCGCCGAACAGGCTGGGGCCGAGGGCATCGTCTGCCACCTGAGGAGAGACCGGCGGCACATCAAGGAACGGGACCTTCTCCTCCTGCGGGAAGCCGTCAAGACCAAGCTCAATCTGGAGATGGCCGCCACGGCCGAGATGCAGAAGATCGCCCTCAAGGTCAAGCCGGATGTCGTCTCCCTCGTCCCGGAGCGGCCCGAAGAGCTGACGACCGAAGGCGGCTTGAACATCGCCGCCGACCGTGTCCACCTGGGACCTTTCGTGAGGAGGCTCCAGAAGGCCGGGATCAGGGTCAGCATCTTCATCGACCCCGACATCGGACAGATCCGGACCGCCGGCGAGCTCGGCGTCGACCTCATCGAGATCAACACAGGCAAGTACGCCGACCTCAAGCCCGGGATCGCCCGTGATGAAGCCCTCGCCCAGGTGATGGAAGCCGCGGAGTTCGGCCTGGGGCTCGGCCTGGAGGTCCACGCCGGTCACGGGTTGAATTACCACAACGTTCTGCCGATCGTCGCTATCCCGCAGATCTCGGAGCTCAGCATCGGTTTCTCCATCGTCGCCCGGGCCGCCATCGGGGGCCTCGACAACGCGGTCAGGGAGATGAGGGCCCTCCTCGAAAAGAGGTGAAACACATGGATATCCGGGTTGACCTCGAGCGGCTCAGAGCGGACATCGAAGCTCTCGGTCGCTTTGGGCCGGACCCGAAAGGGGGCATCAGCCGGCCGTCCTTCAGCCGGGCCGATGTCGAGGCCCGGGAGTGGCTCAAAGGGAGAATCCGGGACGCAGGATTGGCCATACGGCAGGACGGGGCGGGCAACATCTTCGGCCGCCTCGGGAGCCCCGGGAAGACCGTCATGGCCGGCTCCCACATCGATACCGTGATCAACGGCGGGAAGTACGACGGCTCGGTGGGCGTCCTGGCGGCGCTCGAGGGCCTGAGGCGGATCAGGGAAGAAAGGGTCGTTCTCACGAAATCCCTGGAAGTCGCGTCGTTCACCGACGAAGAAGGGAACCTCGTCGGGGATTTCCTGGGAAGCCGCGCCTTCATGGGACTTCTCAGCGAGGACGAGGTCCGGCACGGCAGGACGCAATTCGGACCGCTCCTGGCCGAGGTCCTCAAGGGGACGGAGTTCACGATCGACGGCATCCTCGAAGCCCACAAGCTGAAGCCGGAGCTCGAGGCCTACCTGGAGCTCCACATCGAGCAGGGCCCCATCCTCGAAACCGAAGAAGTGCCCATCGGGCTCGTCGAGGCCATCGCCGGCAAGCGGTACCTTTGGTGCTCGTTCACCGGGAACGCCGCCCACGCGGGCACGACCCCGCTCGAGCTCCGGCAGGACGCCTTCCTGGGGCTGGCCGATTTCGCCCTGAAGGCCACCCGGCACGTGGCCGCGGCCCACTACGGGAGCATGGTGACTATCGGCAAGGTGGCGGTCCACCCGGGGGCGTTCAGCGTCATTCCGGGACGGGCGGAATTCTCGCTCGATTTCCGGAGCACTTCCGGGGAGACCCTCCACGACCTGGATAAAGAGCTGTCGGACATCGCCCGGGATGTCGCCTCGACCCGGGGCTTGAGCTTCGCCTCAAAGCTCGTGGACGCGACGGAACCCGTGAAGGTCCCCGAGAGGCTGTTAAAGCTCATGGAACAGGAATGCGGGACGCTCGGCTATCCATTCCTGCGGCTTCCGAGCGGGGCCGGACACGACGCCCAGATCCTGGCCGGCGGCTGCGATTCAGGAATGATCTTCATCCCCTGCCTGGACGGGACGAGCCACGCACCCGATGAGGCCATCCGGTGGGAAGATCTGGAGAAGGGCGCCAACCTCCTGCTCAAGACCCTGATCAGGCTCGCGAGTTGAGGGACGCCATCCGCGGGCGTTTTTCGGTCCTTCGATAGAAAGCCTGGTTTCAGAGGTCGTCGGGGCCCGGCCGTGAGCTTCGGGCCTTCTTTTTGTCGGCCTGATGGCGCTTATCCGCGAGCATCTTTTCCTTGGCCCTCTTCGATCTCTTCCTCTTCTGGCGGCGGACCTTGGCGATCCTCTGCTCCGCCTCGCTCTTCTTCCCCAGGATGATCCTTTCGATCTTGTCGGCGAGGGTCCGCCGGGCGATGAAGCGGTTGAGCGACTGATAACGTTCCGTCTGACATTTCACCTCGACCCCGGTGGGGACATGCTTGAGCCGGACGCACGTCGCGACCTTGTTGACGTTCTGGCCGCCGCGGCCGCCGGAGCGGATGAAGGTCTCCTCGATGTCCTTCTCGAAAATGCCGAGGCCCTCCATCCGGAGGCGCAGGGCTTCTTCCTTGTTCGTGGCCACGCTGGAATCCGACATTCGCACGCCTTTTCGATCAAGCCCATTTTCATGGAACGGCCGAAGATTGTCAACACGCCCCAAAATCACCGGCAGAATCCTTTCTTCTCAAGCGATGACATCGACTTCTTATGATACCCGGAATTCCTTCTCACCCGAAAGAAAATGCTGTATCCTTTATCCATCCTGGTGATTGAGGAAAAGGTCATGAATGCCGAACGAAAGAACGCTCGAAGGATCTTAGTCGCCGCCCTCGCCCTGACGGTCTTGGCCGGCCTTCTATCCGCCCAGCAGGGGCCGCAGACCATCGCGGAAGCGACCGGTTACAAGGCCACGTCGCGCCATGCGGACGTCATGGCCTTTATCCGGGAGATCCAGCGCCTCAGCCCGCTCGTCCGGGTCGAGACCCTGTGCACGAGCCCGGAAGGCCGGGAGGTCCCCCTCCTGGTCGTGGGAAAACCAGCCCCCCTCTCCCCTTTCGGGCTCAAAGCCGATAAAAGGATGGTGGTTTACATCCAGGCCAACATTCACGCCGGCGAGGTGGAGGGAAAAGAGGCGTCCCTGATGCTCCTCCGGGACATCGTCCTCGACCCGAAGACCCCTTATCTCGACAAGCTCATCCTGCTCATCGCTCCGATCTTCAACGCCGACGGCAACGAGAGGATCAGCCCTGAGAACCGGAGCGACCAGCCGGGCCCCGAGCAGGGTGTCGGCGTCCGCCCCAACGGCCAGAACCTTGACCTCAACCGCGATTCCATCAAGCTCGAGAGCCCGGAACTCCGCGGCCTGGTGCGGAACGTCCTCACCCGCTGGGACCCCGCACTCGTCGTGGACTGCCACACCACGGACGGCGCCTTCCATGAGGAGACCGTGACCTGGTCCTGGCCCATGAACCCGAACGGCGACCTCCCCCTCCTTGAGTTCCAGCGCCAGGAAATGCTTCCGGCCGTCAACAGGATCATGAAGGGCAAGTACGGAACGCTCGGCCTTCCCTACGGCGGCTTCCGGGACTGGAAGGCCCCGGAAAAAGGCTGGGAGACCTTCGAGCCCCAACCCCGATATGTCACCAATTACGTCGGCCTCCGGAACCGGCTGTCCATCCTGGACGAGAACTACGTCCATGCGGACTTCAAGACGCGTGTCCTCGGCAACTACTTTTTTCTGAGAGCCATCCTTGATTATGCGGCCGACCACGCCGACGAGCTCACCCGTCTGGTGGCCGACGCCGACCAACGGACGGTCCGGAAGGGCCTGGCGCCCGCAGATTCCGATATGTTCGGGGTGGAGTACGAACTCCGGCCGCTTGACGAGCCGGTCACCATCCACGGATACGAGACCGCGGTCATCGAACGGCCCGGGACCTGGCCCGAGATGAAGAGGACGGACCGGAAAAAGACCTATACGATCCCCTATTACGCCGACTATCGGGTCAAGCGGGGCGTCCGCTTCCCCTTCGCTTATCTTCTACCCGCCGCCGATGCCGAGGTCGTCGGGAAGCTCCTCCAGCACGGGATCTCTCTGGAGCGGCTCGAAACGCCGGCGAAGCTCGAAGTCCAGGTCTTCCTCCCCAAAGAGATCAAGGGGGCCGACCAGCCCTACCAAGGGCACCGCATGAACACGGTCAAAGGCGAGTACGCCCCCGAGACGAGGGAGTTCCCCGCCGGGACCGTCCTCGTCCGGACGGCCCAGCCGCTGGGCGCTCTGGCGGCTTACCTCCTGGAACCGGAGAGCGACGACGGGCTCCTGGCCTGGAATTTTTTCGACCGGTACGTCGTCGCCCAATGGGGACGCGGCTACCAAGCCTATCCCGTCTTCAAGCTCCTGAGCCCAACGAATTTCGTGACCACGGCGATCGAATGAATTCCAGAACCGCAGCCCTGTTGTCGGACTACTTCTTTTTTTTCTTTCCGTAGACCAGGTACTTCCCGCAATTCTCGCAGACGTAGATGTCGTTGCTGCCTTCAATGGACGAGAACATCTGGGTTGAGATGTTGATGTTGCAGCTCTGGCAGACGCCGTCCACGACCTCGGCCACCGCGAACCCGTACCTCTCCATCAGCCTGTCGAAGCGCGTGAGCAGGGATTCGTCAAGCTCCTCGCGGATGAGGCCGGCGTGCTTGTGGAGCTCCTTCTGCTGGTCCTTCGCCGCCTTTCTCTTCTTCACCTCGAGGTCCTGCAGCTTCTTGAGGAGGCTGGCCCGGCTGATGATCTTGTCCTCGTGGTGGGGAAGAAGGAGTTGGATCTCCGAGAGGACCTTGAAGAGATCGTTCTTGTCCTTGGCCTGGAAAAGCCGCTGACGGAACTCGGGCTTGATCAGGAAACGGGCCAGGCCGGCAAACAGGTGGTTGAATAGGCCGGGAAGGGTGGGATTCCAGACGACGAGGATGATGAGGTGGACCTTCTTGCTGTCGACGGCGTCGAAGGATATGCCCTTCTCCGACCGTCCGACGGCGACGGCGATCTCGCCGCCCGTGTCCACCCGGGCGTGGGGAAGGGCGACGCCCTCGCCGATGGCCGTGGTCTCCAGGTTCTCGCGGTCGATGATGCGGGTGAGGGTGAGCTTCTTGTTGGCGACGAGCTTTTGCTTGACCAGGATGTTCAGGAGATCCTCGATGGCGTCGACCTTGTCCTTGGTCTTGAGATCGAAGACGATCTGGGAAGGTTTCAGGAAATCCGAAAAAGAAGAACTCTTGTGAAGGTTTTTGTTCTCCATCGAGCGTAATCCTAACACAAAAAAATCATTTTGCAAAACCGGAAGATGGACTTTTTCTGTGAAAGGCGCTGTCCGGTTTGAATTGAGGCAGATCGGGCATGTTCTCCAGCCGCTTGATGATCTCCTGGGCCCAGCGGACGATCTCGAGCGTGCCCCTGTAATCCCAGTCGTCCCCGATCTCGTCCGTGACCTTGTGGTACTTGGAGTTCTGGTATTCCACGAACTTCCGATCAGCGAATCCTTTGTCCGCCCCCTTCGATATGATGCCCTGATGGAGCCAGACGGACGGGATCCCCGCCCGGGCGAAGCTCAACTGGTCGGAGCGGAAGAAGAATCCGAGTTCGCCGTTCCTCTCGGGCGTGTACCTGAGGCCGAGGGCATCGGCCGCCTGCCGGCAGAGCTCGTCCAGGTCGGAGTGCCGGGCGCCGATGGCGAACACGTCCTCCGTTTCGCCCCAGACGTTGGTCATCTCAAGGTTGATGTCGGCCAGAACGGAGGATTCGGGAAACGGCAGGTGGCGGGCGAAGTGGTCGGACCCAAGCAGGACGTGCTCCTCGGCCGTCACTGAAGCGAAGACCAGGTTGGCCTTGAGGGTTTCGGGCCTCTGGGAGTAAAAAGCGGCCAAGGCCAGCATGGACGCCGTCGCCGAGCAGTTGTCGACGGCGCCATTGTAGATCTGGTCCCCGGCAAGCGTCCCGTCCTTCCCCAGGTGGTCGTGGTGGGCGGAGATGATGATATAGCGGTCCTTCGCTTCCGCACTTTTCGCCCGGACGACACCCGCCACGTTCTGGGCCGAGACCGTCCGGAACGTGGGATTCTGGAGAACTTTGACTTTGAGCCCCATGGGAACGGGCGTGAAAACGGGAGTCTCGGCCCCGGCGAGGAGCTCCGCCCGGTCCAATTTGACGGAGTTGAAGACGGTCTCGGCCGCGGCCCCGCTGAGCCACCCCTGGAAATAGAGCGATGGGCCCTTGTCCGTCAGGAAGAACGTCTCCTTGGCCCCGGAGTTCCGGACGACATCCCAGCCGTAAGCCGCGCCCTTGGTGTTGTGGATGATGAGGACGCCCGCGGCGCCGAGCCCGGCCGCCTTCTCGAACTTGTAGGTCCAGCGCCCATAATAGGTCATGTCCTCGCCGTCGAAGATGCCGACCGGGACGTTCCCGGGTTCGTTGATCTCGCACAGCAGGACCTTCCCCTTGAGGTCGGCGCCCTTGACGTCATCCCAGTTCCGCTCCGGGGCCTGGATGAGGTAGCCGCAATAAACGAGCTCCCCGATGACCTCTTCCGGCCGGTCTTCCCGCTCCGTGTTCACGACGAAGTCGTCGAAGATCGCCGGGACGATCCTGACCTTCCCGGAGGTGAATTCGAGGCTTGCGCTCCTGTCGGGCTGCGCCCCCCGGAGGGAGAAGACCTGGCGGTAGCTCGAGCCGAACAGCGGTTCCAGGCCGAAGGTCTTGAAAAGGTCCTCCTGGTAGTTTTCCGCGATACCGATGCCTTTGCTCCCAACGGCCCTCCCTTCGAGGAGGTCATCCGAAAGGAACCGGATGTGCGATTCGATCTCCTGTGCGGTCACGGGCTCGATGCCGGATTTAGGACCGCGGCAGCCCCACGTCCAGATCGCCAGCCCGGTCAAGAGAAGCGCCGCCCATCGAGTACCGGAAACCTTCATCTTCCTCCTCACGGCGTCATCCATTGCGGCCGGCATGTTCCTGCGCAACGACGGGGCCCTCGCGCCATGGGCCGGGCCTCCGCGCGGCATCACCCGATGCCCAGGTCACGGTCCCTTCGGTACGTCCTGCGACGCTCTTTCGTCATCGCTTGAAAAGGGAGAAGGCGACCGTCAGACCGGCCATGACGATGGCCACCATGCTCATGAGCTTGATGAGAATGTTCAGGCTCGGGCCGGCCGTGTCCTTGAACGGGTCGCCGACGGTGTCGCCGATGACGGCCGCGTGGTGGGCGGGCGAGCCCTTGCCGCCGAAGTGCCCTTCCTCGATGTACTTCTTGGCATTGTCCCAGGCGCCGCCCGTGTTGGCCATGAAGATGGCCAGGACGAAGCCCGTCGACGTGCCGCCGATGAGAAGCCCCATCACGCCCGGGATGCCCAGGAAGACTCCTGTGGCGAAGGGGACGATGATGGCCAGGAGCGAAGGAAAGACCATGGCCCTCTGGGCGCCCCGCGTCGAGATCTCGACGCAGCGGGCGTAGTCGGGCTCGGCCTTGCCCTCCATGATGCCCGCGATCTCCTTGAACTGCCGCCGCACCTCGTCCACCATGCGGCCGGCGGCCTTGCCGACGGCCGTAATGGCCAGCCCGCAGAAGGAGAAGGCCATCATGGAGCCGAGGAAGATGCCGACCAGGACGAGCGGGTTCATCAGCGTGACGTTGTAGTAGCGCATTAAATCGAGGAATTGCGCCTTGGCCGTCTCGAGGCTGAGGCCGTCGGCGAACTGGAGCGTCGTGTGGCCGATCCGGACGAGACCGACCTTGATCTCCTCGACGTAAGAGGCCAGAAGGGCCAAAGCCGTCAGGGCGGCCGAACCGATGGCGAACCCCTTGCCCGTGGCGGCCGTGGTGTTGCCCAGGGAGTCCAGGGCGTCGGTCCTCTGCCGGACCTCCTTGGCCTGGCCGGTCATCTGGGCGTTGCCGCCGGCGTTGTCGGCGATGGGCCCGTAGGCGTCCGTGGCCAGGGTAATCCCCAGGGTCGAGAGCATGCCCACGGCGGCGATCCCGATGCCGTAAAGGCCCTGGCCGACGTTGGACATGTTAAAGTGAGCGGCAAAAAGGTAGGCCAACAGGGTCCCGACGACGACGGACAGGACCGGGATGGCCGTTGACATCATGCCCGTGCCCAACCCGGCGATGATGACCGTGGCGGGGCCCGTCTTGGCGTTGTCCGCGATGCGCATCGTCGGCCTGTAAGAGGACGAGGTGAAGTACTCCGTCGCCCGGCCGATGACGATGCCCGAGACCAGTCCGCAGACGACCGAGCCCCAGATGCCCAGCGGCAGGTCGAGGACCTTGATGACGCCCAGGGAGAAAACGACGATGAGAATGGAGCTGGTATTGATACCCCGGCCCAGGGAGCCGAGCAGCTGCTTCTGGGTGGCCCCTTCCTTCGTCCTGACCATGAAAATCCCGAAGATGGATAGGAGCGTGCCGATGGCCGCGATGACCATGGGGGCAACGACCGCTTTGAGCTGGAGGTCGCCGCGGCCCAGAAAGGCCGAAGCTCCGAGGGCCGCCGTCGCCAGGATGGACCCGGCGTAGGATTCGTAGAGGTCCGCGCCCATGCCGGCCACGTCGCCGACGTTGTCGCCGACGTTATCGGCGATGACCGCCGGGTTGCGCGGATCGTCCTCGGGGATGTTGGCCTCAATCTTGCCGACGAGATCGGCGCCGACGTCGGCCGCCTTGGTGAAGATGCCGCCGCCGACCCTGGCGAACAGGGCCTGGGTCGAAGCCCCCATACCGAAGGTGATCATGGTCGTGGTGATGAGGATCAGGTTCTGGCCGCCGTCCGTAAGGGGATAGAATTGCCTCAGGATGATGAACCAGAGGGAGATGTCCAGAAGGGCCAGCCCTACGACGACGAGGCCCATGACGGCCCCGCTGCGGAAGGCGATCCGGAGTGCGCTGTTGAGCGAGTTCTTGGCGGCGTTGGTCGTGCGGGCCGCGGCGTAAGTCGCCGTCTTCATGCCGAAGTATCCGGACAAGGCCGAGAAGAAGCCGCCCGTCAGGAAGGCCACCGGCACCCACTTGTTCTGGACCTTGAGCACAAAGGCCATGAAGGCCAGGAGGATGACGAGGCAGATGAAAACAAGCCCGACCACTTTGTACTGCTGCTTGAGGTAAGCCATGGCGCCCTTGCGCACATAGGAAGCGATTTTCGCCATGTGCTCGGTGCCCTCGCTCTCTTTCTTCATTTGATGGTAGAAGAACCAGGCAAAGAACAGGGCGCAGGCCGCGCCCAGCGGAGCCAACCAGAAGATCGTGTTCGTCATCTTTCCATCTCCAGCGGTCGGGAAATTAGTATGAGACCAGAGGTCCGAATAGACCCCCATCTAGGCCGCTATAAAGTCCAACAATATATCACAAATAAGCCCGGGAATCCAAGCGTTTGGCTTATGTCAATTCGCGAATCAGGGAAATCGCTATTCAAAAAAACTGGACTGGACACGGGCTTCCTTGATAGAATAGTTATAATGAGCCCGGAACATGGGTTTGAGGGAGTCCATCGATGATCGAAACAGCAACCTTGAAAATCATCGTCATGGTCCTTTTTGGGTTGACCATCGTTTGGCTGGTCAAGATCCTGGTCAAACAGGAGTTCGAAACGCTCGTCCGGGCCCTGCTCATGGCCGTTTTCTTCGGCGTGGTCCTCCTCTATCTCCAACAGACGAAGCTCCAGACGATATCATGGAAGGACATCAAACAGACGGTCTTCCCCGAGAAGGCCCTCGCGCTCGCCTATGTCAAGGACGAGGGACGTACGAGCGGGGCCAAGTACGTCCGATACACCTTTCCCGCGCCCACAGGTCAGGAGGGTTCCCTGCTCGGGGTCGGCCCCCGGCTCAAGCTGACCCTGGACTCGAACGGCAGGAATTATCACATCACCGACATCGAACCGGTAAATAGGATCCTGACCTATCTGGGCCTGCCCGAGGTCAAGACGGGCGTCAAGGAACTGGCCGCGATCACCGGACGACTCACGGACGTCAATTCTTACAGATGGGAGGATTACGACGGCCGCATCCTGATCCTCGAGCGCGGGCTCTGCCAGGACAAGGACGGCCTGGAGCGCTATCACTGCGTCGTCAGCATCATTGTCCGGGACAGGTATTGATATAATCCTCGTGTGTCAAGTGTTTTCCTGAAAGAATTCACCGCCGTCGAAAAAAAAGGCAAGAACAACAAGAAGGACATACGCCCCGATGAGGGTCATGACGAACGGGTTGGAGCCCGGGGAACGGCGATAGACCTCCCCTTCCCCGGGCCGCGGCAGCGGGCTCGGGTCCCAGGGCAGGCCGTAGCGCGCGGCCAGCCCCTTGATGTTCAGGAGGTGGATGACGGGAACACCGCGCCGGGCCATCTCCTGGATCATCCCCCTGCGTCCCGGCGGAGGGATGTCCCGGACCCTGGTCGACCCCGGCTTCAATCCGAGGACCGACGCGTCCGTCCCTATGTTGGCCCAGCTGCCGCCGATGTTGACGAAGGCCGCGATCCTTTTCCCGCGCGCGTTCTCCATATAGAGCCGGGACCGGAGCTCCACATTGCGCTCCAGGTCCGGTTCTTCGATGAGCGGCAGTCCGCTCTTCAGGACCTCGCCCAGGAGAAACCGGCGTCCCTCTTCGCTCATGTCCCGGCCCGTGTCCCCTTCTCCGCCGACAGAAAGGGCGATCGTCCTTCCCCTGGCGCCGTCCGCTCCGGCGATACAGCCATGCATGTCAAGCCAGGAAAAACGCGGGTCGTTCGCACCCCACTGAGACGCGCCCAGCGAGCAGATGACCAGGGCGTCGAGGTCCATGGCCTTGGCGGCGGAGAGCACGGCCAGGAGGAGCCCCGGGAACGAGCTCGAACCGCCCACGGCGATGGCCTCCCCTTCTTTCACCCGGGCCTCGTTCAACAATCTCACGACGAGCCCGGCACAATCGGGATTGGTCGTTGTCCGCTTGGCCTCGAGGTTTCCCAGGGTCGTGCTGATCGGAGAGGTCTCGACGCCGACGAGGCCCGTCCGGTTGGGATCGGTCGCCGCGTCGGGGGGAAGTCTCTTCCGTTCCCGGCATTCCAGCAGAGTCCTCTCGGCGGCCGCCATGATCTCCGCCGCCCTCACCATCGTCGCCCGCTCGGGGAGCGCGTCGGATGGGAAGAACTTGAACAGGCCGAAAAAGAGGAGGCTCAGCCCGGCCGCGAAATAGAGGCGGGAAGAGCGCAGCCTCTTTCTCATAACCAGGAAACAAACCGGACGAGGAAATACGTGAGGATGGATACCGTGGCCAGGGAGGCCAGGGTCGGCAGGGGCCTCTGTCTTTCCAGGCTGCCGGCCAGGAGCCCGGGGATGACCCAGCCGATCGCACGCAGCTCAGGGGACCCGAGGAAGACATGCGGCAGGAGGAAGAACCAGGCCTGGGCCAGGACGGCCCCGAGCAGGATCATAAGAACGAACCTCCGTCTGCCGAAAAGGATAAGGAAACGGGAAAGCCCTCTGTAGGCCAGAAGGGCCATGATGGCGACGAAGAGGGTCGCCAGGACCCTCAACGGATGGTCGAGGTAGAGGGCCATGTAGCCTGGGACGACGAGCCCGCCCGGGGAGATCTCCGCGAGCTCCGTATACAGGAGCGCCAGCAGGAGCCCGATGAGCAGCGTTTCAAACACCATGGGCCGCCCCCGTCCGTTCCCAGTGTTCGACGATCCCTTTGCCCAATCCCCCGATGTTCCCCAACCCGATCACGACGACCGGCCCGTCCGCGAGACGGCCGAGGCCCTGGAAGATCCCGGCAGGCGTCCGCTCCTTGAGGATGACGAGCCTGCCTTCCGGCCATCCGGACCGCTTTTTCAGCCTGCGCCCGAAGGCCCGGGCCTGGCCGCCGATGACAGCGACCCGGGTCAGGCGGTCGAACTCTCCCCTCTCGAGTGCCTCCGCCCATTGGAGCGTCCGGTCCCCCCGGTCCTCCCGGAGGTTCAGGAGACCGACGAAGGCCCGCCCGGAGAGGGACGGCCTGTCCATGATCCGATCCATGGCTTCGCGCGAAGACCCGGGATCGTTGGCGGCGAAAGCGTTGACGAAGGACATCGCCGGTCCGGCCCCGGTCCTCGGCGCGTCCCATATCCTGAGGGCCCCCAAATCGGGCGCCGCGGCGGCCATGCCGCGAAGGGCCGTCTCGTTCCCGACGCCGAGCTCCCGGACTGTCTCGAGAGCCAGCCTAACGTTCACTTCGAACTCTTCATGAGGAAGCGCAGCGGTCGGGTCTATGTTTCCGCTGACATTTTTCCCGGCAAGAATCGGCCTGGTTCCAAGGGCCCTCCCCCTTCGCTCGAAGATGGGAAAGAACTCCTCTTCGGGAAGGATGACCGTTCCGTGGACCGGGAAAGCCGAGGCCAGGCAGGCCGCGATCTCCTTCCGGCTTCGGCCCATGAGATCGAGGTGGTCGAGGCGGACGTTGGTCAGGACAAGAATATTCGGCCTGATGAGGCGCCGTGACTCCGCGGACATGCATTCTTCGCGGATGCTCATCATTTCCGTGACCAGGATCTTCGCACCGAGCCGCACCGCCGTCCGGACGACCCGCTTCTGCTCGAGGATCGATGGGAGCCCCCGCCTCCGGACCTCCCGCTCCTTTCCGTCCGGGAGGACCAGCGCGGCCCGGGAACCCGTGGTCTTGGCCAGGACTCTCATCCCGGACTCCCGCAGGGCCCCGGCGATGAGGCGGACAACACTCGATTTTCCCCGGCTCCCGGTGACGCAGATCCGGACGGGAATCCGGCGCAGCCGGGCGTCAAGGGTCAGACGCTCGATCAAAAGATATAGAAGAAAAGCGAAGGAGCACCCGGCGGCAACCCAAAAGGCCTTCAGCGTCCTCTCCTCATTGGCATTCCTTCATCGTTCGAGTGTAATCCAATCGGCGGAAATATTCCATGGGGGATTGGAAGTAGGGGTCAAACCTACAATCTTAACAAACTTAACAAAAAACTCTGAAAACTGCTTTTTGTTAAGATTGTAGGTTTGACCCCTACTTCACCTGGAAAAAGTTCGGGGCGAGGCCGGCTTTACGCTGCCGCCTCGCCCCGAAACAAGAACAAGGAAGGAGGGGTTTGGGAGGGTTCGCCAAATCTATATAAGACGGCTTACCTTCATCTTCAAGCGCGCCTTGAAAGCGCTTTTATTGCGCATCCTACGAAATGAACAGCCACGCCAGGATCATAATCATCATAACGATCACCGCTTTCATCATGGCCGGCCTCCTCGATCATTCACATCTCCCGTACTGCATATTTTATGCCAGTTTGTCCGGCTCCCGTCCCCCCAGGGGAACCGGCACGAAAGCGGGCAGGATCCGGGTTGTCGTAAAGCTAATTTACGGGTCCCCCTTACGTTCCCATGCCGGGAACAAGCCCTTTCTCTATGTCCTCCCCTGAACATCTCGGAAATCGAAGGCTTCGATTTCAAGCGATTCCCGGATGAAGCGCCATTAAGCCCTCTTTTCCATCGCCTCCCGGGTCTCCAGCAGGTCATCGATGGAACGGTTGAGGGCCTTGAGGTCCAGCGGCTTGACGAAGAACCGGCTGATCGAGATCCGGTTGAGCTCATCCAGCCGGATGAGGTCCGGGAACGCGGAGACCAGGATGACCTCCCCCGAGTATCCGGCCCGCCTGAACTCCCGGATGAGCTCGATCCCGCCCATGCGGGGGAGCTTGTGGTCCGTGATGATGAGATCGACGGGCGCGTTCCGGAAACGGGCCAGGGCTTCTTCGGCGTCTCCGGCCAGATAGACATTGTATTTCTTGCTGAGGATCAGAAAGAACGTCTTACGGATGGATTCGTCGTCATCGACGATCACGATCTTTTTGCACGGCATCTTGGCACCTTTCTTCATTCCACCCGCATATTTAAGCATTTTTCGTGCCAATCCGAGGACGCCGCACCATCAGAGAAGAGAGGTCCCGCCCTTCCTGATCAGGCCGGTTATAGGCAGGAAATGTTTACACGAAGGACAATAAGGTTTACAGGGGCGGGACATCCAGCGCGTATTCCTTGATCTTCTTGTCGAGGGTCGGACGGCTGATCCGGAGGATCTGGCTCGTCTTCGTCTTGCTGCCGTGGGTGGCGGCGAGGACATGCTGGATGTAGCTTCTCTCGACATCTTTGAGCGGGACGAGGTCCCGGTTGAACGGTTTATGATCGGGCGGCTCGATGGGCAGGTTCTCCTTGAGGATGATGTCTCCCTTGGCCAGAATAACGGCCCGGGTCAGGGCGTTCTCGAGCTCCCGGACATTTCCCTTCCAGGGCATCTCCATCAGGAGCTTCATGACATCCGGAGGGACCTTCCTGACGTTCTTGCGCAATTCCCGGTTGATCTTTTCCAAGAGGTAGGCCGCGAGGTCCGGAATGTCGTCCTTCCTCTCCCGGAGCGGCGGCAGATGGATCTCCACGACTTTGAGCCTGTAATAGAGGTCCTCCCGGAACCGGCCTTTTTCAATGAGCGCAGTCAGGTTCTGGTTGGTCGCCGCGACGATCCGGGCCTCGGTCTTGAGGACCTTTTCCCCACCGACCTTCATGAAATCCCTCGTCTCGATGACCCGGAGAAGCTTGGACTGGAGGTTGGGCGAGACGTCGCCGACCTCGTCCAGAAAGAGCGTCCCCCTGCCGGCGATCTCGAATTTGCCCCTTGTCTCGCAGACGGCGTCCGTGAACGCTCCCCGGGCGTGGCCGAAGAGCTCGCTTTCCAGGAGCGTGTCCTGGATCGCCGAGCAGTTGATGACGATGAAGGGTTCCTCCCGGAAGGGGCTGTTGTAGTGGATGGCCTTGGCCACGAGCTCCTTCCCCGTGCCGCTCTCCCCCTGGATGAGGATGTTGGTCCGGGTGGTGGCGACCGACCCGATCATCTTGAAGACCTCCCTCATCCGGGACGAATGACCGACCAGATTATCGATGGTGTATTCCTTCTGTTTCTCCTCCACGAGATAGCTGACCTTGTCCTCCAGGGCGCGGACCTGGAAGGCCTTCTCGATGGTCAGGTCGAGTTCCAGGAAGTTCAGCGGCTTCACCAGGTATTCGAAGGCGCCGAACTTGATCGCCTCCACCGTCGTCTTCATATCATCGTAGGCCGTCATGACCAGGAAGACCGCGTTCCGGGGTTCCTCCTTGATCCTCTTGAGGACGTCCAGGCCGTTGGCGTCCGGAAGGCGGATGTCGAGCATCACCAGGTCAGGGCAGATCTCTTTATAGCGTTCGATCCCGGTCGCCCCGTTTTCCGCCAGGGACACTTCGTAGCCCTTCCTGGTCAGATGGGACGCGAGCGTCCGGCCGACCAGCTTGTCATCTTCGATGATCAGGATGGATTTCATTTTTCCTCCTCACAGGGGAGGGTGACGACGAAGGCGCTCCCTTTCCCCCGCTTCTTGGCGACCTTGATGGACCCGTTGTGCTGCTCGACGATCTTCCGCGCATTGGCGAGGCCCAGGCCGATGCCGGAGGCCTTGGTCGTGAAGAAGGGCTCGAAGATCGTCTCCCAATCCTTCTCCGGGATGCCGGCGCCGTTGTCGGAGATCCTGACAAGGTATTTCCGGCCTCCGTTCTCCTGGGCCAGGGCCAAGGAGATACTAATCCTTCCCCCGTTCTCGACCGCCTCGAAGGCGTTACGGAGGATGTTCAGGAAAACCTGCCTCATCTTGTCCCCGTCCACATTGGCAGGCAGCAGGCCCGGGGCGTAGGCTTTCTCCACGATCACCTTTTTCTGCCCGAAGCCATCCTTAAGCATCTTGAGGGACTCTTCGATGACCTGCTCGATAGGGAACCTGTCCCGGACAAGCTCCGAGGCCCGGGTGAAATTGAGGAGCTCCTTGATGAACTTCTCGATCTGGCCGACCCCTTCCTGGCACAGGTTGAGGTGTTCCCGTTCGAGCTCGTCGAGATGCTCGCTTTCGGCGATCCGTTGGATGTTGAGCTTGACCGAGGTCAGGGGGTTCCGGATCTCGTGAGCGATGGTGGCGGCAAGCCTGCCGATCGAGGCCAGCTTTTCGGCCTGGACGAGCCTGCGGTTGGCGGCTTCCATATTCTCCCTGGCCTCGAGGAGCCGGTCCGTCATCTCGTTGAAGCTTCGGGCAAGGTTCCCGACCTCGTCCCTGGACGCCAGCCTGATCCTGTGGCTGAAGTCGCCCCTGGAGATCCTGATCGTGCCCTCCACAAGCTCCTGCAACGGCAAGGTGATCCTTTTCGCCAGGAACGCCGACCCCAGCATGCCGATCAGGAGTCCGCCGAAACCGATGGCGATCAGGACCAGCCTGGTCCTGCGGACGTCCGCCCGCATGTCCTCCAGGGACTGTCCGATCTTGATGGACGCCCACTTGGACGGGGACCCGGTCACGAAGACGGGAAGCTCGATCTCCAGAACGCTGAGCGTCCTGTTCCGGACAACGACGTCCCTCGGCCGGATGATAAAGCTGTCCGGCTTGGCGTCCTCCTGGAGGCGGCTGCAGCAGGTGATCTCATCGAGACCTTCGACCAACCGGTTGGCCGCCCGCGGCTTTCCGTTCCGGTCATAAAAGACGATGTAGACGAGCTTGTCGTCCGCCTGGTCCTCGACGTTCCGCCGGAGCGTCTCCTCATCCCAGAGGACCAGGGACCTCAAGTTCAGGTTGGCGATGTATTGGGCGGTCAGGATCCCCCGGTTCCGGGTCTCCTGGGAGATCGTCTGGACCTCTTTCCGCTGGATGACAAAGACGATGATGCCGACGAGGCAAATGAGAAGGACCGTGATCCAGAACAGGATGCGGGCATAGAGCGTGATCTTCAATTTCACGGCGTCCATCTCATTTATCCAGCCAGACGTCCCTGACATCCAGGATATAATTGCCGAGCGGCGGCGCCTTCGCGCCCCGGACAAACGGCTGCACGGCCAGGCGCCGCTTGACCCGGTAAAGCGGGACCGCCGGGACGTCCTCGAGAAGGATCTGTTCCATCTGCCTGAAGAGCCCGATCCGTTTCTCCCAGCTTGCTTCGATCTCAGACGCCCCCAGGAGTCTGTCCAAGCGGGGATTCGAATAACCCATGTACATTTTATTCAAGAGCGACCGGGATTGGAATAGGGGAAAAATGATGTTTTCCGCGTCCGGGTAATCCATGAGCCATTCGATGATCACCAGGTGCGGCGCCGCCACGGACTTCAATTCATCGAGTGACCGGTAATGCTTCATGACCGGCCTGATCCCAAGGGCTTCGAGCCGGTCCCGGATCTCCCTGAAAAGCCTGTTTTGGGCCTCTCCCCTGGGGCTGGCGAAATAGACATAGAGCTCGGGGAACCCCTGCCCGGCGCCGAACCCGGCCCCGGCGAGAAGCCTCCGGGCCTTCCCCAGGTCCGCTCCGCCGGCCCCCTCCAGGGGGAAGAACCCCGGCAGTTCGGGCGGAATGTAATTGTCAATGACCCGGGGGACGGACTCCAGGGAGAGGGCCGCCTGGGCGATCTTCGGCTTGTCGAGAGCGAGGGCCAGGGCGTGCCGGACGTCTTTCCTGTCGAGGGGCCCGATGTTACAGCTCATGCCCAGGAAAAAGATATCGAGGGAATCGTTCTCCAGGACCTGGTAAGGGGCCGAGGCCAATCCCTCCGACCGCAGGGGGACGACGTGGACGTTCCCCTCCACGAACTGGTCCAAGGTAAAATAGGGGCTGTATTCCACGGCGTCCAGGTAAGGGAGTTCGCCGAAATAATCGTCGTTCCTTTCCAGGCGGATGCCGACGACATTGAGCCGGGTATCCCTCAGCCAATAGCCGAATTTGAAGGCCCCTGTCCCGGACGGTTTCCCGAAAAAGCCTTTGCCCTGGGCCTCGACCAGCTCCTTGGGCAGGACCTTGCAGAAGGACATGCTCAGGAGGTAGAGGCCCGAAACATAGGGGTCCGTCCAGTCGATCTCGAAGGTGTAGCGGTCGAGGGCCTTGAACCCCGCGACATCCGGGCTCTTCCCTTCCCGGAATTCTTCGGCGCCGGCGACCTTGGTGATGAAGAACTGATAGTAGAGCAGGCCGGTTTGTTTTTGGACCAGTCGTTCCAGGGAGAACTTGACATCGTCAGCCGTCAATTCGCGGCCGTGATGGAACTTGACCCCCTTCCTGAGATAAAAAGTGAACTTTTTCCCATCTCCCGAGATCACCCAGTATTCGGCCAGCGAAGGGATGATGTTGAAGTTCTTGTCCAAACGGACGAGGCCGTCGTAGAGCTGCTCCAGAAGGAAAAAGGTGGACTCGACGGCAGGATCGAGCGAGGGCCGGAAGACGTCGTTGAAGGGTTTGACCCTGAGCGTTCCGCCCAGCTTGGGTTTTCCCGAAGCATTTTGTTGCGGGGGGACACTGGGAAAGGCGATCGAAGCCAAAGTGAAGGCCGCGAAGAGGGACGAGGCGACCTTGGAGCAAACGCGCATGGGCCTCCCTAGATCATACCCAAAACGCCAAAGAAATACATCAGGCCGGATAGAGAGCAATCTTCATGCCAAGATAGTCCATGATATGGTCTGGCCTAAGACAGCGATCCATGGGGAGAAGTGTAAATTATTTTTACACGGCCAACGGGTCAGAGGCCGACGTGATTATTTCGCGTTAAGCCGGCTGGAGACTTCGATGGCCTTCCGGAAGACGCGCATGAAGTTCCCGCCCCAGATCTTGGCGATGTCCTTTTCGGAATAGCCCCGTCGAATGAGTTCTTCGGTGACGTGGATCATGCCGCTGATATCGTCGCAGCCGATGACCCCGCCCCCGCCGTCGAAATCCGTGCCGATCCCCACGTAGTCGACGCCGGCGACCCTGGACACGTGGCCGATATGGTCGACGAGGTCTCTGATGTTGGCTTTGTCCTGGGGATATTTCTGCATGACCGCTTCGTATTCCTGGAGCGTCTTCTCGCGGACGGCCTCGTCCTTCATCTCCCGGAAATTCCCGTATTTCGAATCGAGCTCCTTCATGGCCCGGTCCCTCTCCAGGTCCGGCCGCGGTTTTTTAACATAGTTGGAGAGGAAGCAGATCTGGATGACGCCGCCGTTCGCCGCCAGCGCCCGCAGCATGTCGTCGCTCAGGTTGCGCGGATTGTCGCAGAGGGCCCGGCAGCAGGAATGGGAGGCCATGACGGGAGCGCGGGCGGCCTTGACGACGTCGGCGAAGGACCGGTCCGAAGCGTGGGAGACGTCGACCAGGATGCCCAGTCTGTTGCACTCAAGAACGACCTGCCGCCCGAACTCGCTCAGGCCCTCGTCCTGAGAGTTCAAACGGTCCGTCGAGCTGTCGCATATGTCGTTGTCCCGGGAATGACAGAGGGTGAGGTACCGGACGCCCTGGTCATAAAAGGTCTTGAGCAGGGACAGGTCCCTGCCGACGGGATAGCCGTTCTCCATGCCGATGAACGCGGCGCGGCGGCCTTCCTTCTTCAGCCGATACGCGTCCTCCGGAGAGAACGCGAGCCCGATGAGTCCTGGATAGTCCCGGCCCATCTTATGGATGGCCTCCAGGACCGCGAAGGCCTTCTCTTTGGCCTTGGCGTTCTCCTCCTGGGTCCGGGGACCCTGGCCCACGAATACGGCGAAGAACTCGGCGTCCAACCCGCCCTCGACCATGCGGGGAAGGTCGATCTTGCCGCTCTCCCTGAGTGCGGGGTCGTGGCGGTCCCCGATCTTCCAGTCCTTTCTGAGCAGATTAAAGGCCGTGTCACAGTGCGTGTCGACGGTCAGGACGCGGCCGTGGATCTCCCTCGCCCGGGCTTCGAGGCCCCTCTCATCAAGCTTCGCCCGGCACGAAGAAAGCGCCGCGATCAAAAACATGATCGAGACGGATGCGGCCGTCACGTTCTTGATGTTCTTGACGTTCCGGCGGACCATGTTCGCACCTTCCTTGGTATGAAGCGGAGATTATAGCACAAACATTCCGATCGGTCAGGAAGTCCATGCCTCTTTCAATTTGAATTCCGCCGGCGTTTAATATATCGTTATTGTCACGGAAAAATGAAGCCACCGTTCAAGCCCAGGGACCCGCGGAGCTTCTTCAGCGAAGCCAGCGTCATCACTCTCCTCAGGCTCGCGGGCTCGCTCGTCTTCTTCGTCCTGGCGGTCGTCCGGCAAAGCCCGGCGATGAACTTCATCGGCCTCGGCATCCATTGGCTTGGGGACCTCCTGGACGGGTTCTGCGCCCGGAAGGCCCGGCAGGAGACCATATTGGGGGCCGAGATCGACATCATCGCCGACCGGGTGGAGGTCCTCTTCTTCTATGTCAACTTCATCCATTTCCATCCGGCCCTCTCGATCGCGGCGGCGATTTACATCCTGGACTTCGCCTTTGTCGACTTTTACCTGAGCCATCAATTCCTGAAATATGATATCATTTCCCCTAATTATTTTTATAAGGTGGACCGGACGGTCTACGCCTGGAACTTCAGCCCGGCAGGCAAGTTCGCGAATTCGACGGTCGTGACGCTCGTCCTGATTTTCCTGCCGGCCCTGTGGCCCGCGGCCGCGGTCTTCGCCTTCGGTCTTATCGGCGTGAAGGTGTATTCGATCCGACGGCTGTTACGGATCGACAAATTGAAAGAGGATCATACTCAATGAGCCCGACGATGCGTTCTTTGTCCCTGGCGGTCCGGGGGGCCGCCAATTATGTCCGCAGGCGGCCGCTCTGTGTCTCCTTCGAGATCACCTACAACTGCAACGCCCGGTGCAAGCACTGCCACCTCGGCGGGTCCGCGCCTGAGGACAAGGCCACGCCTGAGGAGTTCGGCAGGATCTCCCGGGAGCTCAAGCCGGTGGTCGCCCAGATTTCGGGCGGCGAACCCCTCCTCCGGAAGGACGTGGAAGAGGTCGTCCGGGCGATCCGGCGTCCCGGCAAGGCGCCGTTCATCGTCCTGACCACGAACGGCTCGCTTCTGACCCGCGAGAAATACGGCAGGCTCCGCGAAGCCGGAGTGGACGAGATCTCGCTCTCTCTCGACTATCCGGACGAGCGCCATGACGAATTCCGCGGCATCCCCGGACTCTTTCAGAAGATCCGGACCCTGGCCCTCGAACTGAAGGACGTCCGAAACTCGGGCATCACCCTTTCCTGCGTCATCCAGAGGGACAACTTCCGCGAGCTTCCCCCCTTGGCGGAGCTGGCGCGGGAGTGGGGATTGCGGATGAACTTCAGCTCCTATACTCTCCTCAGGACCCGCAAGAAAGAATACATGATCCCGGCGGAGGAGATCGGCGAGCTCCGCGAGGTGCTGGAAAAGATCCGGGAGTTCAAGAAGCGCCACGACACCGTCTTCACCTCGGATTACGTCCTGCAGCGGATCCCCGAATACTTCACGAACGGGGCCGTGGAGGGGTGCCGGGCGGGCGAGAGATTCTTCGTGGTCAACCCGGACGGGACCATCTCCCCCTGCGGCCTGATCATCCGCAAGTACCGGAGTCGGAAGGAGATGCTGCGGGATTTCCTGAAGACGAACGACTGCGCCCTCTGCTACACGAGCATCCGGGCCAACACCGAAAAACCCGCCCGCTACGCGATCGCCGACGGCCTGAGGTCCATTCGAAGCTGAGAACCGTTGCCCATGAACGACCCGACGGCGAATCTCGGCGATCTCGGCGCCGTCCCCGAGGTCAAGGCCAAGCCCGTGCCGGGCTGGACGAAGGCGTTGATCTTCGCCGTCGAGATCGCCTTCGTCGCCGGCCTTCTCGTCTGGTGGCTGACCTCGAGTTCCCTCCGGGAAAGCAAGAGCCTTTGGGTCCTTTTCCTCTACTGCTTCCCCGCCGAGTTCATCATCGCCACGGTCCCCCACGAGCCCGTGCTCCTTTACTTCGGGAAGTTCTATTCGCCCCTGACCGTGGCCCTCATCTCCGTGGCCGGCACGGCGATCACCGAGGTCTTGAACTACACGGTCTTCAAGTACGTGGCCGACCTCAAGGTGTTCCGGAAGATGCTGGAGAGCAGGGCCGTCCAGAAAACGGTCAACCTGTTCAAAAAGGCGCCCTTCGCCGCCCTCTGGGTGGCCGGGTTCACGCCGATCCCCTTCTACCCTTTCCGGTTCCTGGTCGTCGTCGCCCGCTACCCGATCGTGAAGTACATCCTGGCCGTGATCACCTCGAGGGCCCCCCGGATGTACCTCCTGGCCCTGGCGGCGAAAGCCATTCAGTTCCCCGATTACGCCCTCGTCATCCTCATGGCCGTCCTCATCGCCGCGGCCAACCTGCCCATCCTGCGGAAAGTGCTGAAGAGGGGGAAAAGAGCTGAATGACCGTTTTTTGACACATCCTTCTCAAGATGCTATAAATAAACGTCTTCGAAAAACCATGAGCCAAATAAAGCCGGGTCCCCTGACCACATGCCTGATCAACCCCAAGGCGGCCAACGACAGGTGGATCAGAAGCCGAAAACTGCGCAAGGTCCTCGAAAGGAAGCTCCCCGGCCGGTACTTTGACCTCCGCGGCGACCGGACGGATACGGTCGAACTGGCCAAAGAGTCCTGCGGCGACTCCCGGATGATCGTGGCCATCGGCGGGGACGGCACCATCGCCGACATCCTCCAGGGCATCTTCGAATCCGGGCGCGAGAACGACGTCGTCCTGGGCATCATCCCCTTCGGGAGCGGCAACGCCTTCCGCAAGACCTACGGCATCCCCAAGAGCCCTAAGAAGGCCATCGATGTCCTGTCCAAGGGGAAGATCGTCAGGTCCGACGTCATGGAAGTGGAAGGCCGGTATGCCGGCTTCGCCAGTGTCGGGGCCACGGCCGGCGTGACCCAGGAAAAGCTCCGGCACCCGGTCCAGGGCCTGCTCGGACACCTCCTCGCCGTATGGAAGATGTTCAAACTGCCCTTGGAAGAAAAGGAAGTCGAGCTCATTGACGGGGTTGACGACCGGGGCCGGCACTTCGCCCGGAAGACATTCAAGTCCCGGTTTTTCGACTGCATCGTCGCCAAGACGAACTTCTTTGGATACAGTTGGCGAGTGGCCCCCAAGGCCGACGTCCAGGACGGTTACCTCGATGTCACCCTGGTGGAAACGGGGCCCGCTGAGTACCTCCTCAACTTCGCCTGGCTCTACTTGGGGCTTTTCCAGCGGACCCAGAGGCACTTCAAGGCCCGAAAGCTCATCATCCGGGGGAAGGCCCTCCCCGTCCAATACAACGGCGAGGTCCTCGGCGAACTCGACGAGGTCACCTTCCGCGTCCTCCCCAGGTCGCTCCGGATCGTCGTCAACAAATAGCTATCGGTTTTTTGAGTTTGGTGAACCATCCTTCTCGGCTCCTCAGGCCCAAGGCTCCAGGCTAATCTAATACGAACGCATTAAAACGCATTAATTAGTTTTACATCTGACCTTAAACAGCCTGAAGCCGCCCTCGCTCCCCCGGCCCCCGGGGAACCAGTCCCGTCGGTTCCCCCCGTCGAAAAAACCGACGGGTCCCCCCTCCGCTACGGGGGCTCGAGGACGGCATTCAGTGCCGTTCATGCGTTGTAACGTTTTTTGTGTTTGTATTAACACGCTCAAGCAAACCCATCCTTGGAGCCTTGATCCATCGGAGGCCTGCGGCTACCCTCGTCGGACGCTCGTCTCAGGCTGATCTCCGCATGGTCGCTGCAGCCCTTCCCCATGCCCTCCCATCACGACCATCGAAAAACGCTCCAGGAAGACTAACAGTCCAAGCCCCCCCCCCGGCCCACACCAAACGTGAGAGAACTATAAGAAGTTATTTTTTGTTTCCCCGAAGTTTACCAGCGTCTTTGGGCATGACGATCGCCCCTTCGATGAAATTCCCATAGATCTCAGCCTCACCCCGCAAAAATAGACTTCCCACCAGGGCGCCGGTCGCGGCATCCAACTCATGGTCCGAAGCGGCCTTCCTCAGGCCCTTCACCCCCAGCGTCCGGAGACCGCGCCGGAGGGCTTCGATGTCCCGGGCGGCCCGCGGGATGCCCCAGACGTCCTGGGCGCCGCCGGGATAGATCTCGATGACGCGAAGACCCTGCCGCTCCATCTCTCGGGCCAGGAGCATCCCCCTTTCCGTCAGGCCCCTCATCGGGCCCAGGGTTATGGGGAAAAATGGGATCTTCCGCCGCCTGAGCTCCAGGTCGCAGACCCGGTAGTGGGAATCGTTCCTGTCGTGGATGGACGCACGGCCGGGAGGGAGCATGAGGGGCGCATCGATGGCGACGAGGGCGGGCCTTTCTTCCAGAGCATAGCCCAGGATCTCGTCGTCAGCGCAGAGGAGCCTGGTCCGCGCCCGGCCTTTGGCAAAACGGCAGGCGCCGGTCGGTCGCCGCGGCGAGCCTGCCAGGTCGAGACCTAAAACGAGGCCGGCTTCCGTCCGGCCCTTGATACCCCTCATGATGAGGACAGATCCGTTCTTTGAAACCGGTAGGATTTCAAAACGAGTGCCCGGGCAGGGCCCGGATGGCCTGTTCGGAAAACGCACGCCCTTTCAGGGCTTGAAGGTCCTGGACGGAGCGAATCTCCAAATGACCCAGGTGGGCGACCCCCTGGGTCATGATCCTGTCATAAAGCTCGGCCAGGGCGATCAGGGACGACCCGAGGGGGATCCCCCCGAGGAACTTGTCCGTTGACTCGATATCCCGCACATAATTCTGGAAATAGCCCTCCAGGAGGGGTTCGATCTCCTTAATGAGGGAGGCCGTCGTTTTCAGAAGGACCTGCTCTTTGTCCGTCAGCCCCGGCCCCTTTCCTTTTTCGAGCCCCATGAAGCTCGCCACGTCCTCGAAGAGCGTCAGGCTCGAGCTCAGCTCTCCAACCTCGCAGAGGAGGGTGGCCGACTTGATGTTCTCGACGTCCCGACGGTTGAGGCCCGCCCTCTCGGCCATCCCTCCGGCCAGGCGGGCTATGCGGACCGACCGGGTCTCTTTTTCGTCCGCGACCTCAAGGTACTTGAGGAGGACGGCTAAGATCCCCGCGTAGGCCTGCTTCATGTTCTGGAGCTTCTTCTCTCTCTGCTCGGCGGCCGCTCCCAGGATGCCGCCGGTCAGGATGAGGAAACCACCCCAAGTGATGACGTTGATGAGCTCGTCGAAGGAGAGATGAACGGCGCCTCCGAAGACTTTCTCCTCGAAGACGAAATAGAGCGCGACGAGCAGGACGCAGAGAGTAGCCAGGAGGACGCCCTTCCGCTTGCCGAGGTAATAGCCGGCCAGGATGACGGGAAGGAAGAAGAAGTTAAGAAAAGAGAACTGGTAGCGGACGAGGAAGGCGATGGCCAGGATACCGCAGAGGACGGCACTGAGGATGAACCCCTCATAATGCCCCGAGATAAACGCTTTGAGCTTTCGGATAGTCATCCGGCCCCTCAGCGGAACTTATATCATCAAATCAAGTAGGGGTCAAACCTACAATCTTAACAAAATTGCCGCTGTACGTTCTCCTTTTGTTAAGATTGTAGGTTTGACCCCTACTTTACTTGACCCCTACTATTGTTTCGAAGGAAGGGGGTTTGAGGATATGGGACTTGACCGCGCAGTGGTCCACGGCCTTGACGATGGCGTCCTTGTACTTCGCGGGGAATCCCAGGGGGAGGTCGACCCGGATGGTGATCTTCGCGATCATCTTGGTTTCCGGGTGTTTCTCCATCCCCATGGAGATGTCGATACCGTCCGTCGAGAGCTTCCGTCCGAGGCAGAACGCCAGGACGTAGAAACCGGCGCAGGTTGCCAGCGAGGCCAGGAAGAGGTCGAACGGCGCCGGGGCGCTCCCCTCCCCGCCCTGGTGGAAGGGCTGGTCGGTCTTGATCGTGAAGCCGTGGTACTCGGCGTCGACCTTGAGCCCGCCGCCGAACCTGACGATGATGTCTTTTTCAGCCATCGTACGTTCTCCTTTCATGGGGGTCAAACCTACAATCTTAACAAAACGCGGGCCAAGAGCGGCAATTTTGTTAAGATTGTAGGTTTGACCCCAACTTCATTTGGCCCCTGCGTTGAAGACGGCCATGAGGAACCGCTTGTCCTTGTCGGTCAGGGCGAGCCTCCCGAAAAGGCCCTCGACCATCTCCGTGACATGGGCCTTGTTCCCGCCGTGAATGAATCCGTTTTTCTCGAGCTTCATCAGGATGATCCGGACGCATTCGTCCTGGGCGCCCCGGACAATAGGCCGTGGTTCGAGCGGGCCGACGGCGACCTGTCCCCTGGACCGGCTGAAGAGCGCGAAGAGGGTCAGCAGCACCGCCGAGGCCAGGTTGTAGGAAGGCTGGCGCGAGGCCTGGGGAAGGGAGAAGACAAAATTGGCGGAGCCGAGCTCCTCAGAGGTCAGTCCGGTACGCTCGTTCCCGAAGAGGAGACCGATGCGCGTCGTCCGCGGGTACCGGAAGATCGTCTCTATCGCTTCCGGGAAGGTCAGGATGGAAAACGTGTTGCGGGAGCGGGCGGTCGCGGCAAAGACCAGGTGCAGGGACTTTGTAGCCGTCGGGAGGTCGGAATAGAATCGCGCCTTCTTGAGGACGCCCCCGGCATGGATAGCTGTCCTCTCAGCTTCCGGTCCCAGTTTCTCGATCCCGACCAGCCTCAGGTCGCTGAAGCCGGTATTCTTCATGGCCCGGGCCGCGAGCCCGACGTTCTCGAAGTTTTCGGGACGGGAGAGGATGACGGAAAAGCGCTTCCGGCCGATCGTGTCCTTTTCGCTCGTCCCGTGCGGCAGCTGCATATAAAGATTATACCTTAGCGCTCCGCGACACGCATAACGATATGAGACGGAAATCTTTTCGTCCCAAAGACGCGTTGGGTGGCCGCCACGTAATCCGAGTCACGGGCCAGGAAAATATTATCGACATATCGCTGGGGATTGCGGTCATAGAGGGGAAACCAAGTGCTTTGGACCTGGACCATGATCCGGTGTCCCTTGAGGAAACAGTGGTCGTTCTGGTGCAGGTCCATCACGTACTCGCAGACCCTGTTTGCCGGGACCGCGGCCGGCCTCTCGACCCCGCCGCGGAACCGACCGCGGACGACATCGCCCGTGATCATGAGCTGATATCCCCCCATCCCCGGATCGGCCCCATTGTCCTCCGGATAGACGTCGATCAGCTTGACGACCCAGTCGGCGTCCGTTCCGGTCGTCGAAGCGAAGAGGTGACCGGAGATGTCCCCCGTGATGACGACGTCCTCCCCGAGCGGTCCCGTCTCCCAGCTCAGGACGTCCGGCCGCAAGTGGGCGATGCGTTGGTCCTCGACCTGCCACGCGTACCAGCCCGACCCCCGGGGGTCATAGGTCGCTTCAACCGGCCTCATCCTGTAAGGAACGGGATGGGTCGGGTCAGAGACGTAACTGTCGGCCTCCTCTCCCGCGTCCTTGCCCGGGGGATCGAAAGACAGCGTCCCGCCAGGATGGAGGTAAAGTCTCCGTTCCTTGGACGTCCGGCGCGGAGGCCATTCGTCGTAGGACATCCACCGGTTCGCCCCGGTCTGGAAAACGAGGGCTTCGGGCAGCTCAAGCGGCGCTTTGTCCTTGAGAAAATGGGCGAACCAGGGCGCCTGCACGTTTTCGCGGAAGTAGTGCCCCGTGTCGCTTCCGAACTTGATCCTCCCCAGGGAGCTCCCGTCGCGCGCCCATCCGCCGTGGTTCCATGGACCGGCGATAAAAAAGTTCTTGTGCCCCGCGTCGCGCGCCTCCAGCGTCTTGTAGATCGCGAGCGGACCGTAGAAATCCTCCTGGTCCCACCAGCCGGCGACGTTGAGCGTCGGCACCGTCACACTCGTGAGATAAGGGGTCACGGCGATCTTCTTCCAGAAAGCGTCATAGTTCGGGTGGGCGACGAAATCGTTCCAGGTGGGCAGTTTCCCCTGGAAATACTTCGCGTTCACGTTGGCTAAGGCCCTCAGCCCGAGGTACCACTCGTAGGTATCGTACTTGTCGAACCGGAAGTGAAAATCGACGTTCGAAGTCTCCATCCTGGACACGTACTCGAAACCGTAGCTCAGCCGGAAGGCGCCGTTGTGGAAGAAATCGTCGCCCATGTACATATCGGCCGGCGAGGCCTGCGGCGAAACGGCCCTGAGCGCCGGATGGGGGTCGAGCATGGCCATGACCGTCAGCCAGCCGTCGTAGGAGACGCCGAGCATCCCGACGCGGCCGTTGTTTCCGGGGACGTTCGCGAGGAGCCAGGCGATGGTGTCGAACGTGTCCGTGCCTTCGTCAACGGCATTGGCGTCGCTATTGTCGCGCGGCGGACGCATCATCACGAACTTGCCTTCTGAGCCATAGCGGCCGCGGATATCCTGGAAGACAAAGAAATAACCCTCGTCGGCGAGCTCCTTATAGCTCCCTCTGAGCTTGGGATGTCCCTTTTCGTCGCCTCCCGCCCCGTAGGGCGTCCGGTTCAGGATAAAGGGCAGGGGTCCGCCCGCGTTCTCGGGCGCGTAGACCACGGTGTGCAGTCGGACGCCGTCGCGCATGGCGATCATGGCCTCGCTCCGTCTGTAGGTCAAGCGGGACGCCCGCCCTGTTCCCTCCTGGAAGGCCGCCGTAAGGATTGTCCCGGCCATAAAAAAAACAAGGCAGACCCTCTGGAGAACGCTTCGTTTGTTCATGTTCGCTCCGCGCCCCAATCTAACGCATAGGAAGAACCTAAGTCAAACCGGGCGGAGAAAATCAAGGACACGCGACGAATGGGGTCTTGCCATTCGATATATATTCCGGATTATTTCGGCGAGGCGCGAACGGGTGCGGCGGACGGCTTCCGGCGCATTGACGGACCCTCGCGCCGATGATATAAGATTCCTCCGGAGGGGAAATCATGGTTCCAAAACAAATCCTTGAAGACATGTTCCGTAATCGCGGCTTCGCGGATTTCCGCTGGATCGACCCGGCGTCGGTCGTCGTCGCCCAATGGGTCCGGATGAAGTGCACGTTCGGCTGTGGTGAATTCGGTCGGAACGCCACCTGTCCTCCCAACGTCCCTCCGGTCCCGGAGTGCGAGCGCTTCTTCCGGGAGTATTCGGAGGCCGTGGTCTTTCATTTCGCCAAGAAGCTCGCCAAGCCCGAGGACCGCCATTTCTGGGCGAAGGAGGTCGGCCGGACGCTCCTTGAACTCGAGCGCGACGTGTTCGTATCAGGACACCCCAAGGCCTTCATGCTCATGCTCGACTCCTGCATCCTCTGTGAAACCTGCACGGGCAGGCGGTCGACCTGCAAAGAACCGCACCAGGCCCGGCCGACCCCCGAAGCCCTGGCCGTGGACGTCTTCACGACGGTCCGGGCCGCCGGATACCCGATCCAAGTTCTTTCGGATTACGAGCAGGAAATGAACCGGTACGCCTTTCTGCTCATTGAATAATAGCAGAGCGGACGCGCGCACCGAACATCAAGCGAGCGTAATCATCATCCACCTGCATAAAATCAGGGACACAATACCAATTTCCGAATTTCATGAATTTCCCCTGGGAAAATCCCCAGATATATTTATTCGGAAATTGGTATTGTGTCCCCGATTTAGGAAGTCGGCGTCTTCGCTTGAGAAGAAAAAATCTTATCGGCAATTTTGGCTGCGCGTCGGGCATTTGAAGATGTCCGGTAGTTTCTATAAATTGAATGCGCGGACAACAGAACCGTCCGGAAAACTCCGGACATCATTGGAGGGCCGCCCGGCGAGTTAATTAAGAACGACACGAGCTATTTTTTTATAGAACGCGAAAAATCGACCTCGTCCGGAAGTTCGTTGACGTCGGTGGCGGCGTCATAAGGGAAATGCTCGGCGAGCTTTTCGCCGACGGCTCTGAT
>Ga0315274_10001517_pt1 | contig 35642 bp, 32 predicted proteins | sample YL17G02_20_MG_FD_203700 | JGI IMG/M metagenome (GOLD analysis project Ga0315274, IMG submission 203700) | Sediment microbial communities from Yellowstone Lake, YNP, Wyoming, USA - YL17G02_20 | ecosystem: Environmental > Aquatic > Freshwater > Lake > Sediment | place: USA: Wyoming | collected...
GCCACAGGTACTCCAGCACATGGAAGATGTCCAAAATGCACACCACGCCGAGGATCGTGCGGGTCAGCGTCTTCCACAACGCCCGCTCCCCGTCCATCACACACACCACCGGCTTGTGGCCGTCGGGGCGGTGGCCCGCCATTTAGCGGAGGCGACGTATTGGATGCTGACGAAAAAGGAATCGTATCGCGAACGTGGGATCACTGAGGTTTCGCCTCAGGGGCTGTAAGCGCGACTATGTCATGAGCCCCGTGAGGCTCGCGGAATGAATGCGACACAGCCCCTGAAGATACTCATGCCGCCCGGACGGCGTAGAGATGACTCGGAGAAACCGCAGAGTGCAGGAAACCTCTTCGCTCGCTCGAAGCAAGAGAAATGAGAAAACCCTACATTAGCCTTTGACAACCGGCACGCTTTCAGAGATGCGTGGCTGGGTCAGTCATGTCGCAGAGCGATGACGGGATCGACGCGGGCGGCGCGGCGGGTGGGGAGGATGCCGGCGGCTAAGCTGATCAGGATGGCAAATGCGATGGCGCCGAGGCAGAGCCACCAGGGGAAGCTGAAGTAGTCCATATGTGGAGCGCCCTGCGCGGACATGATGGCGTTGACGATCGTGTCGATCACCATGCTGACGATCCAGCCGAGGATCAGGCCGAACAGGCCGCCCAGCAGGCCGATCGTGCCGGACTCGAAGAGGAAGATCCGCTGGACATCGCCGTCGGTGGCCCCTACCGCTTTCATGATGCCAATCTCGCGATAGCGCTCCAGGATGGACATGACCATCGTGTTGACGATGCCGAGGGACGCCACGGTGACGCCGATCATGCCGACGGCGATCAGGAACATGTCCATGATGAGAAAGCCGATCCGCATCTGGTCCAACTGGTCCATCAGGGCGAATGTCCGGAAGCCCCGCGACTCCAGCTCCTTCTTGACGAGCGCCACGTCCTTCGGCGATTTGACCTTGACGGTGATCATCGAGTAATTCGCCGCGTCGCCGGCCGGCTGAAAGAAATCCCAGATGCTCGTCAGTGACAGCTTGCGCATCCCGGCGGCCGCCTCCGGCTGAACATACACATCGCCCATCCCGCCGAAAGGCATTCGCTCGGCCACGCCCGCGACTGTGAAGTTGTGGCTTTCACGGGCGATTGGCAGGGCCTGGTCGCCCTGCGAGAAGACCATCCGCAGCAAAGTCGTGAGACCGAAATCCAGCGTCAGCGTGGCGATCTCGATCTGCTGGCCGATGGCCTCCGAGGGCTCGTTGACGCCCAAACGCCTCAGCAGCGAGTCGCTGATGATCAGCTCGTTGGGCTCATTCGCATCATAGCAGCGTCCCGCACGCAATGGCATCGGTCCCGATCGACAAATACTCGCCGACAGCACCTGGACCAGGGTAAACTGCTCCTTGGCCCCGAGACGGATCTGGGCCGGAAAACGCAGCTCCGGGAAAGCAACCTCCACCCCCTCGATCTTCTTCACCTCTTCCATGAACCGGCTATCCAACCGCGGTGAATTCGCGTCGGAGGCTGCGTCCTCCGCCCCTCGCCATCCCTCTTCATCGGGGTCATGCGAGTGCCCGGGCCGTCGCTGGCCGCCGCGAGCGTACACGTTGATGTAGTTGAACAGGTCCAGCTTGCTGAATTGCTCGGTGACATTCCTCTGAACGCCCTGTCCGAACGCGAACATGGAAACCAGGGTGCCAATCCCGATCACCACGCCGGAGGTCGTAAGGAACGTGCGCAGCTTCTTCTTCCACAGATTGCCGCACGCCTGCTTGATGTAGTCTGCAATCCTCATGGATTCGGCCTCAGCACCTCTCGATCGATTACGGCCCCGTCCTGCAAACGAATCATTTCGTGGGCGAACTCGCGCAGCAGGTCCCGCTCGTGGGAGATCATCACGACGGTCAGGCCTCGATTCCTGTTCAGGTCGGCCAGCGTTTCGACGATCTGGCGGGCCGTCTTGCTGTCGAGGTTGCCCGTGGGCTCATCCGCCAGAAGGATCTGCGGCCGGTTGACCAGGGCCCGGGCAATCGCCACCCGCTGCTGTTCGCCGCCCGATAGCTCCGTCGGCCGGTGGTTCCGGCGGGCTTCCAGGCCCACGGTGTGCAGAAGCTCGGCGGCACGATGCAGCCGCTCCTTCTTGACCACGCCGGCGAACAGCAACGGCAAGGCCACGTTCTCGATGGCGGTGTACGCGTTGACCAGATTGAACGATTGGAAGATCATGCCAACCGTGTTGCGGCGATACAGAGCGAGTTCCTTCTTGCTCATTTCCGAGATCAGGCTGCCTGCGACGCGGATACTCCCCGAGGACGGCGTGTCCAGGCCGCCCAACAGGTTCATCAGCGTGGACTTGCCCGAGCCGGAGGCGCCGGTAATGCCGACGAGCTGCCCGCGAGCGATTGAGAGCGTCACGCCCCGCAGCGCCACCACTTCGACGGCCCCCGTGGCATACGCCTTCGTCAGATCTCTTGTCTCAATGAAACCGTCAGCGCCCATGCTTGAGGAGGAACTCCTGTAACCCTTTCAGGTCATCCGTATTGAGCAGATCGACGCCCGCCGTGAGCAGTCCTTGCCATACTGCTTCCCTGGCGGCTGACCGCAGGTCCGGCGTCGCCCAGAATCGGACGAGCCTGCCCTTGGCATGAGCCTTTTGAACGATATCGCGGAGCTTCTGCCGCTCCTGCGGAGGCATCGGTCCCTCGCCGTGCCATGTGAAGTGTCTGCTCCATTGGTCACTGATCAGCGGGATGAGGTCGGCCGGAGCATCGGAATCCAGATCGGTCAGGCGTCCATCATAGCCAGCGTACCGGATGGGCTGCGACCGCATCAGCTCCAGCGGCCGGTTCCCCGATACAACCACCAGGACCGCCCCATCCTTTCGCCCCTGCAGACCAGACTTGGTGAGCATATCCCGGTACTCCGCCAGGGTCTCGTGCAACTTCAGGTAGGTCGGCTCGGCGGCGGATTTGACATCGATGAACAGCAGGAATCGGGAACCGCCGCGATACACATGACCCTCATTGGCCTTGACGCGTTCCCTCAGAGGATCGAGGTAGAGCGACGGCAACGTCCGCTCGGGACTGATCTTATTGGGATCGTGGGCCACGCAGAGCCTGTCGCCAACGAGGAATATATCCGCCTCGACGCTGGCGAAACCATGCTCCAAGGCCGCGAGCAACGGCGGATCATGGAGATAGTCATTATGAGCATGGGCACGGAGCAGCGGAATGACATCCTGCTGCGACGGACCAGACTGCATGAGGAGCAGCAATCCGGCAATCCAGGCGATCCTGACCATATACGCACTCCCGTTACCGTGCTACACATAGACCCGCCACTCTGGCGTCTCCGGGCACACAATACCCGCCCCGCTCCCCGGCGGCAAGAGGCAACGCCGTCACAAAGTGCCCGCAGACGCGCGGCCGAAAACGGATTTCTTGTGCAATATGCAGACGTGGGTTGCACGTCTGTATCTGAGTCTATAGAATGAGCCGCAAGTTCCAAGTGCGACGTTGATGCTTGAGACCTGAGACTCTACACTTGGAACTCCAGACTCATTGGAGGTCTTCGATGAATCGGTCATCGCTGCTGCGTGTCATCGTCATTGCAGTCGTCGCCACAGCCCCATTGTCCCCGCTTTGCCACGCCGAGTTCAAAGAAACGGTGATGGCCCCGATGCGGGACGGCATCAAGCTCGCGACAGATGTCTATCTCCCCACGGGCGACGGACCGTGGCCGACCGTTCTCGTCATGACGCCCTACGGAAAGAAAGGGGCCGGAGCGTTCGCAGGTGAGGCCAACCGGCGGGGGTACGCCTACGTCGCGCAGGATTTCCGCGGCCGGTTCGATTCCGAGGGTGAGGATTACCCGGTCTTCCTGCACAATGGCTGGGGCGAGCATCAGGACGGGTACGACACGGTCGAATGGGTCGCCAAACAGAAATGGTCCAACGGCAAGGTCGGCGGATGGGGCATCAGTGCCCCGGCCTGCGCCCTGAACATGACGGCGCCGAGCCGACCCCCACACCTCACCTGCTCCTACTCCGTCGTAGCCTTCTCCAGCATGTACCACCAGGCCGCCTACCAGGGCGGGGCCTTCCACAAGAGCCTCATGGAGGACTGGCTCAAGGCCAGCCAGTTCAGTCCGAAGAACCTCGAACTGTTCCGGGCCCATCCGAACTACGACGATTTCTGGAGGCAATTCGATACCGAGAGTGTCGCGTCGAAAGTGAATGTGCCAACGATGTTCGTGGGCGGCTGGTACGACATCTTCACAGCCGGCACGATCAACAGCTTCATGACGATCAACAGGCAGGGCGATGAAAGCGTACGAGGCAAGTGCCGGCTGGTAATGGAGGCGTATGGTCACGGCCGCAACGAGGACCTGGTCTTCCCTAACGCCGCACAACCGCCGGCCGCCGACGCATGGAAGTGGTTCGACATCTGGCTGAAGAACGACGGCAAGGGGATTGAAGAGATTCCCGCCGTGCAGTATTTCGTCATGGGCGACCCTGCCGATCCCAACACGCCGGGCAACACGTGGCGGACCGCCGGGGATTGGCCCGTCCCCGCCGAGGCGATCAAGGTCTACTTCCACCCGGACAACAAGCTGCGCCTGGCGGCGCCGCAAGAAATGTTCGGCTCGCTCGCCTACAAGTACGACCCGAAGAACCCTGTCCCGACCATCGGCGGCGCAAACCTGACGATCAGCAAAGGGCCGAAAGACCAGCGTTCCATCGAGGAGCGGACGGACATGCTACTGTTCACATCCCCCGTTCTCGACAGGTACGTCGAGATCACCGGGCCCGTCAGGGTCAAGCTGTGGGCCTCCTCGACTGCCCCGGACACCGATTTCACCGCCAAGCTCTGCGACGTCTATCCCGACGGCCGAAGTATGATCGTCCTTGACGGCATCCTCCGGGCCAGCCACCGCAACTCGCTGGAGAAGGACGAACTGATGGAGCCCGGAAAGATCTATGAGTTCGAGATCGACCTGTGGTCCACGAGCCTGGTTGTCAGCCCGGGCCACCGCGTTCGCGTCGCCATCTCGTCGAGCAACGCCCCGCGCTTCGAGCCCAACCCGAACACCGGCAAACCCTCTGGCTCGGACGACAAGACCGAGGTGGCCACGAACACGATCTACATGAACGCCGACCACCCCTCGCATATCCTGCTGCCGGCGGCCACCTATTGAGCCGCGAGCAGGCAGGCGTGGGGAAACAGCGACATCTGGATGTGATTTGAAATGGGCATTGCGAACAACCACATCGTCCGCGTGAGCATGTGGCTCCTCATTCCTGTTCTGCCCCTCATCTCGAATCGAGTCAATGCGGCGACGAACAGGGTCGGCGTGCCGCTCATCCATGTGACGGACCTGTACCGTCCGCATCTCGATCCCGACGACCACTGGGACCTTGCTTGCGTGTATGCGCTGGCAGAACGGGGTGATGTCGATCTCAAGGCCATCGTTATTGACTATCCACCGTCGGAGCCCAATGGGCCCAATCCCGATGTCATCGCCGTCTCGCAGATGAATCGGATCACGGGTCTGTCCGTCCCGGTAGCGGTGGGGTCGCCGCACCCGATGAAGTCACCCAACGACAGGCAGCCGTATGCCACCAAATCTGACCTGCAGGGTGTGCGGATGATATTGAACGTCCTCCGCGCGTCGGAGCGGCCGGTGCTGATCAATGTCACAGGCTCCAGCCGGGACGTTGCCGTGGCAGGCAAGACAGACCTCGGCCTCTTCACCCGGAAATGTGGGGGGATTTATCTCAACGCGGGCACAGGCCTGCCCGGCAAGGACCCGTCCGGCAGGCTGGAGTACAACGTCACGCTCGATAAGACGGCCTACGCTGCGATCTTCGATTTGCCCTGCCCGATCTTCTGGCTGCCCTGCTTTGAGGGGACCGAGTCTGACGGCGGGCCCGTGATCCGCGAGTACGCCTCTCACTATGTATTTCGCCAGGGCGAGATTCTCCCTCATCTGGCACCGCCGCTCAGGAACTACTTCGCCTGCATGTTCAGCCGCAGTATCACCTGCGACTGGCTCAGCGATCTGACCGGGACGCCCGACAATGCCCTGCTCACAGAGCACGGCAACAAGGACAGGCATATGTGGTGTACCGCCGGCTTCTTCCATCTTGCCGGCTATCGTGTCTCGCTCAATGGAGAGACCTCGCCACGCGACAAGACGAACGATGCAGGCGTCTGTACGTTCGAGCCCGTGCAGATCACGTGCGGCGACGATGGCATACCCCGGTGGCGCCGGGACCCCGAATCGAAAAGCCGGTTCATTCTTCATGTCCGTGACACTGAGCACTACCAGTCGGCCATGACGGGAGCAATGAACACGCTTTTAGCGGCGAATTGAAGAAGTCTGTCTTGCGGCGGTCAGGGCAAAAACAAAGCGAGGCCCTCATCGAGCATTGCCTCATTCCGCTAATCGAAGGAGCCACGACGATGAGAGCCACGCTTTTGCTCGGAATCCACACGGGGACTTTACGGTCCGAGCACCCTAAGCCGGCTGTGCTGCCCGGCCCGATAATCCACGGTTACATATACCCCTGTGCCACCATGGCATCGGCGACCTTGATGAAGGCGGCCGTATTCGCGCCGCGCACGTAATCCACGTAGCCGTTCTCCTTCTCCTTGCCATAGGTGACGCAGTTCTGATGGATGGAGCACATAATCGTGCGTAATTGGCTGTCAACGTCTTCTCGCGAGCGCCGCATGCAGCCTGCATTCTGATTCATCTCCAGGCCGGACACCGCGACGCCGCCGGCGTTGGCCGCCTTGCCCGGGCCGTACAGGATCTTCGCATCGTGGAACACATCCACGGCTTCCGGCCGACTCGGCATATTGGCCCCTTCGCTGACACAGTAGCAGCCGTTCTGAACCAACTGGCGGGCGTCGTCTTCGTCGATTTCATTCTGTGTCGCGCTCGGAAACGCCACGTCGCAGGGCACCGACCAGGGCCGTTTGCCGGCCAGGTACTGGGCACCCTTGAAGTGCTCCGCGTACTCCCGGATGCGGCCGCGACGCACGTTCTTCAATTCCAGCACCCACGCAAGTTTCTCCGCGGTGATTCCGCCCATGTCGACGATCGTGCCGTCCGAGTCCGACAGCGAGATCGGCTTGGCGCCCAGGGCGTTGAGTTTCTCGACAGTGTACTGGGCCACATTCCCGGAGCCCGAGACGGCGGCGGTCTTGCCTTTGACGCTTTCGCCGCGTGTGGCCAGCATCTCATTGGCGAAGTAGACCGCGCCGTACCCGGTGGCCTCCGGGCGGAGGTTCGAGCCGCCCCAGCCCACACTCTTGCCGGTCATGGCGCCGTTGAAGCGATGGGTCAGGCGACGGTACTGGCCGAAGAGGAACCCGATCTCCCGACCGCCCACGCCGATGTCCCCGGCGGGCACGTCCGTGTCGGGACCGATGTGACGGAACAGCTCGGACATGAACGCCTGGCAGAACCGCATGACTTCGCCATCGCTGCGGCCCTTCGGATCGAAATCAGACCCGCCTTTTCCGCCGCCCAGAGGCAGCGTGGTGAGACTGTTCTTGAACACCTGCTCGAAGGCCAGAAACTTCAGCAGTCCCAGGTTGACCGACGGATGGAACCGCAGTCCGCCCTTGTACGGACCCAGCAGGCTGCTCATGCGTATGCGATAGCCCCGATTCACATGGACCTGTCCACCATCATCCGCCCACACCACGCGGAACATGATCACGTTCTCGGGAACTACGAGGCGCTCCAGAACCTTAGCCTCGCGATATGCACGAGTGTTCAGCACGATGGGCATGACCGACTTTGCCACCTCGCGCACGGCCTGATGGAATTCCGTCTCCCCGGGCGACTGGGCAATGACCCGCTCCATGAAGGCGTCCACCTGACGGTCGGCCGCCGACTGTTCTTCGGTTCGCGACACTGCAATTGTCATACATTCTCCTCTAACATCCGTAGTATCATCTCATGTCTGATGGACTTCGTCCCGATGCCGCGAGCACCGTTGGACAGGGCCTCAGTGTTTGCCATCACAAATCCGCTGGATGGAATCCAGGTAATGCTTCAACAGCCAGAACTTCTCCAGGAACTCGGGCCACCCGCACGCAGGGACGAATCCCTGCTTGGCCTCCGGGACGATCAGCCCGCCGCCGGTGGTGATTTGTTTGAGTTCGCCCCACATTTCCGCCCAGACCTTGTTGGCATCCTGGGCAACCGACCCGGACACCTTCAACAGGTGCTCGAGCTGGAACAGCGGTGTGAACGGCAGCATCGTGGGTTGCTCGTTCGGCATCTCCTCGCCGTATATCCTTCTCTGCGGCTCTATGGTCATGGCAACCTCCCAGTCATCATTGTGGCCACCCGTATCCCAGCATCTGCGGGGTGGCAACGCACGTCTCGGCACAATAGCCAGCGTACAGGGTGCATTGTAACGAAGCAGCGGTGCAACTGATCCCCAACATGATACGCACTAACTCCACATAGTCTGTGTGGTATTTATGACCCATTGAATACACATGTATATGATAGCAACCATCCAACGACGCACGTTCCTCCTCGCCGACAGACAAGGCCTAACTCTTTTCACATGCTACACTTATGACCAATACAGTTCGTCATCAGAAAGTGCTTGCCTTTTCCGCAGTGTGCTGGCATAATGGGTTTGTTTACAGAGGTGCTTCGCGGATATGTGTGCATTAGATGGGTAATCGTTATGGCCAAGGCTCCTACTCGCGCTCAACAATTGAAGCAGGTCGAGACATTGCGTAAGCGCATCGCGGCGACGGAGGCCGGGCATTCCGACGAACGGCCCCAGTCCGAGCTGGAGATCGCCCTGAGGGAGCGGATCAAGGAGCTCGATTGTCTCTATACCATCTCGACATTCAGCGAAATGCATTTTCAATCCCCGGACCGATTCCTCCAGAGTGTTGTGGATTGCCTGCCCAAGAGCTGGCAATTCCCGGAGCACGCGTGCGCACGCATCAACTACGGGGACAGGCAGTACATCACACAGGAATTCGCCGAGGGCAAATGGCGGATGGCCTCTGGCATTGTCGCGGACGGCCGCCCCGTCGGTGTGGTGGAAGTCTTCTATCGAAAGGTCGTTCCGACATCGGACACGGGCCCTTTTCTCAAGGAGGAGTACGCTCTGATCCGGGCGGTAGCCGAACGCGTCGGCAGCGTCATGATGCACATGAAGGCCCTGTCGGACCTGCGCGCCGCGCATCGCGCCATCCAGAGAGAGCACCAGGCGCTCCAGGAGGCCAACATCGCCCTGCGGGCCGTCCTGTCCAGGCTCGAGGAGGAGAAGCACGGGATCAAGGCATCCATCGCGGCCAACATCCAGAAGGTGATCATGCCCATCGTCTTCGAGCTGGAGCTTGAGGTCACCGGACGTCAGCGCTCCTACGCCACCCTGCTGCGCAGAAGCCTCCAGGAAATCACCTCGCCGTTTCTCACGCAGATCGCCCGCGACCACGTGCAATTGACGCCCGTCGAGATCGCGATCAGCACGATGATCCGCAACGGGCTCTCGACCAAGGAGATCGCCCAGTTGCGCTGTATCTCGCCCGCGACGGTCCGACGGCACCGCGAGAACATCCGCCGCAAGATCGGCCTGAAGAACCGCAAGGCCAATCTCGCCACGTACCTCCAGGCGTCGATTGCAGGCGAATCCGCACCATCGGCCGATACGGCTCCCCAGCCCGCGGACCTGCCTGCCGAACAGCTACCCGCACTGCCCGACTGGGATGTCGGCCATATGCCCGGATCGGCGACTGAACTTCGCAGGTGAAACCCTCCGCGATCCTGCGGCGGATGATATTGGCCGCACAGAAAACAGGTAATGCCGGCCTGTCTCACTCATACGATCCTTTCATCCGTCCGCCCGTGCCATGAAGGGTCGGTAGGGAGTGTGGCGGCAGTCTCATCCCGCGCGGCGGTCGTAGGCTCGATACAGCAGATCGAGCTCCGCTCGCTTGCCGTCGTAATCCTGCTGCAGCTCGGAAAATCGCTCGGGGTACCTGTACACCTCCGCGTCACCAAAACGCTGCTTCACGCCCTCCAACTCGTGCTCGAGCCGCAGGATCATGTCCTCAAGCTGCTCGATGGAGTACTTGTTGAACTGTTTGAGCTCGTCCGGCGTCTTACGCTGCGGGACGGCCGTCTTGCGTCCTTTGTCCTCCGTCTTGCGGGCCGCCTCCTGCGCATCCCTCTGGGACTCGACGCGCTGGCGGATGATGGAGGCGTAGACCGAGTAGGCGGGCGACGCGTTGATGAACTCCGCTTTGCCGAGCCGGCGATTACCCAGCTCATCGGTGCCGATCACGAGCAGCTTGTCCACAACCCGATCGAGGAAATAGCGATCGTGGCTGACGGCAATGATTGTCCCGGTGTAGTCGTCCAGGGCCGTCTCGAGCATCTCGCGGCTGGCAATGTCCAGGTGGTTGGTCGGCTCATCCATGATCAGCACATCGGGCTCGGACAGGACGAGCTTGCAGAGCATCAGCCGGCTGCGCTGCCCACCGCTCAGTTCGCCGCAGAGCTTGAACACGTCGTCGCCCATGAACAGGAACGCACCGAGGCGGTGGCGCACCTGCTCCGGCACGAGCTCGGGATTGGCGCTCCACGCCTCCTCCAGAACGGTTCGGGTCGCGTCGAGCACGTCGCCATGCTGGTCGAGGTATCCGATGCGCAGGCTCGGTCCCATGCGGATGCTTCCGGCCGAGGGCTCCATCCGGCCGAGGGCAAGCTCCAGCAGGGTCGTCTTGCCCGTACCGTTGGGGCCGGTGATGCCAAGCCGCTCGCCGTTCAGAACATCGAACGTGAGGTTCTCGAACAGCGTCAGATCGCCGAACGATTTGCCCAGTCCCTCACTGCGAATGACAATGTCGCTGCCGCCGTCCGTCTCGGCAAATGAGAACCGAATCGTCTTCTGTTCGAGCGGCTTGTCGAGGAAGTCGGGATTCTCCTTGAGCAGGCGTTTGAGGCGGATCTTGCGGCCGCGGGCCGTGCCGCGCATGCCCTCCTGATCCTTGTTGCGGGCGATGAAATCGCGGGTGCGCTCGATCATCTCCGCACGGCGGGTGTACTCGCGCTGCTGCTGCAAACGGACGATGTCCCGGGTCTGGATGTAGTTGCTGTAATTGCCGCTCCAGACGTCGGCCTGGCGGTTCTCCACTTCGATGATCTTGCAGGCGACACGATCGAGCAGGTACCGGTCGTGGCTGATAATGACGGCCGCCCCACGGTAGTTGGCCAGGAATCGCTCCAGCCACTCGGTGGCCTGCAGGTCCAGGTGATTCGTCGGCTCATCGAGCAGGAGCAGATCGGTTTCGAGCATGAGCACCTGGGCCAGGCCCAGCCGGGACAACTGCCCGCCGCTCAGGGCGCTCGTCTTGGCGTGATGCAGCTCCATCTCAAAACCGAGGGCCGCCAGGGTCATCTGGATGCGGGTCTCATACTCGTACCCGCCGGCAATCTCGAATTCGTGCCCCAGCCGGTCGTACTGCTTCATCTTCGCCCGCAGTTCGGCCCCGGCGAGGCTCTCCATCTCATGCGAGGCATCGTGGATCGCCTGCTGCAGGCGGAGCAGATGCTCCACGCCGGTGTGCATCTCCTCCAGAACGGTCCGCTCGCCGCTGAATGTGGCCTCCTGCGGCAGATACCCGATGCGCAGCCCTTTCTGCCTGATGACGCGGCCGATATCCGGGGCAATCCGGCCGGTGATCAGGTTCAGGATGGTCGTCTTGCCCGAGCCGTTGGCGCCGACCATACCGACCTTCTCGCCCGCATGAAGCTGGAGGTCCAGCCGGTCCAGCACCACCTCCGGGCCGAACGACTTATGAACTTCCTGTAACGTCACAATGGCCATGTCTATCCTGACGGTGCACATCGCACCTCGTACGGACTCCTTTATCCTCCGCCTCCAGGATTCATCACCCATGGTATCGGCCGGAGTCATCGAATTCAAGTGCCGCCCCCCGGACACCAAAACACCTTGTCACGCGGAAAAACTCCCTTGCAATCGTCGTTCCACGGTGGTTTACTTCAATAATCTGCCAAGTACGAGCGTCTTACGACACGTACAATGAGTGAATCGGCAGAATATGTGGGAGGATTCGCCCTGCCCCGCCGGAGGCAGTATAAGTACTAGAGAGCTGACGGCCGATTTGTTTGCTGATCGGGCCGTAATGCAGGATCGGAGACATACCATAGACGTCGCTTTGGAGAGCTTGACATGGTGAGAAGACGAAATCTGACACGACGAGAACTCCTCAAGAGTTCGGCAGCAGCGGCCGGTTCCCTGGTGTTATCCGGGGTAGCCGGGCCCCTGGCGTTTGCCCAGGGCAATGACACGATCCGCGTGGGCGTGGTCGGCTGCGGCGGACGAGGGTCCGGCGCGGCCCACGACTGCGTGAATTCCTCGCAGGGCGTGAAGATCGTGGCCCTGGCGGATGCCTTTGGGGATCGCCTCAAGGGTTTGAAGGATGAGTTCAAGGTCGCCGACGACCGCTGCTTCGTTGGCCTCGATGGGTACAAGCAGTTGATGGCCATGGATGATGTAAACCTGGTCATTCTGGCGACGCCTCCGGGCTTCCGGCCGATCCACCTGGCCGAGGCAATCCGCAAGGGCAAGAACGTATTCATGGAAAAGCCCGTCGCCGTCTGCCCCGCGGGCATCAAGATGGTGATCGAAGCGTCCGAGCTGGCGGGGCAGAAGGGTCTGGCCATCGTCGCCGGCACGCAGCGCCGTCACCAGCCTGAGTACGTCGAGACGATGAAGCGAATCCACGACGGAGCCATCGGCGAGATCGTGTCCGCCCAATGCTATTGGAACATGGGCGGGCTGTGGGTCAGCGAGCGTCAGCCGGGCCAGGGCGACGTCGACTGGCAGATCCGCAACTGGCTGTACTTCACGTGGCTGTCCGGCGACCACATCTGCGAGCAGCACGTGCACAACCTCGACGTGATCAACTGGGCGTTCAAGGATGTCCTTCCCGATACGATCCACGGCCTCGGCGGCCGGCAGTTCCGCACGGACCCGAAGTACGGCCACATTAACGATCATTTCGGCGTCGAGTTCATCTATCCCAACGACGTGCGGACGATCAGTATGTGCCGCCAGATCGAGGGGACGGACGGCAACGTCAGCGAGCGAGTCGTGGGCACCAAAGGCGTCACCAATTGTAGCGGCGTGATCGACGGCGAGAACGCCTGGCGATACAGAGGCCCCCGCGGCAACGCCTACGTCCTGGAGCACACCGACCTGATCAGGAGCATCCGGGACGGCAAGCCGCTCAACGAGGGCAAGCGAATCGCCGAGAGCACCCTCTGTGCGATCATGGGCCGTGAGTCGGCCTACTCTCGCCAGCAGTTCAAGCGTGCATGGTTCCTGAGTCGGTGCACTCTGAACCTGCTGCCGCCGGATGGTCTCAAGCTCAGCGACGCCAAGCCCGTGCCTGCCTTTGCGATCCCGGGCCAGTATCAGTTGGCGGGATGGGTGCCGGAGGAAAGAGGCAGGAAACGTGGCTAGCCCTCGGCGGATTCCAGGAAAACGGTTGAAAATCACCGAACGAAGGAGATTTCGAATATGTCACCACAAGTGAACAACGGGATGCTCGGGACCAGCGCCGGCGTGGTCGGCGCGACGGCAGCGGTGCTCGGACAGACGGCACACGCACAAGGGTCGGACAAGATCAAGGTGGGAATGCTCGGCTGCGGCGGACGTGGCAACGGCGCCATCCAGAATTGTCTCGAGGCCGATCCGGCCGTCGAGATCATCGCTCTGGCCGACCTGTTCGAGAGCCAGGTGAGGCGGACCCGGGACAGCTTCCTGAAGAAAGAGCAGGTTAGGGACCGCATCAAGGTCAACGACGATCATCTGTTCTGGGGTTTCGACTGCCATGAGAAGCTGGCGAAGTGCGAGGCGGACTTGCTGCTGATGGCGACAACGCCGGCGTTTCGCGGCCGGCAGTTGATGGCCGCCATCAAGGCCGGCAAGCACGTGTTCACGGAAAAACCCGTGGCGACGGACGTGGCCGGCTGTAAAGAAGTGATGGAGGTCGCCCGACTCGCCAAGGAGAAGAACCTGGCCATCGTGGCCGGCACGCAGCGGCGCCACCAGGCGTCGTACGTCGAGACGATAAAGCGAGTCCATGACGGCGCTATCGGAGAGCTGGTCGGCGGCCAGTGCTATTGGTTTGGCGGCGGCATCTGGTTCAACGGCCTGCCGGAGAACAGCCAGATGACCGAGGTGGAGTGGCAGGTCCGCAACTGGTACCATTTCACATGGCTCTCCGGCGACCAGATCTGCGAGCAACACATCCACAATATTGACGTGATGAACTGGTGCTTCAACGGTCCGCCGGCGAAATTCACGGCGGTCGGAGGCCGCGGCTGGCGCAGCTACAACGAAGACCAGATCAAGACCGCCAAGGACGTCTGCCGCAAGTTCAACAACGGCAGCGAGGAGAACTGGGAGAAATACAACGGCGATATCTGGGACCATATCTACGCCGAGTTCGAGTATCCCAACGGCGCCCGCTGCCTGAGCTTTAGCGGCCACAGCCCCGGCACCGGACGCAACGGCGAGAAGATCGTCGGCACCAAGGGCGTCAGCAATTGCAGCGGGAGCATCACGGGTCAGAACGCCTGGTCCTTCCCGGGCAGAGGCATCGATCCCATGGTGCAGGAGCACAAGGACCTGATCGCGAGCATTCGCAGCGGCCAGCCGCTGAACGAGGGCCAGCGGGTTGCCGAGAGCACCCTGACGGCCATCGGCGCACGTATCGCCGCCTGCACAGGCCGCGTCATCACATGGGACTGGCTGATGAACACCAGCAAGCAGGACCTCGTGCCGAGGGACATCAAGCCCGGCCCGGGCCTGTTCCATCCCATCGCTACCGGCCGCGATGAGCCGGTGTAGTGCCGGCCTATCCAAATCGTTCCCATTGCAGGGGCCGAGGATCGCACGCAACGCCAACCGATCCCCGGCCCCTGATTTCTGAGCTCTGACAAATGGCAATCACACTGTGCGTGCTTTCGTTGCTGTTATCGTCGTCTACGAATCCGCGTGACGCTTTGAAGGCGGTCCCGGAGACAATCCGCCCGTTCTTTGGACCCCCGCCGCAGTTCGCAGGCGATTTCGGACAGTACAGGTCGCCGCTGAGGTTCGATGACGGCACGCCTGTCAAGACGCCGGCCGACTGGCAAAAGCGGAGGCAGGAAATCCTCGCCACATGGCGCAGGTTGACGGGCCTCTGGCCACCGCTGATCGAGAAGCCAGAAGTCCAGTACACAGAGAGAACACACCGGGACAATTTCACTCAGCACAAGGTCCTGGTCGAGATCGCGCCCGGCAAGCAGACAGTGAGCGGTTATCTGCTCGTCCCGGACGGCGAGGGCATCTTTCCTGGCGTGCTCGTCGTTTACTACGATGCGGAAACCGGGATTGGGCTGGGCAAAGGACTGCGCGACTTTGGCTATCAGTTGGCCAAGCGAGGTTTTGTCATTCTGTCGATTGGGACGCCGGAATTCGCCAGCCTTGACCCGCCGTACAAGCCTCTGTGCGAGACGGTCGAGGGCCAGCCTCAACTGCAGCCGCTTTCCGCCCTTGCCTACGTCGCCGCCAATTGCCATACGGCGATCGCGAACATCCCCAACGTCGATCCCGCGAGAATCGGCGTTGTGGGGCATTCCTACGGCGGCAAGTGGGCCATGTTCGCCTCATGCCTCTATGAGAAGTTCGCCTGTGCCGTTTGGTCCGATCCCGGGATTGTCTTCGACGAAACCCGGCCCAACGTCAACTACTGGGAGCCCTGGTACCTCGGCTACGAGCCCAACCGCCAGCGCGAACGAGGCGTCCCCAGCGACGCCAATCCACGAACCGACCCCTACAAGGCGATGAGGGAAACCGGCCGCGATTTGCACGAACTGCACGCCCTGATGGCCCCGAGGCCGTTCCTCGTCTCAGGTGGCGCCGAGGACCCACCCAAGCGTTGGCAGGCCCTCAACCACACCATCGCGGTGAACCGTCTCCTGGGACAGAGCAATCGCGTCGCCATGACCAACCGTGAGACCCACGACCCCACGCCCGAGTCCAACGACCAGATGTATGCCTTCCTCGAGCACTTCCTGCAATCGGACCGATGACCGCTACGGAGCGTGACAACTCTTGATGATGTAGCCGCCCGACTTCTCCTCCGGTTCCAGTTCGAGGATGCCGCGTGCCTGTGCCTCCTCGAGCAACTGGCTGAACGACCGGACGCCGTAGTAGGATTCGCTGAAGCCTGGCTTGCGGCGCTTCAGGGTTTGCTTGATCATGGAGCCCCAGATCTTTTCCCCCTCCCCGCGCTCCTCCACCAAAGCCTCGTAAGTCTCGACGATCCAGTCGAAGGCCTCCTGTTTCTTGTCCTTGACGGGCTTGGCGGCTTTGGCAACTGGGCCTCGCGCCGGCTTGCGACCCACCTCTGTGCTGACTTCCTTCTTGCGAGCCGGTTGACGGCGCACGAGGTCGTCGTAGTAGATGAATTCATCGCAGTTGGCGATCAGCAAGTCGGATGTCGAATTCTTGACGCCGACGCCGATCACGATCTTGTTGTTCTCCCGCAGCTTGCTGACGAGCGGGGAGAAATCAGAGTCGCCGCTCAAGATGGCGAAGGTGTCCAGGTGCGCTTTCGTGTAACAAAGGTCGAGCGCATCGACCACCATGCGAATATCGGCGGAGTTCTTGCCCGACATTCGCACGTGCGGGATCTCGATCATCTCGAAGGACGCCTCGTGCATCGAAGGCTTGAATTCCTTGTAGCGGTCCCAGTCGCAGTACGCCTTCTTGACGACGATACTGCCCTTGAGCAGGAGCCGCTCGATCACCTTGCCAATGTCGAACCGGGCGTAGTTGGCCGCTTCAACGCCCAGCGCGATGTTCTCAAAATCGCAAAACAGGGCCATGTTTTTCGTCTCAGCCTGATATGCCATGTGGTCGTTCCTTCAACAAAAAGTCTCCCGTTCCGGTTTCCTGACAATCATCTTCTCCAACCGTCATTTCCTTCTTCACGGCCCCGCCATCCTAACACAAGCCCCGCCCCGATTCAAATACGATTCGCTGAGCTGTCCGATGGAGTGAAGAGTCCGCCCTGCAATCCACCTCAAGGAAACGAACGCAACACATCAACCGTGGGGAGTAGATCGGGGGACACGCAGGAGAAGGGTTACGAGAAGCACTCCCTGAGCAAGACCTTCGGCCAAGTCAACAAAGACAACCCAGAAGAAGCCTATACGATGGTCCGATGGCACTGCATAGAACAGAGCGATGATCCCAGCAAGAGGGGCGATCGATGATGCAACACCGAGGACCCAAATCAGCGGGAGATAGCGTTTGACGTCTGTGGCGAAGATGAAACACTGGAGTCCTACAAGCGCAAACATGCTCATCAACATCCGGGTCAGATAGGTCACCAGAATCCCCACGGGCAGTCCTGGATCCGCCTGGTGGATGAAGTGAACAAGCCAGGGCTGAGGCATCGCTGCCGCGATCAGGGCGAACAGTGTCGTGAACGCGATGAAACGCAGCAACCATTTCACTCCGGATTCTGCCGTCATAGCACCGTCTCTCGCACAACCTCTCGTTCTCTCAGGGGGAGAAATCACATTCCGGCCACTCACGCGAACTTGGCGTCGGGGACTTCGCGGACGGAGGGTGGGACGTCGAAGAAGTCTTCGGGCTGGAAGCCGAAGGCGCCGGCGATGAGGGTGCTGGGGAAGGTCTCGCACTTGTTGCGGTAGTCGCGGACGTTGCCGTTGAAGAATCGGCGGGCGGCCTGGATGCGGTCCTCCGTGTTGACCAGCTCGCGCTGGAGCTGCAGGAAGTTCTGGTCGGCCTTGAGCTTCGGATAGTTCTCCACGACGGCCATGAGCTTCTGCAGGGCGGCCACCAACTGGTTCTCGTCCACCGCCTGCTCGCTCGGCCGGCCCTGACTGGCTATGCACTGAGTACGCAACTGGGTGACGCGGTCGAAGACCTCCTTCTCGTGGGCGGCGTACCCCTTCACCGTGGCGACGAGGTTGGGGATCAGGTCGTATCGCCGCTTGAGCTCCGTATCGATGTTGCCCCACGCGTCGCGGATGTGGTTTCGCAGGGCCACGAGCGTGTTATACGTCAGGACGACGTAGAGCAGTGGCAGCAGGACAACAGCGGCAAGGAAGACAATCACAATCAACGAGCCATTCATAATCAACTCCGAGAGAACAGGTAATCCGGCACGAGCGTCCTGACGGCGATGAGGCGATTCAGATTCGACTCGATCTGCTCGGGCGACATTCGACTGCTGAATGAGATGCCCAATGCGGGGCCCTCGATCTCGATCGTCAGGTCATCGTTGGCCAGGAGGTACTCCATCATGCGGGCGTTGCACACATCGTAGGCGAACTTTTTGTCCCGCGAGCGCACACAGAACTTGCGGGAGAACTCGTGCGACTCGAAATCGATATCGTCGTAGCCCAACGCCTGGGCGACCTTCGAGAAGAACCCCTCCCTGGCGATGGCCAGCTCCGGGAAGGACACCGGCATCAGCAGCAGGAAGAACGAGAAGTAATGATGGTGCGTCTGGCGATGGCCTTTCGAGTCGGTGGAGTGCGTCTCGTAGTGATAGTCGAACGCCATCACATCATGGCTCTTGTAGTTGCCCGAGAAGACATTGAACGCATATCGATTCTCGCCTGTCCGCAGCTTGTCGAGGAACTCATATCGCCTGGCCAGCTCCCGATCCTTGTTCGGGTCGAATCGCAGGCCCAGCCGGGCGGCCATCGCCAGCATCGCCTCCCGCCGCTTCTTCGCCGCCAGGTGGCCGAAGATCGCCGCGACAATGACCAGCGCAACGATGCCAATGATAACCAGCGCCTGCATCATCTTTGCCTCCAGAATCATTCCAGCTATGCAGAGTCCTTTGACGTATCGATCCGAGAGATCACGACAATCCCGCCGCTCCAGGTGGACTCCGCCCGGTGGTCTCCGCGCCTCGCATGCAAGCCCGCCTACGCCGCGGCGGGCTCGGCGTTGTACTCGTCGAACCGCACGGCGATCTTCTTGCTGACTCCCTGCTGCTGCATCGTAATGCCGAAGAGCACATCGGCGGTACTCATCGTCCGCTTGGAGTGCGTGATCACGATGAACTGGCTATCGAACCCGAAGTCCCGAAGCAGCATGTCGAATCGCTCGTTATTTGCCTCATCCAGCGCCGCGTCCACCTCGTCGAGGAAGCAGAATGGCGAAGGCTTCGTGCGGAAAACCGCGAACAGCAGGGCCAGGGCGGTCATGGATTTCTCGCCTCCGCTGAGCAACGAGATGCTCCGTGTCTCCTTGCCGGGCGGGCGGGCGATGACCTCGATGCCCGCTTCGAGCACGTCGTCCGCCTGTTCGAGCACGATGTCGGCCTTGCCGCCGCCGAAGAGCCTGCGGAAGATCTGCTGGAAGTTCACGCGGATCTGCTCGAATGTCTCCACGAACTTGTCGCGGCTCTGCTTGTTGAGCTTGGCGATAAGCTGCTGCAACTGGTTCTTGCTCTGCGTGAGGTCTTCCACCTGGGTGGCCAAGAAGTTGTGCCGCTCTTCCAGTGTCTCCTGCTCGGCGATGGCGTCGAGGTTCACGTTGCCCAGCCGTTCGATCCTGCCCCGCAACTCCGTGATCTCGCCTTTCACCTGCTCCCAGTCCACGTCACGGGTCGTGCGGTTGGCGAACGCCTCGGCCAGGTCGATCTGCAGCTCGTCCCGCACCCGCGCGACGAGGTCCTGCTGGCGAACGTCCAACTGGCCCAGTTCGACGCGCAGCTCGCTGATCTTGTGCTCGATTTCGGTCTTCTGGGCCCGCTTGGAGCGGACCAGCTCATCGTTGTGCTTCTGGTCGGCGACGAGCCGCTCCAACTCCTCCTGCAAGGCCCGGCTGCCCTGCTGGGCCGATTCCTTCTCCACGTACAGCTCGGAGACACGGGACTCACACTGGAGGATGTCCCTCTGGGCCTCAACAAACTGCCCGCCGCAGACCTGGACGTCGTCCTCTGCGGCCGCCAGCGTCTGCAGGCTCGCTTGAATCTGGCCCTGTAGCCGCTCGATGATCTGTCGCAGCCCCTTCTGCTGCTCCATGAGCTGGCCTAACTGGACCTTCAACTCCGTCAATTCCTGCATCCGGCCCTGCTGCATCTCCTTGAGCCCGTCGTAGCGAATCTCCAGCTCCTCGATGCGGGCCTTGCGCTCCCGGTTCACAGCCTCCAACTCAGTCAACCGCTGCTTGGACTCGTACTCCTTCTGCACCGACTGAGCGATCTCCGCCTCCAGCGAGCCGATCTCGCCGGCGATCAGCGGCTCCTCCTCCTTCAGACGCCTCACGTCCTGCTCATAGACCGCCAGTTTGGAGGCCACCTGCATCTTCTCCATATTGGCTTCGTAGATCGCGGTGCGCAGGTCCTTGCATAACTTGTCCATGTGGGCCTTGGCCTGCGTGTTTCGCTGGACATGGCCCTCCAGTTGTTCGATCTCGGCGTTGATGCCGTTGATGGTCTCCTGCAACTGGTCCATCCGGCTTCGGCGGGAGATGAGACCGGTCGCCTTGCCCAGCGGCCCAAGCCGGATCAGCCCCTCGCGGCTGAGGCACTCGCCATTGAGCGTGACGAACGTGTAGCCCGCCCGCGTGTAGTCGCCCAGCTGCATCGCCGCTTCGAGCGAATCCACGACAATCGTTCTGCCCAGCAGGCTCCAGGCCAGAGGGGCGTATTTGCTCTTGAACCGGACGAGCTCGACGAGCCGGCCCCGGACGAATGGGTACGCCGAGAAGTCCGCATCGTCCACCAACGGCTCCGCCTGGTCCAGGCCGCGGAACTGCACCCGACCCTCCAGGTTTGAGAGCGTCTGGCCGTCCTGCAACAGCCTGGCCACGTCCTTCACCAGCAGCACGTCCGTCAATCCCTCCAGCGCCGCTTCCACCGCCCCGGCGTATGCGACGTCCGTGCTGATCTTCTCCGCGAGAATGCCGTCGATGTAGTCGAGCCTGCGGCTCTCGTCGTTCTGCGACTTGACGATGCTTTTGACGGCGTTGCCGAGCCCCTCATAGCGGCGTTCCATGTCCGTCAGGACCGCCAGCTCGCTGCTCAGGGCGCTGCGGGCCTCCTTGCTGTGGGCCAGTCGCTTGCCGCCCTCGGCGATCTGGGCCTCCGCCTCCTCGATTTTCTGCCGCTTGGACTCCAGATTCTGCTCGAGCTCCTCGAGCACGCGGGCAATGTCACCAAGCCGGGCGTTGTGCTGGGCCTTCTCCGTCAGGAGCCGCTCCAGCTCCGCCTTGGCCATCTCGGCGCGGCTGGCCAGCCGGGCGCGCTGGTTCGACAGGCTCGTGCGATAGTTGGAGATGCTTTGAATCTCGTTGTGGAGCTGGGCCGTGCGCCGCACGATATCGATGATGCCGGATTTCTCATCCTCGAGCTCCGCCTCCAGGGACACCAACTGCGCATCGGCCTCACGTGTGATTCTCTGGATTTCCTCGATCGCCTCTGTTCTCTCTGCGACCGTCCGGTCGCAGACGGCCAGATCGTCGCGGTGGCGTGCCAAGTCCGCTTTCAGCACGTCGCCCTGTCCGCGCAGGCGCTCGATCTCCTGCGCCGCCACAGCTCGTCGCTGCTCCAGCTCGCTCATCCGCGATCGTAGGAACTCGATTCGCTGCAATTTCTGATCGATTTTGCTCTGAATGGAGACAAGGGCGTTGCCGGTCTCACTGAGCCTGTGCTCCTTGTCGATGATCTCGTTTCCCAGCCGGCTGACGGCGGCCTCGGCCCCGGCCTCCTCAGCGGCCGCCGCAGAGAAGAAGTCCTCCGCCCGGCGAAGTGCCTCGCCCCGCGAATCGAGCTGCTCCTTGTTCTTGGCGTACTCGACGAGCGAGTAGTTGACCTGGAGCTCCTTGAGTTTCTGGCTGTATTCGAGGTAGTTGCGGGCCTTGCCGGCCTGGAGCTTGACGCTACGCAGCCGCTTGGCCACTTCCGCCAGGATGTCGGCCAGACGCAGCAGGTTCTGCTCGGTATGTTCGAGCTTCCGCAGCGCCTCCTTTTTGTGAGCCTTGTATTTGCTGATGCCGGCGGCCTCCTCGAAGACAACTCGCCGGTCCTCCTTCGACGCACTGACGAGCTTCTCCACCTGGCCCTGCTCGATGATGGAGTACGCCCGGGTGGCCACGCCCGTGTCCATGAACAGCTCGCGGATGTCCTTGAGGCGGCAGACCTTGTTGTTGATGCGGTACTCGCTCTCGCCGCTGCGATAGATGCGCCGGGAGATCTGGACGTGCTCGGTATCGATAGGCAGCCGGCCGCTGGCGCTGCCCTGCGGATTCGAAAGCACTAACGTCACCTCCGCCGAGCCGAGCGGCTTTCGGCTGCCGCTGCCGCTAAAAATCACATCGGCCATCTGGTCGCTGCGCAGGCTCTTCAACTTCTGCTCGCCCAGGACCCATTTGACCGCGTCTACGACGTTGCTCTTGCCGCAGCCGTTCGGTCCGACAATCCCGGTGATCGCAGCATCAAAAACGAATTCCGTTCGATCGGCAAAACTCTTGAAGCCGTCAAGTACGATTTTCTCCAGTCGCATCGTCTATCCAAAAAGTCACAGGTTCAGCAAGGGCACCTCTCCTTCGGGTGCAGTTCTGGGACAGCATGTAACTCTATTATCGGCCCGTTGTCACTCATTTCTTGATTATTAGACCCAGCATGGGGAGGGGTCCGGCCCAGAACTGTGCCTCTACCGCCCCTTTGGCCACCAACTGCTCCATCAGGACGATCACATCCGAATAGGAGACATCGAGTCCGGGGAGGCCCCCGTCTCTCGCCTGCGCGGATTCGCCGCCAAGGGTCCGAATGATATCCGCCAGATCAAAGCTGGTAGTCAGCGGCCTGACGGGTCCGGGCCGCGTGGGGTGCCTGCGAATGAGCGAGACGTAGTCCTCTCCCGGCCTGGCGTTGACCACCACCATACCGTCCGGTGATTCCACGAACAGGTTCTTGCGACACGTGAGCGTCGCGCCGAACAGGACGATCCGGGGATTGCCGCTGCGCGTGACATAGATCGCCTTGCGATCGGTCTGGCTCACCTGCTCGATGTAGAAGCTGCGTCCGACGCGCGTCGGCATGATGGCTGGGTCGTTCATCTCGCGCAGACGCTCGTAGGCGCCGAGCACGATCGCTGTGTCGCTGTCGCGCAGCAGCCGCTGGGCCAGCGCCGCCGCATCGTTCCGATCTGCACCGATCACCAGGGCGTCGAGCGCCTCCAGGCGGCGCTGCGACTTCGGGTCGAGGGCGATCTCCCGCAGCGTCCCGAATCCGCGGTCCCCGCCCAGGTTCAGCATGCATCGGGCCGCCCGCAGACGGACCTCTTCCTCCGAGGCATTGAGCAGGGCGCCGAGCTTCGCCAGGCTCTCCCGCCCCAACGCTTCGAGGGCGATCTCGCTATCTTCCTTCTTATCGGATACGGCCAACCGGTGGACCAGCGTGTTGATCCTGGCTTCGATCAATTCCTGGGTCTGATCCAGGTACGTTGCACCGATCATCGAGGTAAACCACAGTCTGCGCTGGCGGTATTTGGCGGGTATGCGCAACCCAATCGTGGTAGGCGAGAGGGCCTCAGCGGTGCCTGAGCCGTAGCGCTCGTTCAGGCGGTTTCGAATCTGGCTGATCAACAGGTAATCGGCCTTGCGCAGCGTCACAGCCCCCTGGTAGGCGGTAGCCGCCCGGCCGCCGCCGAGGATATAGCCGTCTCTCAATGTGGGTTTGCTCACCCCGATGCTGTTGATGAACACCGGGCCCTCGACCGTCGCCAGCGTCCTTGCACCGGAGCCGAGACTGCCTGCGGGCACAAGCTCCGCCTTGTACAGCCACCCGCCGTGGAGCGAAGTGGCCTCCGAGCCGGCAAGCAGGGAAACCCGCACGTCGAAATGCTCATCCTGCCGCCAGGCGGGGGGAAGGACCGCCTCAAGCCGCACGACCGCCGTGTTCTTGCTGTCAATCAGCTTGTTGACGTCGTAGCCGCCCGCGGGAAGTTGAGTCATGACATACCGTTTGATGTACTCCCGAATCCCCGGCGGGCAATCCCCCGAACCCGTGCCGGGCAGCCCCCCCACCAGCCCGAAGCCTTCCACGGCCACCGGCTGAGCCACCGGGACTCTCGCGACGGACCCGATCCGCGTGCCAAGCTTGCTTTCCGGCACCAACTCGACGGAGCCGGTCGCCGAAGTCTCTTGATGCCGGCACCCGGCGAACATGGAGACCGACAGCACACCCGCTAAACAAAACAGTTTCCTGTAGTAGGCTCTCATACCACCGAATATCGCCCAAACAGTCGCTTTTGAATGAGGCAAAGTTGGTTTGATGATACACCATTATAGGACGTGCGTCAAGAACGATCAAAAGGTGCCCTCGACGGGCATGTGCACCAGGCCTCTGCCCGAGGGCTCCCGATCACGGCCTACTCCCCCATGATCTGGCAGACGACGGTTCGATTGCGGGCCCGGGTGTCGAAATCCACGAGGATGATCTGCTGCCATGTGCCCAGGGTCAGCCGACCGTCGGCAAACGGCACCGTGAGCGATGGCCCGAGCAGCGAGGCCCGCACGTGCGAGTGGCCGTTGTCGTCGTTCCACGTCTGCTCGTGTTCGTAGTGGCCGTCCTCCGGGGCAATCCGCTCGAATGCCGCCCTGAGGTCATGATTCGCCAAGCCCGGCTCATACTCCGTCGTCGTCAGGCCCCCCGTCGAGCCCACGTGGAAAAGCGCGACCACCCCGGCCGTCAGGCCCGAGCCGGCCACGGCCTCGCCGACCTGACCCGTGATATCGACCACATGACAGTTGCCCTTCGTCTTCACCTGTATCTGTTCCGTCTTGACCATACCCGACCCACCTTTCATCCACTGCAAGTCAATCCCATACTATAACCGGCGGAGGCCCAAACGGAGCTTGATTTTGCGGGAGTCCGCGTGTATCCTCTTGGCCTTGGCTCGATTTCAAGAGGCCGATTCGTCCATAGACTATAGACTACTGAAAAGGAGCATGATTATGCCACGAGTGGTAAGGAATTTGGAGATTGCCGCGCTGTGCATACTGGCGATGATATTTTCCGGCTGCGGGAAAAAGGACGGAGGGCAGTCGCCGCCATCGGCGCAACAGGCCCCTGCCCAGACTGGCGGCCAGCCTGCGGCCGGGACGCAGGCACAACCACAGGCATCGGCTGGCAGCCAGACAGCCGCCGGGACGCAAGCACCGGCCGACCAGACGCCGTCGCCCGCGGACTATGCCAAGATAGCCGAGCAGAACCGTCAAGCTCTCGCCCAGATGAATCAGGGCAAAGTCATCGAGGCGGCGCCCGGTGAGACGCTCAAGGCCCTGCTGCCCGCGGACCTGCCGGGCATGAAACGAACCGAGGCCTCCTCCGAGCGGAACCAGATGATGGGCGTTGACATCTCCACGGCCGAAGGACGATACAGTGCCGGCGAGAATGGCGAGTCCAGCATGACGATCAGGATCACGGATGTCGGCAACATGGCGGGCCCCATGCGCATGGGCATGGCCGGATGGACCATGGCTCAGTACAACCGGGAAACCGATACCGGCTATGAGAAGACCATGACCTACAAGGGCTACAAGGGCATGGAGGAGTACGACAAAAACGATAAGAACGGCACTGTCCGCATCTTCGTGGCCGACCGCTTCATCGTCGAGGTCGATGGCAACGGCATCACGATGGACACCCTCAAGCAAGCTCTTGACAAAGTCGATCTCGCGAAGGTCAGTAGCGCAGCCAAGGGCTCGTGAGCGGGCGATAGAGATAGCTGCCGCGGATACCATGCGCGGTTTCTCGCACTTGACAGATGTGCTGCAAGGATAGTCCGCCTGTACTACAGATTGTCCAGGCGTTGGCCGGCGGAAGGACTTGCGGGACGACATCAGAATTGCTATGAATACCGCAGTCTGCATGCGGTGAATCGGCAAAGGAATGCACGACCTCTGGGTCTCTATTGAAGGAGTCTTGAATGCGAACGCGAGTGTTCTCAGCAATGACGATCACGGCAATCGTCCTGTTCTCTCTGGCAGGATGCGCGAAGAAGGAGAACCAGTCCCCCACGAAGGTCGAGAAGGCTGCCCCGAGCAGCGAGAAGAAGACGACGAAGGCACCATCCAAGACCCCGCCCCAGATGAGCGTCCCGGCCGGCCAATCCGAAGCCGGCGATTCTACCGCCACGATCGACTCGAAAGCCGGCAGCCCCACCGTCGCACAGGCGCCCGAGAAACCCATGTATCTGGGCCAGGTGCTGGCTACATGGAACATGGGCAAAAGGGGCGAGGCCCTCAATCAGTTCCTCCAGCTCAACTGGCAAGATCCCGCCGTCCTGCAAGGCATTCCCATCTTAGCCATGTCTGAGCAGCAGTTCGCCGCCCTCTCGCAGGCACAGAGAGACCCGATCACCCAGCAGGCCCAGCAGTTCTCCCAGACAGCCCGCGACATGGCTCGAGCCGTGATTGCCAGCACCGACACTTTCGTGGCTTCCGGCAACACCGTGGGGGCCAAGGCCCGATTCGATGCCGTGCAGCAGTTCGGCCAGGCTCTGGCGGCGCCCGAGCGCCTTCAGATCATCCAGTTGGTGGGCAAGGCGATAACCAGCCTTGCACAGGAGAAGCTGTCGGGCGTCAAGTAAAGAGCCGGGTCGCACGGAGCCGTACCTGGCGAGGGGTCCGACGCTGGCCGGTTGAGCAGGTCGTCCAGGCTGACCGTGGCGATACCCGTCACCGCGTCGCTGATTCCATCGGGGATGACGAAGATTCTATCGTGGCCCGGGCCGCCGAGGCGAAGGCGTGCTCCAGTGTGAAATGTGTGGCTGATCGGTCTTCGTGCCCAGTCCACGGCGTCAGACCTCTCACATGGCACGAGCTACGCCGGTCGTACGGGCCACGTTCGAACATCTGATTGAATTCCCTCCTTCCCCTGCATACAATGGACGTATGCTGCACAGGAGTATGACGATACAAGAGGTGGCGAAACTGCTTGGCAGCGACGTGCGCCGCGTCGAACGCATGGCCAAGCGAGGACAGATTCCCTGCCAGAAGGTCGGCGGCCAGTTCCGCTTCAATCGCGCCGAGATCACGGAGTGGCTTCAGCGAAGTATGGGCGCCATGAGTCACGACCACTTGGCCGAGGTCGATGCGGGCATTACCACCCAGCGGCAGACGCAACAGGACGAGGCCATCATCACCCCCCTGCTGCGCATCGAGGCGGTCAGCACGAGCCTGGGCTCGCGCACGAAGAACAGCACGCTGCGCGAGCTGGTGGCCCTGGCGGAGAAGACCGGCCAAGTCCTCGACGTGCAGACGCTTCTCGAAGCGGTCATCCGCCGTGAGGAATTGTGCAGCACGGCCATCGGCGGCGGCTTTGCGATCCCGCACCCCCGCCGACCGTTGCCCGAGGCCATTGCCGGGCCGATCCTCGTCGTCGCAAGGACTAGCCAGGGAATCGCTTCCGGGGCTCCCGACGGCCGTCTGACCACCTTGTTCTTCCTGACCGCCTCGCAGGACGACCGCCACCACCTGCACACCCTCGCCCGCCTGTGCCGCATACTCCGCGAAGAGAGGTTCGTCAGCCAACTGGAGTCGGCGGAAACGCCCGCCGAGATGATCGACCTGATGAAGCAGCGCGAGTTCGAGGTCCTCTCCGAGTGATCGCGGCCTTGAGGATGGGACGATAGGAGAAACGGAAGAAGGGAGAACACGATGGACAGGAATAAGTGCTGTGAGATCGCCATCATTACCGTGCTTGCCTTGAACCTGGTTGTGATGGCACAACCGTCTCTGACGATCTACAATCAGGATTTCACCGTGGTGCGTCAGCCGTTGTCGCTCGACTTGCAGCGAGGGACCAACGAGTTGCGCGTCACGGACATCACCGCGCACATGGAGGCGGACTCGGTGATCCTTCGCGACCCGGCAGGCAATCGGGCCATCCAGATTCTCGAACAGAACTACCGGGCCGATCCCGTCTCCCAGGGCCTGCTCCTGTCGCTCTATGAAGGCAAGGAAATCCAGTTCCTGGCGAGGAAGCAGGACAAGGACGAGAGCAAGCTGCGGAGCCGCAAGCAGGACGGCACAGTCGAGATCCGCGCCGTCGAGCACCTCTACCGCTGGATCAACTGGGAGATCGTCGAGAAGTCCGACACGTTCCTCAAGACGGACAGCCAGACTATCGAGTTCCGCATCCAGGTCCCCACCGGCGAGGAACGGGTCATCACGTATAAGGTCCACTACACATGGTGAGACTCCTTCGCGTCCGCTCTTTCAGCAGTCTGATGTCACAGGATGGGTGGCAGCGGAAAGCGCAGCTTGCCAATGGTCCTTGCGGCGGAGTGACCGTGAGTTACAATGGTTTGTGCGCAGGCTCCGGCGGTTTGCCGAGATATCTGTAGACATAATGAGCGATGAAGGATGCGGCGATATGACGACAGTTTCCAGGCGCAAATTACTCGGGTGCGGGGCGGCGATTGCCGTGCCGCATGTGATTCCATCGTTGTTGTGGGGTCAGGCTGGGACTTCGCCCAGCGGGCGGATTACGATGGGGGCGATCGGGCTGGGCGGCCAGGGGATGCACAATCTCAAGAGCTTCCTCACGTTCGACGACGTGCGGGTGCTGGCGGTCTGCGATGTGGATCGGAATCATCTGCAGAAGGCGAAGGAGACGGTGGACGCCGCATACGGCAACAGGGATTGTGCGGCGTACGGCGATTTCCGCGAGGTCCTCGCCCGTGCGGACATTGACACGGTCCTGATCGCCACGCCGGACCATTGGCACGCGATTCTTTCCATCGAGGCGGCGAAGGCCGGCAAGGACATCTACTGCGAGAAGCCGATCTCGCTGACCGTCGCAGAGGGCCGGGCGGTCGTCGAGACGATGAAGCGATACAGCACGGTCTACCAGAGCGGCACGCAGCGGAGGAGCATCGCGTGTTTCCGATTCGGCGTGGACATCGCCCGCAGCGGCATGCTCGGCAAGCTCCAGACGCTGCACTGCTACTACCACAACGGCCCAACGTGCCCCCCGCAGAAGCCGCAGCCCGTGCCCGGCGGGTTCGACTACGACATGTGGCTTGGCCCCGCGCCGTTCGAGCCGTACACGCCGCCGAGATGTCACGGCAGCTTCCGGTGGATCTACGACTACTCCGGCGGGCAACTGACCGACCTCGGGGCGCATTTCGCTGACCTCGCCCAGTGGGCGCACGGCAGCGAGGACACCAGCCCGACGCAGTACGAGGGCTGGGCCGAGTTCCCCAAAGACGGCCTGTTCAATACGCCCGTGCGGTTCGAGGTCGCCGCCACGTATGCCGATGGCGTGAAGATGATCATGCACGACGAGACCGAGCCCGGTCGCGGTCCGCGAGGCAACAAGTTCGTCGGCTCCGACGACTGGGTCAGCGTCGATGACACCGGCAAGGTCACCGCCTCCAGCGCCGCCATCCTGCGAAAGCTCAACGCCGCCCAGCAGGGCTACGAGTACATGGAGGGCCACCACCGCGACTTTCTCAACTGTGTGCGCACGCGAGGCCGCACCATCGCCCCGCCCGAGACGGCCCACCGCTCGACCACGACCTGCCACATCGCCAATATCTGTCTGCGTCTGGGGCGAAAGCTCCAGTGGGACCCCGTCGCCGAGCGATTCGTGAACGACCCCGAAGCCGATCGAATGCTCGCCCGCGCCACCCGCAGCCCCTGGCGACTGTGAAAATCGAGAGGAAAGACCTGCGTCGTCGCACGCATCTGGAGCGAGATAGCCGGAGCCAATTGATGAGGACATGAATATGAGGAACCACTGTATCGCGTGCATCGCCCTACTGCTCCTTTGTCTGGGAGCATCGTGTCATCCGCAACAGCCGACAGGCCCGTCGTCCCCACTGAACCTGGCACAGGCGACGGAGGACCTGGGCTTCTTCTTCAAGACCATCGAGCAGGTGCACCCGAACTGCCGAGCGAACCTGTCCAAGGCTGACTATAAGGCACTCAAGGAGCGTTCTTACGAGGCGTTGAGGCGAGCCGGCGATGATAAGGGCCAAGCCTTAGTCCGCGTGCTGGCCCTGACGGCCGCCCAAGCCGCAGCGGCCATCGGGGACGGCCATACCTCCTGTGATCTATCCCCGAATCTGGCCGATCCCGGCGATCCGACACCCTGCATGCCGCCCTTTCGGCTTCGGTGGGACGCAGGGCACGTGACAATCGATAAGGCCATCAGCGGGCTTGAGCGACTGGCCGGCGCCCGACTCCTCCAGATCAACGGAAAACCGTTTGAGGAGGCGATTGCCCCCGTGCTGGCCCGGGTCTCGGGCGAACGGCAGGCATTCCGGATGATTTGCTTCCTCAATCAGCAGGAGGTCTACTGGGCGCTGGTCCGACCTGTGCAAGGCGAGGAGATGACCATTACCATCCGCCGGGCCACAGAGGGGCCGCAGATCGTCAAGGTGCCCTTGATCTCCCAGGCGCGATACAGGCAGGAGCTGCCCGCAGTCCGCCATATCTATCCCGCGGGCTCTCACGAGTTTCATCACGACGGCCGGACCTGCTACTGGCGGTATGACAGTTTCAATGATTCCGATCAAGGGAGAAAGGCCATCGACGCTGTATTCAAGGACATCCGCGAGCACAACGCCCGGAACCTCATCATCGACCTGCGCTTCAACGGCGGAGGCGCCACGGCCGCCGCAGACCATATTCTGAATTACCTCACGAGCAAACCCTACCGCGACTTCTCCCGCGTCGATACCAGGCTCTCCCGGCAACTGCTCGACGTGCAAGACCTCGGAGCGCTCGAACCCTTTGCCAGATTGATCCAGGGACATGTTTACAGCAGTAAGCTGAAATACAGGAAACCCGCGGACCTGGGCTACAAGTTCGAGGGCTCGGTCTATGCACTCGTCGGGTCCTACACGTTTTCTTCGGCCGCGGACTTTGCCCACGTCCTGAAGGATTTCCATATCGGCACGCTCGTCGGCGAGGAAACGGGCGGCCTGCGCCAATGCTTCGGCGACTGCCCCGGCTTCTTCATGCCGCACAGCAACCTCTCCTTCTCCGTCTCGACCAAGCGCTTCTACGCCCCCATCCCCAGGCCCGGCGACGCCACCCACGGCTCCCTGCCGGATATTCTTATCACCGACGACCGGCTCGCCTCATTTGCCGATGCCGGAGACCCCGAAATCGCATTTATTCTCGACTGGATCCGAAAACACGAGGCCCAATAGACCGATGGATGCGCACGCCACGCACGTCGCCGCGCACGCGCAGACTCAGCGTGTCACTCACTTCGACCCGGGCTTCTTGTCCGGGGGTTGGGATTGGGCATCCTGGGGCTTGTCGAGGACTTTGATACGGGCGTTGCGGATCTGGACGTGCTCGGCGCCGCGACTGAGTTCCTGGAAGCCGATGTGTCCCTTTCGCGGCCGGTCCTTGACCTTCGGGCACGGCTGGCCGTTATGCCGCAGCACCACTTGGTTCTGCTCGTCCAGGTTCAGGTCGTGGATCACCACGCCGTTGAGCGTGACGTGCAGCTTCGGCCCGACGAGCGTCACCACATAGCTGTTCCACTCCGTCGGCTTGTACACCTGCTTGAGTGGCGCGATCGCCCGGTAGATGCCGCCGGCCAGCTCGGAGTCCTTGGCCTGCGGGTTGTACCGGTAGTCCGCCATCTGCAGCTCCATACCGTCGAAGGCGGGGTCCCCGAACAATGGCGCCCGCAGCGCGCAGCCGCTGTTGCCGGTCGGGCCCAGCTTGAAATCGAACTTCAGGACGAAGTCGCCGTATTCCTGCTTGCTGAGCAGCCAGGTCCCCCGCGGCTCGCCGCCGTTAAGAATGCCGTCTTTGACGACCCACTTCACCGCCGGATCGGCCGGCTTGTTCACATCATCCCACGGCCTCACCAGCCAGCCCTGCGCCACGCCGTCCTGCGGAAACAGCGGCACGAACCCCTCCTCCTTCTCTTTCACTTCGGCCGCCAGCACCACCGTCCCCGCCGCCAGCAGCACCGCCGCCGCAACGCACCACAAACGAACGTTCGGTCTCATCGTTCAACCTCCACAATCTCAATCTCCATACACCGATCCATCAACAGCCAATCCCTGGCACAACAATGCCAGAGATTCTACCGCCGAACAAACAGCCCCGCAATCCAATCGGCAGTTGCCGGTTGCCGATTCCCAGGTGTCAGTCGTCGGTTGCTGGTCAGGGGCACTGCGCCGGGCGGCGCATGAAAAAGGCCCCGGAACTGGCCCGGGGCCTCTCTTGCGTACAAGCGAATCGTGCCTTAGCCGGGCACGACATTGGTCGCACACGGGCCTTTTCGACCCTGGCCGACCGTGAATTCCACCTTCTGGCCCTCGTTCAGCGAGGCGTACCCATTGGTCTTGATCTCCGAGTGGTGGACGAACAAATCCTCGCCGCCTCCGTCCGGGGAGATGAATCCAAATCCCTTGTCCGCGTTAAACCATTTCACCGTGCCTTTTGCCATTTTCTGAACTCCCTGGACCCGCCGGGTCCACAAATAGTTTCTCCCTCTGTCACTGTACAAGGGGTAAACTTCGAGGGAGGAAAGCATACTCCTTACTATAGACTGGGGCATATTATACCCCCCCCCCGCCCCGCTGTCCAGTAAATTATGAAAATAATTTTGACCCCGGCAAGCAGATTCCGACTCCGTCATTGCGAGCGAAGCGCGGCAATCTCCCACCGCACGACGAAAGGCACAACCGCGAAGGACGCGAACCAGGCGAAAGGGAAATGGGTTACCTCACGCGGAGACGCCAAGCCGCAGAGAAAATCATCAATCATCCTTCATCAATAACCAATCCGTAGCCCCGCCGGACTCCTCCTTATCACTTGTCACGTGTCGCTTGTCGCTTTCGTTCGCCCGCTGTCCCCCTCCGGCCGCCCCGCCCGCCCCCGTTCATCTTCTCAATCATCAATCAACAATCGCAAATCGTCAATCCCAAGCCCCGCGCCCACCATCCCCCTGCGACCCCGCCGCTGCCGGTCGAATCCGGTTTGGTTTCCTTCAAACTCGCTCTGCGAATTCAATATAGTTTTGTATACTCTCCCCGGAACTCTCCCGAATTCACATGGTAAGTGCAACACGGGTATAGAAGCGAAGTCGCAATAGGTGTCTCTGCCTCTCCGGCGAACAGACGCGTTCATAGGCCGCGAACGAGCATCACGAGTAAGTGGGCCGATGCAACGAATGTTCGGCAGTCTGCGCCTTAGGCTCTCCCGCCAAAGACCTCGTCGAACTCCGCTGTAACCTGCCGGTAGAAGCGGCTAACAACGCTCATCAATGGACGTAGGGCAGGGGCATCAAGGATATCGGGCGTCAGACCGGTCGGGGCGCGCGCCCCCAGAGACGAGCGGAGCGGCAGGACCGGAACCTTCGACTTTCGCGCGAACGGGTCGTACCAGAGCATTAGAAGGACGAATGAAGGAATGGCATACAGATGTCGCAGCTGCTCAAACTGCTCCCGCAGGTTTGCTGGCAGGGCGCTGGCTTTGCGCGCGATTCGCGAGTTGATCGGCTCCGTGTATTCATGCAACGCATCCCCTTCTTTCAGGAGCGTCGGGGCCATAAAGGCGTGGAACCACCTCTCTACAAAGAAGTGCTGGAACTCGGACCAGTTGACTAAATCGACATTCGAATGCTCGGCGGCTTCGTATGCGCCACTCTGAAAGCCGCCAGATGATATGACAAATCCACGATGCGCTCCGGCCTCGATGACGACCATTCGGAAGCCGTGAACAACGTTCTTCGGTACAGCACTCTGCCAATTCTTACACTCACAGACATAGGTGGCGGGTGGCGTCGCAGAGGGGTCGCGAGCCAACACGTCGACGCTTACAGTCCCACGAGCCAGCGAGATCTCACAATCTGTGTGGGCGTCAAACCCGCTTTCCGATAGGATTTGCGCGGTCTTATCCTGCAACTCACGCCAGTCTTTCGGCAGTCCACTCTCGATCATCTGTCATCTGCTCCAACCGTCTCACTATACCTAACGTGGTGCGCACGCTTCGGCGCGACCGTGCCGAGGAAGTCGCTCCCGTATGGTAGCACCTGCTTTGCCTCCAAATTCTTTGTTTCCGAGAGAATGGTCATAATGCTAATTGCCCCAACAAATATGTCTGAAAAACGGTGGCCGTCCTGATTTACGCTCTGGCAGGCTCACAATTTCGATAGCAACGGATGACTTCTTCGTGATTCGTACAACGCGAGGCAATATCACGAAACGCCATTCCTTCGAGCATCACAATGTCAATCTCGTGTTGACACAGGATGGGCTCGGACCTGTCAAGCGGCTCCATCTGGTCTACAGTACGACCGTAGCAATACCAAGCTTGGCAGAAGAACTCCCACGTACCCTCCCAATCAGCCCAGTGCCAGACCGAATGAGTGACGCCGCGTCTTCCATAGTGAGCGAGAATAAAACCACTCCGCAGATACTTGAATTCGTTGGATAAGTATTTCGACGAAACGGTACGGACTTTCTCAGCCAAGTTACGGAAGAGCGCAGTATGGTCCACAATCTCACTCAGATTACCCAGCATCAGATAAACGCGCAGGCTCCAATCAATGTCCTCCAACGTGAGGACTCCGATTCGCTGAGCCGTGCGACACTGCTCACTCATGAATGTCCCCAAGCATCGGGCGAACAATCAACTCCTCAACAACTGCTTGGTGGCTGAGTGTCATTGTCGCCGCAACGAGTTTGCCGATGTCCTCCGGTTCAAGCAAGCGATCTTCCGGCAAATCCTCCCCGGCCCACATGTCCGTGAGTGTTCCACCGGGAGATATGAAAGTGACCCCGATATCTTGAGGCATTAACTCCTTACGAAGATTGATCGCATAACCACGCAAGCCCCATTTGGCGATGCCGTAGGTTGGGACGAGTGGGTAAGCTTCATATGCGGCCGTGGAGCCTATGATGACGATCCTCCCCTTTTGCGACTCCTTCATAAAAGGCAGTAGAGCGGACACAATGTAGTGAGTCGAGTGGCAGTTCACCAGCATGTTGCGTTCGAAGTCTGAATCCTGGATCTCATTGAGAGCGCCTTCTACGTAGTACCCTGCGTTCAAAACGAGAAGGTCTACACGCTTCGTCGTGCTAGCGACAAGCTGCTTCGCGGAATTGGCGAATGATCGTCCGTTTATCAGGTCACCCCACATCGAATGAACCTCACACCCTGTCTCTTCAGACAGGCGACTCGCGGCAGAGGTGACATTAGCCTCTGTTCTCGATGCGATAAGTAGATGCGAACACATCGGTGCAACACTTCGCGCAATCGCAAATCCTATGCCTCTCGATGCCCCCGTAATGAACGCCACAGTCTTACTTCTATCTGTCCTCATTCGCACTTCCTTTCTGTTCGGCATTTAGGCGAATCTTTCGTTTCAGGAATGGCGAGAAGTACCGAAAACGCTCATCGGCTGGCCCAACTGTTTTCCAGTCCTCGCCGGTAACACGATGTCGGCATTTCGGGCTTCTATAATACTCCCCAAAATCTGGACCAGGGGTTACGGTGGATTCGTTGCCTGAATGGCAAGAGTATTCAGGAGA
>Ga0315274_10001519_pt1 | contig 35623 bp, 32 predicted proteins | sample YL17G02_20_MG_FD_203700 | JGI IMG/M metagenome (GOLD analysis project Ga0315274, IMG submission 203700) | Sediment microbial communities from Yellowstone Lake, YNP, Wyoming, USA - YL17G02_20 | ecosystem: Environmental > Aquatic > Freshwater > Lake > Sediment | place: USA: Wyoming | collected...
CGAGGCGGGACTGCGCCATAACACGGGGTTCCGAAAATGCGCCACGATCGTCGGCGACGCGCTGGGCAAGTACCATCCGCACGGCGACATGGCCGTCTACGATGCACTCGTCCGCATGGCCCAAGAGTGGAACCTGCGTTACCCGCTTATTGATGGCCAAGGAAACTTCGGCTCGGTGGATGGCGACAGCCCTGCGGCTTACCGATACACCGAGGCTCGGATGGCGGCCATCGCAGCCGAAATGCTCGGCGATATCGAAAAGGAAACGGTTGATACCCGGGAGAACTTCGACGGGCGGCTACGGGAACCGGTCGTATTGCCATCGGCAATCCCGAACCTCCTGGTCAATGGCTCCTACGGAATTGCCGTGGGCATGGCGACAAGCTGTCCGCCTCACAACCTCACCGAGGTGTGCGATGCCGTTGTCCACATGATTGACAACCCGGACGCAACCTCCGACCACTTGATGCGCTTCATCAAGGGGCCTGATTTCCCCACGGGCGGCGTGATCTGCGGCACAGAAGGCATCGTCGAGGCCTACCGGACGGGCCGCGGCCGCATCACCGTGCGCGCCCGCGCCTCCGTCGAGGCCAACCCGAAAACCGGCAAGGACGCCATCATCATCAGCGAGATCCCGTATCAGGTCAACAAATCACGCCTGATCGAAAGCATCGCGGCGCTTGTGCGCGCCAAGACCATCGAAGGCATCACCGACCTCCGCGACGAGTCCGACAAAGACGGCATGCGCATCGTCATCGAGGTGCGCAAAGGCGATGAGCCGCAGGTGATCCTCAACCAGCTCTTCAAGAACACCCAACTGCAAGACACCGCGAGCATCATCATGCTGGCGCTCGTCAACAACACGCCGAAGGTCCTGTCCCTGCACGAGCTCGTGGGGTACTACGTCAAGCACCGCGCAGAGATCGTCGAGCGGCGGTGCCGCTGCGAACTCCAGAAGGCCGAAGAGCGCGCACACATTCTTGAGGGCTTGCTCAAGGCCATCGACCACATCGACGAGGTCGTCGACATCATCCGGAAGTCGGAGAACACCGACGTGGCGCGCGAGCGGCTCATGAAGCGGTTCAAGTTCTCCGAAACGCAGGCGCAGCACATCCTCAACATGCAGTTGCGACGCCTCACCGGTCTCGAACGCGAGGAACTCGAAAAGGAGTACGCCGATATCCTCAAACAGATCGAGCGGCTCCGTCACATTCTCTCGAGCGAGAAGACCATCCTCGCCGAAGTCCGCAAAGAAATCCTCGCCGTCAAAGAGAAGTACGGCGACGCGCGGCGCACGGAGATCCTCGGTCAGATCTCCGAATTTTCCGTCGAGGACCTCATCGCGGACGAGGACATGGTCGTCACCGTCTCGAACGCGGGCTACATCAAGCGACTGCCCGTCAGCACCTATCGCAAGCAGCGCCGCGGCGGCAGGGGCGTCGCCGGCATGGAGACCAAAGAGGAAGACTTCGTCAAGGACCTCTTCGTGGCCACGGCCCACCAGTACATGCTCTTCTTCACATCGAAGGGACGCGTCTACTGGCGCAAAGTCCATGAGCTTCCCCGCGCAAGCCGGACCGCGCGCGGACGCGCGATTGTAAACTTGCTCAGCCTCGAGGGCGGCGAACGCGTCACCGCCTGCCTCTCCGTCAGCGACCTCAAAGAGGAAGGCAAGATGATCTTCATGGTGACCGCGAAAGGCATCGTCAAGAAGACCGCGCTCACGTCCTTCAGCAACCCCCGCACCGCCGGCATCATCGCCATCGATCTCGACAAGGATGACCAGCTCATCGACGTGCAGATCACGTCCGGCGAGGACAATATCCTCATCGCCACGCACAAGGGAATGGCCATACGGTTCCCCGAAAAAGACGTGCGCCCCATGGGACGCGCTACCCACGGCGTCATCGGAATCCGACTTGAATCCGGCGACGCCGTCATTGGCGTGTCGCTCGCTCAAGACGACATGACTGTCCTCAGCATCACCGAGAACGGTTACGGAAAACGCACCGAAGTGGGTGAGTATCGGCTTCAGCATCGCGGCGGACAAGGGATCATCAACATCAAGACTTCCGACCGCAACGGCAACGTCGTCGGAATGCTCACCGTCGACGACCGCGACGAGATCGTAGTCGTCTCGACCGACGGCATCGTCATTCGCACCTCGCTCAAAGACATCCGCACCATCGGACGCAACACCCAAGGCGTCAAGATCATGATGCCCTCCCCGGACGCCAAAGTCAGCGCCGTGGCCCGAGCCTTCGCCGAAGCCAAGGAAGAAGAAGTCACGGCAACCGTCGGCGCCGAGACGCCGTCCTCAGAACCGGAAGACCTGCCGGACGACACGGACTGAAGGCCCGTAGGTCCGAAGTGATCCCGTACGCACAAGCCGCCAGGACAGCCGCAAGCCTGGACTGGCGGGTTTCCCCAATCTGGATCCATTGGCCTCTCCGAGCGTGAGTCCCCAAACTGTGTGCTATAATGGGGACGCAATGGCGTCGATGGCCAGAAGTCAATCGTGTGTTTCTTAGTACGGGAGCGGCTTCCTATGGGCGCGACTTTTTCAAGTATCGTTGAGGAGCTTCAGCAACTTGACACGGACTGCAAACAGGAGCTTGTGAGGCTTCTTCAAGCGTGGCTAGTCGAGGAACGCCGGGAGGAGATCCGCCGGAACGCCCTCGAATCTGAACCCCAGCTTGATCAAGGCACGCTCAAATCGGGAACAGTTGATGAGTTGATGGCGGATCTATATGCCCAAGGTTAGGCGGATCTACTGGACACCCTCCTTCGTCCGGGCCTTTCAGAAGCGTGTCGTAGGCGCACCTGACGAGGCCCGTTTTCGATCCAAGGTTGAGGCATTCGTTGCTGACGTTTTCGATGCAAGCATTCGCGCTCATAAGCTGTAAGGACGACTGGAAGGGTTGTGGGCGTTCACCGTGAGCTATGACTGCCGGGTGGTGTTCAGGTTCCTGCACGACGGGAACGTTCTCCTGATTGACATCGGCTCCCACGAGGACGTGTACTAACGGCAAAGGGAGTGCATGGCTGCAGGCTCAGGACAGTTGGATTCACTCTGCTTCGCCCGCCTCGCAGACTGATAAGTGTTAGCCTTGAGGAAGGGATGCCTTTCACACCTCTTCACATGGGACCTGGCATGGCGCTGAAAGCCGCGATTCCCCGGCATTTCAGCATCGTGGTTTTCGGACTCACTCAGATCGCTCTCGATCTGGAAGTCTTATGGTATCTAATCCGGTGGGATCCCCCGCTGCACAGGTTCTGGCACACGTATCTGGGTGCAACCATTATAGCTGTCGTGATGACGGGTCTCGGCAAGCCTGCGAGCCAGCGGATCACGATGCTATGGAATCGCATCGCGGCGAAGTGCAGCGATGCGGATCTGAGCGTGACCGTTCGCACAACTTGGCTGAGTTCCTTCACGGGAGCCGTATTGGGCGCGTACAGCCACATTCTTATCGACAGCCTGTCTCATCCGGACATTGAGCCGCTCCAGCCGTGGTCCCCATCAAACCGCCTCCGTGGTGTGATCGACCCTCACGTTGTTGAGATGCTCTGCGTCCTGCTTGGCATCATTGGTATTGCGTGGTTCTTGATGAGGGAACGAAAACAGAGGAAGATGAACCAGCCCGCGCGCCTGACTCCTTCCGGTGGGCCAGGAAAATGAAGTACAATAGAAATAGAACCCTGGATACAAGGAGTCACACGTGGGCCTCGAAGAACTGGAAAACGAGATTCGGAAGCGGGCCTTGAAAGAGAGGGCCCGCCTTGGCCAAGTGGATAGTCCAGAGTCTGGACGACCTCTCCGAAGCCGAGAGCGAGGCTTTGTGGGCTAAAGAGGCGGAGCGCCGTTTGGATGAGCTGGAGCAGGGCGTGGCGGCGGAGATTCCCGCCGAAGAGGCACTTCACCGAGCGCAGGCCGCGATCTCGTGGAGCTCATCACTTTCCATCCCGAGGCGCTCGGTGAGCTCACGGAGGCCGCGGAGTTCTATGAGAGCCGTTCGGAGGGGCTGGGCTTCGCGCTTCTCGATGAGGTGGAATGAGCGCTTGGGAACGAGGCGACGTTCGCTCACCACGACTGAGACCGAACGGTGATCAAGGCAATAGATAAGTGCGCCATGCCGTGGACATGAGAATTCGAGAAACGAGTAAGGTGCCACCGCATTCCCCGTGCGCGTACTCGTCGGCTCCCGGGAGTATCAGATCGAGACAATCGAGCAGTACCCCCGCTGATTCGACTTGAGCAGGGTTTCCAGACGTGTCGTCCCGCTCCGTTGCGTAGAGGCCAGTTGGTGCTATAATGACAATAAGGCGTGGACAGGATATGCTGAAAACTACACGCTATTTTGAAGAACAGGTGCTCCGAAAGCGACCATACATAAGACGCGAATGGTGCGAGCGGGCGATTGCTCAGCCTGACTATAGTGATCGGCAGCTGGATGGCCGCGTGAGAAAGTGGGTATTCGTCGAGGAACTTGGGAAACACTTGCGCGTGGTTCTCCTGGAAGACGGGGAGACGGTGCTGAACGCGTTTCCGGATCGAGGGTTCAAGGAGGTTGGACGATGAAATTCAATTACTACCCCGAGACCGACACGCTCTACATTGATCTTGCGGATAAGCCCAGCGTGGATTCCCAAGAGATCGTGCCCGGTGTCGTGTTGGACTTCGATGAGGATGGCAGGCTTGTCGGTATCGATATTGACCGCGCCACACACCTTATCGACTTATCCCATGTGGACCTTAACGCGCTTCCTCTGACCTCGCTGACCATGGCCACCCAATCCGCAACTCCAGTGCCCTAGACCGTGCGCAAGAAAGACTTCGCGTTCGCGCAGGTCCGAACTCCAGGTGATGGGGTCAGGTCTTGCATTCACACATTTCCCTTATCTGCTCTTCAGATAGTCGGAGAGGTCTCGATAGTAGTTCTCGTGGGGGCCGATCATTATCAGTTCGAGATTGCCGCCAACGACACGATATGCAAGCAGATACTGCGTCGAGTGTATCTTGAACTTGTGGACGAAAACGCCCCTCAGATCGCCCTTTTTCTCCTGCCCTATCGCCGGCTCGTCCAGGATCTTGCGGATCTGGTTGTCGAGAACACGCTTCTCCTGCTTCCCGAATTTCCGGACCTTCTTCTCGAAAGAGGTCGATTGTACGATGAGCATCGGCGATCAACCGAATTTGTATTCAGAACGGCCGCCCTGCTCAAGCTCTTCGATTCCGATCAGGATTTCCTTGATCAATCCGTATGTCAGGCCGGGATTCTCCTCGGCGCATTTCCCGACCTTCGCCCAGTGCTCAATCTGGCCGGTGATGGAGCGGTTGTCGACGGCGGCAACGAGCTTGGCTTCCCTTACCAGTTTCTCGGATACTCGTACGGCAGTGGTCATGACGGTGATCTCCTTTGTCTGGAGTGTCGACATAATACAACACATTGCTGCAATGTGCAACACTATCCACTTCGGCTGGCAATAGGGGCAGCCTTACATCTTGTGTCGGCAGACGTTGGGGCTTGACGAGAGCGTGATCTTACGCTAGGCTTCTTACGTAAGATAGGAGGCGCTGTATGGACAGGATTCTTTCTGCACGAGTTGACGAATCGGTGGCGAATAGCATCGGGTCTCTGGCCCGGCGTTTGCACACGTCCAAGAAGAAGATCATCGAGCGTGCTGTCGAGATGTACGCCGCCAAGGTCAACGAGGAGCAAGGGTTTGACGTATTTCAACAGACCTGCGGCGCTTGGTCCCGCAAGGAGTCCGCGGAGCAACTCGTGAAAAGGTCGCGGAAGGCATTCCGGGATTCAATGAGGAGACATCAGCGATGAGGGCGTATATCGACTCGGACGTTCTCATCTGGCACTTGCGAGGAGAGCGTCGGGCGCTGAATTTCCTTCGCCGTCTCCGCGACGATGGCGAACATGAACTGTGGACGGGCGCAATGCAGCGGGCAGAGATCGTGTTCTTCATGAAGCCTCAGGAAGAGGAAAGCACGCTTCTGTTCCTCTCGCAGTTCAAAACGGCTCCCGTGAGCCAGGATGTAGTCGATGCGGCCGGCGCACTGTATCGCCGGTGGCATCCCAGTCATGGGATTGACGTCAACGACGCGATCCTTGCGGCCACGGTCATGCAGACTGGGGGCCAAGTGTTCTGTCTCAACAGGAAGCACTACCCAATGCCTGATCTCGTTGTGAAGAAGGCGTGGTAAGCTGCGCAGAGGGCGTTAGGCACATTCGAAGAATCGAGGCGTGGCGGGCAACCGTATATGCGGCCCGCCGGCCGTCCTGCGTCCACCACATCAGGGCGTTCATGAAGGGGACCGTCCAGTCGTTCAGACTCTCGCCCCACAACCACCCGAAGTCGGGATCTCAGGGGATTTCAGGGACGCACGTTCAGAAATTGGGCTCGATCAAGTTCGTCCCCAGCAGCTTGTCGAGCGAGCCGAGTTTTTCATAGCGGAACTGCTCGGCGTAGGCCATGCCCGCCTTGCCTCCGGTGGCGGCGCAGAACTGGCGCATCCCCATGTCGATAATCGTGCGGTATCCGTCCGGAGGGAGATCCTTAAAGAGGGGCAGTTCCGCGCCAAGGGTCTCCATCTCGCGCAGAAACCCGTCGAACGTCAGGATCATTTGGCAGTCATGCTTGAGAAGGGCTTGGATCTTCTTGTCGATGGTCGAGGAGATATCGACAAACAGTTCAGCATTATGAGGCGACTTCGCGAACCAATACGCCTCAGTGACCATGTGGGGAGGATGCTTGTGCTCGGGGTAGAACAAGGGGTTCGAAGCGAAGGACGCGGCCTCGAGCGTCGCCATGGCTGCCATGCGGTGGTCGGGATGATCCTCGTAAGGCGCGAAGGGGTCCCAACTCATCACGATGTCGGCCTTGATCTCGCGGATCATCGACATGATCTTCCCGCGCAGGACATTCGGATGCACCTCGTTGAGTTCGCCGTCCGTGTATCCCTCGAGGCGGACTTCCTTCAGCCCGAGCACGCGCCCGGCTTCGACGGCTTCGCGCGCGGACACCTCGATCAGTTCTTTTGCCGAGAGCCTGTAGGAACCTTTCGAGTTGTCCGTCAGGATGTATTCGTATGCGTCGTAGCCCTTTTCGTTGATGAGACGCGCCACGGCGCCCGCCGCAAGGAACTCCATGTCGTCGGCATGCGCCACCACGACAAGGACCGTCTTTTGTCTGCCCATTTGCAGTCCTCCGCACCGCGTTCGTCAACTCGATTTCTTCACCCGCGCCCAGGCCGTCTCAAGAATCTCGAAAGCGCATTCCAGTTCTTCGCGCGTGACTATCAGCGGGGGGCTGACGCGCAGAACCTTGCCGGCAAGAGGGCCGAGAAAGTGGACGCCAGTTTTTCCCGTGCCGTAGTACGCCTGCAATACGCACGCGTTGGCCGTAGCATCGTCGCACATTTCGATTCCGTACACGAGTCCTTCGCCCCGCACGGCCTTGATGAACGGGAAGCGGTCCTTGAGGGCGTTCAGGCCGCGCTGCATGACCTTGGCCATCCTACGGCAGTTCTCGACGACACGTTCCTGCTTGAACACGTCGAACACTGCGCAAATGGCCGCACAGGCATGTGGATTGCCGCTGTAGGTGTCGCTGGCCTCTCCGTATTTGAGCGAGTCAATCAGGTCCGCGCGCCCGATGGCGGCGGCGACGGGTTCGCCGTTGCCGAGCCCTTTCCCCAGGACGACCAGATCCGGTTGTACACCGTAGGTCTGGTACCCGTACATGCTTCCCGTGCGTCCGTGGCACGATTGGACCTCGTCGAAGATCATCGCGACGTCGTGTTTCTCACACCACGCCTGCAAGAGCTGGTGATACCACTTGGGCGGGTGGAAGGAACCCTTGGCGCCGAGATACGGCTCGGTGATCAGGAGGGCGATCTTCCCCGGATACTTCCTTGCGAGGGCGTCGAGTTCATCCTGGTAGAAAGAGGGAGGCCTTTCTTCATACATCGGGAACGATATGAAGCGCACGTTCGGGTTGCTGCTCGACTCGCCGGTGACGTCGCCTGCGAGGCCCTTTTTCCCGTGGAATCCGCCGCGGGTGGCCAGCATGATCGGACGGTCGGGATGCCGGTGGAGAGCGGCCCACATGGCTTTCTGAATGCCTTCGGAGCCGCTGGCGGCCCACAGGATCTTCTGGGCCTTGGGGGATTTCATGCTCTTGATGAGGCGTTCCGCGGCCTCGACTTCCACCGGTGCAACCATGTTGTAGGAACTGCGTGGAAGGCCGGCCAGGTACTTCTTGTACAGGCGCTCGAACCCGGCGTGGGCGTGCCCGAGATTCACCACCAGAACGCCAGACGTGAAATCGATCAGCTTCCGCCCGTCCACCGTCCAGATGTAGCAGCCTTTGGCCTTCTCGACGGCGAGTTGCGATGGCGTGTACGTGCGTTGACCTCGGCCCACACACTTGTCGAGCCGTTCGCGGATCGCGTTTCCCTTGGGTTCATCTGGATGTTGAATGCTCTCCATCTCGCTGTTCCTTCCCAACGCGGCACAGCCGCAACCGAAGCCAAGAGTGTGATTTCTTTGTCAGCAACATCTACGCTTCCCGTATAGATGTTGCTGACAAAGAAACTGTTCCGTTGTCCGGTTCGCCGGAAACCTCGAGGCCAACGTTCGAGGCGGTTAAATGTAGTACATGCTGGACTTCGCGGCGCGATCGAGAATGCCTCGCACCGTCGTGCCTTGCAAGATGTGCTCGATACCGAGGGCCGTCTCCTTCCAGGCGAGCGCCGTGTCCGCCGACCTTGTGTCCGTCACGGGCAATGGGGTCAGGACGGGGCCGTCGATGGCCCGCACGATATCCAGCAGCGAAATCTCCTCCGGCGCACGGGCAAGCAGGTAGCCGCCTTTTGCGCCCCGGACGCTCCTCACAATCCCGGCGCGCTTCAATTGGATGAGGATGTGCACCAGAAACTTCTCGGGAACGTGACGTTGCGCCGCAATCTGCTCGACGGTGAGCGGTTGCTTAGTGGCGGCATGGCAGGCCAATTCGAGTACAGCGCGGCACGCATATTCACAGCGGCTGGAAATATTCACTCGACGTTGATCCTTCCTTGGCGTCATTATTGTGCACTGAGCCGCGTGGTGTCAAAGCTCAGCGACTCCAGCGGAACGCCGGATGATCAGGCGCCAAGGAAGCGATGTAAACGGGATCGGCGCGGGCTTGGACGCAACCCACGGCTTTGTTCATCTTATGGTTTTACCGGCAAGCCCGATTGTATGGACTCGTTCGCGGCACACGTCACCAGGAACGTCTTCAGCGCGTCCGCATACGAGGACTTGATGCGTGTCCGCTTTCCCGTGCGCACCGCCTCGACGAACACCTTGTCCTCCTCCTCATACATGTTGACGCATGCGTGATGCTCGGTTATCTTCCCGGCCTCCTTCACCGTCACCGTGCCGCCCGCGATCGACAACGTCGCTTCGGGCGTGACGATTTCGAGCGTGACGCCGCCCCCGTGATTGCACACGCACGACGACGTGATTGCCGCCGAGGCGCCGTTCTTCATGCGCATCGTTACGACGCTGCTGTCATGAACGTCGAAGTTCTCCACCTTGGTCATGCAGCCCGTCGATGCGACTGCGTAGACCTCGGCGACTTCCCCGCACAGGTACCGCATGAGATCAAACATGTGCGTGGTCTGCTCGACGATCTGCCCCCCGCTCTTGTCCATTCGCCGCCACCACCACACGCCCGGCATGCCGCCGTTCCAAGAGCCGCGGATCAGAGACACCGGCTTCCCGTTCAGGATCTGCCGCGCAGTCTCAACGGTGTTGTAGTAGCGAAAACAATAGCCCACGCTCGTGATTATCTTGGCCTTTCTCACCGCCGCGTCGATCTGTTTAGCCGTCCCCCGATTGATCGCGATCGGCTTCTCAATGAACAGATGAATTCCCCGCTCGGCGGCGGCCTCTTCCATGCCGCAGTGCGCATAGGGCGGAACCGCCACATACACGGCCTGCGGTTTCGTCTTGTCGTAAAGGGCCTCGAATTCCGTAAAGACGTCGCCCCCGAAGCGGCTGGCGGCCGACTCCGCGCGCTCCTTGACGACATCGCAGTGCCCCACCATCTTAATGCCACTCATCGCGCTTAGATGCTTGTAGTGCTCCTGCATGATGCCCCCGCACCCGACAAACCCCAACTTGATCATAGGTCCTCTCCTTCCTAGCGCGGCACAGCCGCAACCGAAGCCAAGTGTGTGATTTCTTTGTCAGCAACATCTACGCTTCCCGCGTAGATGTTGCTGACAAAGAAACTATTCAGTCCTCAACGGATTGCCCGAAAACAGCCTCGCCGCTCGACGCTTGTCGCCAATCCCAAAACGGGTGAAACCGCAGGCGCGTTCCTTCCGTTTTGCTCGATATGGATTTGCCGCGGCACATTGTGTTCCCCACATCGATACAGCCCATGTTTGCACCGAGTTTCCATTTTAGCAGAGAGATCCGAAAATTGAAACGAAAAAGTGATGACGGGGCATCGTTCGGAACCGGCGCCCGATCAAGCTTGACTCGTTCCACTCAAGTGCGTTGTGGTAGAGTGACCCTCGGGAGATTTTTTGGGGGACCCTCCGGGCTAAGCCTCGGGGCGCCCCTTGTTCAACGCGAAGTGCTCTTTGCGGAAAGAGAGAGCCCTGGATGAAAGTGCGCACGAAACTCCTCGCGCTCGTTTTGGCGTTCATCGTTATCTGCCTTTCGGTCGCTGCCGCCTCACGTTACATCGTCGTGCGAGGGGCCATTCCGCTGGAGGAGCAGCGCCTGGAAGAACGGCGAGCCGTTCTATTGAACGCAATCCAGTCCCACGCGAAGCTGCTCCAATCGGTGACCGGCCATGTCTGTTCCTACGAGTACATGGGCGCTCACCTGGTCAGTAAGAATCATGGCGACGTTGAACCCCACCTTGCGAGACTGTTAGAGACGCACGAGGCCGACTTCGGCTGGGTCTGCGGCAAAGACTTCGCCGTGATCAGCAAGATCGCAAGTTCCGGAAGGCGCACGCCGGAAGCCTTGCCACTGCCCCCCGACGCCTACCCGGCTATCTTCCGCGACCGGCCCACTGCACACTTCTTTGCGGACACCACCGAGGGTCTCATGGAGGTCCAAGGGGCCGTCATATCCCCTTCGACGGAATCCCAGCAAGAGGCTGTGCCGGCTGGCTATTTTTTCGTGGGATGTCTCTGGGATGAGACTTTCCTTCACACCCTGTCGCCGGGTCTTGCGAGTTCTCTTTCCATAATCCGAGGCCCGGAAGAGCCGCCCGCCCAGGTGACTAATTCGCCCTCGTCCTGCACGATCTCGTTTTCCGAACCGCTGAAGGGCTGGAACGGCGAAACCGTCGCCCTGCTCAGGAATGAGATTTTCTTGTCGCTGATGTATGACTACCTCCGTATAGCCAACGTGCGTTTTTTCCTCATGGTTGTGGCCTGCACCGCATTGATCCTCCTTTCGTCATGGGCCTTGATGCGGTGGGTCACCGGCCCGTTGCGCGCAATCTCCTCCAGCCTGACTGCCGAGGATGCGTCTCTCGTGCAGCAGCTTCAGAACGACGGTTCGGAATTCGGCCACATTGCCAGACTCGTCGGCCAGTTCCTTCGACAAAAGGTCGCACTCGCGAATGAAGTGAATGAGCGGAAACGGATGGAAGACGCCCTCCGCCGCGAGCGAGACCAAACCCAGCAATACCTGGCCGTGGCCGGTGTCATGATCGCCGCCCTCGACACCGAGGGCCGCATGACAATGATCAACAAAGCCGGCTGCGAGATCCTCGGGTATCAGGAAGAGGAGCTCCTGGGCCGAGACTGGATTGATGTCTGCGTGTTGGTCGAGGACTATACGGATGCACACGAGCGAATGCGAGCCGTGATGTCGGGCGAGCGGCCGCCATCCGGCCATCTCGAGATCCGACTGAGAACCAAGTCGGGATCTGCTCGGACCCTGGCTATTCAGAACACGGTGGTGCGCGATGACCAAGGTCGGATTACGGCTATGCTGTTCTCCGGGCAGGACATCACCGAAGGCCTCGAGGCCCAGAAGGCGCTTCAGGCCTCTGAAAATCGTTATCGAATGCTGATGGACTCAGCCTACGACGCGGTATTCATCGCCGATGTCAGGACCGGGAAAATCGTAGATGCGAATCAGAAGGCTCTCGCATTGACAGGCCGGTCTCGCGATGAACTGATGCGGATGCACTACACGGCTCTTCATCCCATCGAAGAACGAGAACAGGCCAGCCGTTGCTTCGAAGATCACGCCTTGAAAGGCTCCGGCATCATCAAAGACCTCCACTTGGCCGCTGCCGACGGCCGGATTATCCCGGTCGAAATCAGCACAAGCGTCACCGAAATCGGCGCCCATCGGTTTCTCCAGGGCGCCTTCCGCGATGTGACGGAGCGCCGGCGGTATGAAGAAGCCCTTCGCAAGAGCGAAGAGCGTTTCAGAAAATACTTCGAGATGCCGCTCGTGGGCATCGCCATCACTTCTCCCGACATGCATTGGATCGCCGTGAACGACAAGTTGTGCGAGATCCTCGGATACCCGCGGGAAGAACTGGGACGAATCACGTGGGCTGACCTCACCCCGCCCGACGACCTTTCCGCCGAATTGGATGTATACAAGCTCAAAGTCAACGGCGAAGCGGAAGGAGGGACAATCGAGAAACGGTTCATTCGGAAAGACGGATCGATCATCTACACGCATGTCTCAGCCTTACCCGCGCGAAAGCCCGACGGCACGGTCGACTATTTCATTGCCGTCATCCAGGACATTACCGAGCGCAAACGGGCGGAAGAAGCCGTGCGTTCGAGCGAGAGAAACTTCCGGACGTTGTTCAACCACGCTGGTGACGCGATTTTCATCCGCGGCCTCGACGGGCGGATCATAGAGGCAAACGAGGAGGCGTGCGCACGGCTTGGATACACCCGCGATGAACTGGTTGGCAAGGAACTCACTGATATTGAACCCCAGACCTCACCACGGGCCGTTGGCGAGCGGGTACAGAACCTCAGACTCACAGGGCGCGTCGTGTTCGAATCGGAGTACAGGCGCAAGGACGGGACTTCCCTCCCAATGGAGGTTAGTATCCGCCTGTTCGAATTCAATGGCAAGGAATCCATCCTCGGCGTCTGCCGTGACATCACGGACCGCCGCCGAGCGGCCGAGGAAAGATCCCAACTCGAGGAACAGCTTCGCCAAATCCAGAAGATTGAATCGATTGGCCGCCTTGCGGGAGGAATTGCACACGACTTCAACAATTTACTTACGCCGATCATCGGATACGCTGAAGTGGCGCTTGTCTCGCTGGAGGAACGCTCCGCGTTGCGCGACAATGTCCACCAGATCCTTGTGGCGGCGGAGCGCGCCAAGGATCTTACGCGCCAACTCCTGGCGTTCAGTCGAAAACAACTCCTCGAAATGAAGGTCGTCCAGTTGAACGCGGTGATTGGCGACTTCGAGAAGATGATGCGCCGACTCATTGGAGAAGATATCGAAGTCCTCTCGCGTCTTGACTCGCGTCTCGGCCCCATAAAGGCCGATCCGGCCCAGATCCAGCAGATCCTGATCAACCTCGCTGTCAATGCGCGCGATGCCATGCCCCAAGGCGGCAAGTTCCTGATAGAAACCGCCAACGTGTATCTCGATGACTATTTCGTCCGGACGCACCACGGGGCAAAACCCGGCCCGCACGTCATGCTGTCGATCTCCGATACAGGGCAAGGAATGCCGCCCGAGGTGAAGTCACACCTCTTCGAGCCATTCTTCACAACCAAGAAAGAAGGGAAAGGCACGGGCCTCGGGCTCGCCACCGTATACGGGATCGTCAAGCAACACGGCGGAAGCATCTGGGTTGAGAGCGAACTGGAACGAGGCGCCACGTTCAAGATCTATCTGCCCCGGGTCGATGAGGCGCCCGCGACAACGGGCGGCGGAGAAAGCACACCCGCCCTGCGCGGTTCCGAGACCGTTCTAGTCGTCGAGGACGACTCGCTGGTGCGAAACCTGACGCGCGATATTCTCTCCGGACACGGATATGTTGTGTTGGTCGGCGAGGACCCGCTGGAGGCCCTGCGCGTCGCCGAGCAGTACAAAGGGCCGATCCATCTGCTCCTGACCGACGTGATCATGCCGAACATGAACGGCAAAGAGCTCTACCTGCAGATCGCACAAGCGCGCCCCGAAATCAAAGTGCTCTACATGTCCGGATACACCGGCGAGGTCATCGCACATCACGGCGTTCTCGACGACAACGTCAAGTTCCTGCAGAAACCGTTCTCCGTCCATGATCTGACCCAAAAGGTCAGAGACACTCTCAGCGTCTCAGCAAGCTGATTCCCGGCGCGGCGCGTGCTCGTGCATCGTGCTCGTCATCGTAATCGAAGACAAGGGGTTGCAACCCCTTGTCCTCCTCGGCATCGTAATCGTACGCCGCGGGAATGCTCTTCGTGATCGTGAGAGGGCTCATTTCTTCGATTACGATGACGATGGCGAGCAAGAGCACGACGGGGTAGAAACGAAGTACACGAAAACCGCAAGAACCGGAATTTGGATGCGTTAGCCCTGCCGGAACCCGTCTGAAACTTGGTTGGTGTGGGCACGTATGGCATAATAACACGCTCAATAAAGCGAATTGAACAGGGAATTCCGGAAGGGTGTAGTGGAGTTGTCTGGCGTTTCAATGCATGGCATATGTGAGATCCGTTGGCACGGGCGTGGGGGACAGGGGGCCATATCGAGCGCGCAGTTGCTTGCCCATGCGGCGTACCTCGCGGGTTACAAAGGCGTTACGTCCGCCCCAACGTTCGGGGCCGAGCGGCGCGGCGCCCCGGTGACGGCATCCACGCGCCTTTCGCCGCATCCGTTGCGGCTGTTCTCGCAGATCGTGAATCCGGGTATCGTCATTGTCCTTGACGATACGCTCCTGGAATCCGCTGACGCGACCGCCGGGTTGAAAGAAGGCGGCTGGCTCCTTGTCAACACTCACCTTGGGCCGGATCAGTTCGGGGCCGGTGGGCGATTCAGGGTGGCGACGGCGGAAGCAACGCGCATCGCAACGGATGTGGGCCTGGTGGTCGCGGGATCGGTTATCGTTAACACGGCGATGCTGGGCGTCTTTGCGCGGGCCACGGAACTGGTTTCACTCGAAGATATCCGGCGCTCAATTGCGGCAAAGTTCTCTCCGTCACTGGCGCAGAAGAATTTCGAGGCGGCGCGCATAACTTATGAACTGACGTTGTTGAAGTAGACGGACCATGGGAACAAGGGAATGTAAGCACATATCGGCGATGGCTTCGCCGAGCAAAGGCGAGGCCGGCAAAACGGGACAGTGGCGCACGCAACGGCCCGTCATCGACCACTCGAAGTGCATCCCCGAGAAGAACCGTGCGCCGGGGTGTTTTCACTGCTGGCTCTACTGCCCGGAGGCGGTCATCCAAAAAAGGATCCCGATCGAGATTGACCTGGCATATTGCAAGGGCTGCGGCATCTGTGCTGAGGAGTGCGCCTCGGGCGCCATTACGATGGTGGCGGAGGCTGAGGCCGGTCCTGGATAGCAAGTCGAAACATAGAGCGACATGCGGAACTATTTTGGATTCTAGATTTTGGATTGCGAGGATGCGGATTTCACTTGTGCAGGTTGTTCGTGCGGAAGGGCAACTCTCTTGCCGCATGCTTTCCGCGCTTGCGCGGCAAATCCAAAATCCAAAATCTAAAATCTAAAATGAGATGGCTCCCAGATTCCCCACGCCGAGTGGCGCCTGGAAAGGGCTGGATGTGGCGGTTCAAACGCAAAGCGATGTTCGCATCATAACGGGCAATGAGGCCATGGCGTTGGGCGCGAAGCTGTGTCGCGTCCAGGTAGTGGCGGCGTATCCCATCACGCCGCAGTCGCCCGTCACGGAAATCCTTTCGCAGTACGTCGAAAGCGGGGAACTCGAGGCGGAGTACGTGACGGTCGAGAGCGAGCACAGCGCGTTGTCGGTCTGCATCGGCGCGTCGACGGTGGGGGCGCGCGCGTTCACGGCCACGAGCGCGAACGGTCTCGCGTACATGTGCGAGCAGATCCACTGGGCGGCCGGCGCGCGTCTGCCCATCGTGATGGGTTGCGTCAACCGCGCGATGGCGGCCCCGTGGAACGTGTTGAACGATCAGCAGGACTCGATGTCGCAACGCGATGCGGGATGGATTCAGATCTTCGCGCGCAACAATCAGGAGATTCTGGACACGGTGATCCAAGGGTACAAGATCGCCGAGTCGATCTACGTGCCGGTGATGGTGTGTTACGACGGCTACATCCTGTCGCATACGGTCATGCCGGTGGACGCGCCGCCGCAGGAGGCGGTGGACCGATTTCTTCCCCGCTACCAGCCGCACACGGTTCTGGACCCTTCAATGCCGTGGAACCTGAACCAAGTCACGCTGGCGGACCCGCGCCTGAATGCCGAAGGCGAGTTGTGCCACGGCTATCTCGAGTTGCGATACCTCCTCGAACAATCGCTGGAGAATGCCCGCGATACGATCGTCTCCGCGGATGACGCCTTCGGTGCAAGCTTCGGTCGAAGGTGGGGCGGCATGGTGTGGACGTACAGATCGGAAGACGCGGAGGTGCTGCTCGTGGCCGCGGGCAGTCTGGCAAGCGAAGCGACGGTGGCGGTTGACCAACTCCGGGAAGATGGCTGCAAAGCCGGCGTGCTCGGTATTCGGGTCTATCGTCCGTTCCCGAAGGCGGAGGCGATCCGCGAGACACGCGGCGCGAAGCTCGTCATCGTCTTCGACAAAAGCCTGAGCTACGGGAACGAAGGTCCGATCTGCGGCGATCTGAAGGCCGGCCTCTATGGAAGCGAGTCAACGCCGGCCGTCCACGGTTACATCGGGGGCCTTGGCGGACGCGATGTCAAGGCCCATGAACTGGCGGACGCGACGAAACAAAGCCTTCTTCATCTCGCCGCAGGCAACAGGACAAAGGAAACCGGATGGATTAACTGCCAGATATAGTGTCCTTAGCGAAAAGTCCTTTGAACGATCCGCAGATCCGGAACGCGTCACGGGAGGGCGAGGCTCCCGCCGAGCCGCACGGATGTGGCGACGAATCGCGGCTCGGCTGGAGCCTCGCCCTCCCGTGCTTGTCGCTTTCGGGACACTGGATATCGTGCAGCGCCCCACCGGTCATGAAGGGCTATTATGGAAACAACCTTGTTGAAATTGCCCGAACAGGAGTACCTGCTTTCGGGAAACCGCACGTGTGCGGGGTGCGGCCTCTCGATCGCGCTGCGTTACGTCCTGAAAGCCCTCGAGGGGAACGCCATCCTGGTGGTTCCGGCGAGTTGTCTGACGGTCCTGGGCGGCATGTATCCGGTGTCGTCCGTACGGGCGCCATGGCTGAACGTGGCGTTTCCGGCCACGGCGGCGGCCGCATCAGGCGTGTCGGCCGGCCTCAAGGTCCTGGGCAAGACGGGCACGACCGTCGTCGGCTTCGCGGGTGACGGCGGCACGTTGGACATCGGCATACAGGGGTTGAGCGGCGCCGCGGAACGGAACGCGGACATCCTTTACATCTGTTACGACAATGAAGCGTACATGAACACGGGCACGCAACGGTCAAGCGCAACGCCGCTCGGCGTGAAAACGGCGACGACGCCCATCCTGGGAAAGCAACAGCATTCGAAAGACATGGTTCGCATCATGGAAGCACATGGCGTCGGCTACATCGCCACGGCGAGCCCGTCGTATCCGGCGGACCTGTACGACAAAGTGAGGAAGGCCAAGGAGCGTTCCGGCACGCGGTACATCCACATCACGGCGCCTTGTCCGCCTGGATGGATTTACCCGACCACGGACACCGTCAAGATGGGACGCCTGGCCGTCGAGACCGGCACCGTGGTTCTGTTCGAGATCGAAGACGGAGTCTTCCGCCTCACGGGGAAAAGCAGGAGCATTGCGCGGCGTGGGAAGCGCCTCCCGATGGAAACATACGTGCGTGCGCAGCGGCGGTTCGACGGCGCCGATGACGAAGGCATCCGGGAACTGCAGCGCTGGGTTGACGAGCGATGGGAAACGTATCTGCGCAGGCATCCCTCGCTGACCCAGGTCTCTTGAGGTTACCGCCCCGCGCGGAACACGGTGCGGCGCCGCATCCCCCACATTTCGGCGCGAACGACTGACTATTCCTCGGACAATTCCTGTGCGAGGGATTCCTCTTGATCCTCTGACTCCCCGCGACGACGTTTCTTGCGCTCTTTCAGGCCGTTTGACTTGTAGAAAAGAGCGGGTTCGATAATGGGATCGTGGAGGCCCTGAGTCTCGACTTCCCCGTACGTCACCCGGCCTCGGTATGTGCGATTGGACAGAATGATGGCAATCGACTGGCGCGACCATTTGTTGCCCTTCCGGGTGAAAATGCCGCGCGCGTGAAGGTAGGAGACAACCTTCCCGGTGCTCCGGCTGTGGAGATATTCGCGGAAGATCGTTCGGACAACCTCCGCCTCGCGGTCATCCACGATCAGAGGTTTCTCCCCCTCTCTCCCTCTGCGATATCCGTAGGGCGCAGGCCCCGTGCCGTACCGGCCTTGCTGAACCGCCCCCAGTTGCCCTCGTTTCACCTTTGCCCCATGCGACAACCTACCGAAAGCGTCAGATTCCTCAACTTCGGCCTTATCCAACACTGTCGCAGACACCTGCCTGTCTGTCATGGTCATTTCTTCCCTCTTGCTAGGATCTCTCTTTCTGGTTCCCCTGTGTCAATAATGGCTAGCATTTCGCAACGGTTTGACCCCTCTTAAACCTGGGATGAGACACGGATCAGGAGAGGAGGCGCTTTCTACCTCGTTCTCCTCCGTATCCCCATGCCCAGTATGTCAACCCTTCTATCTTGAGTATACGCGAAATCCCGCAGAATGTCAAGAGTTTTCGTCCCGCGAGAAAAATGCTCGCTGAACGGACAAGGCAAAAGCGTGGATGGGTGAACGAAAGGAACTGACACACATGCTGTTAAATGTGCGTTGGAAGAGCCTTGGTGTTGAGAGATATTCAGGCCCAAGACATAAAGGGCATGTGCTAAGCCCTGCCACATGCCCATTTTCTGTTGGCAATGATGCGAATGTCGTACGAGGCTAGAGGAAGGGAGGCTAGAGGAAGAGAGGGTAGAGGTTGGCTGTTCTTACCTCTAGCCTCTCTTCCTCTAGCCTCTCATCCTGCGGATCAGTCTTACTTTGCAGCTTTCTTGGGCTTGGCCAAGACTAAGATTTCCGCCGGGGTCTCGCCATACGGACTGGCATCAGTCCCGAGACTCGCTTCGACGACCTCGCCAACCTCCTTGCGGGTCATGCCTGCGGCCTTCGCCTCTGCCACAACCTCGTGCATCCGGCCGATGATCCGCTTGCGGCACTCTTCCCGGCACTTCGCTTCGATGTTGCGGTTGACGAAGACGCCCATGCCTCGCCGGGTGTACAACAGTCCCATGACTTCGAGGTCACGATACGATTTCGCGACGGTATTCGGATTCACACCGAGCCGTTCCGACAATTCCCGCACGGAGGGAAGCTGGTCACCCGGCTTCAGTCGACCCGACGCGATCGCGAACTGCACGTGGTTCTCGATCTGGACGTAGACTGCCACACTGCTGTGAATGTCGATGCTTGACAACATGCTCTTTTCTCCTTAACGTTCTTGCCCGTTAGACGCCATCCGCGCACACAAGCGCGCATGCCAACGATGTTACCCCGGCTGGCAACAGCCACGAAACCTGCACTGTCGTCACACAGTGTTTTGTAACGTACCGCATCCCTGCCGGGACTATGCACAGACGGCAGACGTTGAAAGCAGGCATGCGCACGCCCTGTAGATTGTTACTTTCAACTTTGTAGTGCCGACTGCGCATTGCTAGCTTACACCATGTAGCTTCTGAATATCAACTGATATTTGTCTGTCGCGCTAGTCGCTCGGTTTCCCGTACGGACGCGGCAGCCCCCCGTATGGGGACGGCATGTCGGACGGGTCGGACAGGTCGGACGAACACGGGGCCGGTTTGCGGAGAAGCCTGCGCTAATGATACCTTCGAGGCGCGGTTTTCGAACATGCGCTCTATGGAAAGGACAGCGTGAGAAACTGGTGGATAGTCTTACTGGCGCTGGCGCTCTTGGCCGGCACTGGCGACGTGTTCGCCCAAAAGGCGAAGAAAAACCTGCCACAGAAGCAGCCGGCGCCCAAGGCCTCTTCGAAAGAGTCTCCCGCCTCTCCGGAAACCAAGGCCCGCACCCCTGGGCCGGGAAAGGGGATGCTCGATATCGACGTGACGGATGTTCTAGGACGGGACCTGCATGCCCGTGTCGTGCTTCAGAGCGCACGGGGAAAAGACCCCGTCGTGATTGACGTGCCCAAAGGACGGGTTCAGGCCGAGGCGCCGCCGGGAACGTACAAAGCCTACACATCGGTGTACTGCCTGCAAGTCCCAGTGTTGATTGACGTTCAGGATGTTGTGGTGAAGCCCGGCGCATCCGCGTTTCTCTTGGTCAATCTCCTGGAAGGCGCCGCCGGCAGCCGAACGCTCCTCGATTTCGACCAAGACTGCGACTTCGCCCTTGATCGAGTGGAGGCAAAATGCGGTACCGACCCCAGAAGCGCAGCCAGCATTCCCGGCCGCGAGACGCTTCCCATGGATGAGCGCGTCTTCGAAAAGAAGGAGGGCTGGTACCGCGGGGAACTGCACGCACACTCCAGCTTTGGCAGCGGGAAAGAAACGGTGGAAGCCTTGGTCCGCCGCGCCGAAAAGGCCGGCCTTGATTTCCTGGCCATTACCGACCGCAACACAATGGCGGCCTGCAAGGATCCGGGGTTCAAATCAAACTCTGTCGCGCTGATTCCGGCTCTCGAATGGGGGAGCGACAAACGAGGGGTTGCCCTGATCTACGGGGCGCGTACGTTTCCGCCGTTCGTTGACAGTATTCCCCAGGCGCAAGCGCTGGTCGATCTGATTCAAGCGCAGGGCGGCTTTTTTGGAATAGCGCATCCCTGTTTTCCGACGGCGCCTTGGCAATGGGGATTGGGGTATGTGAACGGAATCGAGGTGTGGTGTCGTGACTGGCGGGCGGTTCCGCCGATGACGCTTGATCAACTCGGTGAAGACCTTAAAGAGCGGGTCGACGCCAAGCTGAAACAGTCCATCGCATACGCCGCGGCCTCGACGGATCTCTCGGCGAACGGACAGGCGTCGATCTTCTACGATGCCGAACTTGTTCGAGGACTGAAAGCGGCGGTCATCGCCGGCAGCAGCACCTCAAGTCCCGAAGTGCCCATGGGCCAACCCGTGACGTACGTGTTCGCGAACGAGAAATCCATCAAAGGCATCCTGGGCGGCATGCGCCGCGGCCGGACCTACGTCTCAGCGAGTCTCACGGGACCGAAGCTTCATTTCAGCGCGGACGTCCTCAAGGATCAGACTATCGACGTCTCGCTGGGAGGTATCATTCCTTTGGGCGTTCCCGTGCGGTTCATAGCGCAGGTCGAGAACGCCAAGGGCAAGGACGTTCAGATCTTGCTGAATGGGCATCCGTTGATCTCGAAGAGCGCGGAAGGCGATCCATTTACGCTGCAGTTCGACGACGTGCCTCAGAATTACGCCGAGTATCGATTGCGCGTAACGGGCATTCCCGCCAAGGAAGGTTTTGGCCCGACCGAAGTGCTGGCCATGTCCAGTCCCATCTACTCGCAGGATCTCGACCTGCCTAACCCCAAGGTCAAGGCATTCAAGAAACAGAAGGCCAAAGAGGCCGCCCCCCCCGCTCTCGAAATCCCCCCTTTCTCCAACCCGGCCACCGGCGAGATCAAGCCGAAAGTGCTCATGTAAACCCGCGGAGACTAAAGGCTGGAAGGGGAGAGGCTCGTCACTGGATCGGGTTTGCGTGAGGATGTACTGGGGGATAGTCTTTAGGTGAGAATGGGCATGCTTGCGCGAGGCCGGGTGTTATGCCGAATATGAAGCGACATGAGACTGTTCAGGTAAGAGTGGGTCATGTTCCCGTCGGCGGCGGGGCGCCGATCGTCGTGCAGTCCATGACGAATACCAACACGGCGGACGCCGAGGCCACCGCCGCCCAGGTGGTGGCGCTGTGTCAGGCGGGTTCCGAACTCGTTCGCGTTACGGTTAACACGCGCGAGGCCGCACGGGCCGTGGGAGAACTCGTCAAGCGCGTGCGTGACGCGGGTTGCCGGGTCCCCATTATCGGCGACTTCCATTACAACGGTCACAAGCTGTTGGCTGATCATCCCGAGTGCGCGCGTTCCCTGGACAAGTACCGGATCAATCCCGGCAACGTGGGCGTGGGCGCACGCCGCGACGAGCATTTCGCGGCGATCTGCAAAGTGGCCGTCGACAATGACAAGGCCATCCGTATCGGAGTCAATATCGGGTCGCTGAACCAGGACCTCGTGATGCGGATGATGCAGAAGAACGCCTCACGCGGCGGCAAGGCGTCTGATGAAGTCATGGCGGAGTGCATGATCATGTCGGCGCTCGAGTCGACCGAACTCGCCCTCGATTGCGGCGTCCCGAAGGATCGCATCATCCTTTCGTGCAAAAGTTCGACGCCGCGCCAGTTGATCGGCGTGTATCGCGAGCTTGCCCGCCGCACCGAACAACCGCTTCATCTTGGCCTCACCGAGGCGGGCATGGGCATGCGCGGACTCGTGTGGTCGTCCGTGGCGATGGGCATCCTGCTGGACGAAGGGATCGGCGACACGATCCGGGTATCGCTCACGCCGCGCGTCGGCGGAGATCGCTGCGATGAAGTCTACGCCGCGCAAGAGTTGTTGCAGGCGCTCGGGCTGCGTTCATTCACGCCCTCGATTACCGCCTGTCCCGGATGCGGACGCACGACGAGCACCGTGTTTCAGAGACTCGCCGAGGACGTCGAAGCGTACGTCCGCGCGAAAATGCCCGAATGGCGGAGGCGATTCGAAGGCGTCGAGTCGCTGACGTTGGCCGTCATGGGTTGTGTCGTCAACGGACCGGGCGAATCCAAGGCGGCCAACATCGGGATCAGCCTGCCGGGAGCGGGCGAGGAGCCGAGCTGCCCGGTTTACATCGATGGGAAGAAAGTGACTACGCTCTCCGGGACGCCCGAGCAACTGGGCGCCGCGTTCCGCGAGATCATCGATGCATACGTGAGCACGAAGTATCAACGGCGCGCCACCCATGATCCAGGCGCGGACGGACGGAAAATACCCGAAGGTGCGTGAAAAGCGACGGGAGTATTGTCGGTGAATCCGACAGAAATGCTATTGACCGACGTTTTGCAGAGTGTGACAAAACCGTCACGGTACCTTGGAACGGAATTCAACGCCGTGCACAAGGACCCGAAGACGGTTGATCTTCGCGTTGCGCTCGCGTTTCCGGATCTGTATGACCTCGGATTGGGCAACCTTGGGCTGCACATCCTCTATGCGATACTGAACGACTTGCCGTGGTGCTGGGCGGAGCGCGCCTATGCGCCGGCGCCGGATATGGAAGCTGTTATGCGCAGTCGCGGCCTGCCCCTGTTCGCGCTCGAGTCCAAAGAGCCGCTCGCGCGGATGGACATGATTGCGTTCTCGCTCCAGTCCGAGCTTACATACACGAGCGTCCTGAACATGCTGGACCTCGCGGGCCTGCCCCTGCGAAGCAAAGATCGCAACGATTCCCACCCGCTCGTTTTCGCCGGCGGCCCGGGCGCATTCAACCCGGAGCCGCTGTCGCCGTTTATCGATTTCTTCGTCATTGGCGACGGCGAAGAGGCGATCCTCGAAGTGACGCAGACGGCCCTCGCCGCGCGCGGCCAACCGCGCGAGGAACGGCTCACGGCTCTCGCATGTATCGAGGGCGTTTACGTGCCCGAGCTTTATCCCGTCGAAACCCTGCCCGACGGACGCATCCTTCCGAGGAATGACGCTCCGAAGATCGCGCGGCGCATGTTGAAAGACTTGAACTCGGCCCGATTCCCGACCGACTACATCGTCCCGTTCACGCAGCTCATCCATGACCGGATCGGCATCGAGGTGCTGCGGGGATGCACGCACGGGTGCCGGTTCTGTCAGGGCGGCATGGTGACGCGGCCCGTGCGCACGAGGGATCTTTATACCATCGACCGAATCATGGATCGGGCGCTCTCCCGTACGGGATACCAGGAGGTGTCCCTGTTATCGCTGTCCACGTGCGACTATCCGCGGATTGCCGCCCTGCTCGAGATGACGTCGAACAAGGCGCAAGCCGTCAATGCGGCCGTGTCGCTCCCTTCACTCCGGCTCGACACGTTCTCTCTCGAGTTAGCCGAGGCGATTTCGGGTGTCCGGCGCAGCGGCCTGACGTTTGCACCGGAGGCGGCGACGCCGCGGCTGCGTTCCGTCATCAACAAATGGTTTGACGAGAACGCCCTGGCCGAGATCGTCACGGAAGCGTTCAAGCGTGGCTGGGAACACGTAAAGTGTTACTTCATGATCGGCCTCCCAACGGAGCGCGATGAGGACGTTCAGGCCATAGCCGGCCTGTGCGTGTCGCTGCTTGAGAAGGGCCGCGCGGTCGCGCGCCGCGGACGGATCTTCACCGGCGTGTCGACTTTTGTTCCGAAGCCTTTCACGCCGTTCCAATGGTCCGAACAGATCGGCCTCGACGAGACGCGCCGCCGGCAGCGGATCCTCGAGCAGGGCTTCAAGCGGCACAGCGGCATAAAGTTCGGCCGCCATGAACCTGAGACGAGTTTCATTGAGGGGCTTATCTCCCGCGCCGATCGCCGCGCCGCCGACCTTATCGAGGCGGCGTTCCGTCGCGGAGCGCGTCTCGATTCCTCCTCGGAGTACATCGATTTCAAGGCATGGCAGGAGGCCATCGCGGAGACTGCGTATGACGTTGAAGGCGCGTTCCGAGAACGGTCCCTGGATGAACGCTTACCATGGGATCACATCGACGTGCATATCCCGAAGAACTGGTTCCGGATCGAGTGGCAGCGCGCGATCGAGCTTGCGGAAACCCCCGACTGCCGCAGCGGCCATTGTATGGGGTGCGGGTTGCGCGACATCGCTCCGGGCATGTGTGCCGCCATGATTGACGAAGCGCGAAAAGGCATCGAACTCGAGAGCGAGAAACCCGCGTTGAAGCTCCCTGATCGCGTTGAGCCGCCGGAGCTGCAACGGCTGCGATTCCGTATTGGAAGAAAGGATGAGGCGCGTTTCCTGTCCAACCTCGAGTGGATGAGCGCGTGGATTCGCGCGTTGCGCCGTGCGCAGGCGCCGCTGTCGCACTCGCAAGGCTTCCATGCGCATCCCAAGGTCACGTTCGCCGCGGCGCCGCCCGTGGGCGAGGAATCGGAAGGGGACTACATGGACGTCGTGCTGTACGCCCGCGTGAAACCCAACGACCTGCTCGAGTGCATTCGCGCCACGCTTCCGAAAGGCTTCCATGTCTATGACGTCACGGAAGTGCCGACGAACGCTCCCTCCCTGATGAGTTCAGTAACGGGCGTCGATTACAGGATCTTCGCTCAGGGTGATGCCGGCGAGGTTCGGACGCGTATCGAGCGGCTGCTCTCGATGGAGGCCGTCAACGTCGAGCGGAAAGGCCGGCCGACCGGCGCGCGAAGGAGTAATGACACGTCCACCGTTAACATACGGCCCGGCCTGCACACCCTCGCGGTGTGCGCCGCGGAAGATTCAGGGCTGGCAGTTGATTTTTGCACACGCCAGGTCGACGGCAAGCTCGCGAAACCTCGCGAGATCATCGCCTTGCTCGGTCTCGATCCCGCCAAGACGCGCGTAGTCAGAATCGAGACGCACTTCAGTTGATCCCGTGCAGGTAGGTATGGCTCCCTCCAGCCTCCAGCCTCCAGCCTACAGCCTGTTCTTCAGATCGCGGTCCCAGTGCCGGTTCGCGCCGCGGATGTATTGGTTGTCAGGGATAAGCGGCTTCTCCAACTGCTTCATCGTCTCTTCCGAAATGCGGCCGTTCTCGACCAGCTCGCGGCCAGCCTTGCGCAGCAGCCTCTTGTAGCCGATGAACAGCGCCTTGAGAAGGACATTCCGGGTCCCGAGGAGTTCGCCGGCGCCTCGGTAGATTTCACCGACCAATTCAGCGCTGAAGTTGCGCGCAATGCGGCGGAAAAGCAGGCGCAGCACCTGGAAATGGCTCTGTTCCGGAAAGCCGCTGTTCGAGATTACCGCGATTTTGCGGGGCAGATTCACATCGCCGCGGCCCAAATGCCGGCACTCGCCGTTCTCATCGCGGCTGAAGTGCGGATCGGCCAGCGGGATGAGGCGATCCATGAAGTTCTTCATCAGACCTGAGACGTTGTCAACGTACAGCGGCGTAGCAAACACAATCACATCGGAACCGGTCACGAGCCGAAGCAGATCCGTCATGTCGTCCTCGATAACGCATTTTCCCGGCGTGACGACCCAGCAGGAAAAGCAGCCGCGGCAATGCCCGATCGTCTTTGTGACGAGGAAGACGTTTTCGACCTCCGCCCCGGCTTCCTCCGCGCCCTTGGCGAATTCCTTCACGATGAAATGCGTATTGCCGTTAACGCCTCGGGGACTCCCGTTGAACACGGTGATTTTCACGCAGTTCCGCTCCTTTCGTAGACACGTGGCAAACGATGTTACCACGGCCGCCGCACGCCGGGCCAGTGCAGCCAAAATGCTCAGCGTGATGGAGTGACAGCACTGCAGACTGACAGTCTGCCCCACGGGGTGCAATAAAGTAGTACCGAATAGAGTATTTCCTACAACCTGCAAGAAGTTATACGAATTGCAGCTTGTCTTACGGATATGCCCGTGGTACAATCGAGACATGAACACCAAGAGAAAGGCAGACACGGTCTCGTTCACCGCCAAAGGCCAAATCGTCATTCCGGCTTGGCTGCGCAAGGAGTTCGACATTCAAATGGGCAGCAAAGCCGTTGTGCAGGCAACTGCTGACGGGATCCTGCTCAAGCCAGTCACGCGCCACACCATCGGGAAACTCCATGGCATCCTGAAGCGGAAGCCAGGCGGGAGATCCTTTGCCCAGGAGTGGGCCGAGCACAAGCGCGAGGAAAGAAAACTGGAGAACGCTAAGGATGCCCGCCATCGTTCTTGACAGCTATGCGCTTCTGTCTTTCCTGCGCGGCGAGGACGACGGCAAGGTCAGGCGCCTGCTGGAGAAGGCAAGCGAACGTGATGAGCCGCTGCACATGACCGAGGTCAACTACACAGAGGTAAAGTACATCACCTTGCGAAAGGAAGGGCGTGAGCGGTGGTCCCAAATCGCCGCCGATCTTCCCGCCTTGCCCCTGGAATTCCACCCGGTGACCCGCCGCCTTGCTGATGTCGCAGCGGATTTGAAGGCGCAACACCGGGTGAGTCTCGCAGACGCCTTTGCCGCTGCGCTGGCCAAAGAGAAAAATGCCGAGCTCGTGACGGGCGACCCGGAGTTCAGGTCACTTGAAGACGAAGTGAAGATCCGGTGGATCTGGCTGAAATAGAGGCTAGAGGAGGAGAGGCTAGAGGAAGAGAAGGTACAGGTTGGCTCCTCTTACCTCTAGCCTCTCTTCCTCTAGCCTATAAGGTGAGGGATGGCAACGGTGGTGGCAGTCCTTGGCTGGGTCGTCCTCGGCATCGCAATCGTTGTCGGACTCTTGCTTGACGTTGTGGGCCTCTTCGGCAACTGGGTTATCCTGGGAGCTATAGCGGCAACATGGGCCGTGACGGGTTTCGAGCACTTCGGCGCGTGGCCCATGCTTGCGATGCTCGTCCTTGCGGTGCTCGGCGAAGTGATCGAGATGGTTGCGGCAAGCCTCGGGGCGTCGAAGTTCGGCGGCAGCCGGGGCGCGGCCGTTGCGGCCATGCTCGGATGCCTCGCCGGCGCAATCGTGGGTACGCCGGTGTTCCCTGTGCTCGGCACGCTTGCCGGCGCTTGCGTGGGCGCGTTCCTCGCGGCCGCTGTGTTCGAGACGGCCTTTACACGCAAGGATCTCGGCGGGGCCGTGCGCACCGGCTTCGGCGCGGCCCTCGGGAAGATCGCGGGCCTGCTGGCCAAGATGCTCGTCGGATTTCTGATTCTGTTTGTTGCGGCGCTTACGTACTAAGTCCGTGGAGAACGGCAGGATGCCATCAGATCCCGCATCGGTCATCACGATCGATTGCCTCTACCTTCAACCGGAGCACGCGGCGGCATATTTGATGATCGAGGAGGGCCGCGCGGCCTTCGTCGACACCAACACGATGCATGCGGTGCCGCTGTTGCTGAAGGCCCTCGAAAAACGCGGAATCGGCCGGGAGAATGTGGCGTACATTATCCCGACGCACCTGCATTTGGATCATGGCGGCGGCGCCTCGGCCCTCCTGAACGAGTGCCCGAATGCGGACGTCCTAGCGCATCCCCGCGCCGTCCGCCATCTGATAGATCCGTCGCGTCTCATCGAGGGCGTCAAGGCCGTTTACGGCGAAGCCGAGTTTGAGCGGCTCTACGCGCCCATCCTGCCGATCGATGCGGGGCGCGTTCGCGGCGTCGAGGATGGCGAGACGCTGCGGTTCGGAGATCGCGTGCTGACCTTCATGCACACGCGGGGCCACGCGAATCACCACATCTGCATCCACGACTCGAAGTCGAACGGCGTTTTTGCCGGCGACGTGTTCGGCGTCGAGTACAAAGCATGGCGTCCCACGAAACGGCCCTTTCTCATGTGCTCTTCCGCGCCAGCGGACTTTGACCCGGACGAGGCCCGCGCGAGCATCCGCCGCATCGTTGACATGGGCGTCGAGCGAGTGTTCGTGGCGCACTATGGAGAGGTCGCCGCGGTTCGAGAGGGGGCCGAAGTAATGCTCGAATCGATTGGAAGGATGGAGGCGATCCTGAAGGATGCAACGGCGTCCGGGCTAACGGGCGTCGAGCTTCAGCGTTATTGCGAGGAGCGCGTGCGCGCGGCCGTCGAGGAACAGATCGCGGACTGCGGAACCGTCCTCGAAGAAGGTGCGTGGAGCACGCTCGACACGGGCATCCGGATTGATGCACTGGGGCTTGCCTGCATCGCTGAGAGAAGCCGGGGGTGAAGTAAGCCGGGATCGACACTGCCAAACCCTGCCTCCACCCAACTCCACCAAATCCTGAGTAGTAGGAAAAGTGTCTCAGTTTACACAGCGCGACACAGGCGCAACCAAGAGATTCCGAACAAGGAACGGTGTTAAGGAAAGGAGATATGGGGATAAGGGGAGATGAAGGAGATGGGTGCAGAGTGGTCGGTGGATCAGGTATCCCCACCATCCCCCCGCATCTCCCTATCTCCTTTTCTTACATCTACATCAAGATGAAATCTTGCCAAGAAAACAAGATTCTGGCGGATGGTAGTAGAGAGCGATCCTGCGGCAGACGGCTCAACGGATGCTCGCGCAGGACCATGACATTGTGGTAGTATCTCGCCCATTATTATGAACGAACCTGCAAAGAACAACGGACGGAACCTTGCTGTCCTTGTGCTGGGAGCTCTGGGGGTTGTTTACGGGGACCTCGGCACAAGCCCCCTTTATACAATCCACGAGTGCTTCGGCGGCATGCACACTCTCGAACCGTCCCGCATCAATGTTCTTGGGATTCTCTCGCTTATCTTCTGGGCGTTGATCGTCGTCATATCGATCAAATACGTGGCCTTTGTGATGCGAGCCGATAATCATGGCGAAGGCGGCATCCTGGCATTGATGGCCCTTGCGCTGTCGAAACTTACGAACGAGAAGAGCCCGAAGAGACTCCTTGTTGTCACCATGGGACTCTTCGGAGCATCTCTTCTTTACGGAGATGGGATGATCACGCCGGCAATCACAGTCCTGAGCGCCATCGAAGGCCTCGAAGTCGTGACACCCCTTTTCAACCCCTACGTTGTGCCGATCACCATCGGCGTTCTCATGATGCTGTTCCTGTTTCAGCACCGCGGGACAGCGCAAATCGGCTCGGTCTACGGGCCCGTGATACTTGTCTGGTTCATCGTTATCGGTACGCTGGGATGCTGTGCGGTCATTCGCAATCCTGCCGTGTTGCTGGCCATTAACCCTCTGTACGGGTTCCGTTTCTTCGTCGTAAACCATTGGGAAGCATTCTTCGTGCTTGGTGCGGTGTTCCTGTCCGTCACGGGCGGAGAAGCCCTCTACGCCGACATGGGACACTTCGGCAGGCGCCCCATACAGTTGGGCTGGTACTGCGTGGCCCTCCCGGCGTTGCTGATGAACTACTTTGGCCAGGGGGCTGTTATCCTTACACTCCCGGAATCCGTATCCAATCCCTTCTACGCGCTCGCGCCGCGCTGGGGTCTTCTGCCTCTGGTGGTGGTTTCGACGGCCGCCACAATCGTCGCGTCCCAAGCGATAATCAGCGGCGCCTTTTCGCTCACGCGCCAAGCCGTGCTTCTGGGATACCTGCCACGCGTTCCGATTGTCCATACCTCCTCTCTTGAGATAGGCCAGATCTACGTTCCCATCACCAACCGCGTGCTGTTTGTCGCCACGGTCGGGTTGGTCCTGGGGTTCCGTTCCTCGACGGGCCTGGCATCCGCGTACGGGGTGGCCGTCACGATGACCATGCTGATCACCACGCTGCTGCTGTACGTCGTTGCCCAAGAACTCTGGGGCTGGCGCCGATGGACGACCAGGCTTGTCGTCGGAGCATTCCTCATATTCGATGTCGGATTTTGCTCTTCGGCCCTGCTGAAGATCCCGCACGGAGGATGGTTCCCTCTTGTCGCGGCGCTCGGCACATACGTGCTGATGACCACCTGGCGGAAGGGCCGCCAAATCCTGGGCCAGCGGCTCTACCAGCGCGTGCTTCCACTCAACGACTTCGTTCAGACCGTTATCCCCAACGAGACCCAGCTCGTTCGTGTGCCGGGGGCAGCCATATTCATGTCGGGAAACCCATCCACCACACCGCCTGTACTCCTGCATAACATCAAGTACAACAAGGTCTTACATGAAACAGTGGCCATCATGACCGTGGTTGTTGAGGAGCGCCCCCGTGTCCCCCGCTCTGAACGAGTCAAGGTCGAGAACCTGAGTCAAGGTTTCTACCGCGTCAACGCCCGATACGGCTTCATGGAATCCCCCAACATAAAGGAAATCCTGAGCCTGTGTGGGGAGCATGGACTGAAACTCGAGGCACATACCGTCGGATACTTCCTCGGCCGCGAGAGCATTCTCACAACAAGCAACCCAGGCATGGCCAAGTGGCGGCAGCGCCTGTTCGCCCTCATGGCAAGGAATGCCCAGGGGGCCAGCCCATTCTTCGAGATCCCCCCCAACCAAGTCGTCGAACTCGGCGTACAGGTCCAACTGTAGGCCGCCGCTCCCAGCGCCTCAGACGCCTTCCGTGATCCAACCCAGCACATTTCCAGTCGGGAATCGCAGGGGAACTGCTGAGACAGACGACGAAGTAGACTGTCGTCGGCTGAACCCAGAAGCGGCAGTTAGACTGGCCGTGTCATTGCGAACGAAGTGAAGCAATCTCGTGTTGCCTTCACCAACCGTCTGACATTCGGCAAAATGGACTGGATTGCTTCACTTCGTTCGCAATGACACGGTGCGCGGTTTCCACTCACCCATTGTGAAAAGGTCTTCCACCGGAGACAGACCCACAACCATGCGCCCGCCCTTGCTCTGCGTCTTTGCGTCTTTGCGAGAAATGAGTTCTACCGCCGTTTCCAGGTTATATGGCGGAGAGGGCGGGATTTGAAGCGCGAACGCTTGTACTTCGGGGACCTACAGCTTGCGGGCAAGAAGCGACAATCCGCAGCCAGAGCGACCTGCAAACACTGCGGTCTTGCAGGCTCTGCGACATTGCACTCACAGAGCCAAGCGAGTAGTATTTTCCCGACAACACGGAACGCGGCGAAGACCACGACTGTCGGGCGGGTGGGAGTCCCTGTTTCAGCCTGTCTGAAACAGTCCGCGCAAAGAGGGAGAACGCATGCCACCGAAGAAGTCATCAAACGGAACCTCGGGCGCCAACATCGGCTATGAGGCCGAACTGTGGCAAATGGCCGACGCTTTGCGCGGAAGCATGGACGCCGCTGAGTACAAGCACGTCGTCCTTGGCCTGATCTTCCTCAAGTACATCTCAGACGCGTTCGAGGAACAGCACGCGAGGTTGCTTACTGAGAAGGCCAAGGGCGCTGACCCGGAAGACCCGGACGAATACCGGGCGATCAACATCTTCTGGGTGCCGCCCGAGGCGCGCTGGCCACACCTCAAGGCCCAAGCCAAGCAGGCCACCATCGGCCAACTCGTGGACAGCGCCATGGCGGGCATCGAGCGCGACAACCCCCAACTCAAAGGCGTCTTGCCCAAGGACTATGCCCGGCCCGCGCTCGACAAGCAGCGTCTCGGCCAACTCGTCGATCTCATGAGCAACATCCGCGTCGGCGACGCCGAGAGCCGTTCCAGGGACATGCTTGGCCGCGTGTACGAGTATTTCCTCTCCCAGTTCGCCAGCGCCGAAGGCAAGAAGGGCGGCGAGTTCTACACGCCGCGCTGCGTGGTGAAACTGCTGGTCGAGATGATCGAGCCCTACAAGGGCCGCGTCTACGACCCCTGCTGCGGATCGGCCGGCATGTTCGTCCAGTCCGTCGAGTTCATCCATGCCCACAGCAGCGGCAATGGCAACGGCGGCAAGGCGAAAGGCGACATCAGCATCTACGGCCAGGAGAGCAACTACACCACTTGGCGACTCGCGAAGATGAACCTTGCTATCCGCGGCATCGACGGTCAGATCGCCCACGGCGACACCTTTCACAACGACCGCCACCCCGACCTCAAGGCGGATTTCATCCTAGCCAACCCGCCCTTCAACATCTCCGACTGGGGCGGCGAGCGCCTGCGCGACGACAAACGCTGGAAGTACGGCACGCCCCCGGCGGGCAACGCCAACTACGCCTGGGTGCAGCACATCGTCCACCACCTGTCGCCCACCGGCGTCGCGGGCTTCGTGCTCGCCAACGGTTCCATGTCCTCCAACCAATCCGGCGAGGGCGAGATTCGCAAGGACCTCGTTGAGGCCGACATCGTGGACTGCATGGTGGCCATGCCCGGCCAGCTCTTCTATTCGACCCAGATCCCCGTCTGCCTCTGGTTCCTCGCGCGTGACCGCTCCGCCCGTCTTTCCCGCGAAAGCGGGAATCCAGTCTTCCGCGCCCGGCGCGGACACGTCCTTTTCATCGACGCCCGCAAACTCGGCTCGATGGTGGACCGCACGCACCGCGAACTGACCGGGGAAGACATCGCGAAGATCGCCGGGACCTACCACGCCTGGCGGGGCGAGAAGAACGCAGGCGCATACGCCGACGTGCCCGGCTTCTGCAAGAGTGCCACGCTGGACGAAATCCGCAAGCACGGCCACGTGCTCACGCCGGGCCGCTATGTCGGCGCGGAAGCCGTCGAGGATGACGGCGAACCGTTCAACACCGATTTTCGCAGAGCGTAATTTGCGTGCGTTCACATCAACGCTCTCGCTTCAACAGGGCCGTATTTGCAGGGGTTTCCGCGTGAGAACGGGATTTGTGCTTTATATCCTGTGACGGATAGGGGGTCATTTCGACTCGGTTAGTTCTGGGCAATCCCTGGGGGCTTTCTGGCATTGCATCGCGAAGCGTCCTATTTTCTGGCCTTTTGACACCGCAGGTGCATTCTTGCCGAATGACCCGGATGGATTTAAGTATAGAATACTTGACATTATAACCGTCATATGATATAAAGACTCATGGACAAGAACTTCTTCTTACGGCCGGAGGAGGCGTGGCAGCGGCGTTATGAAGCGCTCCGGGCTTCGTTTGTAGAGCGGTTGCCCGCGCACGTGGTGGCGGAGCGCTTCGGGTTCAAGACTTCCTATGTGCATTTGCTGCGGCATCAGTTTCGCAAGGGGCTGTTGCACTTGGACGAACAGCCTGCCCCTGGCAAGACCACGCGCAGGCGGGTAGCCCGGCAGACCAGGGAGAAGGTATGCCAGGGGCGCGAGCGGGGCCTTTCGGCGGGCGACATCGCCGAGTGGCTGGAGGGCGAAGGGGTGGAGTTGAGCGTGCGGACTGTCGAACGGGTATTGTGCGAGGAGGGCTTTGCCAAGCTGCCGCGCCGCACGCAGCTCAAGATGGGGGTTACGCGCCAGGGTGCGCTCGTCCCGCAGAAGGCGCATCGGATCGAGGTGGGCGAAGGGGCCGGACCCAGCATTGAATGCGAGCATGCGGGCGTCTTTTTGTTATTGCCGTGGATCGCGCAACTGGGCTTGTTGGATGTCGTCGACCGGTCGCAGTTGCCGGGAACCAAGGCGATTCCGTCCTGGTCCTATTTCCTGTCATTCTTGGGCCTCAAACTACTGGGCAATGAACGGCTGAGCCATGTGGGCGTTCACAGCTTCGACGCAGGCATGGGCCTGTTCGCCGGACTCAACGTCCTGCCTAAATGCACGGCCCTGTCCACCTACTCCTACCGTCTCGACGCCCTTCAGCTCAGCCGGTTTCAGGAGACCTTCTACCAGGCGTGCCGCCGCCTGCGGCTATATGCCGAAGACGTGATCAATCTGGATTTCCATACCGTGCCGCACTACGGCAACGAATCCGTGCTCGAGACCCACTGGGCCGGCGCCAAAGGCAAAGCCCTTAAGGGCGCCCTGACCCTGTTCGCCCAAGACGCCTCCTCCAAGCTTGTGCTCTATACCGAGGCCGACCTCAAACGGAACGAGGCCGACGACGCCGTATTGGACTTCGTCGCGTTCTACCGCAAGATGCGCCGCGCACTCCCCGGCACGCTCGTGTTCGACTCGCGGTTCACCACCTACGAGAACCTGGCCGAACTCGACCGGCTCCACTGTCGCTTTATCACCCTGCGCCGGCGCGGCGCCCAACTCATCGAACAGGCCAATGCCCTCACCGACTGGAAACGCATTCACGTGCCCCATGCCCAACGCAAGTACCCCAACCCCCTCGTGCACGAATCCTACGAGACCCTCAAGAACTACCCCAAGCCTATCCGGCAAGTCATCATCAAAGGCAACGGACGCGAACAACCGACCTTTCTGATCTCCAATGATCGCAAACGTCCCGTCGAGTTGCTCGTCGGCGACTATTCCCGGCGCTGGCGCGTCGAGAACGGCATTGCCGAGGCCGTGAAATTCTTCCATCTCAACGCACTATCCTCCCCCATCCTCACCAAGGTCCACTTCGATGTCCTGCTCACCGTGGTCGCTGACACTCTCTACTATCTCCTGGCCCAAAAGCTCAGGGGATTCGAGGATTGCGACGCGCCCCGTATCTTCCGCCACTTCATCGAAGGCAAAGCAACCGTCCAACTCACCGACGCCCAACTTCTCGTCACCTTCCCCCGCAGAGCTCACAACCCCATCCTGCGCAACGTCCCTTGGCACCGCTTGCCCAATACTCTCCCATGGCTCCAAGACAGGAAGCTTACCTTCACGTTCTTGTGACGGTTAGCGCTCTGCGAAAATCGGTGTTCAAGGAAAAGATGCACCGCCTCACCGCGCAACTGCGTGAACAACAGGCCGAGGCCGCGAAGCTCGACAAGGCCATCGCCGCCAATCTGAAGGAGCTAGGGTATGGCGGGTGAGTGGA
>Ga0315274_10001520_pt1 | contig 35606 bp, 29 predicted proteins | sample YL17G02_20_MG_FD_203700 | JGI IMG/M metagenome (GOLD analysis project Ga0315274, IMG submission 203700) | Sediment microbial communities from Yellowstone Lake, YNP, Wyoming, USA - YL17G02_20 | ecosystem: Environmental > Aquatic > Freshwater > Lake > Sediment | place: USA: Wyoming | collected...
ATGTTAAGTATTTGAGTTAGTATTTTATACATTATGATACATTCCTGAAAAGGTTTAATATTAGGTTGTGGGACGACCAGAATTGCTTATGCAAGAATCATTCCCACACTCAACACGGAAGAACCATATCTTATAATGATATAGTCGGTAAGGTAGTCTTAATATACTTCCCACCTGGGAGAATAAGAAAGCTTTAAAAAGTGCATCTCATTTCATTAATATATGTAATGTGTAATTAAAGAACAAACCAGATTCAGATCAGCAATTCCTTTTAATAATACGAGTTTTTCAGTTAGCAAATAATCAAATCCCCTCTAACTCCCCTTTAGCTAAAGGGGAGAATTGATTCCCCCTTTGGAAAAGGGGGGAAGGGGGGATTTTGAAGCGTTGTTTGTAAAGTAAAACATTAATCTAGTCAAGTATTACTCATAACTGAAAAACTCGTATTAATAATCAGATTGGAGGGGTCTCCGATAAGCCTATGGATGATAAAAAAGAAGTAACTTCTAAAGGGATCGTTACAAGGGCACAGGCTGGGATATATTACGTTAAGATTCAGGATGATAATCGCTTGATAGAATGTACTCTCAGAGGGAAGCTAAAAAAAGAATTTAAGACTGAAGATAATAAATTCATGTTTACAGACCCGGTTGCTGTTGGCGATGAGGTAGAGATAACTATCGCCGAAAGTGACAAGGGCGCCATTGACACGATTCTGCCCCGAAAGACGAAGATATCCCGTGCGGCGGCTGGCACTGTTCCTATCGAGCATATTATAGTTGCTAACGCAGATCAGATGATTATGATCATGTCTGCGAAAATGCCCGCTTTCAAGCCACGTCTTCTGGATAGATTACTCATCGTTGCTGAAGCAGGTGAATTGGAACCTGTCGTCATTATCAACAAAATGGACTTACTGAATGATAAAGATAAGAAACAGCTTTATGAGCAAACTCAGGTATACGAAGAACTCGGTTATCGTGTAATATACATCAGTGCCTTGAATAAAGAAGGATTAGAGGAAGTCATTGACGCTATGAAAGGTAAGACGTCAGCATTGATCGGCCATTCAGGCACAGGTAAGACGACACTACTGAATGCGATCCAGCCCGGTTTTGTTCTGCGAACTGCCGAAGTCGGCGCCAAGACGAAAAGGGGCAAGCATACGACGACTAATGTTCAACTCTATAAGCTTAATTTCGGTGGATTTATCGTAGACACGCCCGGACTACGTGAGGTTGGTCTCTGGGATATATGGAAGACTGAGCTAGAGCTTTATTTTCGTGAGATGAAGCCTTATGCCAATAAGTGCAGGTTCTATGACTGCTCGCATATATCTGAGCCCGGATGCTTGATCAGGAAGGCGGTTGAACAGGGTCAAATTAGAAGATCAAGATATGAGAGCTACATCAAGTTACGTCTTGGCAAGTCCATCAAAGATGATGCTGATTAAATTATTCTAAATAAGGATTTTGCCCTAGTGGTCTTTTATAACTTGATAAGAAACCATATCCTCTATCAACCAGATATGGTCAGTCACTCCCAATGCCATCATCGGACTTCGTCTGTTCTTCCGTTGGTCGGCGGAACGACAATGGACATATTTCATATCCATAGTTCCTATCCGAAGTGAACTATGATCCCAACAGAAATTGTAGTATGTCATACAAAGCCAACTCTGACATACATGATATTTATTGTCTTTTGAAAACTCCAGTGTCTTACGAGCCTTTCGTGCATTGAGATGCCTATCCGTACCATTCTGTCGTTCCACAAATGATGTATTGACTGTATCGGAAATTGAAGACAACTCAAGTGTGTCTTTCAGCTTATCTTTTGTCCCATATACTTGCTCTGTTTCAACTGACACCACTTGTCCATGCTTTCTGAGCTTCTTCACTCTTGTATTCCCGACTCTGCGGAGCAGAGAGTGGCATATTGCATATGTGGGATTGGAATACAAAGGTAAACTAGCGACATTTGGTCATTGGGGATACTTCAAAGATATGAGTTATCATATCAAAGAGCGGATAAAGGTTAATCTTTTGTGTGCCAAGAATCCATCCGATGAGGAAGACCCATTCTTTGTGGTGTCCAACGTAGATGATAGTTTGGGTATGCTTTACAGTAAGCGAATGCAGATAGAGGAAGGATTCAGAGACATAAACGGGTCTCGGAACGAGCGAAGCGAGGGCTGAGAAAGTCATTGTTTGGTTTCAAGGATTTAGTGTTAAAGGATACAGAGCAATCTAGGTTTGAGTTGCTGTTTCTTTTGGTCATAATCAGCATGGGTATGGTATTTATATTATATGAGAAGTCAGGATACAGATGGTCAAAGTATTACAATACATCATGCAGAAAGGAATATTCATTGATAAGAGTGATCAAAGAGAAGCTAAGAGATTCTTGGGTTAATCTCAGGATTAATCCTTTATTTACCTTAGATAATGCGTGTTTTTATGAGGTCTAGAAAAAAAGTGATAGTGAATCAGATATATGATTGCACTTCAAATGTATTGACACTACGTAACGGTTGTATTATAATACTAATCAGAATACCAAAGTTTTAAGAAGGTCTAAAATCAAGGTTACACAGTTACTTTGTTACTATTTCAGCAAAAAAAGGAGGAAATGTAATGACTGGTAAAATTTACTTTGATTTCAGAGATTTGTTTCAAGCCGGGCGAATGGGATTTAAAGGTAAAAAGATACTGATGCATTTCCTGGGTCTTATGCTGGGTTATGTGGCATACGAAATACTAACATACCTAAGCTTGATCAACAGTGACGTAATAGGAAGCTTTTGGAAAACGTACGGTCTTTGTCCAGTATTCATATTTTCATGGAAAGCACCCATGATATTACCATTAGCCACGATAATTTTAATGACGATTGGCGTTATTATCTGGCTGATCATATACATGCTATTCAGCACAGCAGTATCAAAGATAGCTATTGAAGAACTTCGTGGGGATGATTTCTATTCAATGAAGGAGGCTCTTAAATTCGCTTCCAAAAATGCAAAGAGCATATACGTGACAGTATTGGGGCTGATTGGGATATTCCTTTTCTGTCTGCTCTGTCCATCACTGGTAGGTATCTTTGACCTGATCCCAAAAATAGAGCTAGTCGCAAAGCATTTCGGAACACCTTTGACGGCTTTTCTAATGATACCTATCTATTTTTTGGGATTGTTTATGATGTTGACTGTTATTGTATGCCTTTTCAGTATTTTCTTAATCCCGGCTATTGTAGCAGTAACAGGAGAGGACACCTTTGAGACGATATACCAGTTATACTCAACGATCTGGAACCAGCCCTGGCGATTGTTTATATATAACAAATTGGTCTGGTTCGTTGCAATCCTCGGATTCTTGATATTTGCGGTTATCAGCGTTTGCGGTTTATATATTTCATTTCTGCCTTCTATGTTATTAGCTAAACAGGATTCCTATTACTTTGCAGACGTAATCGCCAGATCATTAAAAATAATAGGCGCCGGTGGCCTTATATCCGTGATACCCGGAGCAAATCCTGCTGTCAGTTCTATGCCCTGGACGTTAGACCTTGCAACCTTTTTCTTCTTTGTTTCGTCTATAATGATAGCGGCTATAATTTTGGCATATCCTCTGTCAATAATGTCATCTGGTTATACGATTATTTACGTTGTATTACGCAAAAAGACCACTGGTGAAAACATGCTTGAGGTTAAACGGGAAAAACCTGCTGGAGAGGAACAATCAGATAAGCAAAAAACAGAAGAATCTACTTAAGTGGTAAGTTCATCCACTATTATTTCGGAGTAACCTATGATATACTTTGGCACGTAATCAAGAATAGATTACCCGATCGGAGAGAAAAAATTCAAGCTATTATAAAGGACATGGAGGAAAAAGGTGGCTAAATTCCTTTTATGAGAATTATCTTATCAGGTGATGATTAATGTTACAGACAGTTCTGACAAAAGTTTTTGGTAGTAAACACGATAGAGATGTAAAAAAAGTTCAGCCTATTGTTGATGAGATCAATAGCCTTGAGCCATCTATGAAATCTTTGACTGATGAGCAGTTACGCTCAAAGACGGATGAGTTTAAAGCCCGCTTTCAAAATGGAGAGGCGCTAGACGATCTCATGGTAGAGGCTTATGCAGTCGTCAGAGAAGCGGCTATAAGGGTTTTAGGACAACGCCATTATGACGTTCAGTTGATCGGTGGGATTGTCCTTCATCAGGGAAAAATAGCGGAAATGAAGACAGGTGAAGGTAAAACCCTCGTATCCACGTTGCCAGCATATCTAAATGGGCTCACAGGCAAGGGAGTCCACGTAATTACACCCAACTATTATCTGGCACAGCGTGACAGTGAATGGATGGGCGGTATTCACAGGTTTCTTGGTCTGGAAGTAGGCTTGAACTTAAATGATATGAGTATAGAAGAAAAAAAGACTGCATATAACGCAGATATAACCTACGGTGTTAATGATGCCTTCGGGTTTGATTATCTGCGTGACAATCTGGCGATACATCCAGATATGCGAGTTCAGAGAGAACTAAATTACGCCATAGTGGATGAAGTAGACTTCATACTCATAGACGAAGCTAGAACCCCGCTGATTATCTCTGGCAGGTCGGATAAGTCAGCCGAACTATATTACACTGTCAATCGCATAGTTCCACGACTCAAACGTGACGTAGATTATACGATAGATGACCGTAACACGTCTAAAGGCACTGTCGTGCTTACCGAGGAAGGTGTTGCGTATGTTGAAAGACTGCTCGGAGTTACCAACCTTTATGATCCAGCTAATATAAGCTTAGTTCATCACGTTCAGCAGGCACTTGCCGCTCATACACTCTATAAGCGCGACGTTGACTACGTTATAGAACAAGGCAAGATCGTGATAGTTGATGAGTTCACTGGTAGGCTTCAACCGGGCAGACGTTGGAGCGATGGCCTGCATCAGGCAGTCGAAGCTAAGGAAGGCGTGAGGATCGAGGAAGAAAACCTTTCAACAGCCAGAATAACATATCAAAACTACTTTCGATTATACAATAAACTTGCAGGCATGACAGGTACAGCCGAGACAGAATCCGCAGAATTCGGTGAAATATACAAACTTGAAGTTGCGGTTATCCCAACTAATAAACCTATGGTTCGTGCAGATTCTCCAGACGTGATCTATAAGACGGAAATAGAGAAGTTTGAGGCAATAATAAACGAGATCGTGGAAATGCAAAAGATCGGACGGCCAGTCCTCGTAGGAACAAGATCCATTGAGACTTCTGAGCGATTGTCTAAGCAATTGAAGCAGAGACACGTCATGCACCACGTTCTCAACGCCAAATATCACGACAAGGAAGCAGAGATAATCTCTCACGCAGGTGAGTTGAAAGCTGTGGTTATCGCTACCAATATGGCAGGTCGTGGTGTGGATATTGCACTCGGTGAAGGCGTTAAGGAACTAGGCGGTCTGCATATCATAGGTACTGAACGACACGAATCCCGTCGTATTGACAACCAGTTAAGAGGTCGCTCAGGGCGTCAGGGAGACCTGGGATCGTCTCGCTTCTATCTTTCACTGGAAGATGAACTGATGCAGAGGTTTGGTTCTGAAAGGCTTGCAAGCACTATGGATTGGCTTGGCGTGGCAGAAGGCACACCCATAGAGCATCCATGGATCTCAAAGGCAATTGAAAATGCCCAGAAAAAGGTTGAAGAACATAACTTTGAAGCCCGTAAGCACATAATCAAATACGATGACGTCAGAAACACCCAACGTACAGTAATCTACGAACAGCGCAATATGGTGCTGAATGGTGAAAATCTTAAGGATGAGATCCTTGAGATGCTTGACGAAGTAGTCATAGATAAACTGGATACGTTTGTAGGGGAAAAACTCGACCGAAGCGATTGGGACGTGCCGGGACTGATTGACTGGGGGCGTAAAACATACCTCGTTGATATATCAAAATGGGACCCAAAACCGAACGATATGTCTTATGAGGAAATAGAAGATAAATTCCTGAAAACATTGCGTGACATGTACGAAGAACGAGAAATGGAAATGGGCCCTGAAATAATGCGTAAGCTTGAGCGTCTCGTTATGCTTGACCGCATTGATGATCACTGGATCGAAAACCTTTACGATATGGACTATCTGGAAGAGGGTATCGGTTTCGTTGCTTATGGACAAAAAGACCCACTTGTCGAGTTTAAGCGAGGAAGCCATGATATGTTCGCTGATATGATTCAGGCGATCAAGGAAGAGGTTGTTGAATATATGTTCAAAGTTCGGCTTGCTAGCGAATCAGATCAACGACAGCAACCAGCCCGCAGTCGGGCACCGGGACAGCGTGCTTCCGCTGGTGGTGACAATGATGCGGAGCCTGTCAATGCAACCGTCCATAAACCAAACAAACCCGGAAGAAATGACCTTTGCCCATGTGGCAGTGGCAAAAAATATAAGAAATGTCATGGGAGGAACGAATAATGATTGATAAAGAGCTTCTTGAAATCCTAGCCTGTCCTGCTGATAAAGGCGATATAGTATACGATGAAGAAAATCAAAAGCTGATATGCCAGAAATGCGGAAGGCGCTATCCCATTCGTGAAGGCATCCCCGTCATGCTTATTGATGAAGCGGAATTGCCCGAAAAGAAGAAAGAATAGATATGAAGAATCTTAAAATAACCATAGAGTTTTGGCAGGAAGGGAATTGATATATCGCTAATTGTCCTGAACTGGATATGTTAGCTCAAGGTTATTCGCTAGACGAAGCAAGAAAAAACTTATATGAAGTTATAGAGATCCAATTTGAGGAGATGAAAGAATTAGGTACATTGAACCAATCTATCATACATTTACTGGATTCCCACTTTCGTGGGAATGACATTTTATAAGATTTGTCATTCCTGCGCAGGCAGGAATCCGGAATTACATTAAGATTGAATAGCTTTTTCTGTTGTCTTTACAGATTCCTCCATCGTAAGAGCTTTCCTGATCTGTCTGACCGCCTGCTTTATCCTGAGTTCATTTTCTACAAGGGCAAGTCTTATAAATCCTTCACCTTTATCACCAAAACCGATGCCCGGCGATACGCAAACTTCCGCTTCTTCCAGCAACTTCAATGCAAAATCCATTGATCCTATATGGGCATATTTCTCTGGAATCGGCGCCCAGACGAACATCGTTCCTTTAGGTTTTTCGACCTTCCAACCCATCCTGTTAAGACTTTCAACGAGAACGTCCCTTCGCTTCTGGTAAGTTAGCGCATTTTCTTTCGCATCCTCATCAGATTCCCTTAGAGCAAGAATAGCCGCTACCTGAATCGGTGCGAAGATGCCGTAATCATAATAACCCTTAATCTTAGCCAGGGCATCTATAATATCCTTATTTCCAACCGCAAACCCGCATCTCCAGCCAGCCATATTGTAGGACTTGGATAGAGATATAAACTCCACGCCTATATCCTTTGCTCCCTTTGCCTGCATAAGGCTTGGTGCTTTATAACCATCAAAAACTATGTCCAGATACGCCAGATCATGCACAACGATCATCTCATTCTGTTTGGCAAACTTGACAACGTCCTCAAAAAAGGCAAGCTCTACAGTTGCGGTAGTCGGATTATGAGGAAAATTGATGATAAGCATCTTTGGTCGTGGCCAAAGCTCCTTCGTTATCTCTGAAAGGCTTGGAAGGAAGTTATTTACGTCATACATGGGTATGCTCATGACGTTACCGCCGGCGATTATGATGCTGTATATGTGTATTGGGTACGTGGGATTCGGGACAAGGGCTATATCGCCGTCGTCAATCAAAGCCAGCGCAAGGTGTGAAAGCCCTTCCTTCGACCCAATGACTGCTACTACTTCGTTTTCTGGGTCCAGTTCGACGTTGAAACGCCGATCATAATAACGTGCAACTTCTCTGCGCAGGTTGTATATACCCCTTGAAGCTGAATATCTGTGATTTCTCGGATCGCAGACAGCCTCGCACATCTTCTGAGTAATGTGTTCAGGTGTCGGTCTGTCTGGATTACCCATACTTAAATCAATAATATCAATACCCTGATGTCTTCTCTCAAGGGTCATTTGCTTCAGCCTGCCAAACAAATATGGCGGTAGTCGTTTCAATCTATTTGAGTTGATTACCATTATCAGTTATTGTCCTCCAAGACTATATGGCTATAGGTTTATAGGTCTATGGGTCAACAGGTCTTTAGATTAATTACTTACAGACTCATAGACCTATTGACTTATAGACCCTTCAAAACCGTGAAATTCGGTGTTATTTAGTGGTCAAATTTTTTCCTTGTTGTATAGGAGATTATATTTTTTTCATTTCTCTCTTGAGAATCAGACCATTATCGGGTTTTTATAGCAGACCAAGTTGCTGTAAGTTTACCAGAAGGGTCAACGGCAACTAGACCAAGCGCCTGTTCCATCCCTTTATTCATAAGAGTCAGGATGTCTCCTTCCTCCAGCGCCACATTGAAAACTGCAACTTCGTCAATGAAACCGTTGAAAGAGCTCCCCCAAGCATTAGAGTTCGGTGCACCTATGGTTACTGTGGAATTGCTGGCAGAAATACTTGCTAATCCAGCCAAGGCGCTATCCACTTCTCCATCTACATATAGGTCAATTGCCTCTGAACTTACAGTAGCAGCTAGATGATGCCAATTGTTGTCATTTATCTGTGTGATATAGTGTCTCCAACTACCTAGAAAAAAACTTGCTTTTCCAGGTGCACCACCATCACCATTTATCACAAGCATATAGCTTAGACCTGATCCTGACACACCATACTTACTGATAATTATAGCACTTGATGGACTTCCTCCAAATTTTACCCAGGCCTGAACCGTAATTGTTTTAGTAATACTCAAATTCGCCCTATCCCCGCAATCAACGTGAGCATTTGCACCGTTAAACTGGAGAGCACCACCAAACTTCCCCTGAACCCATTTAGGACTATTCTCGAGCGTCCCGTCATTTTTACCCTCAGAGGAATCTTTTGCTATATCGCCTTTACCCTCATCAAACAGCCACGCTCCGACGCAGGTTTTAGGGTCTATCTTGGCATAACTTGAAGCAGTTAATACACCTGCAATATACAAAACAACAACACCAATCAACAAATATCTTACTTTCATTCTGGTTCTCCTTTCTTGTTTTAAAATTACTGCCTTAATTATAAACCATGTCTTATTTTTTAGGCATAAATTCTATCTCCCAGCCTAGTTTCTTAGCTTTATCTATAATTGTATCAAATTTCGGTTCACTTGGGGAGAATGGAATTTTGCGTGCTTCATAAATTTCGTTAGTTATTTTGTCCCATTCATTTATGAATGAATCTTTATCACCAAGATTAATAAGTGCGAGTAGCATCCACGTTGTCATGTCCCAGCGTCTGTTTATCTGCAACTCCGGGCGCATGATAACCTGTCTGATTATTTCCAGTACATCTTGGGGTTTGCCTTCAGACAGAAGTATCTCAGCAGATGTTCGGATTACATTCTGGAGAGGTCCCTGCATTACAAACTCGATTTTATCAGCTTTTTTTATTTCATCAATAACTGTAGATGCTAGTTCTTTAGCTTCGGAATATTGTTCGGCGTTCTTTAGAGCAACAACCAGATCACCTTTTGCACCTAATAGGGCATCATTTTCACCGTTGGCTTTAAAGCCTTCGATGCTCATACGATAAAGCACAACTGATTTTTCATGATTCCCTGCCCTCATAGCGTCATAACCTTGCTGTCTTGCTTCGTGTGGATTTGCTGACATCCAACGGGATTCGTCTACGTAAAATAATGAGTCAGTGATTAAACTTGCCAGGCTGTCTGCATATTCTTGAACCTCACCCGGGTCATGAGAAACAAGTAAAATTTGATCATCAGTGTTTCTTCCAAGCCATAATTCATCAGGAGTGTCAAGAAAAGCTAAACATGCAAGCGCTTGATAGCTATTCCATGGGACCCAATCCTCATTTCCAAGCCAATTTTCATCCGGGTTCCCAATGTATCCGAGAAATCCGGGATCAAGTCCAAGTATCCCATTCTTTCGACTGAGATCCCCGGTAAATATCATCTCTCCCATCACACGATAATACACACGGGCAATGGGCGGCAATTTTTGTTCGCTCTTGTTTTCAAAAGCTATAAGCGTATCAAGAGAACAGCGATTTCTAATTATGATGCGTCCTTTGGGCTTATCTGTCAGCGTTGGAAATCCAAAAGCATAATACCATATCCATGAGGGATCCTTTTTATCAGTCTGTTCTTCCGTCGCTCGGTGGGACGAGGGTAAAAATGCTATTCCGACCTGTCCTGCTGAATCAAGCACTTCCATTAAACGCTTATAGTTTTCTAGCCAGACGCCACTTTCCGTTTCATCCAACTCAGGAGATGCAACCTTTCCACCCCAGCCATTTAGAAACCCCATGCTTTTATTCGCTTCCCATCCGCTAAGAAACGCTCTCCATGCAGAGTCTTTTAGCATAGGCGCTTGGCTTAATTCACGAGTTTTTGTGATTAAAATACCGCCAATTGATTTTACTTCCTCTGAAAATATCATCCATTGAGACATAACGCCATCCTTTCCGTATCAGGATGTTATACCATTTTCCGATTCAAATACAACATTGGTAGTCGCATCCCTTTAGGGTGCACTTCCGCAGGCTAAAGCCTTCGGCTACCTATTATGTAGTGTTTCAATTGAAAATTGGTATTACTTAACATCCAGTTGTAGCTAATGCTCCTTGTACTCGTTTTGCCTCTTGCTCAAAAAGATCAACAAACGCCTGACGGGCGGTTGCATCTCCCTTAAAAGCATTGTTTAAGAAATCATCACTATTGTAAATGTTTCTTAAGTTCTGTATACGGTCATCCACCGGAAGATTTCTCATGGGAGTAAGTGCTTCACGACTCGGATAAGGGGCATTGTTGGTCTGCAATCCTTGAGCAGACATCTGACTTGCCAGTTCTCTATGGATTGCTGAATGTGATTCTTCATATCCCGATGATGGTCTCCAGCCTGTTTGATTGTAGGCGGCAACGCTTTGTGAGGTAACACCAGTTCCGTGGTTACTATCAAACATTGCTCCGGGAAGAGTATGGTGACCACCTGAAAATGCAGGTGTTTGGCTGCCTAATGGTCGATCCAAACCAAAAGGATCAACTTCACCAAGAGGATTATTGACATACCAATACAGGTTAAGACTTCCATGAATCTTGATCGGATCCGGTGATATAAAGCGCCCTGCTTGAGGATCATAATATCTGAAGCGGTTGTAGTGCAATCCCGATTCTTCATCAAACCATTGTCCCTGAAAACGAATAGGACAATTTACTTCGTTGACAACGATCTCGTCAATCAATCCCCAGATTTTAAAACTCGCAGACCAGACTTTCTGCCCATTTTCATCCATCAATTCAACAGGTCGTCCAATAGGATCATTTATACAATAATAAATGCGGTTATCTCTGGATACTCCGATTGGATGAAATCTTTCTTGCTCATAAAGCCACAGCGACTTATTTCCCTCTGCCAACTCATATAATACGACATTTCCATTCCAGATATATTCTGTTGTTCCATCTGGACCGACTTTTTTATACCTTCGTCCTAATGGGTCATAGAAATAACTCCATTTCTTTCCATCCGGTCTGGTTAATCCTATTAACTGACTGCGATCATCCCATTTAAAAAGCCATTCAGCATTTGAGCCATCAATAGACGGTTCCACTTTCCTTATAAGACAGCCTTCGTCATCGTATTCATACAGAATGTTTCCATACTGAATAAATCTGTCTCCTGTAGAGATTCTGGATTCTGTTCGTGGCAATGCAGATAACTGCTGTTCGGTTCTGCTCCAATCCTGTTGATTACTCAGAACTCCTGCCGTCGCTGTCAGATTACTTGTCGGGTCATATCCAAAAGCCTCGCTAAATCCTCTTTCTTTCAGCGAACTCGTCAAACGTTGAAGCGGATCATAAGCAAATCGGCTTTCTCGCCATTGGCTATCAGTAATTCTGACCACATCACCCAATGAATTGTATTCATAAATACGTTCATTTAGATTCTGTCCCTGTGTTGATCTGATAACCTGACTTACCAGATTCTCAAGCGGATCAAATTCCTGAACAATATCAATCCCACCGGGCATAATACGCCGAATTTCATGGCCAAGCAGGTCATATTCTGATCTCAATGCTTGAGCCTGATTCACAAAAACAGTCGCCAGATACCCGGATGCATCATATTCATAACCGATCACGTCATCAAGGTCGGTTGATAATTGTGTGCATTTGAATAATGGATTATAAGCTCTCTCGATCCAGTGTTTATTGAGTTTCTCTTTGACTAATCTCCCGATTATATCGTATTCAAATTCCAGATGACAATCACCATAAGTAGATTTTGTCAATCCCCAGAGACCATGCTCATATTTAATCGTCGTCCCATCAGAAAGCACCGTATCCATAATCCTGCTTGCAGGATCATAAGTATAGGTTATCCTTCGTCCAAGCCCATTGATGAATGCAATCAGGTTGCCTGCGGCATCATACTCATACTGATGAACTCGCTGGTCAAATCCTGTCTCTTTGATTAATCGGCAATCAGTATCGAATTCATAAGTATAGACTTCACCTTTTTCATTATGGATTTGCAGTAACTGATCTAGCTCAGTTCCCCAGAAATACTGCACAGTATCACCATTGGGTTTTGTAACTTTCTGAATCCGCCCGCCGATTAAGTAACCGTAGCGAGTAACTCTATCTGCTCTATCTCTGACTTCTATCAGATTCCCTCCAGCATCCCAGTTAAATATTGATTCTCCATTGGGGAAGCCAAAAGATTTAATCCGACCATTTATATCATAAGTTGCGGTATACTTATTGCCTAATGGCTCTACCGCAGAAACAAGACGACCTTCCTCGTCATAATGATACTCCGTAACTCCTCCATCCCAGTATATTCTGTGTGTGCGATTCCCACGCATATCATACTGGTATCTAAGCTCCCCGGATTGAGGATTATGGATTGATAAGAGATCACCTCTTTCGTTGTAGGCATATTTCCATTGGAAGCCAAGAGGATTTATGGTCTGAACGATACGACCCGAATCATCATATTCAAAGTACCAAATCTGGCTATTATAGGTTATTTTGATGGGAAGGTGATTTTCGTTATATTCGATCTGTGTAGTATAGCCTGCAGGATTTATGATAACGGACTTGTTGCCCTGTTCGTCATATTCCGTCTTCCACGTTCCACCAATGCCGTCAATCTGTTGGGATATACGTCCGTATCCATCATAAACAGTAGAGGATATTGTATAACCCAGACTTGAAGTCTGACTGACTACCTGACCTGCTTCATTATATTCATGCGTCTGTGAACCACCCAGGCTGTTAGTTACTACAGTAGCACGGTCTTTGGGTCTGTAATCAAGAATTTTCAGGTCGAAATTGTCATTAGCTACCGTTTGAACGCATCTTCCGCTGGAATCATAGCGGAAATGATATATAGCCCCATCTCGTCGGATTTCAGAGATCATACGGTTCAGGTTATCATACTCATAGTGTTCAGGATTTCCAAGACTATCATAAACAACGGCAAGCCTGCCTTCGGGATCATACCCGTAACTGGCAACTTGTCTTTCGTATTCATCAATATTTACCGTGAGTTTCAGAAGCAATCCGTTCTGATTATATTGAAGCCTAAGCTCTCGTTCCTCTCTGATCTGGCGAATGATTGATATTTTACCGTCACGATATATTAGTTCCAATCCACGACCGGTGGAATCGAGGATTCTTTGGACAGGTCCTCCTTTTTCAAAGAAAACGAATTTCCTGATTGACGGTTCATTAGGTCCCCACAAAGTAACTATCAGATTCTTGCCTGACTTCTTAATCTCTGCAAAATCTTCCAGATTTATTACTGTTCCGCCAGATTCCACTGTTGATTCAAGGTCGTCAAATATGGTATCTGTACCATCATAAGACGTGAAGGTGTATCCATCTACATCTATTTTCAAACGTATGTCATAACAACAGTGCCATCCGTAACCTAGGATAGATGAAGGACGTTTCAGGTATGCAGTATTATATTCTCTAATAAACAGGATAGGAAAACACCCTACGATGTTCGCATCCAGCTTCTTTGTCATAAAATCGCCACATGCTACGTCAACAGGATGCCCTACTTTTGTGTGTCCAGTTTTACTCATAATAATTTATAAGATGGATCAGAATTGCTCAGGAAACTTACCTAATAGGAACACACCCCCTAACCCCTCTTAAGAGGGGAGTTAGAGCCATTCCCCCTTTGAAAAAGGGGGTTAGGGGGATTTAAAATCTTATATTTTCACACTCAAATCGGAAGAACCACATTTTTGTTTAACCAATAATTTAAAACAGCACAACTGTGCCTTGTATGCTAACTTCAGCCATGTCTGGAGCGCCCACCTCTCCCGCCACAACGAGCTCGTAATCCTTTCACAAGTTTCATTAATCCATTTGCAATTTCCATCCAGCTTGGCATGGGGAATCCACCGATCAATACGTTAGGAGCACCAACGGTTATCATACCCATCGCCGGGCTACCAGCCGGGTCACTGCCCATCATCGCCTGAATCGCCATAGATGCGGCATCTGCTGCCATTTGTGCGGCACTCATAGAAGCGGACAACGCCAATGCACCAGCCATAGCGGAAGAATCCGCTTCCACAGCATCCACCGTATCAGCTACAATTCCAGCGACTTGAGCTACCATACCAGCCATCATCATTGCCTTCGCTGCTACCTGCATCGCTTTCGCCATGCCGCGAACCGGTCCTGATGACGATGGAAGGCAGTGTTTAGTCATATCCATTACACGGGCGGCTCTATTACCACCGATAAAAACCTTAGAAGAACCTGTAAATATCTCAAAGGCAGGGACAAATCCTCCGCAAGTAGGAGAAAATCCCATATCACCAGCCCTTGCCGCCGGCATACCACTTATCAAAACCTGAACACAACAGCCAAGAGTTACGGGTCCAATAGCTGGTAACGGAACTGGCGGTGCAGGTGGTATAAGACTCGGTGGATGAGCATGAATATGAGGTATGCCTATAACAAGCGAACCAAGAAACGCCGCAGGAAACGAAGGAAGTGCCTGTGCAATGAAATTGGTTGCTGTGGCAAATCCCTCATTTAGCATATTAACCGGGGTCATGACTGTATTCATTACCGACCCAATGCCTTGCTGAAGCGCACGAGCAGGATTAGGTGGCCTTGGTGGCGGAGCCGGCGGAGAACCACTACTTCTTCCCATGTTTCTTCTCCTTTTGTTCTATTTCATCTAATTCTGCTTCTACTTGATGGCGTTGATCCTTTAAATGCTGACTTTTGTATATATCATCCAGGTGTTCTAAATTCCTTTTCAACGGTGCTTCCATTTCAAGACTGCGGCTGAGTTCTACTGCCGCTTGCCAATTCTCTACTGCTCTGTCAAATTTTCTTTGTTGTTCCTGACTTAGTCCTATCCATTCCAGAGCTTCAGTTTTTGCCTCTGCATCTCTTAGCTCACCAGCGAGTTTGTTTGCACCATCAAAATATTCTTCAGCCTGATCATACTGTTTCAGCTTATATGCTACGTGGCCAAGGTTCCTCGCTATTGTCAAAAGTAAATTCGGCATTTTTGCATCTGATGCCGGTATTATTGCACATTCATACCACTTTTGAGCTTCTTCCAGATTATCCATACGATAGAAAACATCCCCCATAGAGTTTATGACAAAAGCCTGCATCATAATATTATTGGTATCCTGATAGTACCTTAACAATTGCTGATATTTCTGTATTGCATTTTTATATTGCTGTTTTGCATAGTCTGTACACGCAAGCAGAAGAAGAGATTGCGCCCATTCTTCGTCAGAGGTATCCGGGTCTTTTACCTTTTCCTCTACATCATCCATAATTGCATCCGGGCTGAGATCGGGATTGTATATCTGGACTCTTTCTGAATTCTTCAGATATGGAGTTATCAACGGAGAGTCGGCATCATCTCGAACAATGATCCGAAGCCCTCGCATCCATGGTTCAATACCATCCCGTGGTAAAAGCTGGATTATCATCTTCAGATATTCGTCTCTGCCTTTAATATTCATCGGGAAAATGCCCCACATAAGCCTGTGTCCGTCTTTTGGGGGGATCAGCTTTGAGCGAACGAAGAGCATTGCTTCCTTCATACGCTCCACAGGTGAACGGGATTCATCACTAACTGCAACGGGCAACGGCGCCCACTGCTCTTTGCCTTCTTTTTCAAGAGCTTTGCATCCCTCTTGATGCTGAATCTTTAATCTTTCGATCATCACTGAGGCATAAGGACCCGGCATAACGAAATCATCAGAGAATAATAGAAAAAGATCAGGAGAACCCGATGTTTCAATTACACTGAAGATCTTAAGTATATACATTGTTTCAGCAGATTTACAGCTTATCACCAGCATAAGCTTTTCACGCTGTTCAATAAATTCTTCCAGATCGCTTTGCAATTTCTCAAATGTATCAGGCATTAATTTTCTCTAGTGCTAATAATTCAACAGTATTGTTACAAAATCATAACCTTTATCTCTTAAGTTGATAAATATCAGTAGGTCGGGTTGAAGCAATGAAACCCGACTATATTAATATTTTGTTGGGTTTCGTTCCTCAACCCAACCTACATTAATGCACTTGTGCTGTTTGGTTTGTGGTAGTTCGATTTATCGAACTTTTATAAAAACGCTCAATGAATTGAGCTACTACAAACTAGCTTTATTCCTTAATCTACGAGAATTAGCACAAGCCGTTAATTTAGCTTTATAAGGGCGCCGCTGATCTCATTGATACCGACAGCAGTGGTTGATACCTTTGGACCCGATATTTGTACTCCGTCTGGCTTGATCGTGATACTGCTTGGTCCTACACCTATAGTTATTTCTTGAGCACCGGATATGGTTATCTTTTGAGCAGAGATTTGCATTTCACTATTAGCAACAACAGTCATGTTGCTTCCAGCCTGAAGCGATAAATTTGAACTGGCGGTATGTTGACTGTTACCCCCAACTGTAACAGTAAGATTCGATCCTACTGAAGAAAGCATATTACCCGCTATTATATCTGTTTTATCTATGCCAACGCTCAATTCCATATTTTCACCAACGGTTTCTACATAATTAAAACCCACACTTTCACTCAGATTACTGGCTATAGTAATAGACATATTATTGTTTATTGTTTCGGTATGGTTATTGCCAACTTGTAGTTCCTTATCATTACCTATGGTCTCACTGTGATTATTGCCAACATCAATCGTTTTGTCATTTCCAATTGTTTCACTTTGATCATTATCTATGGTCTTTGTGCGGTTATGACTTACGTTGATCGTCTGGTCATTGCCTACGCTGGTGGATTGGTTTGCGCCGACACTCGTGCTCATATTGTTCTCAATAACCTGATTCATATTCTTTTGTGCGTGGATATAGACTTCCTCATTACCCTTGCTGTCTTCAAACCGTATTTCGTTGGACCCACCCCCGCCAAGAGAACTATCAGATTTGATTGTGCTTTTAGTCTTGTCATCTGGAAGAGCATAAGGAGGGGTATTATCACCATTATAGACTCTACCCGTAATAATAGGTCTATCAGGGTCACCTTCCAGAAAGTCAACGATCACTTCCTGACCGATACGAGGAATAAAAATTATACCCCAGCCAGCCCCGGCCCAGCCCTGACTGACTCTTATCCAGCAGGAACTGTTTTCATCATGTTGTCCATCACGGTCCCAGTGAAACTGTACCTTTACACGACTATGCTCATCAGTGTATATCTCTTCACCATTAGGGCCTACAACCATAGCCGTCTGAACTCCCTCAACCACCGGCTTTAATGACTTTCGAGGAGGACGGAATGGTATTGAAGATGGGATACACTCAAAATCGTTATTATAACTTGAGCCTTCTTCACTAGAATCCTCTCCCAATGGCTGTGTTGCTGACGTTGTAACTCGTGTTATAAGATACTCCTGATTAAGATCAGAGCGTGTGTGTCGATCCAATGTAAATTTGTAACCCGGTATTAATCTTCGGCAGGAACTTTGCCCAAAACCTACCCTACGATTAGTCCTTAATGCTTCTAATCTAATCTGCGCTAAATCTGACCCTATATCTTGATCAGAATATTCACCGGGGTAATCGTAAATTTCAAGATCACCCTCATAATCTGGAGCCTCTTCACCAGAAAGAGCCATAGCTGACATTCCTGACGTTGGTTGCTCAAAATTGAAGTCTTGAAGTGAAACCGTACTTGACATTATTTGTTGCGAAAAACGGTATTCATAGATAGATTCTTGATCTGCCACCATACCTGATGCGTCATTAAAAACGATGGTTGAGGAATCTGTTGGCTCTATTGGTGTAAAGACACTCGCATTATCAGATATAACCATCACGTGACCATTTTCGCTGTGCTCAAAAAAGTAGAATATGCCCTCTTCCTCCATGAGACGGAAGATAAAGTTTAAATCGGTTTCGCGATACTGGACACAATATTCACGAGTCGGATGCGTCCCGTTAAGCTCAAATCTGTAACTATCAGATACGATGCTAGCATCCGAAAGTACCTGGTCAATTATGTCCTGCACGTTCATGTCCTGAAAAATACGACAGTCATATCTCATTGATAGCAACCATATCGAAGGCACAAGCTCTAAATTATATATAGTATAACGGTTTCCTGTTCCACCCTGTGTGAGCTTACTAACTATTCCATGCACGTATCGTTCGCCTACCTCACCGTAGATACTTAGAAGTGCCTCTTTACCAACTATCGTATCAAAATCAATTTCAGAATCCTGTGTGGCAAGTCTCAGGCTATATCGAAAAGGTTCCGATATTGCTTCGATGCCGTTGAATCGAAGTACCCGAAACTCACCATCATATTCATTTGCCGTAAACAAAAAATCAGCTTCCGAAGCCCGTCGTATAACTACCATAGCTGATTTACCTCCATGAGTTTGCCAGCTTGAAAATAGATTATAACAAGGAAAATTCACGTAAAGCGTGATATGATAACCTTGCTGACTATTTAAACTATAGATGATATAAAGAATCTACTAAACGTTCAACTTCTCTCTTTTTCTCCATTGGTAATGATCTTAATTTATTTATAAAATTTTCTTCTGATATTGTCAAGTTAAATATAGATGAATCTGAGATCATATCAATATCAACAATTGGCAAGGTAGGCTGGTTAAGCTGACGTTTGATATTGATGCCTACACATGGATACCTTTGTTTTACGTCCCTGATTTCATCTAGCGTCCACTTACGACCAATGCCGATACCAGCGCACCAGAATTTCCCATCACGAGATATAAAGTTTTCTTCCCACTGCTTAGTTTCAAGATCAAAGTGATTCCATGGAAATACTTTGCAAAGATCGGTTCTAGGAGAATTGTATATAACACACGATTTGTCACGATAGAATACACATCCATGCCCGGTATTACCGGGGTGGTTTGTCCTGAACGCAAGGATATACATATTAGTCTGAGGATCGTGAATTTCTCTGAGATAGCGTACAGCAAATGACAATACAGATATATTCAGATATTTTGCTAATTTCTGCACTTCCTCACTGCCGGGATATATGACAGCCATTTCAGAACAGCACGTTCCACAATGCTGACACTCAAATCTCCACTCACGTAATGCCTTTTCCTTAGAGTTGTCCATAGTCAGCCTATCTAGGGGTATGTGTCCATGGATAAATTCTACGCCATCTTCTGGATACTCCAGATATCGCATCACCAATATCGCTGGCTCTTCTCCCCATTACACGCAAAAAAAGATCATTATCTGCCTCAATAATTGTCTGCCCATGGCTAGACATAGCCGTCCGGGGGTCCCAACCAATTCCTTCCACTGCTTGCGCTAATGATGGATAAATAGAAGCATTACTTATATATATTGAAGTTTGAGTTACAGGATAACGAATTTCAGCCATTACATGCCTATCCATACTCGCTTGAAGGCTCCATGCGGCGTCTGAAGAGACAGAGACTATATATCCCACAAACCGAAAACCAGCCTCTCTTAATAATTCTACAGCCATGACAGCGTAGCCTTCGCAATCTATGACGTGACAATTGTTTTCCATTCTAGTATTCATAACTTCCGCAAAACTATCACAAACTCTTCCAGAACCACCCGGGTATGTTACATCACCAGGATTTCTCACATTCATTCCATGGATAAAGAAAATGCCTGCATAGCTGCGAAAAGCGTTCTCTGCATCTGTAACGGCACCTCTAAGGTATCGAAAAAGCTTTCGCATTTGTGCTAAAGTTGGCGGGTCAGAAACTGTCTCAGTATCATTATGGTTTGTAAATTCTTCTTGCATCTGCCTGATGAAATCGTTTCTGTCTCTGGTAAATCGCACGTTGGAACACCTCCCCGAACATGGATTTTATTTTAATACCATTTCTGTTATCTATTTGTGCATAACTATTATATGCAGGACACGCATCAGCGTGTCCCTACGATTAATTCTAATGCACAATCAATAAATAGAATTGGTATAATGATTTGTGCTAGTTGTTTACGTAGCCCAAGCTTCCAGTTTTAAACATCAATCAATGTAGAGTGGGCATTGCCCAAACTACTTTTGTGTTGCTGTTCTGCGTTATTTGGTAATCTATCGCTCAAATGTTGGTGGGGAAATCGAGCGTCTGCCGCTCAAAGGAGCAACTACATTGACGTCAGATAGAGGATGTGCGATCCTTCCTCTGACTATTTGGTCTGCTTCCTCAACAGCTTCCTGAATGGTATCACCTGAACCATAACGTACATTCACTTCATCATCTGGACTCCACCCGGCAAGACCTTCTACCGCACCAGCCGCAGAATAATGAATATCATCATTGCCCACGTATATTGCCTGACCACTTGTTGAAGTCATTTCAGCAAACACGTGACCTTGCCATCCTTCCTGTAAAGCACTTGGCGGCACAGCAACCATATACCTTGAAAACTGAAAACCAGCTTCCCTTAGCAAAGTCACACCCATAACGACGAAGCCGTTGCAGTCTATGATATGTCTGCCATTTTCCATCGGTCTGGCGACTACTTCCGCCCAACTGTCGCAATTCCGTCCCGTACCACCCGGATATGTCACTGTCGCACCCGGGTGGCTGGAGCTATCCACGTGAATATAGTAAAGAGAAGCATAACCTTTATAAGCATCAATCGCATCTTGGGAGTTGCTGCTGAGTGATCGAAAATATCGCAGAACCTGATCAGACGACGGCGGATCCGAAACTTCCTCTCCTAACGCTGTCCTGACGCGCTCAACGAATTCCTGTCTGGTACTTGCTACGCTCATAAGATTCTCCTAATCGCACCTTTTGATTGCTACACTGGCATCTATCAAATACTCGGTCATATTTGTTCGTCTCTCTCTTCACGCATTTGACGTATATCTTCAACAACGTCAAAATTTCCTTTCCATAGACTTTCAACAGCTTTGCACCTAGCTAATAACCGTTTAGCCTCCTTTTCTCTTTGCTTTTGTAGTGAATCATTTATTTCCTTTCTCTCATCAAATGAGGCATCACTTAATCTCTCAGAGATATAGCTTATAAGTTTTAGCTGATCATGCCAAGATAGTTTATTCACCTGTTCTTTTATATGTTCAAGAGATATTTGTTCTGACATCATAATTCACCTCTAAGCATCAAGGAATTCAAATGTGAAGTTACCATCATCCCCGATGCCTACCTTCATCTTATTGGGAAGAGGTCCTATCGTCATTTGCTGTAAGATTTCCGTTGATATGCGAGGCAAAAGCGTTCCCTGCAGTATGTGGTCAATGTTTCTCGCACCTGTTTCCACTTCTGTACAGCGATCTGCAATCTGCTGAACAACCGCAGGATCATACTCAAAAGTTACTCTGTGGTTTTCAAACAGCCTGCGCCCGAGTGCATTCAGCTTTAGAATGACTATTTCCTTCAAGACATCCGGTGCTAAAATAAAGAATGGAACGATGCTCATTCTTGCAAGTAATGCAGGCTTAAAATGCTGGCTCAGAGTCGGTCTGATAGCCGCAGCAAGTTCCTCTGTAGTAGGTGGAACAGGACCTGCACACAAATTGGTTATGATGTCAGTTGCAAGGTTGCTGGTTAAGAACAAGATCGTGTTCTTAAAGTCAATGGTTCTACCCTCGCCATCAGATAACATGCCTTTGTCAAAGACTTGATAAAACAGGTTCATGACTTCCAGATCAGCCTTTTCAACTTCATCCAGAAGCACTACCGAGTATGGCCTTTGCCTGACAGCTTCCGTAAGTACTCCGCCTTCTCCGTATCCAACGTATCCCGGTGGTGAGCCGATGAGCCTTGAAACTGTGTGCTTCTCCTGAAATTCGGACATGTTGATGATCGTCATAAACTGCTCTCCGCCGAACAGAAGGTCAGCAACGATAAGCGCACATTCAGTTTTTCCAGTACCGCTCGGTCCGACGAATAGAAACACACCCATTGGTGTACTGGGGCTTTTAACGCCAGCCTTTGAAGCACGAATACCGGTGCTGACAGCCTCTATCGCTTGAGACTGACCTTTGAGACGTTTCCCAAGCTCATCTTCCAGATGCAGGATGCTTTCAGCCTCATCTTTAACCATCTTACCAATTGGTATGCCTGTCATATCCGCAACGACCTTAGCGATTATGTCCTGATCTACCTGAAGATGGATCATAGGGTCTTTGCCCTGTATTTCACGGAATTCCGCAAGGGCTTTATCCAGATCCTCTGGAGTGGCTGGCTGTGCATCACCCTCGCTTGATGCGCCGTCCTCACTTGATTCAGCAGGTTTTTCTGCCTTGCTCTGATCTTCAAGCTGCTTTCGGATGGCGATCACTTTCTCTGCGGCGGCTTTTTCCTTCTGCCACTTCTCGGTTAATTGCGCTAATTTATCTTTGGAGTCCTGTATCGCCTTTTCAAGCTCAGTGACACGAACTTCCTCTATGGCAGTACCAGTTTCTTTATCACGTATAAGCGAATCCAATTCCCTCTCGTAAGCCTGTATTTTTCGCTCCATGTCATCTACAACGTCAGGTTTACTCGTAATGCTAAGTTTCACTCTTGTTGCGGCGGTATCAAGCAGATCAACACCCTTATCGGGATGGTTTCGTCCTGAAATATATCTGCTTCCTAGCTTAGCGGCGGCTACGACACCTTCATCCAGAATGTGAATCCCATGCGCAGTCTCATATTTCCCACGAATACCACGAAGCATTATCATAGCTTCCTGATCTGTGGGAATCTCAAGCTTCACCAACTGGAACCGCCTTGCGAGAGCAGGATCCTTTTCAAAGTATTTCTTATATTCTGACCACGTAGTTGCGGCGACAGTACGAAGTTCACCTCTGGCAAGGGCTGGTTTCAGCAGGTTAGCGGCATCGCCTCCGCCTGTCTGCCCACCTGCACCGATCATCGTATGGGCCTCGTCAATAAATAAAACTATGGGTATCGGAGATGCCTTGACTTCACTGATCACGGCTTTCAGCCGGTTCTCAAATTCACCTCTGACGCCTGCGCCTGCTTGCAATAGCCCTAGATCAAGTCCAAGCACCTCGATGTTTCTGAGTATATCAGGCACGTCGCCGTTGACTATACGCAGAGCTAACTCACCGACCATAGCGGTCTTACCGACTCCTGCCTCACTGACGATCATGGGGTTATTCTTCTGTCGTCTGCCCAGAATAGTGATTATCTGGCGCATTTCTCTGTCACGAGCGAATACTGGATCAACCTCTCCATGTCTGGCACGTTCTGTAAAGTTGATGGTAAACCTAGCAAGTGCAGAATCACCTTCTGGAAGTTTACGCTCCCCCGGTTTGCCAGCTTCTTTTTCACCCATTGGAGTGGGTTCCTCAGATGATCCCGCAACTATATTCAATAGATTCTTTCTCAGGTCATCTTTTGAGATTTTATCAAGCTCATCAATAAACCCTCCAACGCCATACCGTGCAGGATTTGCTGTAATGGCAACCAGAAGGGCACCAGAGCGTATATCAGTCATCTTATATTCAACTGAAGCCAGAAGCCATGCGTCCTGAATCCACTCTAATAGGATTGGCGAAAGCACCGGCTTGCCGGCGTTGCCAGTTCTAAGAGATTCCACATCCTTCTGGATTATGCGGAGCATCCGTGTAGGATCAATCTCGAAATGTTTCAGAATTGCCTGAATATCTCCTGTGGTGCTTTCTGTCATAGCCATGAGCGCATGTTCAACAGTAACTTCGTAATTGCCACGGCTCAAGCAATATCCCGCCGCATTGTTGAGAGAATTCTTGCAAAATTTGTTTAGTAAATCCGTCAAACGTTTAATATCAACAGTTAACATAATTCACCATCCCTTGCTAATTAGGCTTCATTAGCCTTTAATTCTTGTATTTTGTTCAGGAAACATGCTATTTGCTCTTTGAACATATTTAGTATATCAGAAACACCAATCGCCAATGGTTGCATTTTATCCCACCGAAGTTCATATCCATAAGTATGTCGAAAAAGATGACGAAATCTCAAATATTCAAGCAATTCCAAAGCAAGAGAATGATCTATAACAGCAAGACGAGATTTTGGATGCTTATTTTCCATTTGTTTTAGTAACATTATATGCCAATCTAATCCTTCGGGAAGCCCACCATCAAATAGAACAGCTATACGTTCAAATATTCTTTCTATGCCGCTATAAAAATCCTGTAAACATGAGCCAATACTTCTTAATGCCGTTGTATTATATCCTCGTTCCAAAGCGTACTCTAAAGGTTCTTTAATATCATTTACAGTTTTTTCTAAGCTTTCTAACTCTAACTCTATTTGCCAGCTCAATCTATCAATATTGTTTTCAGACATAGTTATGTCTCCATCAGCTTCGTCATTTCTAATATAGTCGAATTCGGATATTGTTTTAATCCGATCCCTGAGTTTAGTAGGTGCATTTTCGATTGTAATTAAATCCAGATCTAATCCCAATGGAAGAAGCTCAGATATATCACTTAAAACACGAAAGTATTTTTCAGGCGGCAGACCTTCTACTGCGATGTCTATATCAGATCGTTTATGCCAGATACCATCACCAACGACAGAGCCGAATATATAGACATTATCCACATTAAAACGCTCTTTTAGGAACTGCGCACATTGCTGTGCTATTTTATATGCTTCTTCTCGCTGCAACTTTATCTATTCCTTTTTCACAAATTTGATTCAAGAAAAGTTTCTATTTGCTCTTTGAATATCTTTAGAATTTTCGAGGCATCCTCCGCCAATGGTAGAATCCTATTCCAGTCCAGATCAACGCTGTATATGTGTCGAAAAAGGTGACGAAACCTTAAATATTCAAGCAGAATTTCTGCAAGATCATGAGTGATAACTGCCTGACGAATATCAGGATATTCCATCTCCATCTGATTTAACAGATCCGTATGCCAGTTTTCACCTTCAGGCAATTCCATTCCAAAAGTAATAGTTATACGCTCAAATATCCTCTCTATGCCACTATAAAAGCTCTGTAAATATGCCCCAACTCCGCTTATTTCCATATCATTCGGTTGTTGTCCATAATTTTTTTGCAAAAATAAATCCATTTTATTTGTAACTCGCTCTAATTCATCAAACTCCGCTTCTATTTGCCACTTTAACCAGTCAATTTTACTTTCAAACATTTTCTTATTTCCATTATTGATAGTCAAAACTCTTTCTTTAAGCTTAATTGGTGCATTTTCCAGCGTTACTAAATCTAAGCTTAATTCACGTGGAACTATCTTGGATATATCAGCTAAAGCGCGGAAATATTTATCAGAAGGTAAACCTTCCACTGCAATGTCTATATCAGAGTGTTTATGCCAGATGCCGTCACCTGCAACGGACCCAAATATATAGACATTATCCACATTAAAACGCTCTTTCAGGAACTGAGCGCATTGCTGTGCTATTTTGTATGCTTCTTCTCGTTGCAATTTACCTATTCCTTTTTAGCTTGTTTGAAAGATTACAGAAACGCTTTCCTCTGGCTGGGTTGACGTAGACCAGCTAGTCCAGCCCAATTGCATTCCACCTGACAAATCAGGTGGTGGCACCTCACTACCCGGAAGGATTAATTCCACCTCAAAGTCCAGCGGGGCAGAAATGAACGCTTCTGTAATTTCCTTTAACGAGTGAAAATGATCGCCATCAGGGAGGAATCTTTTAAATTCACTGAAACTTGAGACGTTTGCTGTAATACGGAACTTACCGGAACGGTCAAAAACTCGCTCACCGACAGTGATCTTAGCACCAAGCTGGCTATTTCTCTGTCCCAAAACCGAACGATCATCTTCACTAATAGCCACCCAGCGACCAATACACTCCTCAATGTGGATGGGAATACCATTAAAGTAGTCTGATAACAGGCTTTCAAGCGCAAGCGCAGAATGATTCTGCGGCAAGAACAACCCAACGTAGCGAAGAAGATGAATAGGTGGGATTTTTAGCCGTTCCGTTAGCCCTGACGTCCCCATTCCAATGAGCGCAAACACCCGTCTGGAAAACTCATCTTCACCATCAGGCTGAAACTGTAAATAATACCGATATTTTAGCCAGCACCTATAAAACAGGGACAAAAGACGATGGTGGAAAATGTCCAGAAAATCACGTAAATTAACATCATCAGGGTCTGCCTGAATTATATCCTCTGTGTAAAAATCGGGCAACGGAGAGTCAGAGCCGTATAGCCCAAGAAACGTAGTAGTCACCTGAAAGCGCGGCGGATTGCTCCCGCCAACATCAATTTTCTCTATGGATACAACGTCAGAAGCCGGAAATGCGAGAGAAGCATCCGGTCTGAACCGAATACATTCAATATCTGCAGGGCCCCGATCCCCAACACGAGCTACCTTCCCTATGGAACTGCAATATTGCTCCAACAAATGCACCGCCTGAAAGAACGAAAAACGGTGACTTTCTTTCAATAATCTTTGAATCAGAGGAGTGCCTGTTTCCCGATCCTCATTGGCCATGTCTGTGCCTCCCCACGGCTTGCACCCTTAACAGTCAGTTGAATAAACGAATTGATGGTTGAATATAAAGCCAAAAACTCATTGAGCATAGAGCAAAAAAGGTACATATCACCATCATTTATAAAATAATTTTCCTGCATTTCTATCTGTACCTCCATCCCTCTGATCGGTGTGCCACGATATAGTCTGTCTTTTTGTATACCTTGAATATTACTGACACTATTTATACGTCTTTCATTTTCGCTAGCAGTTCCACGATCAGAAAAGGACTGGAAGTTGTATAATGCAAGTACCCCCTGTAGCGCTTCTTTACTGGTTATGGATAAACGATTTAATGTCAGGTGAGAGATCAACTTCCAGTGAAGAGACCCACCAAGCTGAGAGTATATTGTAGGAGTAACGTTTGTGATGTTGCGGAACCTTGCAACCTCTGGCGAATTGCTGGTAGGTATCTTTATGTCGCCCAGACGCAGTTGCTCAGTCAACAGGCGATTAATGCACGTAAGCTCCGCTGATATTATTTCAGTAGTTGGTACGGCAACCGATTGATCTGCGTTGATGAACGAGATATAAGTCTCGGAAGTATTCTCAGTTGTCACGGAGTCACGCAAGCGAGTCTGGTAAAAAATACTGCCACGATCAGACAATCCATGCGTGAAAGAGTAGAAACCGTTGTATTCATATTGCTGCGCGGTTCCCGATATCAATCCGAAGACCCTATCAACGGAATAAACTTCATAATGATTAGAGTTTGGACCTTCAGGTCGAATCCTGTATTCTGTTCTTTCGTTATCAACACGTATCGGTTCAGAAGGTCTCGAAAATATATTTATAACTGGAGTACAATTGAGGTGTATATTATCTTTGTTTACCCGCAGATTTTCATTTGGACGTCGTGCAAGCTGAAAGACAATTTCAAAAGTATCCTGTATATCCAGCTTGTTAGCGTTCTCCAAACCCGTCACGTCAATAAACATGAACTTGTCTGGAAATGCGAAATACTCTTGTATCACTCGATAGCCTAGAAATGAGTTTGGGGGATATGGAAGCACACTTTCAGATTCATTAAAACCGACAGGTTTCACGTTCGTCTTATCAAGTATTACTTCCTGCCCGCTTCCATTAGATAATCGTACAGAAACCCTTTGAACGTTGCGGCAGAGCATATTATACAGTTCATACTGTATTGACGGGTCCCCATGAATGTTCAGTCGAATCTTCTCCAATCCCAATGTTGAGAACTGGACACCATTCAGAATCTTGAGTATTAATCTAAGTTGTTGCCCTTCTAGTACCATATCTTCCAGACTGATCGGAAGAAGCTCAACATCGTAGCACGTACGGAAACGGCATCTGGTATTTCCAACAGGAACAGACTCTACCTCAGTTTTGGTTTTTGGTATTAAATATTTTCCTCTAAGAGTTCTTTGTGGCTCAAACTCCACTATTGACATGGCAGGGATAGGTCTGAGATAGTGCGGGCAGACCATCCCCATCATTGTGTGTGTAAGTTCGGGCAACTCGTCATCCAGCTTTTGGCGTATTCTACCTGTAAGAAAAGCAAATCCTTCTAAAAGCCTTTCAACGTCGGGGTCGCTTCCTGCTTCAAGAAGAAGATGTGCAAGCATTGGATGGCTTTCTGAAAATTCCTTTCCCATTTCTCGGAGAAAAAGAAGCTCATCCTGATAATATTCATTATAATTGCGTTTTTTAGCGATTCCACTATCATCCATTCAACTGTACCTCTCCCGTAGGGTCTATAACAGTCTCGAAGTATATCGAATCTCTTCCTTTTTTATCAGCAAGCTGTGCAGTTATCTTGAATTTCAACGTTTGCAGATCACCACCCTCGCCAATATGTTCGATCTGCACATTTTTGAGTCGTGGCTCATATTTCTCTATGGTAATACGGATTGCTTTTTGTACATCCGCTATGGAATCAGGAAAACGGGTGCTGATCTCTGTTATATCAACCATGCCGTAGTCCTGTGGCTGAATCAGCGGACCTCCCTGACGGGTGTTTAACATTCTTGTTAGATTATGAAGTATTGATTCCGCTAACGCCTCTGTATTTTGTGTAGTATTCAATGGTTCGTTTGTGCGAGGATCATTAAGCTTTTCGAATAAAGTACGAGATTTTAACATGGTGCTTTACACTCCAAAACCAGATAAAGTAAGAGCGGATTAAGAATCCGCCCTGTAAAATGGCAATTCACAAACTATACGGGACATTACGGCGAAGCTAACCACTCATCCTGGCATTCAATGCCACCATCCTCCCATACCCAGATTATTGTCTGATATACAAAATGTACTTCTTCTGTGTAAGTGAATTGCTCCTTTGCTGGGTCCAGATAGTTTGGCGCCGATGCTTTTATAAAATTTATGGCAGCATTCTCCAATTTTACGGTGAAGTGATTCTGTAAGGTGCCAGAAGGAACGATTCTGTAGTGCTTGATCGTTACTCTCGTCAATCGCTCATTATTCACCATAGCGCTATACAATAGTGGCGAGGACCTATCAACGTTTTTGGTGATGATCATAGGTCTATGCACCCTTTTCCCGGTTGGCATACCACTTTCGGCATCTGCAGGAACTTGTACTACATGCTCAACTGCCTGGCATAGCACCTCGTCTTCATGACCCTCCTGTTCGCCTACCCTTTGCGTTATATTTCCTTGTGTACTTCCTGTTATAGACATATAAAATGGCAGAGGCATAACAAATTCTCCTTTCTACTGAGACAATAGCTTTATGAGTTGCGTCAGGTTTATTGTATAACCTCGATAATAAGCCGAACATACAATAACTGGAATGTAAGGCAATTGAATGTTGAATATGTAGCCAGTCTCTGCCGCTCTGCCATTTGAAGTGTAACAAAGGCGATGAATCGCTTTACTACAAACATAAAGCATTATGTTAAACCTCTACTGGTAGAACATGCCGACTGGCTTGTTCGTATATGATAAACAAGCTATCAGCATGTTTTACAAACCAGAAAACTAATTTGGTTTATAATTACTACCAGTATATAGAGGCTTTCCAACAAATATGAGCTAGGGAATAGACAACCCCATAAGGTATTTCTCTGACTAAGGTTAATCTAAGAATCACCCGACATTACTTGCGAACCAACCAGCTATCCTCAGATGCGATACCATCAATTTCCCATGTCCATGATATCTTCGTATACGTGAAGGACACGTCTTCCATGTGAGTGAAGCTTTCCTTCGCAGGATCCAGACAGTTGGGTATCCATGCCCTTACTGAGACTATAATCGCAGTCTCTAGTTTGGTGCTGAAGTAATGCTCCATAGCACCAGCATCACTAATCCTGTAGTATTTGAACGTTACATCGGTCATACGTTCCCCGGTTACCAGAGCCTGATACAGTTTTGGTGAGGATTTATCGAAGACTTTGGTAATTGTCATGGCTTTATGGATTCTACTACCGGTAGGCTGACCACTCTGAGGATCTCTAGGGATATACACTTCATGTTCTTCTGCCTGGCAGAGCACCTCATCTTCGTGTCCCTCTTGTATTCCTGCTCCTTGTGATATAAGGCCTTGGGTTTGTCCATTTACGGTCATATAAAACGTCATTGGCATAGCAAAATTCTCCTTTCAATTGCGAACATAAATTCACATATCACGTTAAAATTATACCAATTCTCATAGGTAGCCGAAGGCTTTAGCCTGCGGAAGCGCATCCTAAAGGGATGACGGCTACCAATGTAGTATTTGAATTAGCAATTGGTATTACTTATCGAGTTTACCGACCAGTGAAAGCTCAAAGAAAGCACCCATGTATTTCATGTGTGGCTGAACCTTTAAGCCCACTTTATACCAGCCGGCTTCCCCTTCCACATCCTCAACCGTTATTACTGCACGTCGGAGAGGTCTTCTCTGACGAACACCGGGCATCGGTGTATCGGTATCAGATACGTACTGCCTGATCCAATCGTTCAGTTCTCGCTCAAGCTCGTTGCGCTGTTTGAAGCTTCCGAGGTTCTCACGCTGCATGACCTTGATGTAATGTGCCAGACGTGTAATGACGAAGATGTAAGGCAATTGCGTCCCAAGCCTGTAATTGGTCTCTGCTGTTCTACCCTCTGGTGTATCACCATAGAACTTGGTTTTCTGAACCGAGTTAGCAGAGAAGAAAGCCGCATTGTCACTGCCTTTTCTGTATACAAGGCTGATGAAGCCCTGGTCAGCTAGCTCAAGTTCTCGACGATCAGTAATAGAGACTTCCGTAGGAATCTTCGTGTCAATCTCACCCATAGACTCGAACATATGCGTAGGCAAGTCTTTGACTGCTCCACCAGACTGCGGCCCAATGATGTTCGGGCACCAACCATAGTTTGCGAAACTCTCCGTCAAACGTGTTGCGAAAGTATAAGCGGTATTACCCCATAGATATTTCTCGTGGCCTTCGCTTACGTTTTCTTTGTATTCAAACGCTTTGACCGGGTTAGTTTCTGGCTCATAAGGCAAACGCAGCAGGAACCTTGGCATGGTCAGCCCAACATAGCGAGCATCTTCTGTCTGTCTAAATGAATTCCATTTGACGTATTGCGGCCCCTCAAAGATAGAACTTAAATCCTTGAGATTAGGAAGCTTGCCAAAATTATCCAGACCAAAGAACTGTGGTCCTGCCGCCGCAAAAAATGGACAATGTGCCATAGCGGCTACACTAGATACGTACTGCAAAAGCTTTATATCCTGTGGACCAGGACCGAAGTCATAGTTGGCTACCATCGCTCCGAAAGGCTGTCCGCCGAAAGTGCCGTATTGCTCTGAGTAAGCCCATTTGTAAAGCCCTGACTTAACGATTTCCGGTGAATCCTCAAAGTCATTGAGCAGATCCTCTTTTGACACGTTCATTAGCTCTACTTTGATATTCTGACGGAAGTCGGTACGGTCAATTACCAGTTTCAACCCACGCCATGCAGATTCCATCTTTTGAAAATCCTCGTGATGCAAGATCTCATCAACCTGAATACTCAGCTTTTTATCAATCTCGGAGATCATCTCGTTGACAATAGCTTGCTGAACTTTCACTCCTTCACGAGTGGGTTTTAGCAATTCGGCGATAAAAGCCGCCACACCCTGTTTCGCCACGTTATAGCCTTCGTCAGAAGGTCTCATTTTTGTCTCTGCCAGAATTGCATCAAGAATTGACACTTCCTCTTCTGTAGTTACCTCCTGTTGAGCTTCTTTCTGTTCATCAACACCAGCCATTCTCTCACCCCCCATTATTAGGTTTTAACTTTCAAACCATTTTGCCACAGCGGCATAACAAACAAGATTGTATAACCAATAGCAAACACATTAATTATTTATATTTATAAAAATCCCCATTTGGCAAAAAACAAAGTAGTTCTCTCCTTTTCCAAAGGGGAGTCAGAGGGGATTTAAGGTTCTTAATTTAGTCTACCATTAGCTTTCTCTTGTCATCTATACACTTAATCAACCTTCCTCTTTTGATTCTTCCTCCTTTTGCTCTGATAATCCCAGTTCGCTGAGTAGTTTTTCACGAGCCGTAACGTCATCAAGGAGTCCCTGAAGCTTTTTCCTGAATTCCGGGATATTGCCCAATGGACCCTTCAAAGCCTGTAATGCAGTGCGCAGTTCCATAAGTTTATTCATCTCAGGCACCTGCTTGACTACCGATTCAGGGTTGAATTCATTAAGCGTGCTGAATTTAAGATCAACAGACATCTGGCCACTCTCTTCGGACATTTTATTATCAACGTTCATCTTCAGTGAAAGATCCTGGTTTCGCATGACGTCGTTAAAGGTATCTTTGTCTACGTTAATGGGTTTACGGTCCTCAACCAATCTGTCATCAGGGCGTAGGGTGTAATCTCCCATCATAAGAAGCTTAAGCGGTAGCTCAATATTCTCCTGCGCATCACCGGTAGCAGGCTTATATGTTATATTAACTCGCTCTTTTGGGGCAATCGAACCTCCCTGTCCCATTTAATTCACTCCTTTCAAAAAATCAAAGCTTAAATAAGCTCTGGTAAACTAAACACAGATCACAATTTCATCTTTATGAACCACTATCCAGAGTTAAAGCCGAAAGTGTATCCAGACGGCAGAGACGGGCATACAAATCGTTAATACTCGCTGTGATCTCAGCAGAAGGCTGTTTTACATCCTTTATGAGTTTAGTTCTGCACTGGTAAAGTATACGGATCACTTCCACAGCAAGCTCTGGTTCCCATTGCTCAAGTGAAAACTGACGAACTTCTTCGTCAAGTGACTCAAGCAATGGTAAAGCAAGGCGTAAATTACCGGCTTCCAAACACAGCTTTGCCATGTTAAGTCTCCATGAGAACTGTTCTCGGCGCAGAGATGCAGTAGCGAGGTGCCCTTTTAGCAATGATATAGCGTCATTAAGTTTTCCTCCAGCCGCTACCTTTCTGGCTTCTGTAATAATCTCGTTTATGTCTTCCTTTTTCGGTGTTTCACCAGCTTTATCTGTAATCGCTTTAGCTTCTGTCGCTGCAGGCGTAATTGAAGGCATGACTTCAGCTTCGATCCACATCTTTGTCTGTCCATCAGCAAAAGCAATATCATTCTTGAATTTAAGATCCAATATACCGGGAAGCCGTCTAACCAAAGTAGCCAATTCTTCACGTACAACCTGTCGGGCTGATTCGTAAGACGGGCCCAGTTCCGTCATAGCACGATCTATGAAACGCTGAAGGTCAAACCAGAATAGAGCATTACTAAAATTAGCTTCTGATTGCTTCAGTAATTTATCCCATTCACCACTGCCCAACAAATTCTGAAATCCCTGCACCAGTTGCGGAAGTATGCCGGGTAATTCTGTCTTTCCATTTGTTGCAGGAGGAAGCTTTATGATTGGATACCATCTTATAATCCTATTCAGCTTATAAGGTATAGGATCATCTGGTTTAGTCTCTCGCAAATACGTACAAGCTTTCAATATGAATTGTTGTGCGCTGGCTACAGAGGTGAATTCCGCTGTCGGCGCCGCAGTAGTAGTGGGCGTTGTGGTTGCGGTAGATGATGTCGCTGTTGGACGTTCTTCGGTCGGTTTCTCTTCAACTTTTGGTTTTGCTACTGATTCTTCTATTTTGAACTTCAGTGCGTGTGCTTGAAGAATTTTTCTTAAATCCAGAAAATTTGGTGGTTCGTTACGAGTTGGCGAATTATCACCGAACTTTTCATCTATAAGCGGAACAAGCCTTTCTATGAGCATGGCGCAGGATTGAACAGCCTCTGCTTCGTTGTTATCTGGAACTTTCTCCGTTATCAGAGGGGTTATTCTGGTAGCCAACCACGCAAACGGCGCTGCCCGCCCTCTTATACGCTTAAACGGTGGATACATAACTTCCCAGAATTTATCCAGAAAGCTTACGCATATCTCAAGCCCTGCGCTGAGTCCGCTGTATCCCTGCTTATAAAAAAGCCCCATAGTTAGCCAGCTTGCGACTGTCAGATCCTTTGACTTCTGAGTCAATATCACCGTACCAGCATTGACTACCACGCTCCAATCAACTATCTCACCATGAAGAGAACCGATCTTTTGAATCTCAGCACTTATCTTATCGTAATCAGGATCATCTTCCAATTGTACCCCGGCGGGGTTATCTGAGCTAATTGGTTCTAAAGCCTGTTTGATTAAATCAGTAGACATTTAATAGCTCCTGATAATGTTTAAGTGAAGTTTTTTATAATTTGATTAACGTTAGTTGGTGCGAAAACGATTACGACACAAACAATTGTATCTAAGCGGCTGGTTCCTATCCGTGCTAGTTAAGTTTCTTGAGCAAGGTTCAGTGTGTGCAAAGTGGAATCAGAACGCTACTTATTACCATTCATTCTGCTTGTTTCATAAGTTACACATGCTAAGAACTCTGTCTTATAATCGTATTATACATTATAGGTATTCTATTGTCAAGTAACAGAGATTTTAAATGATTTATTTCACGAATTGTGCTAATTCTTTTGTAGCCTAAAATTCTATCATGGTTTTATGTATCAGCCAACGTAGGAAGTTGGGCCACAAATTTGTTACTGAGAATTCTAGAAATCTGTTAAATACAATCATCATAAGGCTTGGAACGCTATGGGCAAATGAAAATGCTCCACGATTGTCATTCCCGCGAAAGCGGGAATCCAGAAAAATAAGCCATCAAGAGTTGGATTATTGATTTTGTGTATATAGCATTGAGTGTTTTTATTGAGCATTTTCATTTGAGGATCTCACTTAGACATCGGCGAACACTAGCTTGAAGGCGCATCTTAGAATTACCAGCAGATATGCACTTTTGTGATGTCTGTGCGTTAGGACAGATAGTCTCTGTGGCATCTGCCCTTGTCTGGACTAAAATGTGTCCTCAACAGGTGCGTTTAGTAGTCAGACGGACAAGAGTTGATGAAACCAAGCCATACAAATATTTCATGGTATATACCACGGATATGAGTCTTACCATAGAGACGGTGTTACGATACTATCGTCTCAGATGGGAGCAGGAGAC
>Ga0315274_10001521_pt1 | contig 35606 bp, 28 predicted proteins | sample YL17G02_20_MG_FD_203700 | JGI IMG/M metagenome (GOLD analysis project Ga0315274, IMG submission 203700) | Sediment microbial communities from Yellowstone Lake, YNP, Wyoming, USA - YL17G02_20 | ecosystem: Environmental > Aquatic > Freshwater > Lake > Sediment | place: USA: Wyoming | collected...
TGCGCTGTACAAGGGCTGGCAAAACCTGGGCACTATTCGTGACGCTCAAAAGAGTAAGATCGGCGACGCGAATAGTGCCCAGGTTTTGCCAGCCCTTGTACAGCGCATACATGGTCGTGCCCGCAACCGTTACCGTTTGAGGGTAGTAGTCATTCGGGAACTGGGTATAGAATGGAGCGTCCCGCATCGGCGACCACACCGCCGGGAAGTTCTGTTCTGCGTCGTATCGCCCGATCTTGGCGCTCCCCGTCAGGACAAACAGGTCGTCAGCGCCCGCATCGGGCAACAAGACCATGCCCGGAAAGCAAACAAGAACAAGACCTGCCACACGAACGAAAATGGTTCGAACTCTCATAGCATACTCTTCTCTGTCCGTAGCCCACGTCTCGCCGACCCTAACAACGGAGTAAGCGATCACACCATTCTATCAGATCCGGCCGCTTCTCCAGACAGATTTTCAACTTCCTCGTGTCCACTTGATCTTCTTTGTTAGAGTTACAATTTGGAACCTCCGAAGTTACATGCGCAATCGTCCGCTGCGCAGGAACATGTGCACCCAATGCCTGACACTCGTTTGACTCATTCCTCATTACTCGGTAGCATCTGTGGCGGCAGGAGGATGTCATGGAGATACGGACTTTTCAGGTTACGCCGTTCATTGTCAATTGCTTTGTCGTGAAGGACGGGAATGAGGTCCTTATCATCGATCCGGGGGACGCCCCGGCTTCGTTGTTCCGGTATATCGCCGGCTGTATGGTCCGAACGATTGTGAATACGCATTGTCACTGCGATCACTGCGGGGGTAACGCGGCGCTGATCGAGAAAACGGGTGCGGAACTGGCGATTCATAAGGAGGAACTGCCCTTCCTTCGCGCCATGGAGGTCCAGGCGCAAATGTTCGGCGTATCGGTGACGCCTTCGCCAGATCCGAATCGTTTTCTGAAGGAGGGCGATGCGGTCGGTGTCGGAAGCGTTTCGCTCAAAGTGCATCATGCGCCGGGGCATAGTCCCGGGCATATCATGCTCCTGGGCGAGGGGTATGTTTTTTGCGGCGATGTCCTGTTTCAAGGGTCAATAGGGCGCACGGACCTTCCCGGGGGAGATTACCACCAACTGATGGACTCTATTCAGAAGAAACTGCTGACCTTGCCGGATGAGACGGTCGTGTATCCGGGCCATGGGCCTTTCACGACCATCGGCGAGGAACGGCGGACAAATCCATTCTTGGCCGGCTTATGAACGCTTTCGCGGCTGTGTTGATAGCGGTCTTCTGCGCTGGCGCTGACGCGGACCCGGTGCGCGTGAGCGTGGCTCCTGATCAACCGATCCCGCACGTGTACGTCGACGACCCGCTGATCCTCGAGCTGCAATCCGACAAAGACGCTACGGCCAACATTTCGCTCGATGTCTCCGCGGATTATGGGGCGCCGCCGGTGAGCCTCATGTTGGGGCCTATCGTTCTTCGCGCGCGGGGAACGCATTGGTGCCCGGTTGAGGGGGCCCCGACGGACCGCGGCCGCTACCGCATCCATGCACGCGTCGAGGCGGACGGCGCCATCCATGACACGGAGACGACGTTCTGCCGTGTCGACCGTCCCGTACCCGACTACACGCTGCCCGTATGTGCCGGGATGAAGAATCCCGACGGACGGCTGCTGTTGGCTGCAACGGGCGTGTCAGTGAAGTGCGTGCACCTTCCGGGAACGCTGCCCGATCTCGCGCAGTGGATCGACCAGGTGGCGTCCGCGGGCTTTCATGTTGTGGTTGCGCTCGACGGATCGAGCGTGGAATCGGCCGAGTCCATAGCCAAGACGTTCCGAGATCGGGTGGGTGGCTGGGAAATCGACCCCAAGAACGCGCCCGATACGTTGATGAGCATCTCGAAAGCATTGCGCCGTGCGGGTTCGAAAGCGCCCATATGCCTCGTGGTAAACGATGCCCAGACGGTTGGTGCAATGCTTGCCGCGGGCGTTGGGCAGGCGATCAATGCCGTGACCTACCGCGCGAAATGGCCGCAGGCGTCCAGCCTCGCCGAGGTGAGTAGCACGGCTCAGCGCGCGGGCTATGAGGGCCTGCCGCTCCACATGTCGATCCTGAGCGACGATGTACAGGATGCAGGGCAGGGGGTAAAACTCAGCCGGCAGATCCTCTTGGACGTGGCGGCAAATGTCTGTCAAACCGAAGTGGACGGCAGCCTCATCTTCGCGGACGGATTCGGCCCGGGCTATGTGTATCTCGGCGCGCTTGCGCATCGGCTCAAGGGGACGAAATACATCGGGGACATGGATGTCGGCGACGGGTCGACCGGGCTTGGTTTCCGCAACGCCTCGGGATGGATGCTGGCGCTTTGGTCAAAAAAGGGGGCGCACGAACTGTCATTGCGCCTCGAGAACGCCGCCAACCTCGCCTTGTACGACGCACGGAACAACACGCTTCCGGCGCCGGAACTCAAGGACGGCGCCATAACAATGACTGTAACCGAAGAGCCGAGGTTCCTGGCCGGTGCGGCAGGCGCCCCGGTCGCTCAGCTTGCGAAGAACACCGCACGAGCAAGCGCCTCGGCCTTTGTGGAGTCGGAGAGCCTGAAGAAAGCACTCCCTGCTGAGATCGTCGAGTTTGTCAAGAAGCTTTCATCATCCGATCTGAGCGGCTACAAGCGGCTGGACTTCTTCAACCTGTTAAAGATCTTCCCTCGCATCGAGGAGATGTGGCATACCGGCGCTTTGTCGCGCTCGGTGGCGGTGCCTGCACTGGCGGCTTTACATCGTTTGGCGCGAGCCCTGTGCACCATCGAACAGGAACGCGGGGAAGCCTTCGTGGAGCCGCTCCAGAAAACCTTGGACAACTGTGGTCAGTTTCAGTCGGTCTACCTAACCAGTTCCGCCGCAACGCCCGAGGTGCGCGAACGGCCGGATTGGCTCTTTGATCTGGTGGGGCGGCTGATGGCCGAAGCGGAACAGTTGAATGCCGAGGGGCGCACGATCGAGGCATGCGCCGTGGCGACACTGGCTGAATGGCGTGCGCGAGCGCTCGAAATCGCGGCCAAGGCGCAACCGTTGAGTCAACCGGAGAAGGAAACGAAGCCGCCGGAAACGACCGCCCCGTCGAAGGAGAAGAAAGAGGAAAAGCCGAAAGCGACAAAAGGCGGCACGCCCGGCAAACAGAAGCAGACGGGCGCAAAGGCAGCGCCGAAGAAAGGCAGAAAATAGGAGGAGAGGGTTTAGGGTTTAGGGTTTAGGGTTTAGGGTTTAGGGTTTAGGGTCTGGGATTTGGGGTATAAGGTCTAGATCTTATACCAAGTTGCAGTCAAGACACAACTAATCGACATCTCTTTTCCATCTGGAAATCAGGAACTCAGGAAGACAATAGTGGCTGTGCTTGTTGACCATTCGTGATTTCCTGAGTTCCAGATTCAGCTGGCACTTAAGGGCGTGATCGTCTCCTTTTGACTGCGAATTGGTATTAGAGTTGAAGACTTACGGTGGAGAGCGCAAGACGACGTTCCCCTGAGCAGGAGAACTAAAGTCTCGCTTTCGTGACGCGCGTTCCGCAAGAACGCGCTAGGCAACTCCGAGACCGTAAACGCTAAACCCTAAACCCCAAACCCTAAACCCCAAACCCTACACCCTGAGCTTTAGATTGGAGTTGATCATGAAATGCATCGGAGTGCTGTCAAGCGGTGGGGACTCTCCTGGCATGAACGCCGCCATTCGGGCCGTTGTCCGCACGGCGATATACCACGGCCTCGATGTGTTCGGAATCGAGCGCGGATACCAGGGGCTGATGGATGGTTTGATTCGGGGAATGGATGCGCGTTCGGTGAGCGGCATTATTGCCCGAGGCGGCACAATTCTCAAGACGGCCCGATGCAAAGGCTTCTTCGATCTGGACGGTCGTGCGGTCGCGGCGCGGCAACTGGCCCAACACGGCATCGAAGGACTGGTCGTGATCGGCGGCGACGGCTCCTACCAAGGCGCGCAGAAGCTCCACGACGAGCACGGGATCAAGTGCATCGGAATGCCGGGCACCATCGACAATGACATCGGCGGCACCGATTTCACGATCGGATTTGACACAGCCTTGAATACCGCCGTCGAAGCGATAGATCGCATCCGTGACACGGCGGCTTCCCACGAACGAATATTTTTCGTCGAGGTCATGGGGCGCAACAGCGGCTACATCGCCATGATGAGCGGGATAGCCGGAGGCGCCGAGGCCGTCCTCGTGCCGGAAACCCCGACCGACCTCCCGCAGTTGGTCGACGATCTGCGAGCCGGACGTGCGAAAGGAAAGACAAGCAGCATCATTGTGGTGGCCGAAGGCGACGAAGCCGGAAGGGCCATCGAGATTGCCGCGAAGGTCGCCGCCATTTCAGAATTCAAGGATACCCGCGTGACGGTCATCGGTCACTTGCAGCGGGGCGGAACCCCCTCGGCGTTCGATCGGCTTCTCGCGAGCAGGCTCGGTGTGCGCGCGGTCGAGGCATTATTGGAAGGGGAAACGTGTAAGATGACCGGGATCTGTGGCAATGACGTCGTATTGCGTCCTATCTCCGATGCGTGGGAAAAACGGACGCTGTTCAAGCCGTCCTATCTCGATGTGGCGGGGAAACTGGCAACGTAGGTCCGAAATCATCTCGGACCCACAAGGAGCAAGGCATGATGTGGACTCAAGACCATGTTGCGTTTCAAGTGTCCGATATGGACGCCACCCTCGCCTTTTACGTGGGCGGGCTGGGCATGACGTTGATGTTCAGGAAAACCGACGAGGAGCATGGAGAGGAATTCGCGTTCCTCGAGCTCGATGGCGGCAACCTGGAGCTGCTCCGATCCTTGGACTCCGCACCTTGCACTTCGCACCTCGCACCTCCGACTTCGCCTTATTGTCCGCACCTCGCGCTCAAGACGGATGACCTGGACAGCGTTGTACGGATGCTGAACGAGAAGCGCATCGCCATACTGAACGGCCCGCTAGAGATCCCAGGCGAAGTGCGGTGGCTGTACCTTGCCGATCCCGACAACAATGTCCTCGAATTCGTGCAGTGGCTTTGACGGCGGTTATTCCTCGAGGAACCCTTCATGAGCAGCAACCCAATAGGTGAGCCTGTCCTGAGCGCGCAGTCCATCGTGAAGAGCTATGGCGCGCAACCGGTATTGCAGGGCATCTCGCTGACGATCCACGAGGGCGAACGCATCGGGTTAATCGGACGCAACGGATCGGGGAAATCGACCTTGCTGAAGGTTCTTGCCGGCCACGAAACGCCTGAAGAAGGCCTCGTCACGCGGAGGCAAGGGCTTCGCGTCGGCCTGATGGCTCAAGATTGCGCACTGGACATGACCAAGACGATCGGAGAGGTGCTCGAGGACGTCCGCCGCGAGATCCGAATGCTTCTTGAAGAGTATGAAGAGGTCACGGCGCGTCTCGCGCAGATCCACGAAGGCTCCAGCGAACACAGGCAGATTGCGTCGCGCCATGCGGCGCTGCGTCATACGCTCGAACTCGCCGATGCATGGAACTTGGCCATTGAGATCAGGCGCATCTCGATGGCGCTCGAGCTGCCGGACGCGGATCGAATGCTCACAACCCTCTCCGGCGGCGAATTGCGGCGTCTTGATCTCGCCGCGGCGATCCTGACTCATCCGGACGTGCTGTTGCTGGACGAGCCGACCAATCATATCGACACGAAAAGCGTCGAGTGGATCGAGACGTTTCTTGCGGATTACCAGGGAAGCTGCGTGCTGGTGACGCACGACCGGTATTTTCTCGAGCAGATCGTCTCGCGCATCATCGAGATCGAATTTAGCCGCCTCTACAGCTTTCCGGGCAACTACGAGCATTTCCTCGAGTACAAGTCACGGATCAAGCACGTGGACGCCCGGACGGAACAGGGGCGCCAGGCCGCAATGCGCCGCGAATTGGCTTGGCTCCGGCGCGGGCCGAAAGCCAGGGGCACCAAACAAAAGGCCCGCATTCACCATTTCGCGGATCTGGCTGCGCAGGATTCACCGGAACATGTCACGGATGTCACCCTCGAGATCCCCGCACCGCCTCGGTTAGGAAAACGCGTCGTCGAGGCAGAGGAGATATCCTGCGCATTCGAAAAGAACGTTTTGTTCAAAGGTTTCTCCTTCATTCTCCAAAAGGGAATGCGCGTCGGCGTTATCGGCCCGAACGGATGCGGAAAAACGACGCTCCTGCGGGCGCTCATGGGACAGCAGGAGCTCAATAAGGGCCGCGTGCTCATCGGGGACTCGACGCAATTCCTATACGTCGACCAGACGCACAGTGAGATCAAACCCGACCAGACAATCCTCGATTTTGTGTCTAACGGAGCCCATTACTGGGAGGTAAACGGGAGACGGTTATATGTCCCGGGATATCTTGAGCGGTTTCTGTTCGACATGGAAGCCATCCATATGCCGATGCGAAACCTGTCGGGCGGCGAACGAAACCGCATCGAGCTGGCCAGGAAACTGCTGAAGGGCGGCAACATCCTCGTGCTTGATGAGCCCACGAACGACCTCGACCTGCCCACGCTGCGCGTGATCGAGGAAGCGATCCTCGCCTTTGACGGCTGTGCGCTGCTGGTCAGTCATGATCGGTATTTCCTCAATCGGCTCTGCACGAACATGATCGCATTCGAGGGCGCGGGGCGGCTCGCGGTCCTTGCAGGCAATTATGATGATTACCTGATCTACAAACAGAAACAGCAGGCAGTCGCGATTCCGGAGCCTGTCAAACCCTTGAAGACCAAGCGAGCGGCAAATACATCGGCGCCGCGCCCACGAGGCTTGATGTATCGGGAACAGCAGGAGTTGGCGGGAATACACGCGGCCATTGAGATGGCCGAAACGGAAGTGGCGCGCTTCGAAGCCGCTATCCATCAAAAAGGATTCTATGAACGAGAGTACACGAGCGTACAGGAGACGTTGAACAATTTGACTGAAGCGAAAGAACGCGTCGACGCCCTGTACGCGCGTTGGGAAGACCTCGAACGCCGGCAGCGCATGAAGTAGCTCGGGCGGTAGGGTGGGTGCAGCGAAGCGGAACCCACCGGCTTGCGAATAAGTTGGGATCAAGAAGCATTGCGGTGGGTTCCGCTTCGCTGCACCCACCCTACCCCTAACGCGCGCAGACGCGCATGTGATTCAGCAGGTCAATTTGCAGCCTGATGTCTTCTCGGATTCCGCTAGCGGCGCTGGGAAACGGCTTCCGGGACCACTCGAGCAGTGCGATCACGGACGAGAACATCTCGCGGAGGGGAAGCCCGTGGTCGCGCAGGTAATGGATCAGCTTCATAGTCTTAAAACCGTCGAACCAGCGATGGAACTGAAGGTGAAGCTGAGCCGGATCTCTTGCGTTGCGCTGAAGACGAGGCCAGACCGTCATAAAGTCCTGCACATCGAGAAAGGCCCCCAAGGAAGGCGAAAGACTGTGCGCGTAATCCCGCAAAGATTCCGCATTACCCGGCAGATTATCGGCAACGTGCATCAACCATGCCTTGAGGACCCTGTAGCAGCGCGGATCGTAGAGCATGTACTCGCCGACGGTCGAGCCGGAGCTCGACCCTACCGAGGAAAGGAAACGGCGGACGCGCTGTCCCGTTCCGAACGGTACGCGGCGCGAGGGGCGCGGCGACGGATGGACCGTGGTTGTCGAGATCGAATCGACCCGGCCCGTCTTCGCAAGCTGCTGGAGAAAATAAAAATCCTCTCCCGCCTGCCGCTGGTTCATGCCCGACACGGCGACGTAGGCCTCGCCGGTGCACGCCATCGCGGAACCAATCGAGTGAAAGGCATACGGCGATCCTGCGTAGGCGAGCCCGAGCACGTGATAGCGCAGGAAGATCTCGTAGCACACGATGGCCGCAATCTCGGAAGGACTTCCTTCAAGCCGGTGGGCGTATGAGATCACGGCTGCCCAGGCGTCCGGGCAGTTGAAGCTCGCGCGGACAGCGCCCAGGTAGTTTGATTCGACCCACGTGTCCGCGTCCAACGACAGTAGAAGCCCCGGGCGGGCGGATGACTCGCTCAAGACCCGCAGTCCCCAATCGAGGCCGATTTTTCGTGCCGAACCGACGCCGCCCTTTTCGGATAACGCGCGCCCAGGCGATGAGGCATCGATATAGGCCATGCGCAGACCTCGCTGCAGCGCGCCCTCGAGTTCCGGAGGCCGTTCACCGCGACGCGCGGCGTCGAGGATGGCAAGCGTCTCCTCGTTGTTCTTGATATCGGACGCCTCTGATAGAGAAGCCGGGCGATTGTTGATGACGGCAATGACGAGCGTCCGTTGAAGATCATCGGCGGGGTTATGCGCAAGGGTTTCGAGGGTCTGGAACAAGTTCTCCTTTTCGGCCAAGGCCGGAATCACAACGACTTGATCGACGTTCTCGCATGATGCCGATACAAGGGGACGTGCATCGAGGTCGGCGCGTTTGTGCAAGTATTCGCCGGCACTCCATGAAGGAACCGTGGCACTGAATGAGGCTCCCGACCGCTTCATGGCGCAGACGGACTTTGCGGATCGGGGCGCAGCGTCAACACGTACTTGAACGCATCCGCGGATTGCCAGACGTCCTTGGGATCGGCCGCGAACTTGATCAGATACAGCTCCAGATGGTGCGTCTCGCGATCTTCAAACAACGAGAAGTTCGAGAGCTGCACATCAGGACCTTCCTCCGGCGCGCGATCGTCGATGACCGTCACCGTGTTCCTCTTCAGCGCGGGGATGGCCTCATCGACCTCGGCGATGATAAGCGGATAGCGCGGCATATTCCCGCGAGGGGGCGCCGCACAGATGTTGCCCACCCAGTACAGCTTCTTGGTGATCGAATGCCGGATGAAACGGTGGATGCTTGAGGGCGAATAGAAGCGAGAACCGTCATCGTACTTCAGTTCCTGCACCGCGCTCAACGTACGGCCGCCGTCATCCGATACACTGAACCACTTCCTGCCCTCGGTCACCGGCGTGTCCGACCCGCGCCAGACAACAAGGACCCGCCCGTCTTTCAGTTCCACTACGTCCGGCTCCATCAGGCCGCGCGACGAGACCTCGAGCGGCACCCACACGGGTTTGCCCGCCGTCCAGCCGTAATCATTCGTTTCCCGGTTCCACTTCCCAACGAAGCACAAGGACCCTATGTCCTTGGCGTCCGCGGGCACCCACGGGTGGTAGCTGGCGCCTTGCTTGTTCTCATAAGGCACATTCGCCGCAGCCACACAATGAATCAGCGTGCCGTTGCTGTGCCGGATGATGTTGTTCCCGAGATAGGCCCGGTTCCGCTTCAGAAACTCCGCGTTGGCCGGATCGGAAGGATTGAAAACGGGGCCATCCTCATAGCGCAACTGCTTCGCCTCGAACCACGTCATCGCGTTGTCCCGCGAAAGACGGTAGAAACATTGGTTCATGTACACGGGCCCCTTATAGGTCTGCCGGAGCCATATGGACGCCGTAACGCCCGCGTCTGCGTCGTAGAACATCGGCCCGCATCCCCAATAGACCATGTACTCCCCGACCTTCGACACGATATCCGCAATCGGCTCGAGTTCGGACCACGTCCGCCCGTTGTCCCTCGAGCGCCGCCGCATCGGACGTTCCGGCTCGTCGCTTACCGCCTCCCAGGAGTGGATCTCCTCCCGTTCCAGGCCCGGGCCCACGTAACATACGGAGACATTGATTGCGGTCCCTTTCTTTGGGTGTTTCGCGTACAGCTCGCGTTTCACGTCGACCAAAGCTTGCGACTCGGCGGCCGCCAACGAGACATTGAACGCGACGATGGCGCTGATAATCCCTGTGCAAACCCAGTGCATTTCATTTCCAATCCGGCGGGTGAGAAGAACCCCACATGATGGATTGTACTGGGTTCTCACCTCTGACCGCCACATCGCAAGAGGGAACCTGTAAGAATGCGATTGTCTACGAGGGTGTTTGAAAAGTTGGACAGCAGTGATCCGAAAAGCAAATATTCCATTTCGTCCGCTATGCGCTTTTCCACCAGAACAGCAAGGCCCGCCTGTTTGCATGGACAGAAAAGGGCATTGTCTGCTCGGTCGGCCCTAGCCAGGCGACGCTTGTGTTACGCCCAATCGAGATGCCATCATCACTCATCGCAGACAGTGGGAATCGATAACGTCAAAGGAGACGCGTTCATTGCGACACTCGACCACGTTCCGCATTGCGGTTGCCTCTGCATTGGTATTGGGACCCCTTATAGCCTTTGCGGAGGAGGCGGCTCCATACGCGCGAATCAGCAAGGAAGCCTTTGAGGCGCGGCTGCCGTTTTTCGAGTACGATGCGAACATCCCTCTCGAGGCGCGCGTCGTGCGCGAGTGGAAAAGGGAAGACACGTTACGCCAGAAGATTGTCTTTCGTGGAGCGCAGGGCTTTCTTGTCCCCGGATACCTGGAGTTCCCAAAGGCGGCCGCGAAACCGTATCCGCTCGTCCTGCTGTTGCATGGTTGGTCAGGAAGCAAGGAAAGCTGGTACGAGGATGGGAACATAATGAGCGGAGGCGAGATGCGCAAGGCGCTGCTTGCCGCCGGATACGCTACTCTCGCGCTGGATGCCGCCACGCACGGCGAGCGCAGCAACGAGATCGACTACATGCACGTCAACGCGTTTGACGACCCCAAGGCGCCGCCGCGCCACAATTACTTCACCTTCGCGGAGATTACAGTTCAGACGGTCAAGGACTATCGGCGCGCGCTGGACTATATGGCCCAACGGGACGAGATCGACGTCAACCGCGTGGGCCTTGTCGGGTACAGCATGGGTGGCATGGATTCGTTCTTCCTCTTGGCGGTCGAACCGCGCATCAAGATGGCGGTCGCGTGCGTCCCGCCGCTGGCGAGCGAGGGCTATGGCGCCACGACCCCGATCGATTACACGTGGGGGATCGGTTCAAGACCGTTTCTCATGCTCATGGGACGGAAAGATGACATGTACGACCAGACGAAAGTCGACGCGTCGTATCGCAAGTACATCGAGGGGCCCAACACGAAGCTGATCTGGTACGATCAGGGACACAAGTTAACCCCTGTGTATGTGCCCGACGCCCTCGATTGGGTTAAGCGAAACCTGTGAACTCTCCCTCCGGGTAACCCGGATAACCGGCTCCCTTTTACCCGTGGTTATCTCCTGTTGTCTTGTTATCTTGGGAAGTTAGGATTCGGCGATTGACTTCATCACTTGGACCAGACGGTCGACGTCCGTCGCAGGGCAGGTCGTACCGTTATCTTCATTGAACCTGCGAAGTTGCCGGGTGTTCTGGAAAGCGGCATCGAGCCGGCTAAGCAATGTCTCGGTATAGTTCCGGGTCTTATCGTAGTGCGGGATATGCTCCTTGAGCACACGTTCCAGTTCATCGTAGTCCCTGAACTGCCGCGTCGTAAAAACGAAATGCAGTAGATACCAAATCTCGAAGCACGGTACCGAGAGCGCAACGCGGATGTTGTGGCTCTTGGCTAGTTGCCGAGCCGCGTTGAGATCCCCGTGAGTGTTTCGGTCGAACACGCACCAGACCTCATCGTAGTCGACCTCGTTGCCTTTCCTGGCCTCGCGATGCCGCTCTTCCTTTCGGTCGATCGCGTCCTTCACGACCCTGCTTGGGGTCATGCCCAGCGGAACCACCCTGATCTCCGCGGTCGATATGCGCCATGTGACGCGCACCGCTTCCAAATAGATGCTCTCGGTTTTCTTGCCTTCACAAGTAACCAGGATCAGCTTCCTGGGTACCTTCTTCCAGGGGTTACGGCGTAGCGATCGCTCGCGGCGCTCACGATCATGTTGGCCCATTAGAGCGCAAGCTCCCCGCGCAAGAACGGAATCGCGCCGTAGCGGCCTGCCAAGTACCCCTTGGCGAGTGATTCGTCCTTTCTTGGCTGGTAGTCCGTCAGTGGGTACAACCTGGTGGCTCCGTCTTGGTCTTTTTCGGTGAGCCAGACCTGATCCCTCCGAAAGATCCCCTTGTCTAGCAACGTGACATCGTGGGTTGTAAAGATAACTTGGGCTCCGGCCGGGTTCTCCGTCGGCGAATGGATCATCCTGAGCAGTCCGCGCACGAGGAGCGGGTGGATGTTGGCGCCCAGTTCGTCGATGAACAACACCGCGCCCTTCTTCAGGGCTTCCGACCAAGGCCCCAGCACGGCGAAGTAGCGCAATGTGCCTGCAGACTCCTGGCCACGTTCAAATGTTTCAGAGCGCTCGGAGCCTGCAACGGGATGAAGCCAGACAGTCTCGGGCCTCGTCTCGCCCTGCAATGCCTCCCAGGCTGCCTCCATAACCGGGTGAAACTTCTTCATTTCTGCAGAGGCGTCGTCAGGAAGTGGCGGTATCTCCTCCTCAAAGACCGGACGCTGGGCGACTTGGACCTCACTGATACCCAGGTCCGCATCTCTTACTAGCGTTGACACGCTTTCGCGAGTATCCTCCTGCTCGAACATCATATTCGCGGTGGAGACCCACTCGACACTCGGATCGGATTCGGCGAGCGGCAGGTAGTACAACTCGGTTTCAAACCACTTCTGGATCCTGCGCAATTGCTCATGATTGAACTGGGCTCCCGTGGACAGAAACAGGGCGTTTGGCCGGGTCTGGCGACTCAACGACTCTTTGTCGCCCTTAAAGTGCTTTTGACTAAAATCCCACTTGTAGTCTCCAGTAGACCGATCCAACTTGCGCTCGTACCAGCATTGAGGCCTGCTCTTGGGATAGGCATAAAGCCATTCCTCGTACACCCTCTTCGCGTCCAACGCGAACCCAAACTGATAACGGATCCCTTCTGTAACAAAGGTGATCTCGAATTCACTGGGCTTGTCACGGCCCTCAAGATCCAGCCGAAACGGTTCCGCCTTGGTGGCTCCGTCCGGTTTGATGGACCTGGCTGAGTTCTGCACAAACCAATCCACAAAGTGAAGCGCCTTGAGGACATTGCTCTTGCCGGAGGCGTTCGCACCATAGAGGACGGCGCTCTTGAGCAACTTGGTCTTTGACAGGCCGGGGAGCGAAACATCAATGACATTTTCGGGAAGCAGCTTGTCTGTCGGACTGGCCACCATGCTGAGCGTCTGTCGCTCTCGTATGGACCGGAAATTAGCTACGTAGAATTCAATGAACATGTGATTCTTCCTATACTTTTCGTGTCGTTCTCGTGGAATACCAACAAAGAACCGCGCAAAAGTATTCCCCGTTAGTAAAAGTGTTTCACATTATGATGGCTTCTGTCAATAGGAAAATTGCCGCGAGAGATAACTGGGGAGCCGTGAAAAAGGAGGGATCTTCTCTGTCCCCCTGTTCCGGGCCGCTCAGCGGGTCTTGAAAACAAACAGGTTACGAACCGGCAACAAGCTCATCGCAACGGCACCGTGGGCCTTCTGACACCAACTCCAAATCTATCGTTTATCTGGACAGTCCTCGCCGGAGAAGGATATCGCCCTTGCTGAGGCGCTTCTCGGGGGGCGCTTGCTCGAGGAGTTCGATGCGCACGCGGATGCGCGGCGCGGCGTGTCGAGGGATCTTCGGAAACTGGAACCGCACTTCGCGCCAGGGTTCGTACACGTTGACCATTCCGGCGCTGTTGGTGTCGCCTGCGGGTTTGTTGCCTTCGGTGGCACTCGCAGTCTCGTCAAGTACGGTTTCAGTGCCATCGGGCGCTACGGCTATGCAATCCAGCTTCATGATGCGGACGCCGTGCAGTCCGCCGTGATACTCGAACGTAAGGTCGTATGGGCCCGCTCCGTACCACGCATCGAAGATATCAAGCGTTGCGGTGGCGGCGCATTCACGGGCGAAGTCGGCATCGGTCCACCCCCCCACTTTCTTCGAGCGGAACGCCGGTTCGGGATCCGGGATGCCCAGACGGTGCAATACCTCCACAGCAGCGTTGGCCGCGCGGAATCCCGATGCCATCGTATCGACCAGCCGCGAGTGGAAAGGGCCGGGCGCAACCGTCCGCGCCCACGCGGCGTGTTCCACGTCGAGGGTTCGGGCTGCCGCATCCACGTCCTCGAACGCCGAGCGGTAGCGCGCCGTATCGGACGTTGCGGAGGCCGGCGCTTGCGACAGGATGCGCAACCCGTCGGCCAGATTCAGGTACGCCCGATGAATGCGCGACTCCGCGATGGCGGGCCCATAGCCCAGCGCCATGGCGCGGTCGAGCGCATCCGCGGCCTGGCGTTTCAGGCTTGTCATCTCTTCCTCCGAAACGATTGCGCCGAGTATCCATTCGCCGAAACCGAACGGGTGATCGCCTTTCATGTACGCCGCGCCGGTGTCGCCGATCAGCGTGATTGCCGTGCGGCTGCCGGCGAGCTTCCAACCGACTGGTCCGACCGCGACGGCCCACTCAGCAAACCGATCCGGTTCGCCGATACCATGGGCGCGCGCCCAGGCTCGCGCGAACGCCGCTTCGTCACGGCCTTTGTTATTCCACAGCCATTCCGCGGCCGCCGTCACGTTGAAGTCGTGGAGATCATTCGACGGCACCGCGTAGGTGATGACATTGGAGAGTTTCTTCTCAACGAATTCCGTAATGCGCGCGCGAATGAACTGCGGCCCCGTGAACGGCGTTACCGTGCGCCACGCGTTTGTCACTTGCGGGTACACACCCAACCAGCGGCCTGACCGCGCGAACGCCTCCAATAGTGGATAGATCATCGGCTTGTCCGACGAATCGTAGGTGTAACCGCCGTGGTAGTACGAGATCTTCACGTCCGGCGGCGCGGCCTTCAGCACTAGATCATTGACCGGATAGGACCCTTGCGTCAGCAGGAGACGCAGCGCGGAATCCGGTTTCACGGCCTTCGCGCGGTCAAACGCCGTGACCGCAGAAGCCACCTCGAGGGTATACGGCTCTTTCCCGTTGCACGCCGGACAGAAGCACGGCGAGGCGCTTTCAGACAACCAGAGCATGATATCGGCGATTTCCGGCAACCGCGCCAACGACTCCATCCAATCGCCCAAGATGCGAATCGCGTCCGGGTTCGAGAAACATATGCCCGGCGTATAGTCCGACGGCAACGGCTTCGATGGGTCCGGGGTGGAAGCCAACTTCGGCAGGCGTCTGCGCAACTCGTCATTGGTCAGAATTTGCTCCAGATGAAGGATGATGGGCACGACCTTGATGCCTTCACGGGCCGCTTCAGCACGCATGGCTTCCGGCAGCGAGGCCGTCCCCTTGCCGTTATCGTCGCATGCCAGCGTTGCGTGGGCCTCGACGACGTTGAACTTCCGCGCGGCAAGCCAAGCCAGATCGCGCGTCGAACTCCCGCCCCACTGGCCGCGTTCAAGCATATCAGGCCAGTCTGTCAGCGTGAGTTCCGGCAGTACGCCCGGTTCTGCCTTCAGCATCTGCGACAACGTCCGCGCGCCGTACAGAAGTCCCAGGTTCGTGTTCGCGCACACCAGCAAGCCACTGAAAGCGTCTGTCTGACGGCGCGGGACGATAACGTACGCTTGATCCGCATTCGGCGCGGCGGCCAAGATATTGGCCGCGCTCTCGGGAGGCGCGGTTTCGGCTTTGTGTCGCAGCGCAAACACAATGCGGAAGGGCGCGTCGGAAACCGTCGCGCCTGCAAAGGGCGCAAGCAATGCACGGATATTGTCACACTTGGGGTCCGCGCCATCCGGCATGATCAGCGCGACGTTCTCGGGAGACGCGGCGTGGACCGCTGCCACCTCGCACGTCTTGGGGCACGGAATGACACGGCCTCGCCATTCCTCGGCAAGCGACGCCCCCGCCCCATGAGCTGCCATCAATGTCAAGACAATCCCTGCGAACAAGACCGCGTATCCCGCCGTCTCACGCATGCGAACTCCCTCCCCATCGCCCACCATTGGACCAAAAGCATGTTACCACGTTCCGGAGACCCGGCCTTCACCTCAAGACTCCTCGGCGGGATTACATTCAGCGCGTACCAAGCGATGCTCTATTGTTGGACCAACCTCATGGCGATGTCCGCCCATTCCCAGAGCCTCTGCGGCTGATAGCGGACGGTGCTGATGTCCTTGAGGATGAACTCGACCGGGCATCCGTGGCGCGCGCACCGTTCGAGAGTGTCCCGAAGATCCTTCTCCACGGCATCCGGCTCCCAGGTCTCGCCGGCGAGAAACGCTGGGCTGGGTTTGCGCGAGAACACAAAGTCCCGTCCAATCCGTTCAGCGCCTTTCTCGACGTTCACCCATGGACTCATGCTGATCTTCCTCACATGCGGGATGTTCCGGATAATGTCGATCTTCTCGTGGAGGGGCTCGCAGCACCCGTAGTATACGAGGCCGAACCTCGAGTACCACCGGACCGCGTAGTCCAAGTCAAATTCCTGGTGCATGGCCGGAGAAACCCCTGAGAATATCTGCGCCATTCCACACGTCCAAACGTCTTTCGCTCTGACATGCCCCGGATCGTAGCCGGGCGCGGGAAGCTCATCCGTATGAGCGCCCGTACAGTGGATGGTCTCTTGCTCGCAACCCAGCAGTCCTTGCTCCTCGAGTTGATCGAGCATGGAAAGCTGCGCGTCAGTCAGCCTCGATATGATCCCGTGCATGAACTCGGGTCTCAGGGCCAAGTCGCACAGGACGTTCTCGGCCCCTCGCCACGTGACAATATAATCCCACAGGTTGTGCATTGGCAGACATCCCTGCATCCGCACGGTGAGGATGCCGTCGAATATCTCCTGCGCCTTTTCCTGGGCCTGATCCGTTGCGTCCTCATCGAGGACAACTTGCGGCGTCCGGATTCTCTGAAGATCGTCCTCGGTCTTGAGTTGGTCGATATAATAGTGACCGACCACGTCGTTTTTCGGATCGAGCACGGCCCTTTTTTCAACCGTCTCAATCCCGAAATGGAGGCCGTGGATGACTTTCCCGATATCTATCGCCGGGCTCACCACCATATCGCCGCGCATGTGTTTCCACGAGTAAATGGTCCGGCGAAGCCGGGTTTCAATGTCGCGGCAAAACTCGTCCTGAGTCTTGAGCGTGAGCTCCCCGTCCACCTCCATCTCATGCCACGGGATCTGATCGATCATGACCATGGGACGAACCGGTTTGAGTCCGTTGAGGCCCTTCCACAGTAAAATGGTTTGTTGCTGTTCGGGAAGTGCCGCGATTTCCGCAACATGCCGGCCCAATTCTCTCAGAATGTCTCGGTCTTTCCTGCTCACTGGCATTTCCATTCCTTCCTCCGCGGGACTCCGCACGTCTATTGCTCGGGCTTCTCCCTTCTCCATTATGCGGTTCACGCCGGCCGCCTGCAACCTCAAAGCAGGGCCGGTTTCTCTCAGATACCTTTTGGGGGTGTTCCGATGGAATCCGGGACGGGCCAGTGGTATTTTCCCTTACAGATTCAGGCTCGTTTCCAAGCTGAATCTGGAACGACACCCGTTTCAATGCAAGGGAGCATAGGATGAAAACTCTTACTCTGAAGCTTTTGGAATCAAGGCTCGACGGCGAGAGTCTTCGCAGGTTGAGGGCTATCGATAACGAGGAAGTCCATGCATTCGTGGCCGATGCGGCTGCGCTCTGCGAATCGGACGCGGTGTGGATCAGCACGGATTCGCCAGCGGATGTGGAGCACACGCGACGCATGGCGGTTGAACTGAGGGAGGAACTCCTCCTCAACACTCTCGGGCACACCGTTCATTTCGACGGGATGGAGGACCAAGGGCGTGACCGGGAAGTGACCAAATATCTGGTGCCGCAGGCCGACACGTTGAGCGAGGCCCTCAACCAGATCGAACGCGAGGAAGGTTTGGCGGAAGTGCGCAGCCTCCTCAAAGGCTCGATGAGAGGGCGGACGCTGATAGTCCGGTTCATGACTCTTGGGCCGAACAATTCCAGTTTCAGCATTCCCTGCATTGAATGCACGGACTCTTTTTATGTCTCACACTCACTGAATCTTTTGTACCGGCTGGGCTACGAGGAGTTCAAGCGCCGCGGACCTAAGGCGCGGTTCTTTGCCACGCTGCATTCCTCCGGCAAGGTCGACGAACGCATGGTTAGCACCGAACGCGACAAGAAGCGCATTTACATCGACTACACGACGGACACCGTGTACACCGTCAATACACAGTATGGCGGGAATACCATAGGACTAAAGAAGCCCGCCCTCCGCCTGGCCATCCGCAAGGCAGACCAGGAAGGCTGGCTCGCCGAGCACATGTTTCTCATGGGCGTGCACGGGAGACGTGGACGCAAGACTTACCTGGCGGGCGCGTTTCCCAGCGCATGCGGCAAGACCTCGACGGCCATGTTGTCTGACGAAACCATACTTGGCGATGATATCGCTTACTTTCGCGCCGTCGACGGACGTTGGAGGGCCGCCAACCCTGAAGCCGGCATATACGGGATCATACTGGGCATCACCGCCAAGGACGACCCTGCCATCTGGAGTGTTCTCACCAAGCCCGGCGAGGTGCTCTTCTCGAATGTGCTCGTCTCGGGCGGCAAGCCCTATTGGCTGGAGATGGGAATCGATCCCCCGAGCGAGGGAGAGAACCATTCAGGCGCGTGGCGCAAAGGTAAGACGGATGCCCGCGGCGTCGAGATCCCGTGTGCTCACAAGAACGCCCGATACGCCGTCGCCCTCAAAGCACTCGAAAACCGCGACCCGGAACTGGACAATCCGGCAGGCGTCGAACTTGCCGGGATCATGTACGGCGGCCGCGATGCCAAAGTTTCCGTGCCGTGTCAGCAGAGCTTCAATTGGGCGCACGGAATCATTGCGTACGGGGCGAGCATCGAGAGCGAAACGACGTTCGCTGTTGTCGGAAAGGAAGGGGTCCCTGAGATCAACCTGATGGCCATTCAGGACTTCGTGGCGATCTCCCTGGGCAAGTACATCCGCAACAATCTCGATTTCGGCAGGAAACTCGCGAAGCCGCCGCTCGTGTTTGCCGTCAATTACTTCCTCAGAGGCGAAGACGGCAGTTTTCTCAACGATATGCGCGACAAACACATTTGGCTGAAGTGGATGGAACTCAGGGTGCACGGCGAGGCGGGCTGCATCAGGACGCCCACGGGTTATATCCCGTGCTTAGGCGATCTCCAGCGTTTGTTCAAGGAAGTGCTCGCGAAAGACTACACGCGTGAGCAATACATCGCACAATTCACCACACGCGTGAATGAGAACCTCTCAAAGATCGATCGCGTCGAGAAGTTCCACCGCGAAAACGTCTCCGACGCCCCCGTGGAAGTGTTCCGAATCCTCGACGAACAGCGGCAGCGGCTCGAAGAGGCACGGCGCCTCTTTGGTGACCTCATCCCGCCTGAGTTCTTCCCCCACGAAGCCGCTGAAAGGCAATTGCGCGTCAAGCCCGCTCCCCGTGTGCCGGAAGACGTTTCGCAATTGGTTTGACGCCCGCTTCGACAGCCGGGCGGAATCCCACCGCCGCCTTTTCGCAGGGGACAATTACCGTTTATTCAAACATACCGGCTCAGAGGCGAAGCCCGGCCCGCCCAGATGCGCAGCCAATCTGAATACGACAGGGCGCGCTTCATAGAGGTCTTAAACAGACATGGATACCTCAGCAGATGGGATGAGCTCAGTCCCCTGTCTTCCCCGTTTGGGCCGTGGTAGCTGCTTTCTGCTTCAGAATCATACCCTCGGCAAGGACGCTAGATCCTGTCAAATGGAAGACGCGGGTTACTCTCAATGCCCTCCTTCGTCGCAACTGAGATCCGCCCTGAAATTCCGAGTACCTCGCGTGTCCGTGACACAACCTGCTGTCGAGTTAGGATCGCATCTCGGTCTATGCGGAGTAGTGATGAAGTGATTCTGTGAGCAATCCGGTGGCAGTTCGGACACAATAAGATAAGATTCCCCGGTTCATCTTTACCCCCGGCGTTTTTGGGCATGGCATGATGGACCTCCATTACCTTGTAGTAGTCAGTTCCGTATCTCGGAGGAGCCCACCCACACACTTCGCAGCGCCAACTGGTTCTGCTTCCGTAGATCTTCTTGAATCGACTTGATATCGCAGACTTAGAAACGTCCACATTCCAGTCAAACTGACCGAATTCAAAAGGGTGTGGCCTCGATTGGTCAAGACCGAAGACATCGTTCCTCAAGGCGCCCACGTCGATCAATGCCGCGTTAGCCCACCGCTCGCAGGCGAATTTGAGGAATGAATTCAACGCCGAGAGGCGTCTATTGATGGTCCTGCGTGCGAGCTTGCCGCTAGTCATGTGAACCAAGTAACCATGGAGGAGGGCATTGGCCGCTGCTGCATCTCGGAGGATGAGAAGAGACAAAGCCTCCTCCACACACTCAAACCCGACGTATTCACTAAAGTGCCGAAAGTCGGCCAAATACGCTATAGCTGTTTTACTTGCAAGCCCTGTGAGAAATGCATCAAGGCACTCTACAACACCAAGGATACTATCCCCAAGCACCTCCGTCTCCACCGTTTGGCCTTCCAGGTACTCGCTATCCCCGCTTTCCGGTCCCATATCTGTCCTCTCCTCGCGCATAAGGAAGTATGACATCAACTCTGACACATGTAAAGCAGATTGATCCCCAAATGACGCGAAGGACAATTGAACGATTTGCTCTAAGAAATCGAGTTCCGGGGACACCCATGATAAGGATTTGTCAAGCGGAAAAAAGGAGATTTTCCGCACTGGGATATTGGATTTAGGTTTTCATGGCATACTCCCCGCAACAGGGACAAACAAGTGGTAACTGTCCATTATAATGCCTGTAATAAATGGTCACTGTCACCTATAACATATAAGTCATCTATAATGCGATGGAAATTAAAGTATGTATGTCAGTAATTCTCCGGGTATACCCTGAGCGTGTGGTCAACACCGATGCCGTCATGGCGAGGCACCATGATTGGCGCCTGCAAGGGGCATTTCCCATTCCAGGCCTTCATGGATCCCTCGATAGAGAACCTGATGAGGAATCATCATGATGTTGTTCTGGAAATGCTAGAATGGCCGCTCGTGGCCCCATTTCGGGCTCAACAGTTTTTCCGGAAATATCGCGCGCAACCCATTGTCTGTTTTCCACTGAAAAGATCAACTGTTGTCCGTCCTCACGAATCGTCCATTTTGGCGCTCCTCCTAGCCACCTAATCGTACCCGCGTCCGAGAGCGCATTGGCAATGTCAATTACTTCCAGTGATATTTTATCCTCCGCAATCGCCTCGACTACGGCATATTCTGCTTTTATGAATTCCAAACGTGATTCGGCGCAAGAGGGCTTGATGGCCAGATTGTCGGCTCTGGCAGCCGCAGCAATACTTGGATACATGAGACCTTCGAATAAATCCTGCTCACACTGCTTTTCAGCGATCGCTATGGACATCCTATATAAGTGTTCCTGCCCCGGAAGAACGCGTTTGGTAAATTGTTCGCGCATGAAACGAACAACAAGACGATTACGTTCATTGCACCACTTGCTCTCTTTTGTCGTTACCCAATCCGGAATATCCTTGCAGGTCCGGGATTGCGTATATACCTCTTCGATATAGCCGGCCGTGTTTACAGGAAAGCGCGTCCGCGTCTTCCAGATTGATACGGCATAGTGTTTTCCTGGCTGAGCACCGACTTCCAAAAATGCAGCAGCTGGCGAACTGCTGCAATAGAACATCGGCTGGCTTTGCCTGTTTGCCCGGCCAAGAGTAACAAGCTTCTCGGGCGGTGGGCACCACAACTGCCGCAGATGCACAGGTTTTTCCTCCCATTCGACCACACGGAAGAGGTATCTATCTGCTTGAATAAAGGGGGCCGCCATTGTGATGCCGCAAAATACGGGAACCAATCGCTCTTTCAATTCATCAATACTGACACTCTTACGGTCGATCAATTCTAGTAGTGCCGGAATATACTTCTTTAACTCGTCAATGGGTAGCGGCGAAAAATCTGACGATTCTAGACACATTCATCTCGACCTCCAAAGAGCTAATTCTACTCTCTGCGGCCTGTGGCAAGAAGTTTCTGTAAAAGCTTCTTGGTGATCACAGGCCACGGTTGCCTGTTGATGTTCCTTGCCTTCCCTCAGCCCCTCCTCCGTACCCGGGCGGAATCCCACTGCCGCCTAGAACCGGACCTCATAGCCTACGCAGAGGTGCGGTTCAAGGGGGTGCTTGTTGATAATGTCATGTTTCCGCTTGATCAGGGGCCATTCCTCGGAGGCGCAGGCGCAGTAGAGGTACTCGACGCCGATGTATTCCTTCGCAAGCAGGTCCAAGATGTCCTTGGGGGGCCGCATGCGGAATCGGTAATGCCGGCCTATCTCCTTGAGTCCTATTCGCGCGTAGAAGCGCTGCGCGTTCCGGTCCTGCGACCAGTATTCAAGACGATGGAAACCCTTTCGCGTCGCATCCTCGACGGTGGCGTCAATCAGGCGCTTGCCGAGGTTGTGCCCCGCCCATTCGGACAAACGCCCGAACTCCAACACGTAGCCGCCGACCGAATCCTTGAGGAAACAGAGTTCGCCGGGTGCATTCTCGTATTGCGCGTCCGTCAGTCCCACGATCCGGCCTTCGCTTACGGCCACGAGCTTCGTTGACTCATGCCCGTCGTACATTGGGCGTTCTTGAATGGTGTAATTCCACGCGTGCGACATGCTAAGGATGATCGCGTGCACGCGCATCCATTCGTCGCGGTCTTCAGGCCGGTATTCGCGAATTTCAATCTGCATTTCGGGTTTCGGGTTCCGGGTTTCGGGTTTCGGGTTTCGTGTGGCGAGCATCGGCCCCTCGCCGTGAGAGGGAAATGACTGCAAGATCAACAAGAGAGGATCTGGAACCGCCAGGCAAGGTTTTCGTTCTTTGTTCCAGGGATCTCCACGGGAGCTCTGGTCTTGGAAGCAATCCAAAATCCAAAATCCAAAATCCAAAATCCAAAATCACGCCCTTCCGAGGATGCCGGCACACTTGTCGGTGTCCCTACCGCCAGCGGCCTTCACGAATCCTTCAAGCAACCAGTTCGGCTGGTCGAGACATCTCTCCGGGTGCCATTGAACGCCGATGACGAAGGGATCGCCCTCGTGCTCGGTGGCTTCGATCATTCCGTCGTCCGTGCGCCCGGTAATCCGGTAACCATTTGCCAGGCGATCCACCGCTTGATGATGCGCTGAGGTCACCGTGACCGTCAAGGAAGGCGCCACGGCGGAAAGCCATGAGCGCTCTTCAACTATCACCTCATGCTGATGACCGATGCCCTGTCCCTCGTGCGGCTGCGCATCAGGTCGTTCCGTGGGCAGGTCCTGGATGAGTGTTCCTCCGGACGCAATGTTGATTACCTGCATCCCCAGGCAGATCCCGAGCACCGGGACGCCAAGCTCTTGTGCGGTCCGCAACCACAGGCACTCGCTCAACCACCGCTCGACCGGCATGTACTGACAGCTCGGATGCGGCGCCGCCCCAAAACACTCGGCAGGGATGTCCGTTCCACCCGACAGGATCAGCCCATCGAGACGCGACACGGTTGCGCGAGCGCTTTCGTCGGTTGCCAACGGCAAAACGATCGGAGCGCCGCCCGCCGCAATGATTGCCTCGGTGTATTCAGTCCGCAAAGAGACCTTGGTCTTCTGAATGCCGTCTGTCGACCGCAAACGCAAGGCGCCTGTGATGCCAATCAGCGGCCTCATGCGTTTCGCCCTTGCAGCAGCGATTCGGCCTCCGCCAGTCGTCCCAGTGCTTGCCCTGCATCGCGCAGGTTGTCGCGCGCCTCGGCATAGTCTGGATTCAGCCTGACCGCGCGCACGAAGCAGTCAAAGGCCGTGTCCAACCTGCCGAGCTTCCAGAGCACGGCGCCAAGATCATTGTGATGAGCGGCCTGCGACGGGCTGATCTCGATGGCTCTTGCGAGGAGGCGCAACGCGGCGGCGAGATCGCCCGCGGAAACCGCCGTCCTTGCCTGCGCGTTCAGCGCCTCAGCTTGCTCGAGCGCCTCGGGTGTCTCTTGCTGTTCCCACTTTTCGCGAAACCGTTTTTCATTTTCGGCCAGCAGACCGCAGAATCTCTCCTGCTTTATTCCCATTCCGAAGAACGTGCGGTTACCGTAGTGGAATACGAATGCGTCTTCGGCGATGCACAGCCGATAGCCCGCCTTCATGCCGCGGAGGCCGTAATCGTCATCCTCATACCCCCCGATCTCAAATCGCTCGTCAAACAGGCCCACTTCCTTCACGACCTTGTCGCGAATCAGCATGCAGAAACCCACCAGCCGATTTGTATCGCGCAGTCGTCCCCTGTTGCGGGCTGCGAGGCCGCGCGCAAAAGCGTTTATCTCGTCCTGCTTCTCGAACATCAGGCCGCTGATCTGCTGCGCACCCGAAACGTAGTTGCTCATCGGGCCGACCATGCCGATGTCATCCGCGGAGAGCAACGCGCGCTCGATCGGTTCCAGCCAATCCTCCGGCACGAGCGTATCGCTGTTCAGCAGCAACACGTGCCCCTCGGCAACGCGCAGTCCCAGGTTCACGCCGCCTGCGAAGCCGAGGTTCCGCTCCGAATGGATCACACGCGCGCCCGGCACGCTGTCAAAATAACCCCCGACGCCGTCCGTCGAGCCGTTGTCAACGAGAATCAACTCGTACGGTTGACGCGTATAGGCAAGGACGGCCTCGATACACTGCCGGCAATAGCTCAACTGGTTGAACGCGGGGATGATGATCGAGACCGGCTCCGCCATGCGTCACATGACCCTTTCACCAGCCTTGATCCGGTTCCACGCGGCCGGCCAAAGCCATGGAATCGGCGCAGCGGCGTACGCCACCAAAAGCGTGATCACGCCCTCTCCCGTGGCGATCTGGACGAACGGCCTCGTGTTCAGGATCGTCCCCGGCGCCTCGGTGGTCTTCACATCTTCACAACGCACGCGCGTGGTGGTTATTGTATGGCCCTGAAAGCGGAAACGCCCCACCAAGAACGGCCGAAGCCCGCGCACTTTGCGTTCGATCGTTCGCGCCGGCTGATGCCAGTCAATGTAACTGTCGGATTTCTCGAGCTTCTTGTCATACGTTGCCGCTGCGTTATCCTGCGGCTGGCCGTATATCCCTCTCTTCTCGATGCGATCCATTACCTCGACGATGTGGAGTCCCGCGATCGAGCAGGACCGCTGATACACTTCGATGGCCGTGTCCTGCGGACGGATATCGAACCGATACTGCTCGAGAATAGGCCCCGTATCGATCCCTTCATCGATCTGATGAAACGTGACGCCCGATTCCTCCTCGCCGGCCATGATCACCGCGGCAAACGGATTCGGGCCCCGGTGTTTCGGCAACAGCGAGGAGTGGGTGTTGACGCAGCCTATCCTGGGCGCCTCGAGGATGGGCTTCTTGAGAATGATGCTGAATCCTCCAACGAGAAGCACGTCCGGAGAAATCGCCCGCAGCGGGGCGAGTTCGTCGTCCGTCATGCGATCGATCCAGATCAGCGGGATGCCGTTTCTCAGGGCCAGGCCGATCACGCCTGCGAGAGGCCCCAATAGACGTCCCGCGGCCTCACGCAGACGACGCTGAAAACTCCCGGCCCTGCGGCCATTCTGCACGAGCGCGACGATGTGATGTCTCGATGCGAGCAGCGGCTCCATGAGGTTGATGGCGAGGCGCCCGTCGCCTGCAATGGCAATGCGCATGCCTGGCGGCTGCACGATACAACTCGCCTCCCTGTTACTCCATGAACGCGCGATACCACGCGAAGAACATCAACAACGCCCAGAACTGGCGCCGGCGATAGACGTTATGCGTCGAGGAGCGCAGGACCTGGTCCACGTACGGCCACCGGAACACTCCCGCCGCTTCAACGCGATCCTGGTTGACGATCTCGCGCGCCGCGCTCTCGATCACGCGCAACGTGGGGCCGCTCTGCGGCACCTTGAAGTCGCGACGCGCGCGCAGCCTCACGCGCCCCGGCAACACGCCTTTCATTGCCTGTCGCAACAGCGGCTTGCTGCGAACACCGAACTTCACGCGCGGCGGCAACGACACCGCGAAATCGATCAGGGCGTCGTCCAGGTAAGGGAACTCGAGCGAGGCCCCGTGGGCCGCCCAAAGCCGGTCACACTTGGCAAGAAGCAAGTCCGGCAACGCCACGTTCAGCGAAAGGGCCAATAGATTCCGGGTCAGGTCCCGATCCGAGAAATGCGGGCGCATCACGGAGACCGACCCGCCTTTCTCGGCAATCGCCGCACTCATTGCCTCGGTATACAGTTCATCGCGCTCGCCTGCATCGAAGACGGACAACAGCGAAAGATACGCATCCAAATTGTCGCGTATGGACGCCAGATAACGTCCGCCCCGACGGACAAATGCGTTCGGCGGCAGCGAAGGGATGATCTCGTCGACGAAACTCACGGGCACTAACCGTCGCGCCCCGTGCGCCTTCTGAAGAAAGTGATATCGCGGGTAGCCTCCGAGGAGTTCATCCGCGCCGTGCCCACTCAGGAGCGCGGGACCAGCCCCCGCCGAAGCCTCGGCGACCAGCCACAGCGGCAGCACGGAGGCATCCGCAAGCGGCTCATCCAGGCAGTGCGCCACTTGCGAAAACACATTCTCGGTGAGACCCCGCGCCTTGAGAGGTTTGAACGCCAGCCCCAAAAGCCTGGCTGACTCGCGCGCACGCCATGATTCAGCCTGCCACGCGGATTTTAGCGTCACGAACACGGGTTTCGCGCCCGCGCGAAGCGCTCCCACTGCGGCGCAGTCAATACCGGCCGACCACAGCACCATGTCCGTCGGCGAGCGATGCACCGCGTCGCGCAACAGTTCGAGAAGGCGTTCCGCAGCCTCTTCGCGCTTCATCTCGCGCAAGGTCAGGTCGAATCCGGCATAAAGCATTTCGCGCGAGGTCCCTTGCGCATACTCCAAGACGTGCCCGGGACGAACGCGATTGACACCTTGGATGATCGATTCGGGGCCGGGCACACACCTCAGCGTCAGATACCGATCCACGCTGCATAGGTTCAGACGTTTCCTCACGTACCCGGAGGCCAGCACGCCCTTCAGTTCGGAGGCGAACACAAGCCAGCCGTCGCCTTGCGCGTAGTACAGCGGTTTCGCGCCGAGGCGGTCGCGCAACAACCACCAACCCTTGCCGACACGAACTGCCGCGGCGAATGCGCCGCGCAAACGCAGTTGATCCGGAGAGGAAGCCGCCGCGCACAGATGCTGTAGGTCGCTGGGCGTTAACGGCGCGCCAGACGCGTTCCGCGGAGACCCATCCAAGAGGCAAGGCCGGTCTTCCGCCGGCGCGGAAGACGCTACGCAGTAGTTCTCACCCTCGTCGATTACGCTGCGCGCGCGCCCGCGATGCTTGAGGGCCGCGGCCATCAATCGAACCGCCGCAGCGTCGCACTTTCCCAGGATCCCGCAAATGGCATCCATTAGAAGACCTTCTTCGTGTCGACAAGAAGCGTCACGGGTCCATCGTTGATGGAAGACACCTCCATGTGCGCGCCGAACGAACCCGTCTCGACGCGAAGGTTCCGTTCGCGCAACAACCGGATCACCGCCTCGTACAACGGAGTCGCCTGCTCGGGCCGCGCCGCTTCAGTGAACGAAGGCCTGCGCCCTTTCCGGCAATCCCCGTAGAGCGTAAACTGTGAGATGGCCAGGATACTCCCGCCGGCTTCCTCGACTGAGAGGTTGAACTTGCCGGCGTCATCCTCAAAACACCGAAGCCCCGCGACCTTCTCCGCCATCTGCCGGGCGTCGCTCTCGTCGTCGTCGAGGGCCACCCCGAGAAAAAGCAGCAGCCCGCGATCGATTGTTCCAATAACCTTCCCGTCCACTGCGACCGACGCCTCATGTACACGCTGAACGACAGCACGCACGATGTCAACTCCACGATTCCGGGGGACATGGGCAAGTCTAACAGCCTGTTCGGGAAGGATCAAAAGACGGAGCAGAAAACGCGAGAGGTCCGTGAGAGTGACTACCGGAGATCGTCTTTTCGCTCGCAGTACTTCCTCATTGCCTCATCGAGACGCCCCTGGGCGCGCAAGATGCGTTGAACGAGTTCCCGCACGGCGCCCGTCCCGCCCCGTGAATCCAATACGAGGTCCGCCGCCTCCTTCAGCTCAGGCGATGCGTCAGCCACGGCTGCTCCCAGCCCCACCGATTGAACCGCATACAGGTCGATGATGTCATCTCCGAGGAACGCCATTTCCTCGATGGCGATCCCGTGCCGTTCGGCGATCTCGTGGCACACCCTCGACTTGTCTCGGATCCACATGTGGCACTCCGCGCATTTCCATTGCTCCGAGATCGCCTGCATGGCCTTGCTGCCAAGCCCGGAAACCAATGCCGACTTGCCTCCCGCCAAGTGCCACATCGTCAAAGCGGTCCCGTCGCGCGCATGAATCCAGCGAAACGGGCGCCCGTCCGCGTCAAACCACACGCGGCCATCCGTCAATACGCCATCGAAATCGCATACGATAAACCTGACGCACTGCAAGCGCTGTTCAATCTCCATCACTCGGATTCTCCGGAGACTTCTCGACGCGGGCCAAGGCTTCGAGTACCGCTTCGTGCAAGCATCTATTCGACGCCACGAGGCCGCGGTTGTGGATCAGCGTGCGGCCCGCGCTAAAATCCAGGTTCTTTCCATCAAGATCCGTGACGCGGCCTCCGGCCTCCTCGATGACCAGCGCGCCCGCCGCTTGATCCCAGATCTTCTCCTTGTAGCCCAACGCGTCCGGCGAGAGAAGCCGTAGAAGCACCTCCGCATGTCCCGAGGACAGCACCGCGTATTTGGCCTGACTGTCCATCAACACCGGCGGCGCCTGGATGCCAACCGTGCGCACAAACGTTTCGAGTTGGGCCACGTTCGTGTGTCCCGCCTCGTGGGACCGCAGAAGGCGGGCACTCGCCAGCACACGGCAATCCGAAACGTGCAGACGCGCCAATTCGGCCACGCCGTCAAGCGGCATCGCCCATGTGCCATGCCCGCACGGCGAACGGTCTCGATGGCGAAAGACACCTCCGGAACGCGCATATCAAGCGTCATATATCGTGCGCCCGGCGGACGACTGACTATCGTGGCCGGGACAAGGGGTTGCAACCCCTTGTCTACCGCCTGGCGCACGACTCATAAATGCCTCACACAATCGCCAGGGCGTTCGGCGATGGGTCTGACGCGCATCAGCCCTACCGGAGTTGGTCGAGCGGGATTGCCTCGTCGATCAACATGATGGGAATGTCATCGCGGATGGGATACAGATAGGCCTTATCCTCCCGAACAAGGCCGCCGTCGATTCTCGCCTCGACCGCGGCGCCGCCGCGATTCTTGAGCGTTCGCGCCTCGACGGCCGCATTAACTTTCGCCACGAGGTCGTTCGCCGCCAGCGTGACCGGCGTCTTGTTCTCCGGGCAGACCAGGATTTTCAAAAGCTCAGGATGGACCATGCGACACCGCCTCCTCTCGAATCGACCCTATTCTACCTGAAACCCATATGGAGTCAAAAGGACAATCAGCAACCACCGGCGGATGACATGAAGAAGGTCCGTGGACCTAGAACGGTAGGGTGGGTGCAGCGAAGCGGAACCCACCAGCGGGCTGTATTCCTCACACACCAGTAGCGTCATTGCGAGACGGGCCGTCGTCGAGTTGAGAACCGTCTTCCTCGTTCCCAAGTTGAACTTGGGAACGAGAGGAATAATCTCCACACCGTCAGGTATGTTAGGATGGGTGCAGCGAAACGGAATGCACTAGCGCGCAGTGCCGCGGGCGGGCAAAAGTAGAGGAGGAGTCTGACATGATGAGGAATTCGCTTCTGATTGGCATCTTCGGTCGCGCAGGAGCGCGACCCTACCGGGCTGCTTGCCTTGTATGTCTCTTATGGGTCGGACTTCAGTCTGCCAGTGCGGACTCAGCTCAGGGCCAGATCGGCGTACCCGCTCTCGACAAGAAGATCATCGAGTACGGATGGGACGTGCCCACGCCCGATTTCATCCGCGGCCACATCCAAGAGATGGAACAGAAACCGTTCGACGGGATCATCTTCCGCCTGCAAGGCGGCTCGAACGTCTTTGAACCGACGCCGTGGGAGGAGTCAAAGCTGGCAGCGGATCTCGACAACCTCGCGAATACGCATTGGGAGAAGTTTACGGACAACTTCGCGCTGATGTTGGCGGCGTCGGACCAAGACTGGTTCAATGACAGTCACTGGACGGCCATCGAGCACAACACAGGACTTGTGATTAGGGCTGCCAAGGCCGCACGGTGCGTCGGCATCTGCTTCGACCCGGAACCCTACGGCAAGAACCCTTGGACTTATAAAGAAGCAGCTCATCGCGACTCGAAGACGTTTGCTGAATACGAATCGCAGGCCCGAAAGAGAGGGGCCCAGTTCATCAAGGTCATCCAGGCCGAACTTCCCAACCCCAAAATCCTGACCTTCTTCCAACTGAGCCTATTCGGGGAGCTTTGCCGTCCCATGAAACCCGAAGACCGCGCCGCAAAGCTCTCGACCGATGGTTATGGCCTCCTTCCGGCGTTCCTGAATGGAATACTTGACGGGGCCGGACCCGGCGTGACCATTATCGACGGCAACGAGAACGCCTATTACTACTCCGACTCAAAGTCGTATTTCGATGTCTATCACCTCATCACCCAGCGCGCCTTGCACATGATCGATCCGGCGCTGTGCGCCAAGTATCGCGCGCAGATGCAGGTGGGCCAAGCGCTGTACATCGACCAGTATTTCGCCCTGCGAACCATGCGCGTCCTCGGCAACTACATGACCCCCGCCGAGGAACAAAAATGGTTCGAGCACAACGTCTACTGGGCCCTGTACACGAGCGACCGTTACGTCTGGTGCTACAGCGAGCGCATGAACTGGTGGACCAACACCACTGTGCCGGAAGGCGCCGAAAACGCCATCCGTTCGGCCCGCGCGAAGATCGCCGCCGGCGAACCCCTCGGCTTCGACCTCCGCCCGATCGCCGAAGCCGCCGCAAAACGCGAGCGCGGCGAGACCGGTCCCTGAAACGCCATGCGGAAAACAGGCATATGACACAGGACACGTTCAGATACGTTTTTGGCCCGGTAGTGTCGCGTCGCCTGGGCCGATCGCTCGGCGTGGACGTCGTGCCTTTCAAGACCTGCTCGTACAACTGCATCTACTGCCAGCTCGGCCCTACCACGCACCAAACACTCGAGCGAAAGGACTATGTGCCGCTGGAAGCGATCATCGAGGAGCTCCGCAGGAAACTTGATGCGGGCCTTCAAGCGGATCACATCACAATCTCCGGGTCCGGCGAGCCGACATTGTACGCCGGCCTGAAACCGCTCATTCGTGAAATCAAGGAAATGACCTCGATACCTGTGGCCGTGATCACGAACGGCGCAATGTTGTGGATGCCGGAAGTCCGGGAAGCGATACTCGAGGCGGACGTGGTCGTGCCCTCGCTCGACGCCGGTAACGCAGCCTCATTCGCGCGCGTAAACCGCCCGTCTCCCGGCATCACCTTCGAGCAAATGGTCGAAGGTCTGATTGCGTTTCGGAAACGCTACAACGGCCAGTTCTGGTTAGAGATCTTTCTCTTGAACGGGATCACAGACTCAGATTCCGAAGTGGATCAGATCCGAGCGCTTGTCGAGCGCATTCAGCCCGATAAGATCCAGCTCAATACCGTTGCGCGCCCCGCTCCAGGCAGCACCGTAGCCCCTGTACCTGAAGAGACGATGGAAAAGATCGCGCGCCGCCTGGGGCCCAAGGCAGAGGTGATCGCTCACTACGAATTCCAGCGACACGCCGTGGGCCAGACTTCAGTCTGCCCGGAAGACGTCCTGGCCGTCATACAACGCCATCCCTGTAACCTCCCCGACATCGCGGAGGGACTCGGCATTTCCATCGAGGAAGCGCAGAAACATATCGCCGCGCTTATGGAAAATCAAGCCATCTTAGAGGAATTGCATGACGGTGTTCCGTTTTACCTAGTCCCCAGTTCCAAGCATGACCCCTGACACGAATCAGAAGCCCGTGTCGAGCAGAATATGCTTGCCCGCGGCAGTTGCCAAGGCTCGACATCCGCGATCTTCTTTCAGTTCCCGCTCAAGTTTTCCGTCCTTGAGGCTGTAGACTTGGAGCGTCACGCTTGAATGGTCTCGGTCCTCCAAGTGGCACATCAATCGATCATTGCCGAGAAACTGGAGGCTCCTGAGCATGCCTTCCTCAGGAAGCGCCATCAACTTAGATGACTGCTTATTGTTCAGAGTCATGATGTTGATGGAATACTCTCCCTTGTAAAGCGGCCCACTCAGAGTGTTCATAAACTCCTGCACCTTCTGCGGGTCCAGCGTGCCGGCGTCCTTGTCCGCCTTCAACTGGTTCATGAGTTTCTCTTGCTCTTCAGGAGATCGCCCGGGGGCATAGCCCGTCCGCTCGCTACATGCGTAGGCAATACGAGTGCCGTCGGGCGACCAGCACATTTGCATGAGGGAGCTTACCTCTTTTCCAGGGACCAGCGTCTCGACTTGCCGCGTCTGCAAGTCGAGCAGCTTCAGTTCGTCCCAATGCACGTCCGCCGATGCCTCGTCAACAAAGGCAAAATAGCGGTGGTCAGGCGATAGGGCACATCTGGAAAGTCTCAGCATGAAGAGATTGATTCCTTGGTGCAGTTTTTCCAACTGCTTTGTACCCAGATTAAGCCTGGCTATAGTATTCGCCCACGTGTTTGCCTCGGAATCGTCTGTGCTTATGACCACCAGGGCCTCTGTGGGACTGAGCCAACTGAGATGAGAGAACCGGAGTTCTTGTACCGGAAGGACCGCTTCCAGCGCATTTGCCGCCAAGTTGCCCAATTTCAGTGTCTCGAAGTCATCGAAAAGCACTGCATCCCCTGAATCGGCCCATGCCTTGACCTCGCACTGCCTCGGATAAAGAGAATCCGTGGCGCATTCGCGGTCGGCCTTCACCTCGCCTGAGAACGAGATCGTGCGGAGGTAGGCCTTCTGCGGGGTTACGGCTATCGTATGGAAACATCCGCTTGCGTTATCCACCGTTGTGATCATCTCCCAGCATCCGGCAGGCGGATTAACCTTCATCTTCTGGCCGGTGTCGCAGTCGAAAATCTCGATGCCGGGCGGACTGCTGAGCGCCTGCTTCACCGCGCCGAGCGCGCTCCCAACCGCTGCCGGCAACGCGGAAATCGCTTCCGGGACAGACACCGTCGCCACACCCGGCTCGGAATTGTTGTCGCGGTCATCGTCTGCGACTCCCAAAAACTTCTTGCCTCCCGCCAAAGGGCGTATCACGCCACGGAAATCCTCCGGAAACGGCTTCTCCACGTTGCCGGTCGCAACGTGCACGGCAAAAACCGGGGCCTTGCAGATTCCCCCGGACCCGCATTCCAGGATGTCTTTTGGCCCAACGCCTTCTATGAACGGCAAGTACGGCTGAACGGCCAAACGCTCATTGTCCAGAAAGAACATGCTTGCGGGCATGAGCAAGTTTTCATCGATGTCTCCCTTATCCTTGATGAGCACCTCTTTTCGTTCAGCCAGCGAGTACACCTTGATTCGCCCGCGGATTGGCGCCTCATACGCCAACAGCTTGCTGTCCGGGCTCCAGCAGAGGTGTTCGATTTCCATTTCCTCTCTCGGCGTCACGGTAATGACTTCACGCGTCCGGAGATCGATCACCTGCAGTTGGTGGATCTTCTCTGCAAAGAACGCCAGACTCTTTCGGTCGGGCGACAGGGAACACAACCCCCCGCCAAACGCCAGCGACGCATCCTGGTATATCTGCTCCGCCTGTCTAGTCTTGACATCCGCTACCAAGAACCCGTTCGAGTGCGGTTGCGCCGGATCACCGGGTCCGCCCACGCTGACAATCACCTGCCCGTCGGAAAGCCAGCCCATCCAGCAGACAGATTTGCTCAACTGCGGGACCAGCGGCGCGGCCGCCGCGGAACCGACATCATACGAGCACACCCCCTTTCCTTCATCGTCCAGGAAGAGCAGGAGCGCGCCATTCGGCGATATCAAGCATGCATTCTTTGGCCCGTAGAAGAATCGCCTGCAGTGAAAGCCCGTCAGGGTCTTCTCTTCAATCACCGTCCCCTCATATGAAATAGTCCGCAGTACAAACGTGTCCCGTGTCTCGCGCAACGCGTAAAAGACATTTCTCCCATCGTTGTTCCCCAGTACCCTCTCGCGAGTGTTCAGATTGTTGACGAAAGGCGCTTGCACCTTCGCCATCGTTGCCAGATCAACGATCTCATAGTAGTCTTTCACATCCGCGGGAAAGGCAGGAAGACAAGGAACCGTCAACGCGGCAACAGCCGACAGAATGAGCGAGTAGCGCACGGCGTATCCCTCCTTAGGCGTTCATTCCACCCATCCTAACGTGGCCACTTGAAAGAGCCCTTCGGAATAGATGGCCATAACGCCATTCACTATAACACACCCATACAATCCCGACAAGAGGGTTCTCGCGCACCTGAATTGTTCGGCGTCCCCCGAATGTTGGTCAAGCGCCCTCAAGGCACCCCGCCGCACCTCATCGCGCACCCTTCACCCTTGGGTACCCCGGCGCCTCGGCACTTCCGATTTGTCCTGCTTCTCCAGCGCGAATCGTCTATTATGTAGAGGAGGGGAACGTCATGCTCGAGACGATTCGAACGGATCGGGGCGTTATTCGCAAGGTTTTGCGCGGGAATCCCGACGCGTTCCGCGTGCTCGTGGATCGATACGGCGGGATGGTCCACGGGATTGCATGCGCGCACGTGCGGAACGCCGTTGACGCGGAGGACATAACCCAGGAGACCTTTGTCCGGCTGTACCAATGGCTGGATCGGCTCTCGTCTGAGAAGAGCGTCGGCGCATGGCTGGTCCAGGTCGCGCGCAGTGTCGCCATCGACTGGCTCCGCAAGCAAGGGCGCGAGACGATACGCCAGGAGGGGATCGTCGATGCGCCCAGTTTGCCCAACCCTGCTCGAGACGAATTACATCGCGCGATATGGGATCAATTGGCGACGCTCGGTTCAGAGCAGCGCGAGATACTTGTGCTCTACTATTTCCAGAGCAAGCGCCGCCGCGAGATCGCCCGCCTTCTCGGCATTTCATCCGAAGCGGCTGCGAAACGGCTGCAGCGCGCCCGCGACGAACTGGGACGTCGCTTGATCGACGCGTTGGGCGATGACTGGGCGGCAGAGAAGCGCGACGCCTCACGCGCGAACCGCGTCATGGCCGTTGTTGCTGCGTCACCCGTTGCCTGGAAGCCTTCCGTTTCTCTCGCGCTCAGCGGAGCGGCCATCGTAGGCGTAAGCGCCACAAAAGTCACTATCGGCATTGCATGCTCGGCGATCCTGATCGCCGCGCTCGTATATGGCGGCTGGCGCTACATGTCGCGGCCGTTCGATACGAAAGAGATAACGGCTGCAAGCACGTTTGAGTTCGAGCCAACGGCGCCGAAGACACTGGAAAGTGTGGAGTCGCGAACCCCTGGCGCCAGTGGGGCAAAACAGGAGAAGACAGCTTCGGAAACCTCAGAGAGGAAAGTGGTATCCGCTGCGTCGACAGGACTCCGCGTATACGGCCTTCTGCTGACCGAAGACCGCCAGCCGGTTGCCGGCGCGACGGTCACCATTGACAACGAGCTCGACATGGAAATGCACCGCCGAGACAAAGAGGCCGGCGGCGATTATACGG